>Ga0209343_10003109_pt1 | contig 21065 bp, 21 predicted proteins | sample RifCSPlowO2_02_FD_184026 | JGI IMG/M metagenome (GOLD analysis project Ga0209343, IMG submission 184026) | Groundwater microbial communities from Rifle, Colorado - Rifle CSP2_plank lowO2_0.2 (SPAdes) (version 2) | ecosystem: Environmental > Aquatic > Deep subsurface > Groundwater | place... | reverse complement strand
ATTGCTGCAGTTGGACGCTGCCTCTGATCTGGAAAGCCTGCAAAGCCGAGAGAAAAAAGCCCACACCGCCTACCTGGCCGAAGCCAAAAGCATCTCCAAGGCCCGCGCCAAAGCAGCGCCTCTGCTGGCCCAGTCCATCACCCAGGCCATGCAGGGCCTGGGCATGCAGGGCGGGCAATTTCAAGTGGCGCTGGAGGCCAGCGCCCAGCCGATGCAAAGTGGCCTGGAAGAGGTGGGCTTTCTGGTGGCGGGCCACGCCGGCAGCACGCCGCGCCCTGTCTCCAAAGTGGCCTCAGGCGGTGAGCTGTCCCGCATGGCGCTGGCCATCGCGGTGACCACCAGCCAACTGGGTACCGCACCTACCCTGATTTTTGACGAGGTGGACTCCGGCGTCGGTGGCGCTGTGGCGCAAACCGTGGGGCGCCTGATGCGCCAGTTGGGCATAGACCGCCAGGTGCTGGCGGTCACCCACTTGCCGCAGGTGGCGGCCTGTGCCGACCACCACCTGGTCGTGGCTAAAAAGATGACGGACGCGCAAACCCAGAGCACGGTGGCAGCGGTGCGGGGGGAACAGCGGGTGGCGGAAATCGCCCGCATGCTGGGCGGGGAAAAACTCTCCGACACCACGCTGGCCCATGCCAAAGAAATGTTGCAGACGGGGGCCTGATGGAAATTATCCTCATCACCGGCATGTCCGGCTCCGGCAAGTCGGTGGCCTTGCACGCCTTGGAAGACGCGGGCTTTTACTGCGTGGACAACCTTCCGCCGGAACTGCTTTTGCCGTTTGTCGAGCTAGAAAAGAAACAAAATGCCCGCCATCTGGCCATCGCCATGGACGTGCGCAGCGCCACCTCCTTGCCGCTGGTGCCCCAGCAACTGGACATTTTGCGCAGCCAGGGCGTTGTGGTCAAACTGCTGTTTTTGGACTCTTCCACCGGCACCCTGGTCCGCCGTTATTCCGAAACCCGCCGCAAGCATCCGCTGTCGCAACTGGACACCGTAGATGCCCAAGGCGACGAGCGCCGCATACTGGTGGACGCCATTGAGCTGGAGCGAGAACTGCTGGCTGCGCTGCGGGAGCAGGCCCATGTGATCGACTCCAGCATCATCCGGGCTTCCCAGCTGCAAAGCTACGTCAAAACCATGGTGTCCACACCGGGTGGCCAACTGACACTGGTGTTTGAATCATTTGCCTTCAAACGGGGCGTCCCCACCGACGCCGACTATGTCTTTGATGTCCGCATGCTGCCCAACCCCCATTACGACCCCGAGTTGAAGCACCTGACGGGACGCGACCAGGCCGTGGCCGATTTTTTGCAAGTGCAAGAGGATGTGGGGCAAATGCAGCAGCACATTACGCAGTTTTTGGAGTACTGGCTGGAAGTGCTGGCCCGAGACCACCGCAGCTACGTGACCGTGGCCATCGGCTGCACCGGCGGCCAGCACCGCTCGGTGTACCTGGTCGAACGGCTGGCGGAGCACTTTACCCCCCAGTGGGTCACGCTCAAACGCCACCGGGAAATCGACGCGGTGTAGTGGCAGGCGGGGCTACCCCCGCTGCAGCAGCTTGCGTATCGGCGCAGGCAGGCCCAGTCCGGGCCACTCCTGCGCACCTACCCAGCGCCCCTGCGCCCAGCCCAACGACGCATCGGACAAGGTCAAACGCCAGGGGTGCAAATGCAGGTCCTTATGGGTCAGCACATGGGTGAACACCGCATCCGGCTGCAACTGTGCACGCAAGGGTTTTGGTACGGCTTGGCGCAGCGCGTCTTCACTGTCAAACAGCGCAAAACACTGCAGCCCAGCCCACACGCCAGGCGTGGGGCGCGGCGCCAACCACACCGCCCCCTGCGCCGTTTGGGCCCAGAGCAGCCAGATCGACTGGCTGGAGCGTTTGAGCTTACGCGTGCGCACGGGGTAGCGCTGCGGATCACCTCCTTGGCGGGCCGCACACGCAACATGCACCGGACAGGCTTCACACCGGGGCTTTTTCGGCAGGCACACCGTCGCCCCCAAGTCCATCATGCCTTGGGTGTACCGGGGCATGGACGACTGTGCATCTGGAGACGATGGCAATAAGTCTGTAGCGGCGTCCCACAAGGCGCGCTCGTTGCTGGCAAGGGCCAGGTCGGCTTCAAAACCCAACACCCGGGTCACCACGCGTTTGACGTTGGCGTCCAGGATCGCCACGCGCTCGCCAAAACACAGCGAGGCTATGGCCGCCGCAGTGGAGCGGCCGATGCCCGGCAGTGTGACCAGAACCTGGGACACCGAGGGAAAAACGCCGCCATGCAGAGCCACCACTTGCTGCGCACAGCGGTGCAGATTGCGCGCCCGGCTGTAGTAGCCCAGTCCACTCCACAAACCCAGGACCTCGTCCAGACTGGCTTGCGCCAGTGCCCTCACATGGGGAAAGCGTTCGACAAATTTCGCAAAATAAGCACGCACCGTGACGACTTGCGTCTGCTGCAGCATGATTTCGGACAACCACACGCGGTAGGGGTCCCGTGTGTTTTGCCATGGCAAATCGTTGCGACCATGCCGCATTTGCCACTCCACCACCTGTGTGGCGAAGTGCCCTGGTGTTGGCAGCACGTTTAAACGAGCTCCACGTCCACAAAGGTATGGATGGGTTTGACCGTGTCCTGGGCAGAAATCAGGTAGTTGGTGAGCTCCACCAGTTTGGTGTCCAACTGGTTCAGCACCGTACCTTGCTGCTCGATTTCCTGAATGCGGTCTTCCAGTCCGCCAGCGGCTTGCTGGATGCGGTCTATGGCTTCGATCCGGCGCGTGAAATTGCGGCGGCGCTCGCGCATCTGTGCGTCCAGTTGGGACGCCGCCGACTTGCTCCACAGCTCAATTTCGCCCAAGGCCGCTTCATGGATGCCACGCAGGCGGCTGGACAAGGCGCGCACCAGACGGTCGGCAAATTCCGGCTGGGCCAGCTTGAAAGCGTTGCCAATGCCCAGGTACTGGATGTGGCTGCGCTCCACCATGTCCAGATCCGCCAAAAAACGCGCCATTTGCGGTTCAGCGGGCGCCTGCAAGGAAAAACCATACTCTCCGTTGAGCTGGCGGAACGTCGCATTCAGCATGGCCAAAATCTCAGCACTCAAGGACTGCACCTTGTTCAGGTTGCTGCGCAAGCGCTCAAAAGTGTCACCGTAGGCCTTTTTAACGCCCAGTTTGAGCCCTTTTTGCATCAAGGCATCGGTGAGTTGCGCCATTTCGCTTTTCAGGCCTTTGGAACCCAAAATCGCAAAAACTTCACGCAAAAGCTTCAGATGTACCGAGCGCACCGCATGGATTTTTGCGCCCCCCAGATCAAACTCGGCCTGCTCCTGGGAGATGCGTGAACGCATGTTCTTGATCACCACCACGTTCTTGCCCTGCAGGCTCTTGAGCTCCATCATCTGCTCGGTCAGGTCACGTTTGCGGATGTTGATCACGCGCCCGGTCTCGGCACGCAGGTCTGTGATGCTGGAGGCCATCGCCCTGGTCAGGATTTTCTGCCGCTCACCCATCATGCCGCGGCCCAGCACGTCTTCCAACACCGGCAAACAGCTTTGTTTCAACAACGCAGCGTCCTTGGTGACCTTGGCGACCAGGCCCTTTTGTGCGGACACGGCGATCACCTGGGCGGCGGAAATGCCCAAAATATCTGCGGTCGTCGCTTTTTGGCGCTCAATCTGCGCCTGGGTTTGCTCTGGCGTGCTCAACGCATCCCACAGCGTGTCAATTTTGTTGAGCACCACCACACGGGATTCCGTGTCCCCCGAATCGGTCACCAGGTGCTCGCGCCAGATCGACAGGTCCGACTTGGTCACCCCGGTGTCGGCACCCAAAATGAACACCACCGCATGGGCCTGCGGAATCAGGCTCACCGTCAGTTCCGGCTCGGCCCCGATGGCGTTCAAACCCGGTGTATCCAAAATAACCAATCCCTGCTTGAGCAGCGGATGGGCAATATTGATCAGCGCGTGCCGCCATTTGGGCACTTCAACCATGCCCTGCGCATCCAGCATCGGGTTGTCCTCGGGCGCCTGGTTGTGCCAGAAGCCCAAAGCCCGGGCCTCATCCTGGGTCACTTTGCGGGTTTCGGCGACCTTCTCGAACGACGATGCGAGTTGTTGTGGATTGTTCACATCCAGGTCAATACGGGTCCATTTTTCGGGCGCCATGCGCCACTCCATGAGCGCCTGGGGCTGCAAGCGGGTCTCAATCGGCAGCAGGCGCAGGCAGGGCGGCACGTCCGCGTCGTAGCCCATTTCGGTGGGGCACATGGTGGTGCGCCCGGCACTGGCTGGCATGATGCGGCGGCCATAACCCGCAAAGAAAATGGCATTGATCATTTCCGATTTGCCACGCGAAAACTCGGCAACAAACGCCACCATCACCTTGTCGGACCGCACCTGGGTTTCCAGGCGGCGCAGGCGCTCTTCCACGGCGGCGTCCAGCAGTTCATGGTCCTTCATCCACTCCGCCAGCAGCTTCAGCCGCAGCGCGAACTCCCGACGCCATGTGCCGAGTTGGTCAAATTGTTCGTTAAATGATGTAGCCAAGAGTCCCCCGTGGAATCGTTCAATATAGCACCGCGCCCCCCATTTTCTGTCAGGGTTTCTGGCAAGTCGGGCAGAAAAACGTGGACCGCTGCCCCTGTCGAATCAGCCGAACCGTGGATTCACACACTTTACAGGCTTGTCCAGCGCGGCCATAAACCATGGCCTCCAACTGAAAATGCCCCATGTCTCCGTTGGCATTGGAAAAATCACGCAAGGTGCTGCCTCCCTTGGCCACGGCCCGTGCCAGCACGTCCCGAATGGCCTGGTGCAGCCGGGCCGCACGGGGGCGGCTCAAGCGGGAAGCACGGGTGGTGGGCCGAATGCCTGCCAGAAACAGCGCCTCTGAGGCATAGATATTCCCCACCCCGACGACCAGGTCGCCAGCCAGCAGCACCTGTTTGATAGGCGCCTGGCGCCGTGCCAGTCCGGCTTGAAAAAGCTGCAAATCAAAGCCCTCGCCCAGCGGCTCCATGCCCAGCTTATCTAGTAGTTTTTGCGCAACAGCATCTTGCTCTGCAGTGGCATACACCACAGCGCCAAAGCGCCTGGGGTCATTCAGGCGCAAGCTGCCCTGGTTGGTGCGCAGTTCAAAGTGGTCATGCACTCCTGCTGCAGGCAGGTGCAGGCCATAAGACAGGCTGCCAGACATGCCCAGGTGCAGCAGCAACAGGCCTCGCTCCAAATCAAGCAAAAGATATTTACCGCGCCGCCGCACCCCCAGCACGCGCAACCCCTGCAGGTCTTCAGGCTGACAGTTCAGGGGCCAGCGCAGCGGCTTCCCGATGCAAACCGACTCAATCTGGGCGCCCGCAATGCGATCGGCAAAACTCAGGCGTGTCACTTCAACTTCAGGTAATTCAGGCATGGTGGGATGGGCTCCTCGGCTTGGATTATTATGGTCGGATGACCCGATCCTTTCGACGTATCACTTTGACCCTACTCCTGGCCGGCGCCTGCGGCGGCACGTTCAGTGCGCCGGTAAAGGCGCAAAGCCCCCATAACTCTAATTTGGACGGCCCCCTCTTTTATCAGTTACTGGTGAGTGAACTGAGCGCCCAAAATGGCGACGGCGCTGCTGCTTACGCGCTGATGCTGGATGCAGCGCGTAAGGCCAATTCCCCCCGTTTGTACGAACGCACGGTAGAGTTGGCCTTGGCGGCGCGCAACGGCGAGTCTGCGCTGCAGGCGGCACAAGCCTGGTCGCAGGCTTTTCCGGTGTCCCGCGACGCCAACCGCTACCTGCTGCAAATTCTGATCGGCATGAACAAACTGGCCGACGCGCTGCCCCCCCTCAAACGCGACCTTGCTGGCCTGCCCCAAAAAGAACGCGCTGTCGCGATTGCGCTGCTGCCCCGCTACTTTGCCCGCACCGCCGACAAGGCCATGGCAGCCAGTCTGGTGGAACAAGCCTTGGCCGCCGACCTGAATACCACGGGCACCGGCCCCACTGCGTGGTCTACCGTGGGACGGCTGCGGCTCATGGCAGGGGATGCACAGGGTGCGCTGGAGGCCGTGCGCCAGGGTGTGGCTTTGGGCGCCAAATCTGAAGACCCCATCGCGCTGGCCCTCAATCTGACCGGCCCCCAATGGTCTGCAGCAGAAAGTCTGGTTCGGAAATACTTGTCTTCTGCCATGCCCGCGCCAGAAATTCGCATGGCCTACGCACGCAAGCTGCTGGATGCGCTGCGTTTTGCAGAGGCCTATGCGCAAATGCAATTGCTGAACACCGAAAAGCCGGACTACACGGATGCCTGGCTGGTGCGTGGCTCCCTGGAGTTGCAGGACAAGAAGCTGGCGGCAGCCGAGGCGTCCTTGAAAACCTATATCGCACTCAACACTGCCCCCCCCGGCACGGAGCCCCGCGCCGAAATGGGCCGCGGTCTGGTGCAGGCCTATTTGCTGTTGTCCCAAATTGCTGAACACAACCAGCAACTGGACGAAGCCCAAGCCTATCTGCAACGCATCGACAGCCCGCCAGATACATTGCGCGTGCAGAGTCGGCGGGCCATGATTCTGGCGCGCCAGGGAAAAATGGCCGAAGCCCGCGCCTTGATTCACAGCATCCCCGAAATACAGCCCGAGGACGCCCGCACCAAAGTCTCCGCAGAAGTGCAGTTGTTGCGCGATTACAAACAGTACCCCGCCGCCTACCAGGTACTGGTGGATGCCATCGCACGCAACCCGCAAGATGTGGAGCTGGTATACGACCAGGCCATGCTGGCGGAAAAAATGGGCAAGTTGAACGAGATGGAGCAACTGCTGCGCCAGGTGATTGCTGCCAAGCCGGACTACCACCATGCCTACAACGCCTTGGGGTACTCCCTGGCAGATCGCAACATCCGTTTGCCGGAAGCGCGCCAACTGGTTCAAAAGGCGCTAGAGTTCGCACCTGAAGACCCCTTCATCATTGACAGCCTGGCCTGGGTGGAGTACCGCAGCGGCAACACGACCGAAGCCGTGCGCTTGCTGCGAGGCGCTTACCAGACACGCCCCGACGCCGAAATCGCGGCCCACCTGGGCGAAATTCTGTGGTCAATGGGCCAGCAAAGCGACGCCGCCGACATCTGGAAGCAAGGCATCGCACTGAACCCCGAAAACGACACCCTGATTGAGACCATCAAACGCCTCAACCCCAAACCGTGAAAACAGGGGTCCGGTGCGGACTGCGCTTCGCGCTTGCTTTTGCTATTTTTTTGATAGCTGGCTGCGCAAGCAACATGCGGGCTACAGCCTCAAATGATGCCAATACTCCCCATTGGCAAGGGCGGTTGGCACTGAAGATTCAAAGCACACCCGCACAGGCTTTTTCCGCCGATTTCGACCTCCACGGCAGCGCCCAAGCGGGTGGTTTGGCCTTTTTCACCCCCTTGGGCAGCACCATCGCGCGCCTGCAGTGGAATGCCGACGCCGCCGTACTGCAAACCAACGGGGAGCCACAGCACTTCGAATCCCTGGTCGCCTTGACCCGGTACACCACCGGCACCGACCTGCCCATCGCCAGCCTGTTCTCCTGGCTGCAGGGGACCGATCTGCCCACCCCCGGCTGGGAGGCCGATTTAAGTTCGCTACCATCGGGTCGACTGAGTGCCCGGCGCTTGGGACCGGATGCCCCCGCAGAGTTGAAAATCATTCTGGAACGCTAAAGTGCGTCCACCCGTCCGCTGATAATTCCGCCATGCAGTCGCTCTACGACATTCCCGCCCCCGCCAAGCTCAACCTGTTTCTGCACATCACCGGGCGACGCCCCGATGGCTATCACCTTCTGCAATCGGCCTTTGTACTGATTGACTGGTGCGACACCCTGCATTTTGAGTTGCGCCACGACGGCCAGATCAGCCGGGAGGACCTCACCTGGGCCCTGCCTGCGGATGACCTGGTGGTGCGTGCGGCCCGCGCCCTGCAACACGCCACCCAATGCCCCATGGGCGTGCATATTGGCATCGCCAAATCCGTCCCCGCCCAAGCGGGCATGGGCGGCGGCTCCTCAGACGCTGCGTCCACCCTGTTGGCGCTGAACCGGCTATGGAAGCTGAATTTATCGCAAGAAGCGCTGTCCACCCTGGGCCTGGCCTTGGGCGCGGACGTGCCCTTCTTCCTGGGTGGGCACCATGCCTGGGTGGAAGGTATTGGCGAAAAAATCACCCCGTTGGCGCTGCCATCGGCCCGCTTCGCCGTGGTCAAACCCGATGCCGGATTGGAAACTCGTTTAATTTTTTCAGATCCGGTGCTAAAACGTGATTCAAAGCCTGCTACAATCACAGGCTTCGCTGCAGACGCATTCGGAAAAACTTTTAGTTACGGCCGAAACGACTTGCAAGCCGTTGCCCAGCAGCTTTGCCCTGGTATCAACCAAGCTCTTGAGTGGCTTGAAACCAAAGGCTTACGTGGTAGGATGACAGGCTCTGGAAGTGCTGTGTTTGCGCACATGCTGCAAGACATTGACGTGAGTGACGCACCGGATGCGTTTCAGGTCAGGTTGTGCAGCAGTTTGGATGTTCACCCCCTGGTGGGATGGGCAACCAGAGACGGTTTATCGGTGGGCAGCGTTTAGTTGTCAACCCGTGTAGGGGAGTCGCCAAGTTGGTTAAGGCACTGGATTTTGATTCCAGCATGCGAAGGTTCGAATCCTTCTTCCCCTGCCAAATCTGTTGTCCGGAGTGTGCCGGAAACAGCACGCGCAACGTACAGGCATAAACCCACTCTCTTCGCTGGAACCCACATGCAGGCACCCACCCCCCCTGATTTCATGGTTTTCACCGGCAATGCCAATCCTGGCATGGCGGCAGATATCGCCCGCCATCTGGGTATTTCGCTGGGAGCCGCGACCGTAGGACGCTTCTCCGACGGCGAGGTGACAGTCGAAATCAACCAGAACGTGCGCGCCCGCGACGTTTTTGTGGTGCAAAGCACCTGCGCTCCCACCAACGAGAACCTGATGGAACTGCTGATCATGGTCGATGCGCTCAAGCGCGCCTCCGCCGAACGTATCAGCGCAGTCATTCCCTATTTTGGTTATGCACGGCAAGACCGTCGGCCCCGCTCCACCCGCGTGCCCATTACCGCCAAGGTGGTGGCCAACATGCTGCAAGCTGTGGGCGTAGCCCGCGTGCTGACCATGGACTTGCACGCCGACCAGATTCAAGGTTTCTTTGATATTCCGGTGGACAATATTTACGCATCGCCCGTTCTTTTGGGTGATTTGCGCCAAAAGAATTACGACGACCTGATTGTCGTGTCGCCCGACGTCGGCGGCGTGGTGCGGGCCCGTGCCCTGGCCAAGCAACTCGGTTGCGACCTGGCCATCATCGACAAGCGCCGCCCCAAGGCCAACGTCAGTGAAGTCATGCACGTTATCGGGGAAATCGAAGGCCGCAACTGCGTCATCATGGACGACATGATTGACACCGCAGGCACCTTGGTCAAGGCGGCGGAAGTGCTCAAAGAGCGCGGCGCCAAGAAGGTGTACGCCTATTGCACCCACCCTATTTTTTCCGGACCCGCCATTGAGCGCATCGCCAACGGCGGCGCGCTCGACGAAGTGGTGGTCACCAACACCATCCCCTTGAGCGCGGCGGCTGTTGGGTGCCAGAAGATTCGCCAACTCTCCGTGGCGCCGCTGATTGCGGAGACAATCATGCGCATTGCCAAGGGTGAGTCGGTCATGAGTTTGTTCTCCGACCAGGAAAACCTTTTTTAAGCGTTTTTTTAGTCGAAGCAAAACCCGGACGCCACGGCTTGCTTGCAGGCTCTAGGCGTCTTTTTTAAACCGGAGTCACACTGGTCGCGGTGGACTTCTTCAGGAGTAAGTTATGAAATTTGTCGCTTTTGAGCGCACCAAGCAGGGCACGGGTGCGAGCCGCCGTCTCCGCATTTCCGGCCGCACACCCGGTATCGTCTACGGTGGTTCCGCTGAGCCATTGGCCGTCGAACTGGACCACAACGCACTGTGGCACGCCATCAAGAAAGAAGCCTTCCACGCCTCCATCCTGGACATGGAATTGAATGGCGCTGAAAACAAAGTGCTGTTGCGCAACGTGCAGATGCACCCCTTCAAGCAACTGATTTTGCACATCGATTTCCAACGCGTGGAAGCCAACACCAAGTTGAGCATGAAGGTGCCATTGCACTTCAACGGCGAAGAGAACTCTCCTGCCGTCAAGACCGACGCCTGCCTGGTCAACCATGTGGTGACCGACGTGGAAGTGGCCTGCCTGCCCGCAGACCTGCCTGAGTTCATCACGGTGGATCTGAGCGGCTTGGTCAAGGGCAAGTCACTGCACCTGGCTGACCTGTCACTGCCCACGGGCGTGACTGCCGTGACCCACGGCAAGGCCAACCCCGTGATCGTGGCGGTCGTGGCTCCCGTGGTAGAAGAAATTGCTCCTGTAGCAGCGCCTGCAGCCGATGCCAAGGGCAAAGGCAAGGGCAAGAAATAATTAGCCTGCGCTGGTATTTTGCCAAACGGCCCACCTCGGTGGGCCGTTTGCTTTTTGGGCCCGCCCTTTTGTAGGCCATAATTTTCCCAATGATCAAACTGTTTGTTGGCCTCGGCAATCCAGGCCCTGAATACGAAGCCACCCGCCACAATGCGGGCTTCTGGTGGATTGACGCCCTGGCGCGCGAACTCAAGGTCTCGCTTTGCATGGACAAGGGTTACCACGGATTGGTGGCCCGAACCACCGTGAATGGGCAGACGCTTTGGCTGCTGGAGCCCCAAACCTTCATGAACCTCTCGGGCAAATCGGTGGCCGCCTTGGCGCGGTTCTTCAAAATTGCGCCCCAGGAAATTCTGGTCGCCCATGACGAGTTGGATATCGTTCCGGGCGAAGCCAAGCTCAAACTGGGCGGCAGCCATGCCGGACACAACGGCTTGCGCGATATCCACGCCCAACTCGGAACCGACGCCTACTGGCGGCTGCGTCTGGGCGTAGGGCATCCGGGCGTCAAGTCCGAGGTGGTCAGCTGGGTGCTCAAGAAGCCCTCACTGGACCACCGCATTGCCATTGAACAAAGCATTGACCGCTCGCTCAAGGCCCTGCCCCACCTGATTGCGGGCGATATGGACAAGGCCACCATGCTGATCCATACCAGCAAACCGCCACGCCCCAAACTGCCCAAACCCGCGCCGGCAAGTGCAACTGCGCCCCCACAAGAACCGGTGGCAGCACCGTTAACCGGCACGCCCAGGGCAGCGTTGTGAAAAATCTTCGCGCTTTTGCTACATTATTAATAGCTGCCTGCGCAGCATCTACGGGGGCCTTTGGCCAAAAAGTCTACCGATGTGGCACCGCCTACAGCCACATCCCCTGCGCTGGCGCGGTGACCGTGGAGGCTGACGATGCCCGCAGCAAAAAGTCCAGGCCGACACAGCCATCGCACGGGACGTGGCAAACGCCAAAGCACTGGACAATGCCCAGCGCAAGAAAGTTGCACAGGCACTCGCCCAAATCGCCCCGGCCGTCAAACGCAGCAAGGCCAAGACCACTCCATCCAGAACCCAACCCAAGACGCGTGAGCGGACTAGCGACACCAAGGTACACACCGTATCAGGCAAGGCAAAGAAGATCCAAGCCAAGGAAAAGAAGGCACCGGAATTCTTCACTGCGAAAGTGCTTGCAGAGAAGAAAAAAGAAAAGACAAAGCCCGCACATTGAGGCGCCAGAGCGCGCCCATGGACCGATCAGCGATCAGGCCGTCGCGCCAGGTTTCACCGCCGCTTGCAAACGGCGGTATTTTTGCCACAGTGTTTCCTTGTCCTCAATGCACTGCGGGTTGATCGGAATACAGGCGACGGGGCAGACCTGCACACACTGCGGCTCGTCAAAATGCCCCACACACTCGGTGCATTTACCGGGGTCGATTTCGTAAATTTCGCGCCCCAGAAAAATAGCCTCATTCGGGCATTCGGGCTCGCACACATCGCAGTTGATGCATTCGTCGGTGATGATCAGCGCCATACGGAACGCTCCACCCAACGGACTGTAGTAATAGGGACTGGCTTCATGCCCCAATTATCGGCGTTTACACGCCGTCCAACCTTTTTACGCGTTGCCAGTAGGGTTTAGTCAGACGCCACTTCAGGCGCCTTCACGATCACCACGGGCACGGAACTGGCGTGCAGCACTTCGTTGGACACGGAGCCCATCATGGCGCTGCGCAGCGCGCTGTTGCCCCGGGCGCCCATCACAATCAGGTCGCAGCCAAAGCGCTCGGAGATTTCGACAATGGTATGGGCCGGGTCGCCTTTGGCAACCTCGCATTCGTAGTCCACACCCGCCACGTCCAGCGCCGCCTGCGCGGTCTGCAGGGCATGCAGACCCGCTTCGGCGCTCACCCGGTCAATCACATCGGGGTCGTGGGCGACCAGCAACTCGTACAGGTTGGCGGGCTCCTGCACATTGGCCAGCACCGCCGTGCCGAGCAAGCCATCTTTGAGCATGCGCACGGCAAAATGCACCGCCTCCAGCGACAACTCTGATCCATCGATGGGCAGCAAGATTTTCATCATGGTCTCCTGGGGTCTAGGTTTTGGGGGTCTGCAATTTTTGAAGCAAGCGCGCATGCACCTCGGGTGCGACAAACTGTGCCACGTCGCCCTGCAAGGTGGCAATCTCCCGCACCAGGGTGCTGGAGATGTGCTGGTAACGCGCGTCGGGCGTCAGGAACACGGTTTCCACGTCAGGGGCCAAGGCGCGGTTCATGCCCGCGAGTTGGTGCTCGTAATCAAAGTCGGTCACCGAACGCACGCCGCGCAGCATGGCCCGCGCACCGTGCGCCACCGCAAAGTCGCGCACCAAGCCGGTAAACCCTTCCACCTGCACATTGGGGTAAGGTCGCACCACTTCGCGCACCGACGCCAGGCGCTCTTCCAGGCTGAACAGCGTTTTCTTGTGGTGGGCGGTGGCCACCGCCACTATCACGGTGCCAAACAGGCCCGCAGCGCGCCGGATCAGGTCCTGGTGGCCCAGGGTGATGGGATCGAAAGTGCCGGGGTACACGGCAATCACGGGGTTCGACATCCTAGTCTCCAAAACGTGACGGGACAGGCCAGGGAATTATGCAGCGCACAGCACATGCGCGTGCACGGCACCGGCCTTGAGGTGGCGGTGCACAACCAGGCCCAGCGGCGCCAGTTGTTCATCGGTCCAAAGGCTGGGGGACTCCAGGTACACGAAGCCGTTCGGAGCCAGCGCGCGCGCGGCGGCCGTCAGGGCGGGTTCGTACAAATTGCCATCAAACGGGGGGTCCAGAAAAATCACATTCTGGCTGGCCGGGGCCAGATGCCGCAAGGCCGCCACCCCCTCCCCGCGCAACACCCGCACTGCATGGGCCTTGAGGTGCTCCTGGGTGCCCTGGAGCTGGGCCACCAAAGCACTGTCCTGCTCCACCACCACCACTTCGGCGGCTCCGCGCGAAGCGGCCTCAAAGCCCAGCGCACCGGTGCCGGCAAAGGCGTCGATGCAGCGCCAGCCCGTCAGGTCCTGGCCCAGCCAGTTGAACAGGGTTTCGCGCACCCGGTCAGGGGTGGGGCGCAGGCCCGGCTTGTCGGCCACTTTGAGCTTGGTGCGTTTCCACTGGCCGCCGATGATGCGGATTTCGTGGGTCTGGATGCCGCGTGGGCGAATAGGTTTGCCTGGGCGCCCGTTGGCCCCCGGTTTTGCAGTGGATTTGGCTTTCATGGGTACAGCTTAACCCAAGGGAGTGCGCTTATGGACCTACTGCCTGCTACCCGCGTAGCCAGGCTTTCTGTGCCAATGGCGTACGACCAGCATTCGGACGCTGCATTCCATCGTTTGGAGAACAACAAAACGCCGAAAAAACTTCAGCAACATGCTGCATCAGCGCCTGAAAACCAGATGCGTGGTCGAAGTGGTTGCGTATTGAATGTCGATGGAAATTCGGGTTAAAGTGCCTGCGGCATCAATCCTTCCCCGTGCATTCGTCGTGCGGAGCAAGCGGGAAGATTGGTCGTAGCTTTTTGTAATGAGGTTGAGGATTGCCGTATCCGCTGTGTCTGCCTCTACCAGATAACTCAACTCGGACCTTCCATCGGCGACAGACTTGGTGCTGTCGGTGTAATACATGTAAGTACCAACGATTCCGCTATCACCCACCCGCACAGTGATTGGAACAGCAAGGGACGTCTGGAATACACCATAGCCACCAGAAGACGTAAGGAAGCCTAAGGGCGCATAGCTTGTGTCGTAATAGTCCGTTTCCGTACCAGTGGTCAATTCTGGGGTGCAATTTGTCAAGGTCTTGGTTGTAGTGGTAAGCGCAGAGAGTGCCGGAACGCCTTCAAATGTCGTACTGGTGTTGGCTGGGGCACTGGTGGACGTCAGGGTTCCGCTGCAAAGCCCGTCCGTCGATTGGGTCGCTAAAGTGCCATTGGCGGTCAGCGTATAGGACTCACCATTCGCGGTGACAGTATTCACAGCGCTACGAAAGGGGAAAGCCAAAGTGGAAGCGACGGGTGCACTTGGCGATGTTCCGCCACCACCACCGCCTCCTCCGCAACCAGCCAAAGACAAAACCAAACCGATCCCTGCGAGCAAATATTTCATTCTTGGAATTTATGGAACTGATGGTCATTCGCGCTTTGGGCCATACCTGCCAGCGCAAACAAGAATACTGAGCCGCAGGAGTATGCACTTTCAACACCTATTCGGGCATCCCCCATTCGGGTGAATTTTTGACTATTGCGTCTACTGCAAGCCCGATACCGGATGCCAAACACCCTTCACTTCCCCGCGTCCACCGCCCCCAGCACCACCGTCACCATCTTTTCCGGCTGCAGCTTGCGCGCAAACGCTGCCCGGATGTCGGCCACGTTCAGTTTTTGCACCTGCTGGGTCCAGGTGTCCAGGTAGTCCAGGGGCAAGCCGTTCCAGGCGATGTTGGCGACGTTGTCGAGCAGTTTGCGGTTGCTGTCGATGCGCAGGGCGAAGCCGCCGATCAGGTTGTCCTTGGCGGCTTGCAGTTCCTTCTCGGTGGGGCCTTCGCTGACGAAACGCGCCAGCACTTCGCGCACCAGTTGCAGGGCCTGCTGGGCCTGGTCGGGGCGGGTTTGCAGGCCGATGGTGAAAGCGCCTGCGTGCAGGCCCGGCGAGAAATAGCTGTACACGCTGTAGGTCAGGCCGCGTTTTTCGCGCACCTCCTCGGTCAGGCGTGAGGTGAAGCCACCGCCGCCCAGAATGTGGTTACCCACCGTCAGGGCGAAAAAGTCGGGGTCGCTGCGCTTGTAGCCGGGTTGGCCCACCAGCACATGGGCCTGGGCGGAGGCAAACGCCAAACGCTGCTCTTGCGCCACCAACAGCGATGGCACTTCGGGCACCGGCGGCAGGCTGGGGCAGCTGGTGGCAGGGACCCTGGAGAACAGCTGGGTCACCAGCGCATCGGACTGGGCGCGGTCCAGCGCGCCGACGATGCTGACCTGCGCATAGCAGGGGCGGATCGCCCGGGCGTGCAGGGCCTGCATGTCTTGCACGCTAATGCGGTTCAGCGTGGCCTCGGTGGTTTCAAATCCGTAGGGGTGGCTGCCGTACACGGCTTTGGAAAAGGCCTTGGCCGCCTGGGTGGCGGGGCGGGTGTCGGCCTCTTTCAGGGAGGCGATCAGCTTGGGACGGTCGCGCAGCCAAAGCGCTGCCGGAAAGGCCGGCTCGCCCAGCTGGCGTGCCGCCAGCGCGGTGGCCTTGGCCAGCAAATCGGGGTAGGTGAGCGAGCGCAGGGTAAAACTCATGCGGTCGCTGCCCGCACCTGCGCCAAAGGAGGCGCCCAGGTCGGCCCAAGCCTCGCTCAGGCCGTTTTCGTCCAGTGCCGGGCCACCCGCGCTGGCACGCACGCCGTCGGAAGTGGCGCCCGCCATGGCGTTGGCCAGCCCCGCCTGCTCGGCCGGGTCGCGGCGGGCGCCGGCGTCAAAGTCGATTTGCACATCGACCATGGGGATCGCCGGGCTTTGCACCAAATAGACCCGCACACCGTTGGCTTGCGTCCAGTGCTCAATAGGGATGCCCGCCCACGCAAAATTGATAAGAAATAGGCCTGTAGCCCACGCCAATACTGCGCGAGCAGCTCTTTTATTGATAGCAAACATGAGGAAGTCGGGATGAAAGTTCAATGCCGTGCCCCTGCCATGGGGATGCGTGGTTTGCGTGTGGTGTCCGGCGGCTGGGGCAGCAGGGTGGCCACCGTCAGCGCGTCGTCACCAAAGTACTTGGCAGCCACGGCCTGCACCTGTTGCGCGGTGACGGCGCGCAGGCGGGCGATGATCCGCTCATCCGCGTCCAGCGGGAACCCATTGATCCAGTTGACGCCCAGCAAACGCGCCTGGTTGAACACGCTGTCGCGCTTGTAGACCTCGCCCGCCACCCACTGGGTTTTGACGCGCTGCAGTTCCGCCTCCTGCACCCCGTCACGGGCCACCCGCGCCACCTGCGCGCGCAAAGCCTGTTCCACCTGGGCGGCGGTCTTGCCCTTGGCGGGCACGCCCGACAGCATGAACAGCTTGGGGCCGCGGCTGCTCAGGGCGTAATGGGCGCCTACGTTGTCGGCCACATGGTCTTCGGGCTGGGTCAGGGCCCGGTCGAGCCGGGCGCCTTCGTAGCCGTCCAGCACCGCCGACAGCACCGTCAGTGCCAGGGCCTCGTCGTTGGTGGCGGGTTCTTCCACCGTGGGGTCGCACGAGCCATCGGATTCGCCGTCCACATCGGGTTTGCGCAAGCCCAGGGGGGACAAACCAGGGACCTTAAAAGAGAGGGCCACATAAGCCTGTTCGGCAGGGGCCTTGTAGTCCAGGCGGCGCAGGCCCGATTGTTCTGGCTCCTCGCGGGGCTTGCGCGCCGGCAAGGCGTGCGCCGGGAGGACTGCGTAGTATTTTTTGGCCCATGCCAGGACCTGGGCCACGTCCACGTCACCCGCCACCACGGCGACGGCGTTGGCCGGGGTGTACCAGCGCTGGTAAAAAGCCCGGGCGTCGTCGGGGGTCATGGCGTCCAGGTCGCTCATCCAGCCCACGATGGGGCGGCGGTAGGGCGATGCCTGGTAGGTGACCGCTTCCATCGCCTCGTGCAGGCGGGCATGGGGGTTGTCCTCGGTGCGCATGCGGCGCTCCTCCTTGACCACCGCCAGCTCCTTGCGAAACTCCTCGTCGCTCCACTGGTTGTGGGCAAAACGGTCAGCCTCCAGCTGCATCACCTCTTCCAGCCGCGCCGCCGGGATCTGCTGGTAGTAGCCGGTGTAGTCCCGACTGGTGAAGGCGTTTTCGCGCCCGCCCAAGGCGGCCACGCGCCGCGAAAATTCACCTGCCTTGACGCTGGGCGTGCCCTTGAACAGCATGTGCTCCAGCACATGGGCCACGCCCGAAGTGCCGTCCACCTCGTCCATGGAGCCGACCCGCACCCACAGCATGTTCACCGCGGTAGGTGCCCGGTGGTCGGGCTTGACGATCAGCGTCATGCCGTTGGACAGGGTGAACTGCTGCACCGGCGCGGCCTGGGCGTAGCCCATCGGGAGCAGCCAAGTCCCCATCCCCAAAACGAGGGCGAGGGCATGGTATTTGAGGGGAGGGATTAACGCGGAGAGTGGCCGCTTGGGCACATGGGGTCGGTGTTTCATAGAATGGTGAGATTCTACGAACGTCCAACATGTTCAGCTTTTTCAAAAAAAAATCTCCTCCCCCTCCTCCGGTCGTGGCCCCGACGCCGACGCCGCCCCCTTCTGCGCCCGCTGCGCCTGCGGCACCCGCTGCGTTTGCCAACACCGGGTCGCTGATCGGCTCCGCGCTGGTCACCCCCATCGACATACCCGTCCCCAGCGCCACCCCGCCCGAGCGGCAAAAATGGCTGGACAAACTGAAAGCCGGCCTGGGCAAAACGGCCTCCAATATTTCCGCCGTCTTCACCGGGACCCAGATTGACGAGGCCCTGTACGAGGACCTGGAGGGTGCGCTGCTGATGTCGGATGCGGGCGTGGCCGCCACCGAATACGTGCTGACCGAACTGCGCCGCAAGGTGACCGCCAGCGGCATCACCCACCCGGTGGCGCTGAAAAACGCCCTGATCGCCACCCTGAGTGAAATGCTCCAGCCCCTGCAAAAGCCGCTGGTGATCGGCCAGCACACGCCCACCGTCATCATGGTGGCCGGGGTCAACGGCGCCGGCAAAACCACCTCCATTGGCAAACTCACCCGCCATTTGTCCGACAACGGAGCCAGCGTGCTGCTGGCCGCCGCCGACACCTTCCGCGCGGCGGCCCGCGAGCAGCTCACGGTCTGGGCCGACCGCAACACGGTGGAGATCATCAGCCAGGAAGGCGGCGACCCGGCGGCGGTCAGTTATGACTCCGTCTGCGCCGGCAAGGCACGCGGCAAAGACGTGGTGCTGATCGACACCGCCGGACGCCTGCCCACGCAGCTGCACCTGATGGACGAGCTGAAAAAAATCAAACGGGTGATCCAGAAGGCAGGGGAAGCTACGGGTGCCCCGCCCACCGGCATGCCCCCCCATGAAGTGCTGCTGGTGATCGACGGCAATACCGGGCAAAACGCCTTGGCCCAGGTACGGGCCTTTGACGACGCCCTGGGCCTGACCGGCCTGATCATCACCAAGCTGGACGGCACCGCCAAGGGCGGCGTGCTGGCGGCCATTGCCCGCGAACGGCCTATTCCCGTGTATTTCATCGGCGTGGGCGAAAAGCTCGATGAACTGGAAACCTTTAACGCGCGTGAATTCGCACAGGCCCTGCTGGCTTAACCCACCTGATCGACCCATGACACACCTGACCCGACGCAGCACCTTGGCCCTGATGGGCGCAGCCCTTGGCGCCTCCGCCCTTGCACAAGGCGCCCCCAGCTGGAGCCAGATCGAGGCACAGGCGCGCGGCCAAACCGTGTACTTCAATGCCTGGGGCGGCGGCGACGCCATCAATGCCTATATCCAGTGGGCCGGAGCCGAAGTGCTGCAGCGTTATGGCGTGAAGGTGGAGCACGTCAAAGTGAGCGACACCGCCGATGTGGTGAAGCGCGTGCGCAACGAAAAAGCGGCAGGCAAGCTGGATGGCAGCGTCGACATGGTGTGGATCAATGGCGAGAATTTTTTAACCATGAAACGCGAAGGTTTGCTGTTTGGCCCCTTTGCCGAACGCCTGCCCTCTTTTGCTTTTGTGGACGTGCAGGGCAAGCCCACCACCCGCATCGACTTTTCTGAACCAGTGGAGGGCATGGAAGCGCCCTGGGGCATGGCCCAGCTCACCTTCATGGCGGACAGCCAACGGGTGCCCAAGCCCCCGCGCAGCATGGCCGAACTGCTGGCCTTTGCCAAAGCCAAGCCCGGGCGCGTCACCTACCCGCGCCCCCCGGATTTCCATGGCACCACCTTCGTCAAACAGGCCTTGCTGGAGCTCAACAGCGACCGTGCGGCCTTGTACAAACCCGTGACACCCGAGGCACTGGCCAAGGCCACCGCGCCCCTGTGGTCCTACCTGGACGCCTTGCACCCCCACCTGTGGCGCGCTGGCAAGCAGTTTCCCCAGAATGCGGCGGCCGTGCGCCAGATGATGGCCGATGGCGAGCTGCTGCTGGCGCTCACCTTCAACCCCAACGAAGCCGCCAACGAAATCGCCGCCAAGCGGCTTGCAGACAGCGTGACCAGCTACCAATTCAGTAGCGGGACGGTGGGCAACACCCATTTTCTGGCGATCCCGGTGAATGCCCGCGCCAAGGAAGGCGCCCAGGTGTTCATCAACTTCTTGCTCAGTGCGCAAGCACAGGCCCGCAAGGCCGACATCGCCGTCTGGGGCGACCCCACGGTGCTGGCGCTGGACAAGCTGCCGCCCGCGCAGCGCGCCCTGTTTGCCGCCAAGCCCCTGCCCGGCCAGGTGGAACTCAGCGCCCCCGCCATTCCTGAACCCCACGGCAGCTGGGTCGATCCACTGGAAAAAGAGTGGCTTAAACGCTACGGAAGCTAAAGCCCCCAACCGGCAAGGCGGGGCTTGGTACAACTTTGTACACTTCTGCCCCATGAACGCCACCCCTGCTGCAAGCTCCCCCCTCCTCCCCCGCATCGAAATCGAATCCGCACCCCAGCCCAGCGCCGCCGTCATCTGGCTGCACGGCCTGGGTGCCGATGGCAATGACTTCGCCGGACTCGTGCCCGAACTCAATCTGGCGGGCTGCCCGCCCATTCGTTTTGTGTTTCCGCACGCCCCAGCCATCCCGGTCACCCTGAACGGTGGCTACGTCATGCCCGCCTGGTACGACATCACCGGCACCGACCTGCTCAGCCGCCAAGATTCTGCGGGCATCCAGAAGTCCGAGCGCGCCATTACCGCCCTGATCGAACACGAGGTAGCGCGGGGCATCGCGGTCGAGAACATCGTGCTGGCGGGTTTTTCCCAAGGCTGCGCCATGGCCCTGCACACCGGCCTGCGTTACCCCCAGCGGCTGGCCGGCATCATGGCGCTGTCGGGCTACCTGCCGCTGGCCGACCGCTTTGCCGACGAACGCCACACGGCCAATGCACACACCCCCGTCTTCATGGCGCACGGCACGCAAGACCCGGTGGTGGTGATCCGCCGGGGTGAAGAATCGCGCGATGCGCTGGCGGCCCTGGGCCACCCGGTGCAATGGCACACCTACCCCATGCAGCACAGCGTGCACCCGCGCGAAGTGGCCGATATCTCGGCCTTCCTGAAGCAAGTGCTGGGAGCCGCCACCCGTGCTGCCTGAGAATGCTGCGCCCCAGGCCACCCCGCCGGTCCTGGGCATTGACTTTGGCACCTCCAACTCGGCTGCCGCGCTGATCGGGGCGGACGGCCAGTTGCACGTGGTCCCGCTCAACGGCACACGCTCCGAAATGCCCACGGCGCTGTTTTTCGCCAGCGAGACACACACCGTGGCCTTTGGACGCGACGCCATGCAGGCCTACCTGGCAGGCACCGAAGGGCGGCTCTTGCGCTCGCTCAAAAGCCTGCTGGGCACCCGCCTCATGGACGAGTACACGGCCGTCA
>Ga0209343_10003108_pt1 | contig 21066 bp, 14 predicted proteins | sample RifCSPlowO2_02_FD_184026 | JGI IMG/M metagenome (GOLD analysis project Ga0209343, IMG submission 184026) | Groundwater microbial communities from Rifle, Colorado - Rifle CSP2_plank lowO2_0.2 (SPAdes) (version 2) | ecosystem: Environmental > Aquatic > Deep subsurface > Groundwater | place... | reverse complement strand
GTGCATCACGATTGGGAGAGCGGCGTCTACGGTGTCAACGTTGCGGTCAATGAGCAGGCTAGAGCAGCGGTGTTTACCGAGGCGCGTGAGGCGGAGTTCTTTACTCCGGCATCGTTGCGCAGACAAAGTCTTCGTTGATTACTCGAGTTCCCCAGAGAGGATCTAGCTGCCCGTCCCGGATGGCGGGCAGCCCTTTCTCTTGGGTGCTATATCAGGATCTGCGGTCAAGATTCTGGGTCGCACTGAAAGCGTCAAGGCAAGTTATAACAATGAAGAGCCATCTATGTCGCAGAAAAAGCTATCGGTCGAGTTTCACACGCTTCTTTCAAGGCTGCGGGCCGTTCCATTCCGGCTGGCTCGTCGGCTGATATCCGGATTGCTTGCGCTGTTACTGTCGGGGCCGAATGCCCTGCATGCTGGTGCTCTCGATCCTCTGGAGAACTCAGCGCTGGATAGGTTGAATGTAGAGAAGTCCCTTTTCATGGATATCGCTCTTGCCGGTAATCGGCTTGTGGCGGTTGGCGAACGCGGGCATATCCTTTACAGCGATGACGCTGGCTCGCATTGGCGGCAATCGGAAGTCCCTGTCAGCGTTTCGCTCACATCGGTACATTTCGTCTCAGATCTGCAAGGTTGGGCGGTGGGACACGATGGTGTGATTCTCAACTCCATGGACGGTGGTGCCTCCTGGCAGCTTCGCTTCGACGGTTTCGCCCTCAATCAGTTGCTTCTCGAGAGTACCGAGAGGGCTTTTCTCGAGGCCGAGCAGGCCTTTGAGTCGGGCGAACTGGACGAGCGTACCTTCGAGGATCTGAGCTTTGCCTTGGAAGATCTGCAGCATATGACCGGCATTGGCGCCACCCGGCCGCTGATGAAAATCTGGTTCGCCGATGCCAGGAGCGGTTTTGCGCTGGGAGCGTACAACACCTTGTTGAGGACTGCCGACGGTGGCGAGACCTGGCAGTCCCATGGCGCCAAACTGGACAACCCTCAGAATTTCCACCTGAACGCGATTACCGCGAGCGCCAACGGGGACTTGTTCATCGTTGGCGAGTCGGGTCTGGTGTTGCGCTCCAGTAACCAGGGGGAAGCATGGGAGCGACTGGACTTTCCCAATCGGGGTTCGTTGTTCGGCGTGTTGGCTAGCCGTGAGGGCTGGATAGTCGCCTTTGGTCTGAGGGGTAGCCTGTTTCTTTCTGGGGACAATGGCGACTCCTGGGAAAGGATCGACACTCATACGAATGCTTCCATCTTTGGCGGAAGCCTGTTCGCTTCCGGCGCTGGTGCCGCATTGGCAACCCAGGATGGAGAACTGCTCTTCTTTGACAATGATAGGAAACGCATCGGCAGGAAATCTCCCGATCGGGGCTACCCGCTCCTTGCCCTAGAGCATGTCCCGCGTTCCGATGACGATGTCCTTCGCTTTGCAGTCGCAGGCGTCAAAGGCATCCAGATAGTCGAGGTCGGCTTTGACCCGTTCGATATGGAGGCTGGAAAGTGAGTGTGTCCAAAGCGGCTGGCTATACAGCAAGAATTGAACCGGTCATGGAGAACTGCATTTTCGCCCACCGGTTCTGGATTCTGGCGGGCTTCGTGGTGGCGACTTTGTTCCTCGGGCTGCGTGCAATGGATCTGCGTCTCGATGCCAGCTACACCAAGATGATTCCAACGAACCACCCCTACATCGTGAACTACTTGCAGCACCAGGATGACCTTGCCGGTTTGGGTAACGCTCTAAGGGTCACTGTGTCTACCAGGGAGGGGGACATATTCAATGCACACTTTCTCGCGCGACTCCGCGAGATTCAAGACGAATTGTTCTATATCCCCGGCGTCGAACGGGCATGGATCCAGTCCATCTGGGCGCCTACCGTCCGATGGACCGAGGTTACCGAGGATGGCTTCATCGGTGGTCAGGTCATACCGGAAGACTACGACGGTAGTGCGGCAAGCCTCGATACCGTAAGGGACAATCTCGGAAAGTCCGGGCAGATTGGTACTCTGGTCGCCAACGATTTTCGCTCCGCCCTAATTTACGTTCCGCTGCAGAATACTGCCCCGGAATCTGGAGAGCCGCTGAACTACCGGAATCTTTCAGAGTTGCTCGAAGAAAGAATCCGCGACAAATACCAGGATGATGGAATACACATCCGGATCACCGGCTTTGCCAAGCTGACGGGGGATCTGATTGAAGGCGCCTCCATCGTGATGCTGTTCTTCATGGGCGCCTGCGTGGTCGTGTTTATCTTGCTGCTGCTTTACAGTCGCTGCCTGAGGAATAGCGCCCTGGTGCTTCTTTGCGCGCTCGTCGCCGTGGTCTGGCAGCTTGGCTTGCTCAGTCTGTTCGGCATAGGCCTCGATCCTTATTCCATGCTAGTGCCATTCCTGGTGTTTGCCATTGCGGTCAGCCATGGCGTCCAACTGGTCGGCAGTATTATCACCGACGCCAGTCGCGGCGTGGACAGGATGACCGCGTCGCGCAACAGTTTTCGTACCCTTTTCTATCCCGCCCTGACGGCCCTGATGAGTGACGGTATCGGCTTCGTCACCCTGGTGGTCATCGATATCGAGGTGATCAAGGGGGTGGCTTATGCCGCCAGTATCGGTGTAGCCACCATCGCCCTGACCAACCTGGCATTGCTGCCCGTGCTGTCGTCTTTCCTTGGTGTCAGTAAGCGAGGTATCGATTACCACAAGCGCATGGAAGTGGGCCGCCACCCGTTCGCCCATTACCTGGCTCACTTCACGCAGGCTCGTTATGCACTGCTGGCCATTGGGGCTTCTCTGCTGCTGGTGGGGTGGGCGGCATACCAGGCCCAGTCCCTGCAAGTCGGCGATCTGGATGAGGGGGCTCCCGAACTGCGCCCCGACTCCCGCTACAACCTGGACCAGAAGTTCCTTACCGAAAACTACTCCACCTCCACCGACGTGTTTGTGGTGATGGCCAAGACACCGGCTGATGGTTGTACTTCCTTCGAGGCTCTAACGAAGCTCGACCGCTTGCACTGGGAGATGAGCAACCTGCCGGGCGTGCAGGCGGTCAGTTCGCTTTCCGGAGAGGCCCAGCGGGTCATAGTCGGCATGAACGAGGGTAATCTGCGCTGGCTGGGGCTCAGCCGGGACCCGGCGGTGCTCAATGCCTCCATCTCACGGGCGCCCGAAGGGTTGTTCAACCGCGACTGCAGCCTTTCCCCCGTACTGATTTACCTGAATGACCACAAGGCCGAAACCTTGAACTCGGTCGTGGCCGCAGTGCAGGACTTTTCGGATCGTCATAACAGTGAGGGGGTGCGGTTTCTGATGGCTGCGGGAAATGCGGGCATCGAAGCTGCGACCAATGACGTGATCAAACATGCGCAGATCGTCATGCTGGTTCTTGTCTATGCAGTGGTGCTGGTGTGCCTGCTGACGTTCCGTTCATTGAAAGCGGTCATCTGCATCATGCTGCCGCTGATGATGACTTCGCTGCTGGCACAGGCTCTCATGGCCCTGCTGGGGTTCGGTGTGAAGGTCGCCACGTTGCCAGTCATCTCGCTCGGTGTCGGTATAGGCGTGGATTATGGAATCTATATCTATGCACGCCTCAAAGAGCGGCTCGATGCCGGCGAAAGTCTGGAGGATGCATACTATGCAGCCCTCAAGGCATCTGGCCGAGCAGTTGCTTTCACAGCCATCACGTTAGCAATCTGCGTGGGGTCGTGGGCGTTCTCACCGATCAAGTTCCAGGCCGACATGGGGGTACTGTTGGCCTTCATGTTCCTCTGGAACATGCTTGGTGCCCTGTTGCTGCTACCGGCACTGGCCTGGCTCATCGGCGGCAGGCGCAAGGCAGTGGGCAGATGGTTGAGCGTCCAGGCGTGAATTCCGCCTTTTCCTACTACTCACTGAGTCTGACCTCCAGCATCTCAGGCGATATTGATCGAATCGAGGACGTTGCGTATGACCGGATCTACATTTCTGCAGATCGATCCACCCAGTCCGGGCCAATGGGTTCAGATCAGTGAAGGGCTACTCTGGGCTCGTATGCGGATACCGGCGAAGCTGGACCATATCAATATTTACCTGGTCGAGGATGATGATGGTTGGTTTCTGGTTGATACCGGGCCGGATACCTTAGTCAATCGTGACCTGTGGCGGGAACTGGTTACCGGGCTGCCGCGTCGGGCAAAGCTGAGTCGGGTCCTGGTTACCCACTCTCACCCCGACCATATTGGCCTGGCGGGCTGGCTGCAGGCCGAACTCGGCGTGCCGATCTACATCTCGTCGGGGGCGCAGAACTGGGCACTTCGTGAGGCGGAAGAGAGGAAGGGCAGGAGCGCCCAGGCGGTAGCAGCCTTCTATGGCCGAATGGGCGTGCATCCCGAGGAGGTTGTTCACCTGCACGCGGCGTTGGGCCAGATGGACCCGCTGTTCGGGCCAGTAGCCAGCGAGGTCAGCCTGGTACAGGCCGGTGGGATGATGCGGATCGGCGGCCGGGACTGGGAGCTGTGGGTGGGCTCCGGGCATTCGATAGAGCATGTCTGCCTGTATCAGAGGGCGTCGCGGCTGCTGATTGCCGGCGACCAGGTACTGGCGAAGATCACGCCTCTGGTAGGCGTGAGCTATATGAGCCCGGAGGGCAATCCGTTGGCGGACTGGTTCGCCTCCCTGACGGATATGCAGCGCTGGTTACCTAACGATGCCTTGGTGTTGCCGGCGCACGGTCAGCCCTTCTACGGCGGCGCCCGGCGTATCGGAGCGGTGCTCGAGCATCACGAAAGTTCCTTGGCGACGTTACGCAGCAGCCTGGTAGACTGGTGCACAGTCCATGAGCTCAGCCACGTGCTCGGCTGGGGGGGGCTGAAAGGGATGGCGCGCTATATGGCGCTGGATGAAACCCTGGCCCACATCACCTATCTTGTCCGCAGAGGAGAAGTCGTCGAGTCACCCTCTACGATTGGTGGCGTGTATCGCTACCGCCTTGATCTGCCACCTTCCGCGCCATCCTGAATCGAAGGTGAGCTTTCGTGAAGCAATCTGACATAGACGATCCTCTGGCCATGGGAGGTGTTAGAGGCTGGAAGCTGCCACTGATCCCGACCAAGCTTTCACCTCCCCGTGGTGCCGCGCAGCCTGTCGAGAGGGCTCGCCTCGACGCTCGCAGGAGCGAAATCCTCGATACCTCGCTAACTCTGGTCATTGCGCCGGCGGGCTATGGCAAGACCACTCTGCTGGCGCAATGGCGAGCGGGCCTGCAAGCAGCCGGAACCGCGGTCGCTTGGGTCAGCCTTGCAGAGGAGGATAACAGCCCGCACCGCTTGCTCTCCTATATAGCCGCCGCATTCTCTGCGGAGTGCCCGCATCTCTGCGATGGCACCAGCGAGATGCTGTGCGCCGGCCCCATGGTTCCGGTGCAGGCGGCGGAGGCTGTTCTGCTTACCGAATTGCAGGTCAGCGAAAGGGAACTGGTACTGGTTCTGGATGATTACCATTGCCTGGGTGGTCCGGGCGTCCAGCTCCTGATGGGGCATTTCCTCCACAACCTGCCGGCCAACGTGCACCTAGTGCTTTCCTCCCGCACCGAGCCGGCCCTGAATCTGACCCGCCTGAAGGTCAACCGGCAGTTGCTGCGGATCGGGGTTGAGGATATTAAGTTCGACCTTGGGGACCTTGGTCTCTTTGTGCGGAACTCGCTGAACCTGGTACCCAGCTCCTCGCTGCTGAGAGACCTCCATGATGTCAGCGAGGGCTGGATTGCCGGTGTTCAGCTCGCCACATTGTCACCCCGTTTCAAGAGCGAGCCTCAACTCTACCTGAAAGAGTTTTCGTCAAAGTCGAAGGACCTTCATGCCTACTTGGCGGAAATGGTGCTGGACCTGTTGCCGGGGGAGCTCGAGACGGTACTGCTGCGCTGCGCCATCCTTGATCGTTTCAGCGCCGAACTGTGCGAAGTGGTCGCCGGCGTGCCGGATGGCAAGGCACTGCTGGTCGAACTGATAAAGGTCAATCCGTTCATTTCGGCACTGGATGAGCAGGGCGAATGGTATCGCTTCCATCGCCTGTTTCTTGAGTTTCTGCGCGAGCGTCTGGAGCTCGCTCCGACCGAGGACGTCATGTCGCTGCACCGGGTCGCCTGCGACTGGTTCTCGGCCCGGAGCCTGTGGGCCGAGGCGGTACAGCATGCCCTGGCCTGCGGTGAGAACGAAAAGGCTCGGGACTTCATCGAGCGTTGCGCCCTGGACATGCTAGGGCGCAGCCGTACCGGGAAGCTGCTGAGCTGGGGACGGCGCTTGCCGGAGGACATGCTGCGCAAAAAACCGGAGCTGCGGCTGGCCATCGCCCGCGCACAGGTACTAATGATGGACCTGCGTGGCGCCTCTACGATGCTCGAGGGGTTGGCGGAGAGCCAGGCCGACCTGGGCGCCGGTGACGAAGGATTCGCTGTCCAACAGCAGATCATCCGGGGGCTGATATTTGCTCTTGACGATCACTTTGACGCCGCACTGGCGCAGGTGCTGCCCGTTGTCGAGAGGCTGCGGGGTCTCAATATTACCGATCGGGAGATGCTGCTCAACACCTTGACCCTGGTCTACCTCTATCAGGGCAGGTTCGATCAGATCGACGCCGTGCAGTCATGGCAAATGCCGGACCCGGGCATGCATTTCGGCGTGGCCTACCGCCATCTGCTGGAGGGGCTCGGCTGGATGTGGCGGGGACGGCTGGACAAGGCGGAATACATCTTCAACAAGGCGCGGCAGTATTCTGAGCAGTATGCCGGGCGCCGCTCTATGGTTACGATTGCCTGTATTATCTGTGTGGCGGACCTCTACTACGAACGCAACCAGCTTGAAGAGGCCGAGGAACTGCTGACTTCGGTGCACACCGTCCCACTGGACCTGGGCATATCGGGAATTATCCAGAGTGGCTACAGGACCATGTCGCGCATCAACCAGATTAATGGTGCAAAGACTGAGGCCTGGGTGCTGCTGGATGAGATGGAGGCCGTGGCTTTCAAGCGGCGCTGGCCTCGGCTGGAGGCGAACTGCCGAGCACAGCGCATACAGTCGGAAGTCTGGAGCGGTGACCTGAGCGCCGCCAGGAGCGAACTCGCCCGGCTGTCTTGCCTGTCGGGCCATGAGCAGCTGGATCCTGTTGCGCTTAGGTTGATCGAGGATGAAACGCTGATCTCTAGGGCCAGGATCTGTTGTGTCACGGGCCTGAACGCCGAGCTGATCGAGAACCTGGGACGGAGAGTCGCTGATCTGGAGGCGGTGGGCGTACATTATCTCGGTGCCCGCATGCGAATGCTGCTCGCATTGCTGCACTGGCGCGCAGGAGAGCGGGTGGCGGCAACCCAGGCTCTTCTTCCAGTCTTGGCGCTGGGCAAGGCGCAGGGGCTCTGCCGTATCTTCATCGATGAGGTGCGCCATATGCCTGAGGCACTGGTTGGCATCTGCAACGAATTGTCCCGCGTCGATGCCAGCTTCAAGTCCTACCTTGACAGTTTGCTCGCGGAGGCCGGGGCCTTCCGGCTTCCGCCTGCGGGCCAGGAAGGGACTGCCGGAGGCAGCCGGACGACAGAGGAGGGCGGTTGCGGGCTCTCCGATCTGGAGCTGCTGAGCAGTTCCGAGATTACCGAGCGAGAGAAGGAGATTCTTACCCAGGTCGCCAACGGGCTCTACAACAAGGAAGTTGCACGAGTGCTAGGTATATCTGAAGGCACGGTGAAGTGGCACCTGAAGAACTTGTACAGCAAGTTGTCTGTCTCCAGCAGAACTCAGGCCTTGAAAAAAGGCAAGCTGCTGGGGCTGATCTACTGAACCCTGTTGGGTCTCCGCCCGGGTCAGCCTACTACGCCTTTTTTTCTGAGGGTGTCCATGGCGTTCCTGTCGAAGCCTAGCTGCCCAAGCACCTCTTCTGTGTGGGCACCGAGCTCGACTCCGGTGAATTTGTACTCATGGGCGTTGCGGGAGAAACGTATGGGATTCGCGACCTGCCGTTGCACTTTGCCACCAGGCTCCCTCAGCTCGATCACCATTCCCCGCGCGCGCAGCTGTGGGTGTGCGGCCGCTTCCGAAACGCTAAGCACGGGCTCCACGCAGGCTTCGATGTCGGCAAAGACCGATTGCCAGTAGGAGAAGCTTTGGCTCTTGAAAGTCGTGGCCAATACTTCGCGCAGTTCCTGGTGATCGGCGGGGTTCTGGCTCAGGCCCTTACTGAGCAGGTCCGGCCGTCCAAGCACCCCGCACAGTAGCTGCAGGAACTTGGGCTCCAGTCCGGCCACGGAGAAGTAGCGGCCGTCGGCTGTTTCGTAGTAGTCATAGAACGATCCGCCGTTGAGCATCATGCCCGGGCCGGGCTCGACCTTGGTGTTCAGTGCGCTTACGCCGGCGAAGGTATTCAGCGCGAAGGCAGCATCGGTCATGCTGATATCGATGTGTTGTCCCAGGCCGCTGTTCTGGCGCTCAATGACCGCGCTGAGAATACCAGTCATCGCCAGCAGCGAGCCGCCGGCAATGTCTGCAACAGCCACGCCCAGCGGCAGGGGCCCCTGGCCGGCCCGGCCGGTATGGCTGGCGACGCCCGATATAGCGAGGTAGTTGAGGTCGTGCCCGGGCCGGCCGGCATAGGGGCCGGTCTGGCCGAAACCAGTGATCGAGCAATAGATCAGGCGAGGATTGATTGCTCGTAGCGCTTCGTAACCGAGCCCGAAGCGCTCCATCACACCAGGGCGGAACTGCTCGACCACGATATCGTACTCTTTGACCAGAGCCTCAACGATGGCGACCGCTTCCGGTTCTTTCAGGTTCAGTCCGATGGAGCGCTTGGAGCGATTGAGGTAAGTATGGTTATAGGAGGTGCCGTCCGCGTTGAAGGGCGGTAGCTGCCGGAGTAGATCGGCTCGCTCCGTCGCTTCTACCCGCAGCACATCCGTGCCCAGATCCGCCATCATCATGGTGGCGTAGGGGCCGGGAAGTAATGTCGAGAAATCCAGTACCTTCAGATTGTGAAGAGGCATTGCTTTGTTGTCCTTTTCAGTGAGCTGAAATTCGCGCGTTGCTGCAGGTAGTTTATTCTGGGCAGGTGGTGGTAAAACCTCTCAAAGGGAGTGCTTGCGGGTTTCCATGTGTAAGGAGAGGGCCGACGAGTGCATCGTACGCGCGCTATAACCCCCTCTTTTTATGATGGGCTTGGCTGTCAGGATGCGATTGCAGGTGTACAGCTCCAAGGCAGTAGCGCCTCGTAGCTTTCGACGTTGTTGACCTGAGGTAGGCGTTCGAGGATGTGGCGCAGGTAGGCATTAGGCTCTTGGCCATTGGCATCCTCATCCCATAATCCGCTTCGGCGTTAAAGCCCAAGGCAGGAGCCGTATGCGTAATGTGGCCCAGGCTGTTATGTGGCCATCCCGCTTGCGGACCTGTTGCGACCACGATCGCGTCGAACGGAACGCCACATAACTTGGAAGCTAAAGCGTGCGCAGGAAGGCCATCAGACCCGGTTCGTGCCAACGTCGAACCGGCTGACGGTCGTCACCGATGTCGCACTTAGCCAGCGCGTTGGCCTTCATCTCCAGGTCGATCTCGGCGTAAACATTGGTGGTGTCCAGCGAAGCGTGCCCAAGCCATCCCCGGATCGTGTTGATGTCAACGCCAGCACGAAGTAAATGGCAGGCTGTTGTATGGCGAATGGTGTGCGGACTGATCCGTTTATTGGCCATCGAGGGCGCGCGAACTTGTGCCTTGCGCGCGCTGCGTTCGACCAAGGTGTGGATGCCGAAGCGGGTGATCGCGCAACCGCGGCGGTTGAGGAACACCGGTTCGACACCGGCGCGCTCGCCGATCAGGTCGCCAAGCGCACGCAGGGTGCGCGGCCACAGCGGACAGTGCCGCACCTTCCCACCTTTGCCCAGGATGCGAACCGACGAGGCGGCGACGTTGATGTCCCGGATCTGCAGTTTGGCGGCCTCGTCTGCGCGCGCGCCCGAATTGTAGAGAAACAGGAGCAGCACGTACTCGCGGCTTCCTTGGGCTGTACGGCGATCAGGCGCGGCAAGCAGTGCATCCATTTCCGGTTGATCGAGATAGGCGATGGCTGCGCGCGTCGTCCTCTTGAACGGCAGTAAACGAATCTGCCCACACCAGGCGATGTGTTCCAGGCTGTGTTCGCCCACGAAACGGGCAAAGGCGTGAATCGCGGCGAGCCGCTGGTTGCGGGTCGGAATCGCGCAGTGCCGGGAAGTCTCGAGGTCAGTCAGAAATTGGCGGACAAGATCGACCGAGAGATCCAGGACGGTCAGTCGATCGACGGACCGGTTAAGTTTGTGGGCGGCGAACGGCAGGAGCAGGCTGAGCGCGTCGCGATAGCTGAGTTGTGTATTGCGTGCGAGGTTCCGCTCGCCAACCAGGTGCTCCAGCAGAAAGCGTCGGATCCAGGGTCCGAGCAGCAAGGCGTCAGTCATGATGTCCTCCCATGGCGTAGTGTTCGAAGCGCTCGCTCGCCTCGCCGAGTAACTCCGGAGTCAGCGTCAGATACCGTTGAGTCGAGGCGATATTGACGTGGCCAAGGTAGGTAGCCAGATGCGGCAAGAGACGTTGCACGTCAGCGCCGGCGCGATACCAAGACACCAGCCGATGAACGGCAAAGGTATGCCTTATGTCATGCAACCTCGGCTGATAGCGAGCATCATCGTGACGCAGCACGTTCGCATGCTGCCGCAGCCGGCAGAAGGCGCCTTCGGCCGCCGCCCGTGAAACGGCGATCCCCGTGCGCGAAACGATGAATCGCGAGTCGGCGTCCCGATCGCCTGGGCGTCGAGCCAGATACTGACTCAGGATCCCTTGCAGATCCGGGCCGATCGGCAACAACCGGGCCTTATAGAACTTGCTCTCGCGAACCGCCAAGAACGCACGTTCCAGGTCGACGTCCGCCAGTGTGAGCGACAGCGCTTCGCTGATCCGCAGACCTGTGCCATAAAGCAGCAGGAGAAGTGTTCGACAGGTGGCGGCCGTCATGGCACCGCGCGAATGCTCGCACGATTCAGTGGCATCCAGGAGCCGCTTGAGTTCGGCAAGCGAGAAGATATAGGGGACAAAGTGCTGAGACGGTTTCGGCACGGTCCTTGGCAGCGGCGAGTTGGTCACGTATCCGCGAGCGACCGCGAAGCGATAGAAACCGGCCAGCACCTCGTGCTTGCGTTGCCAGAAACGGGTGACGGGGCCTGTACCGGCCAGGAAGGCACGGACCGGAACCGGCTCAATCTGGGTAAGGTCGGTCTCCCCGAGCCACTGGCAGAACGATTTCAGCGTTCGCCGCTCGGTGTGAAACCGCATCCCCATTGACTGTTTATGTTCAACGTATCGGGCAACAGCGTCCGCGAGTTTCATAGCAGATCTCCCAGATTGAACTGCGCGACTTCACGCAACCCAACGACATCGACCTTGGCGTAGGTCCGAGTTGCATCGGCGCTGCGGTGACCCAAATGATCGCCAATTTCCTTCAGCGACAACCCTTGGGCTACGAGACGCCCGGCACAGGCGTGGCGCAGCGCATGCGGTCCCCGCCGCAGGCTCCGAATCCCGAGTGTTTCCAGGCGGCTTCTGACCACGTGATACAGGCCACCGGCAGAGAGCGCTCGAAACGGCGCCCGCAAGGTCAGGAAGATTTCACGACAAGGACTGTGCGGCCGGATCTGCTGCACGTAGCGCAGGATCGCCTCACCCACCGACGGCAGGAGGGGATACCCCTGGCGGTGCCGCTGCTTCGGGCGTGACAGGTCAATCCGGTCCTCGGTCCAGTTCACGTCATCGAGACGAAGCCCCGCAACTTCACCGCTGCGAAACCCGTAGATGGCGAACAACATCAGGATCGTCGTGTCGCGGATGTCGCGAGCGCAATCTCCACGGGCGTCACCGATCAGGCGTTGGACATCGGCCCAGTCCGGCCCGACCGGGAGCCCTTCGTCCTTGAACACGCGCGGACCCGCAATGCCGGCGGCAATGCCGAGGGCACACCAGCCCCGTTGCTCTGCGTAGCGAAAGAACGATCGCAAGGCAGCTGCACAAGTGGCGACCGAAACTCGCTTCCAGCCCTCCTTGCCTCGACGTTGCAAAAAGGCATCCACATCCTCAACCGTCACCTCACCAAGGGCGCGATCCTGCGCTCTGAGCCCATTGAGGAACGCCTCGGTATGCCAGCAGCGACTCTTTATCGTACGCGAGGACAAGCCCCGAGACTCCGACAAATCTGCGGCAAAGGACTCAATCAGCGACGTATGAGCCGTTCGTATCGGCTCAGACGCAGCCAGGCGTCCCAGGAAGCTCAGCCAGTTGGTGGCAGTCCGAACGAACAGTTCCGATGACCATCGGAAGCCCTTGCTGCGGCCTCGTCGTCGCTGCAAATCGCCCCAGCAACCTGCCGCCGTCTTAATTTGCAGGGGAGTGACTGACTCCTGCGTGCCGACATCGACGTACCGGGCGATCGTCAACAGCTCACGTGCCACCCGAAGCAGAGTGCTGTGTGCCATTCCTTGATTGGCACAGTGCTGAAGAAATTTATCCCGGTCTTCGGCCGACGGCCCTTCTCGATGGCGCGCCAACACAGCAGGGTATTTGAATAAGAGCTCGAACATGATCGGATCTCCTGTTTCAACAAGGGAGATCCCACCATAGCCACCACCGATTTATGTGGCGTAGAAAACGGCCATCACCAAGCGTGGCGACACTTCCCCGCCCGGGGGCCACATAACTGCCTGGGCCACATTACGCATAAAATGTGGCTGAGCACATTTTATGCGTTAGTTCCGCACGTACGGATCTGTGCGGGGGGCTACCGCGGCCAGTGCATCACGGCCACTACCCTCTCCGGGTTGCGAAGCACCGATCCGCCGTGTCGCGCCCTGACAGAGACTAGGACCCCGGCATCAGGGGCTGCCGGGGGGGATCTTGCAGTAGCTAGTCTTATTGTTTGGCGAAGATGTTGACGACCGCGGTCGCTTCTTCTATGCCATACAGCCCGCCACCATTCTCCTGGATAGCGATGCGGGCGCCTGCGACCTGGCGTTTGCCGGCCTCGCCGCGCAGCTGGCTAACCAGCTCGAAGACCTGACCGAGGCCCGTGGCCCCGATCGGATGGCCCTTGGACTCCAGGCCACCGGATGGGTTGATCGGGATCCGCCCGCCAATAGTAAAGTCACCGCGTTCGGCCGCCGCGCCGGCCTCGCCGAAGGGGACCAGTTGCAGGTTCTCAGCCTGGATGATCTCGCCCATGGCGGTGGCGTCATGCACCTCGGCGACATCGATATCCGCCGGGGAGATGCCGCTCTTCTCGAAGGCTTCGGCCGCTGCAAGGGCGGTAATGTGGTTCCGGTAGTCACTATAATGGCGGTCGGTGCTGGAGCGCACGACACTGCCGAGCAGTTTCACTGCGCGTGATGCATCACCTTTCAGGCGTTTCAGGCCACTGGCATTGCATAGCACCACAGCCGCGGATCCGTCCGAAATGGGAGCGCACATGGGGAGGGTAAGTGGATAGGTAATGGCCGGGGCCGCCAGGACTTCATCGATGCTATAAGCGTTCTGGTACTGGGAGCGCGGGTTGTGCACGGAGTGCAGGTGGTTCTTGGCCGAAACGGCCGCAATCTGGCGCTGGGTGGTGCCGAAGGTCTCCATGTGCTGGCGGCAGAAGGCCGCGTAAACATCCATGAACATGGAATAGGGGCGGCTGGACTGGGAGCCCTCGGGGCATTCCACGTTGGCACCCATTTGCAGCAGGGCATCGCGATTCGCGTCTACGGTCGATACATCCCAGGCCGAGTCGAAGGCCGCAAACATCTTGGCCTTATCGGGGCTACTCATTTTTTCAGTGCCGACGGCAATGGCTATGTCGCAACTCCCCGCCTTGATGGCTTGGGCGGCCAAGTACAGCGCCGTGGAGGCGGAAGCACAGGCCCCTTCCAGATTGAAGATGGGAATGCTGGCAAACCCCATCGAGCGCAGGGCTACCTGCCCGGGAATCATGTGCTGGTCCTGCATGAAGCCAATGACACAGGAGGCGAAGTAGGCCTGACGGACGTCCTGCAATTCGGCCCCCGCATCGGTGAGGGCCTGCTCGACCGCTTCGCGGGTGAGGTCTTTGTAACTGCGCTCAAAGTGGCGACCGAATTTGGTCATGCCAATGCCGGCAATGAAAATATCGCTCATGCTATAGTTCCTTGATTTAAAGGTGGAAGATCCGAGCGGCAGCTCGGTAACGCCAGCCAGGAGCTACCTAGAGTGGCTCCTGGAATCGGTAGTGCGCTCAGGAGATCTTGCGTCCCTCGCCCCAGTAGCGCTCGCGGACTTTTCGGCGCAGGATCTTGCCCACCACGCTCATCGGCAACGCGTTCACCACTTTTATGGATTTCGGGGCCTTATACTTGCCTATCCTGTTTTTCACGAAGTTGATCAGCTCTTGCTCCGAGACCTCGCTGTGATCGCGCAGGACCACTTCCGCATGGACCGCCTCCCCCCATTCCTCGTGGGGGATGCCGACGACGGCAGACATCAGGACGTCCGGATGACTGTTCACCGCCGCCTCGACTTCGTTGGCGTAGATGTTGAAGCCGCCGGAAATAATCATGTCTTTCTTGCGATCTACCAGGTAGATGAATCCATCTTTGTCCATGTAGCCGAGATCGCCGGACTTCCAGAAGCCATTATGGAATTCTTCCGCGGTCTTTTCCGGCGCGTTGAGGTAACCCAGGCAGGTGCTACGGGAGCGCATCCAGATCTCGCCGCTTTCACCCGGGGCAACCTTCTGGTCATTCTCGTCGACAATAATGAACTCGACGCCGGAAGTGGGCTGGCCCGCGGAGCTGAGACGGACTTCATCTTCTGGCGTATTGATGATGTGCTGCTCGATGCTCAGACTAGAGCTGAAGCCGAAGTGTTCGGTGGAGCCATATATCTGAACGAAAATGTTGCCCAGCTTGGCCTGCAGCTGCTTGAGCTTGCCGGGGCTCATCGGGGCCGCGCCATATAGCATGTATCGCATGGAGGACATGTCGGCGTCGATTTCGAGCAGGCGGTAGAGGATGGTAGGCACTAGGAAACTATGGGTGATCCGCTCTTTTTGGATATTCGTGCAGTAGTGTTTCAGGTCCGGCGTATTCTGGGTAACGTTGCAGCCGCCGGAATAGAAACTCGGCAGGTATAGCATGCCGCTGCCATGGCTGATCGGGGCGATATGCAGGACCCGGGTCGCTTCCGACCACATGCCCTTGTCGGTAATGGCGAATGCCGTATCGCGGCAGTTCAGCCAGTTGTCGATGCTGTACATCGCAGGCTTGCCCTTGCCGGTCGTGCCGCCGGTAAAACGGATTATGGCGCAGTGGTCGCGGTCATTCAGTTCAACCTCGGGATTATGGTCAGGGGCGGTTTCGAGCAGATCCCAGAAATAGTGGACGCCTTTCTTCGGCTCATCTGGCCTGTCCATTACTACGATAGTAACCTGGCGCTCCCGCAGCATGTCGTAATGGCTGCCGAGCAACTCTTTCTCGATGAAGGCCACTTTTGCCTTGGCGCATTCGACCTGCCAGGTATGCTCTGCTAGGGAGTCCCGGTAGTTGCAGAAGGCGGCAGTTGCCGGACCTTTGAAAATGGTAGGGAAGTGCAGCAGCGATAGATTGTCGTTCTCGAGTATGTTGATGAAGCGGTCGTTCAGGCCCAGTCCCAAGGTGGATTGCATCATGTTTACAATCCGGTTGGTTAATAGGTGGAACTCTCTGTAAGAGTATCGTCGGTTGCGCTCGGTATTGACGATGGCTTCTCGGTCTCCAAAGCGGTTGGCCAGAGACTCGAAATGATTACTGAAGTTGATCAGCATAGGGCGACCTCTATCGTGTTTGTTGTTATGGATGGTCTGAAGTAGTCATGTATTTCTGGCTGACCTCAGCCCCCGCCGATTTTGAAAGCAGTAAATCGATCGCGAAGGATCAGACTCTCCGCTCGTTTCTGTGTTTATAGCCGCCGCGAGCACCTCGCGGCGGCTGTTTCCCGCATTACAGGATCACCTTTCCTGCATTCGTCAGTAAATTTCTGCGCGCCATCCACAGGTTCGACAGTGCGAACAGTGTCACCGTCACCAGTTGCGCCGTGTTCTTCGCCAGACCACGGAAGCGCACTTGGCCGTAGGCAAATTGCCGTTTAATCACCCGAAACGGGTGCTCGACCTTGCTGCGCGCAGGTGGGCGATTATCCGGGCAGTTAGCCTTCGTCTTGCATGACGCTGTGTCCGCTAGTGAGGGTTTCCTGGGGGCGGCACGCTCTGACTTCCGGGAGGGGGCCACTCTCCCGTGGTCTGGAGTCGGTCCGGGCGACTAGGCTAGTGTGCCGACGACGAGCGCTGTGGTGGTTACTTGGCCTGCATGGTAGTGGCTGCATCCAGGCGGATGGTGCGGCCATTCATGTAGCTGTTCTCGATAAGGAAGGTGCAAGCCATAGCAAACTCCTCCATCTCGCCCATGCGCTTGGGCGCCTCGCACATGGCAGTCAACGCCTCCTGCACCGTGGGGGTCAGGGACTTGATCATGGGGGTGGCGAACAGGCCTGGGGCGATCGAGTTGACGCGGATGCCCAGCGGTCCCAGCTCGCGGGCCGCTGGCATGTTCAGGCCGTTGACGCCCGCCTTGGAGGCGCTGTAACCGCACTGGCCGATCTGGCCCTCGAAGGCAGCACCGGAAGAAATGTTCACGATGACGCCGCGCTCGCCTTTTTCGTCGGGCTCGTTCAGCGCCATCCTTTCCGCGCACTTCGCCATCACGGTGAACAGGCCGATAAGGTTGATGTTGACCACGCTCCGAAACTTCTGCAGCCCCGAGGCCTTGCCCTCCTTGTCGAGGAGCTTGAACGGCAGAGGAATCCCAGCGGCATTGATGTCTGCATGAATGGCACCGAACCTGCCGATAATGGCGTCGAGCGCCGCATCTACCTCATGCTCGACAGTGACATCCACACGATAGAAGGCGGCATTCACCTCGCCCAGTTCGTCCACTGTCTCCTTGCCAGCAGCTTCGTTCATATCCAGCAGTGCGACCCTGGCACCCTTTTCCTGGACCAGGAAGCGCGCAGTTGCCTGCCCTAGGCCGGAGGCACCGCCGGTAATCACCACGACTTTGTTTTGTAGGTTCATTGTTCTTCTCCACATCGGATCTTGAGAAAGAACCCGGCTTTCAGGGCATCCTGAAAGCGGGCCCATGCTCGAATATGTTCTGGCTAGGGTCAGTAGCCCTTGAAGCAGGGGGCGCGCTTTTCGCTGAATGCCTGCAGGCCTTCGGTGGCGTCGTATGAGCGCATGTGCTTCCGGAACATTACCGATTCATGCTGCAATGCAGCGTCACGGCTCTTGTCGCCGGCCGTGTTCGCAACTTCCTTCATGCGCCGTAGGGCTATCGGGCTCTTCGCGGCAATTTCCTCGGCCAGGGACTGGGTTGCTTTACGCAGCGCGTCGCCGCTCACCACCAGGTTGACGAAGCCATAAGCTTTCATTTCTTCCGCTGACAGCGTCTTGCCTGTGAACAACAGGTACTTGGCAACATTGAGCGGCACGATGCGCGGCAAAACGGCGGCGCCGCCAGCGCCGGGGTAAACACCATAGTTAGCGTGCGCGTCGCCGATCCTTGCGCTATCAGCTGCAAGCACTATGTCTGCGCACAGCGCCGTCTCCAGGCCTCCTGCCATGGTAATGCCGTTCAACGCCGCGATTACCGGCTTGGGAAAGTCTCGCAAGGGGTTGATAACCCGCTCGGTCAGGCGGTCGATGAAGTCCGGTTCGCCCGGCGGCAGCTGGGACGAGGCCAGGACTTCCTTCAGGTCCGCCCCGGCGCAGAAGGCCGGTCCCTGTCCGGTAATGGCCAGAACCCTGATGTCGTTGTTGCCTGCAATCTCCGGCAGCAGCTCTTCAAAAGCGGCAATCATGGCGAGGTTGATGGCATTCATGGCCTTTGGACGGTTCAGGATTATCCAGCCAACCGGTCCAACCTGTTCAAACAACAGTGCTGCATCACTCATACTTCTCTCCTGCTATCGGATATCTGTTGTTATCTGAACGCCTGGATGCCCGTCAGCAGTCGGGCAATCAGCAGCTTCTGGATTTCCGTTGTGCCGTCGGGAATCGGGCCGATGATTGCCTCGCGCGCCAGGCGTTCAACAATGAATTCCTTGGTCACGCCGTTGCCACCGTGAATCTGTACCGCGTCACGGCAAGCTTTCACGGCCATCTCGGTGCTGTACCACTTGGCCATCGAGCACTCTTTGTCGCAGCGCTGGCCGTTATCGATCATCTCCGCGGCACGAAGGGTCAGCAGTCGGGCTGCATCGATGTGGGTGGCCATGTCGGCGATCTTTTCCGCTATCAACTGGTGACCTGCAATCTGCTTGCCGTGCTGGCTGCGGATCTGACTGTAATTGATGGACTCTTCAAGTGCGCGGCGGGCTATGGAGTATCCCCAGGCGGCCATGTGACAACGGGCACGCTCGAAGGTAACCAGGGTGTTCTTCAGGCCCAGGCCCACACCACCAATGGTGTTCTCCACCGGTACCCGTACATCCGACAGGAAGACCTGGGAGGTCGACTGGCCGTTTAGGGCCATCTTGGCGATACCGCGGGTTTCCAGGCCCGGCGTGCTGGCATCGATGGCGATATGGGTCAGCTCACCCTTGCCGGTCTTGCAGGTACAGATGAACAGATCCATGTACTCACCGCTGGAAATCCAGGTTTTCTCGCCATTGATGACCCAGTGATCTCCATCGCGAACGGCACGGGTCTTGGCGGCGGCTACATCCGAGCCCACATCGGGTTCGGAAATGCCTATGCCGGCAAACATCTCGCCTGACAGTAGGCCTGGAAGGTACTTCTGCTGGATATGCCCGGGAGCCTGATTGATCAGGAGGTCGGCAGCGCACACATTGATCAGGATCGGCATGGCCAGATCCAGTGAACTGACGGCAACTTCCTCCCACAGCCGTAGATGAGTCACCCAGTCCATTCCTAGGCCCCCCCACTCTTCCGGATGCGGTGCTTTGATCAGGCCATACTCGGCCAGGGCGCTGACTAGGCTCTTCATCATGTTTTTGGGGATAAAGCTTTCGCCATGGGCGCGAATTTTCGGTTCGATCTCTTTATCCAGAAACTTTCGCAGTCCCTCTACGGCCATTTTCTGTTCTGCGGTCATCATCGTGCTCATGGAATCACCTTGTACTTTTTTCATTGATCCGGTCAGCGCATGTTGCAATGTGTCAGCAATGGCTGTGGGGGCTAAATGGCTTGGCGTGTGCCCGATACGGCGGCTGAAAACGGGTATGGCAGCACTGATTCCATATCTGGGAGTTCGCTGCTGCCACACTTTTTAAGCGAAGCCTTTTTGTTTCCTTCGCGAGATCGGCTACAGTGCCTTGGCCTTTCTCTCGGTAAGGTGCGGTCTCAGGTCGGGGGAGATGGAGAGCTCGATTGCTTCCGCCGACGACTCAGGCTAACCAGTTCGTGTCTGGTGCAAACCTCTCATAAGAGGGGGGCTGGGTTCTTATGGAGGGGGGCTGAAATACACTTCTCGATCTGGTGAAATAGGCCGCCAACTGATCTGCGATTGCCGCATTACCCAGATTTATGAAGGCACCAACGGCATCCAGGCCCTCGACCTGGTCGGGCGCAAGGCCATCGCCAATGGTGGCGTGGCGCTGCGCCAGTTCACCGGAGAGATCCGCCGTTTCACCGAACAGCCCGACACTCCATATGCCATGGCGCTGCTTGATGCCGTGGAGCGCCTGGAGGGCACCAGCAGGTGGCTGCAGGAACGCGCCGTCGGCCATCCGCACGAAACCGGCGCCGCCTCGGTGGAGTACCTGCACCTGTTCGGCTACACCGCCTACGCCTGGATGTGGGCGCGCATGGCCGCCGTCGCGCAGGCCCGGCGCATAGAGGATGAGGCCTTGAGGTTGCCGGAGGATGCCGAGGCCCTTGAATCACTGATAAACGATATTCGGCGGATGAAGGAGCACTTCGGTAGCCACTATGCCCTTATCGTCAACAAAAACATGAAGCCTTTCCTGCGCATGCTCCAGGATGTCTCGGGCGAAACAGTCTGGGCCAAAGAAGTCGACTACACCGAAGACGTCACCCACTGGGACGTCAGCTGCAAGTCGCAAGTCTATGCGTATCAACGCGAGTTCCGCTTCGGCTTCGGAGAATGCGGGGTGAGCGAAACCGAGCCCTATGTATTCGACCATCCCGACGGTTTTGCGCACCACACTGATCCACAAGAGCCCGGAGCTCATCATTAAAAATGACCAGGATGGCAGCGTGCATCTCGACTTGGGTGCGCTTTAGCAACGGCTGTCTGTAAGGCCACTGGTGGCGTTTTGTTCGCCGGACTCTGGGGCGTCTCTGCTAGTGCGATTGGCCGCTCTTGGCCCAGACTGTGTAAAAACGCAGCAAGCGATGGCAATCAACTGGCGGGGGATTTTCTCAGTTTCCAGGAGGCCGTCGGAGGCCTAATCAGGAGCAATCGGTGATTCTGGTTACTAACGCACTTTCGGCTTCGGCGCGCCTGTTAGAGGGTGGCAAGAGGCGTAAAACAGGCCTTAGGCCTTCATCGCTGCCATCAAGGCATCGCTGCCCATCAAGCTCAACACGCGTTTGAGATTGTAGGCGAGCACATGCAGGCTCATTTCGGTACTCACCCGGTCGAGCGTCCTGGTGAGAAAGTGGGTGGCGCCCATCCAGCTCTTCAGCGTGCCGAACGGGTGCTCGACCGTCTGACGGCGGACTCGCATCATCTCGGGCGCTTGATCCAGACGACTCTGCATCGCCTCGAGCACTGCCTCATGCTCCCAGCGGCTCACCCGGCGCTCTGAGCTAGGTGTACAGCGCTCTTTCAACGCACAACCTTGGCAGTGCGAGCTCCAGTAGCGGTGCAGCTTCAGCCCTTTCTCGACGTTTGAAAAACGCCAGATCAGGCTTTGCCCAGCCGGGCATCGGTACTCGTTCTTGGCTGCGTCATAGATGAAATCACCTTTGCCAAAGCGGCCAGCCGCTGTCGCTCCCGAGGTCAGCGTC
>Ga0209343_10003102_pt1 | contig 21078 bp, 9 predicted proteins | sample RifCSPlowO2_02_FD_184026 | JGI IMG/M metagenome (GOLD analysis project Ga0209343, IMG submission 184026) | Groundwater microbial communities from Rifle, Colorado - Rifle CSP2_plank lowO2_0.2 (SPAdes) (version 2) | ecosystem: Environmental > Aquatic > Deep subsurface > Groundwater | place: Rifle... | reverse complement strand
AGCACAGGGATGATCTCATCTCTGGCGCGGTGCACCAAGCCCATGAGCGCTGCCGTTACGGCCTCATCATCATCGGCGGTTCCGTCATCGTCGGGCCACTCGTCGACTCCGGCCAAGCCAGCAAGCTGGCCGATTCGGAAAGGGCTAAGCCTCAGCACCTCCGCCCACTCGCGAAGGGCCGGTTCGTACATCTCTTCCCACGCCAGGTGACAGAACTCGTGGTACAGATCGGCGAGTGCGATGAAGCGTACAAGAACCTGGTACCGCTCGCGCTCGGTGGCACAAAACGTCAAGCCAGCGCCTTCGAGGATGCCCCAAGCTTGCTTCGCCCAGCGAAGTTCTGGCTGGTGGACCCAGATCGAGAACGCCAGGTTGGCGGTATCTTGCAGGTCCTCCCACGCGACAAGCGCTGTCGCGCCCGGAGTGCCGCCCGATTCAGGATCTTCGCGGTCGGCCATAAGAGCACCCCGTTACTGACCGTGAAGCAAGCGCCCAAGCCGTCTGGGCGATACCACCGATTCCTCTCGAGAGGCTAAGAGGATATCCCGATCTGGGATACATGACTAGGTCGTGGTTTGTAGGGAGTCGCCACGAGTGCCCGTGGCGGAGTTATGCGCTCCCTACACTCCACGCGCTACCGGCAGTTCCTCAAGCGCCTTCAGGAGGCGCGCCGCAAGGCCGGGCTGACGCAGGTGGAAGTCGCTCGAACCCTGCACCGGCCTCAGTCCTTCGTCTCGAAATGCGAGTCTGGCGAGCGTCGGGTTGACGTTATCGAGCTCGCTGAATTCGCCAGGCTCTATCGGAAGCCGATTGCCTTCTTCCTCCGGTGATTGGCTCTGCGGACCGGGGACTTGCGACGCTCGTCCAAGACCTGCCAGCGGTCGTTCGCCGCGCTGAGCATGAACAAGACATTCCGAGATCCCCGGGCCGTCTCGGACCCCCGGATGGTGGCCGCCGAGTTCCCGGGCCACTTCCTGACCGCCTCCGAGCTCAGCGACCCGGCGTCCGAGGAAGGCTATCCTCCCCCACGCCATGCTCGACGACCTCGAGGACTTCGTCCAGGACCACCAGCCCCATGGCCGACTCGTCGGCGATGCCAGCGAGCCCGGGCCCCAGGGCTACCGAGTGACCGTAGCCTGCCCCTGCGGCGTCGTCTTCGAGCAGTCGATGGGATGGTTACGCCCTTTCTGGCAAGCTTCGAGAGATCGCTGAACCGCAGAGCCTATGGCTTCCCGCGACCGGCGCCCTGTCCCAGTCGGAGTGAGGCGGCGTGTCCTTCTTGAAGCAGGCTACAAGTGTGCCGTCCCTACCTGCTTTGAGCGTCTAACGCTGGAGATCCATCACATCGTGTGGGTTCGCGACGGAGGGGGAAGCGTCCCAGCGAACCTAATAGCACTGTGCCCGACGTGCCACGCGCTCCATACGCGGAAGCACATTCCCCCGTCGGCCATCCGAGACTACAAGCGCCGGCTAGAGCAGCTGTTCCGCGGAGACGGGCGCCGGAGAATTGGGCCCCGCCCAAGGGACCGCGCCAGGCACGTCAATCTGTTGGACAACGGGAGCTTCGAAAAAGGGCTGCGCGGATGGGGCACTGGATGGATCGAGGACATCCGGAGCAACCAGCCTGTCGCCTGGCACCAGGGTTTTTTGTTGTCGGGTGGCGCCGTCGCCCGCTGGTATCCAGACCGGTGTGTATCTCGGCCGAGTGGCTTGTGTTCGCTGCGAATCGAGCATCGCTCTGCCTACGCTCCGCAGGTCTATTCAACCCTGAGCCAGCGCCTGCGCGTCGAGCGTGGCCGATGGTATGAGTTGAGCCTCTGGGTCAACGCCGAGGAGGTCAGTCCACTCGGAGGGTTGTCGGTCCTTGTCAGCGCGGAGCCAGCGGACTGGGAAGACCAAAAGCTCGCGGTGGATCCCGGGACATACCGCTGGCGGCGCCACGGCCTTCGCTTCAACACGGGATCGCGCTCCTACGTTGATATTAGGTTCGTGGCCGAGGGCACCGTCCGGGCCTGGATTGATGACGTGGTAGTGCGACACGTTCGAGACGGTGGGCAGATGGGCAAGGATGGAATCTGGCTGCTCCGGCACAGGAAGGCGTGATGCCCGGACCATGAGCAACTGGACCCAGACGGCCGAGGCCCGTGTGATCAGGGAGTGGGGACTAGCCGAGATCGTCAGCCCAACCGCTCCCCTGGGTGCGATGCCGGAGTTGGCCTCAGTCCGAGCACGGGTGCGAACAACGGGACGGGAGGGACTGACCGAAGCTGACTGGCAAATCCTCGAAGGGGAGGCCCGTCGCACCCGAGCGCCGATGATCGACCCGCTACTGCGCCTTGCGCCGGACTGGTATGAGGGCGAGTTGTTGATCGAGGATCTCGTTGTCGCGCGCATCATCAACTATCAGCCCTTCGTCGAGAACGCGCCGTCACGCAGGCTCGACGACTTCTGCGGCCAGCCCACCCGCGACGCCGCCGAGTTCGACAGGCCTGCTATGAACGCCCGGCCGATCCTCCTCGGCTCTTCCCTCGCCGGTCCTTGGTGCCTCGTGGAGGGTTACGGGCGCTGCTGCCGGGCGATCCGCGACCACCGGGCCGGGCGGTTTGATGGTCAGCCCATCCCGGTCATCGCTGGCGTTGCACCGCGCGCCACAGAGTGGCATTGGTGGGGGCCGGTCTCTCCGTAGAGCCAAAAGCCACTGGGGAGTGTGGCATCAACGCCGCTGTATGTTTTGTCGCAAATCCCTTTGGTGGGACGCCCCCGTAACTGTGCGTTCGGACGTCGGTCTCGAAAGGGGGTCGCGCCCGTCGCAAAGGACATCCTTTGCGACGATCGACGCCGACTGGCGCTTGGAGCCGCCACGGCCCCTTGCCGCGTCATGATCATCCATCGAACCACGTCGGCTGATCGCGCACCTCACGGGCCCGCTCCTTCCCCAGCAACACCTGACCCAACCGGTAGAAGTGCTTCGCCATCGCCCCGCGGTCGGTCAAGGCGCTCGCCGCGATCTCAAAGACCCAGTAGTGGCGCGCGCGCAGCTCTTCCCGGATCGCCCGGTCCTGCGCTTGGGTGGCGGCGTTGCCGTGGATATGTGTACTGAGGCCGTCGAGGTACACGCACGCGCCCGGTTCATCTGGCTCCTCACTCGCGAAGTAGCAATCAGGCGTTGTGGAACCGAGCGGTCGGCCTAGTCGGATCTCGTGATGCCACAGCGGCTCGGGGAATCCTGCTCGCTGCAGCAGCTCGCGCAATATCGCTTCGGCCTCGTCAACCGGCTGTTTCGAAGCCTCCGGCCCAACAGCGGGATGCTTCGCTGGAACCTCATGCTCGAATGCGAGACCGTCACCCCACTCACGGATTCGCTCCGCAACGACAAGCCGGTTCAAATATCGATGGAAGAATGCGTTACGGAACGTGAAGAGGCAGTCGATGCAGCCGCGCTGGCAGCCCGACGGGCAACTGTCCGTTGCCTCGAGCGCCACGCCGACAATCTCCTTGAACCGAGCACAGAACTGATCCAGCAGACCAGAGCCGGCGGGCATCGGGTCGTAGAGGATGGCGTCTGCCTCTTCGGAGCCGGGGCGGCCAATCACGAGTACTTCAAGATCCTCCCGCTCCATGTCGAGAATCCGCGACGCACCAAGGCGCAAGGCCTCCGCGAGTGAGTACGCCTCCTCGCGGCTGGCACAGCCCGGCAGGGAGAGCGCATCCGCGACAATATCGGCGAAGAAGCCGGTGGGCTCCACAGGGCGCCCGCAGCGCTCGCGATGGTCCTGGGCAAAATGGTCCCGCTCCGTCTGTGACGCAAACGGCGAGCGGCTCTGGCCGCAGACGAGGCACACGGGATAGCCTAGCCGTCCCTGCGACTCGATCAGCGAGAACGCGCCCACGTTGACTAGCCGGAAGTGGACGCCTCGACGGTGGAGCGCGCTCCGGTCACCCCAGCGATACGCCTGGCCGCCGCTGTGACGACCCAGCTCGTAGCCGAACACGGCGACGGGGAGCTGAAAGCGATAGTCTTCGTCGTCGCTGATGTGCGACACGTGCGTCAGATCGGCGTCACACATCGGAATCGCGCGTAGCCTGCTTGCACCAAGACCCGCGGGCGTCGTCGTCCCCTGCCCGCCGACGCCGACCTCCGCTACCGCCTGGGCGCTCCAGTCCACTTGAAAGACCGTCGGCTCTTCCACCGCCTGAAGATGGAGAAACCGGGTCACGAAGCGGTGGCCGTTGGCGTAAATGAGGTTGCCCGGAACGTACTCGCGCAAAGCAACGGCCGGCGGGCGTGGCAGATCGAAGTCGGCACCTCCGGCAAGGTGGCGAGGCAAGCGCGCCGTGCCGATGATCGCCCCGATCTCGAGCCCGTAGCCTGGCAAGAATCCTTCGGCAGCGAGCACGTTGTACGTATTGACGTCGTCGTACCCCTCCGCCTCACGTCGCTCCCGTCGGAGACGACCCTTGTAGCGCTTCACGAGACGATCGCACCGCTGGTAGAGTGCGTCCTCATCTGGATCGAGCGTGCCGCGCCGACGGCGCTCACCGTCCAGGCGCGCCATCTGGCCGAGTGCCCAGTGGAGCCGGCTCCTCAGTCTCGCGATTACCCCGTCGAGCTGGTCCACCATTCCCAGAACACACACGCGAAGCCGGTCCGGGGCGACGAGCTCGGCGTCTTCGGGGGGCCATCCTTGTGACAACGCGCCGATCACCTGTTGGACGAGATCCGCTTCGTGGCGCAAGAGCAGTGTGCGAAGCGGAGACACATCGAAGGCCTGGGTCCGCACATTGCCGGGTTCGTCGAAGAGATACTCCCGAATCTGTCGCGGGAACATGAGCCCGAGCACCTCCGTGATCTGCGCACGCTCGGACTCGGGAAGTCCTGCGCCAGCCCGCGCACGTTGGTGAAGCCGCGACAGGATGGTGGCGTGGATGTGCTTGTCAAGCATCAGCTCGTTGCGCAGGTTGAAGCGCGGCGGCTCGATGATCCCCTGCAAGAGTTTCTGGGGCTCAGCAAAGTACGCGCGATCGTGGCTGGTCGGCCGAGCATAGGTGATGTTGACCGCCATCCGGTGGCGCCTGCCGGCGCGGCCCGCGCGCTGCCAGTAGTTCGACGGAAGCGGTGGGACGTTCCGCATGAGAACGGCATCGAGCGCGCCGATATCAACTCCCAGCTCGAGGGTCGGTGTACACACCAGCGCGTTCACCGCCTCACTATCCCCCTTGAACCAGTGCTCGAGGCGCTCGCGCTCCTCCGGCGGCACCTGCGCCGAATGTTCGTACGGGCGGATCATCTCGATGCCGCCGTCGATGAGCCCGAGGTCGTAGTTGTCGGCGCGCTCGGCCTCGAACGCGAGCGTCCCATCGCATCGCCAGCCGAGACATCGGTCGTGAGGCGCCGGCCGCACCTGCGCCCGGCGACACTTGCGGCACCGCCAGAGACCCTGGTTTGCCACGAGGCGGAGCCGATCGCTGTCGATCTGATGAGTTCCCGCACAGCGGGGAAGTGCACGCCCGCGGGAGCCTGTTAGGGTCACAGGTGCCAGAAGGCCAAGATCCCTCGTCAGGAACCCCCAGAGCTCTCGAACGAAATCCTCTACGTGATCCTTCTCCACGCCCCACGCGCGCGCCGCCTGCCGGACGACGGTGTCTCCACGCGCGCTGAGCCACTGTGCGACGCGGTTCGAATCGTCGGTGCTCACTCGCTCGAGCTTGAGCCCCTTCGGCACGCCCGGGAACATGGGCAGGTAGCCGCGCATCACCTCGAAGTCACCTTCCTGCCAGAACCGGGAAAAGATCTTTCCTTCGCGATCGAGGAGGTGGAGTCCGCGACGGGACACATCGAGCAGCGCGCCGATGCCGTCGACAAGAGAGTCGGGAGTGAGCCCGAGCGCCGCCGCCTGTCGACTGACGAACGGCACGTCCGCTGTCAATCCTGAATACTCGACGCGCAGCCGACCCCAGGGCTCGAGGCCGATCCGCTGTTTCACGCCCGTCGCGACCTCGCGGAGCACCTGGATGCGGAGGAATCGCTTCCGCTCCTCAGCGTGCCTGACGCCTTCCGCCTCTTTGCGGTGGACGTTCCACACCTCTGGAGCGAGTGCCCGTGATAATGCGTCATCGCGATCCAGCATGTCGTCGAGGTACGCCGTCAGGTCGCCCACTGACACCGGCCCCTGCCGGATCCGCTCCGCCATCAAGGCGCGTAGCCGATATCGACGGGCGTGGTCGCGCATCCAACCGGCCTGGAATGCCGCCTCCTGGCGGTTGTCGGCAAACACGAGCAGCCTCCGGCGCTCGGCGTGATGGACCATGTCTTGGGCCAGCACATGAACGTCGGATACCGGCACCGCCTTCACTGGGCGAGCGGGCTCCCGGTAGCCGCTTCCCCGGGCTCGGCCAAGCGATCCGCACGAGACACAGCGGGTGAGCCATCCGGGGTACTTCTCGTCCTGGTGGACGGCGTGCAACAGGACCAGCGGTCCCGCGGTCCCGCATGCGTCGCAGCGCTCGACCGCCGACGGATGAAGTGCCCCACAGCTTCGACAGAGATGCACCGGAGCGGTTCGCGGAGGCGCTTCCTCGTCGTCCTCCGCCGCGATGAGACGATCGAGCAGGACCACACGACGACCACCGAGGCTCGGATCTAGGGGGCGCCACACCCGCCGGTCATCGACCGCCTCGCCCCCTCCGGGAGCATCCTCGGTGAAGGAGAAGTCCGCGACGTGGTGAACGAAGTAATGCTGTCCGCAGGTCGAGCAAGTCGTCACTGGAAGCCGCGCGACGCTGCCCTCTCCGCGGGCCACCTCTTCGTCCTCGGCCGAGAGCCAGAGACGCGGGCGGGGTTTGCCTTGGGGGAAGGTCACCACCGCGCCGGCAATACCACGGACGAACCCATGAAGCACTGGACGAAGCAGAGGCCGACCTTGTTTGCGGGCAGCGGCCCCGAGCGCCAGCCACGCAAGGACTTCCTCTTCGGGCACGGGTCGGACGACACGCAAGGCGAGATCCTCGAGGAGGTCAGAGAGCAGCCGTGGGCGCGCGAGCACCTCGGCGAGCTGGAACACCAGCTCGTTCCGCGCCAGGTCCTCGTGCAGGTCCTCCTGCCACCGCTCTGCGGCCAACGAGGCGCCTGTCATCGACTGAAGCGCTTGGACTACGAGCGCGCCTGCCTCCCTCCCACCATCTACGGCTGCGAGCACGTCTCTCAGGTGATCCCTGGGATGTCCAGGGAGCGGCGGGCTGACCGTGCGCGTGGGCGACCAGACGTCGGGTTCGTATTCCTCGCCAACGAGCGAGACGTCGGCTCCGGGAACCCCGAAGAACCGCCCGGCAAAGGCGCGTGCCGCTTCCGGGCCGCGCTCGGGGTCGGCAATGGTCGCCGACGTGGCCACGCAGACGGTTTCTTTGGGGTCTCGACCGCAGAATGCACGAAGCCGCCTGATCAGGCACGCAGTCTCGGCGCCGGCGGTGCCCGCGAACGTGTGCGCCTCGTCAAACACGAGGAACTCCAGGCGGGCGCCGTCGAAGAGCTCAGCATCTACTTGCCGGGTGAGCAGCAGCTCGAGCTGCTTCACGTTCGTGAGGAGGATCCGCGGCTGGCGCCCCGGAGTGCGCATCTCCTCCCGCGAGCACCGCTCTTCCGGCGGGTGCACCGCGGTGCCCCGGCGCTCCTCACGTGCTCGCTCGAGCGCGCGGCGATAATCCTCCCGTGAAGCACCGCTTCGAAGACGCTCGCCGGGAACGTCGGCGGCCTTCTCGGGCGTCTTGCCGACATACATCCCGAAAGGGATCCCGGTGCCGGCAAGCAGGTCACGCAGCCGCGCGAGCTGGTCCTCGGCCAGCGCGTTCATCGGATACACGAGCACTGCGGCGATTCCGGCTGGGGCGTCCTCGTCGCGCAGCCCGAGACAGCGGCTGATGGCCGGGTAGAGGAAGCACTCGGTCTTGCCCGATCCAGTTCCTGTCGAGACCAGGGTTGTCCGCCCGCCGACGATCGCCCGGATCGCCCGCTCCTGGTGTCCGTACACGTCGGCATGGGGAATCAGGTTCGCGAGGTGAGGATGAAGCACACCCTCGGCCACAAGCTCGCTCACGGCCGTACCGCGACGGAAGGCCCGGGACAGGCTCACGTACGGTCCCTTGAGAAGTGGGGTTCGCCGCGTCTCCTCCAGGGAGAGCAGCCGGCGCACCTGGGCGTAGAGGTCCGGGTCCGCGAATGGATACGCAGTAAGCTGATAGCGCAGGAAGTTGCCGACGACCTTCTCGGCGTAGGCGACCGGGTTCAGCGCCATCGGATCAGGCTCCAGTCGCTACCTTGACGCTCCCCTGTGCAACCTGGCGTCCCAGGGGCGTGATCCGCCACTGCTTTCCGCCGGCGTCCTCGAGGTACTTCTCCTTGATCATCGACTTTCGGGCCCGGCGCACCATGAGTTTCCATCGCGGAACGCGGCGCCGCCCCGTCGGTGCCAGGTCTCCCGGCTTGAAGCGAGACGCAAGGCTCGCCTCGAGCCGGTTCTCGATCTCTCCCCTCGAGGCGTCGCCACCACAGGCGCTAAGCGCCTCAAGGATGGGCTGGTAGAACTCCCAGAGAGGCGTCTTGGCGTCCTTGGCGTCCCCCGGCTCTTTCGTTCCCCACAGCGCGCGCCATTCCTTTCGAAGTGCGTCCAGCCGTCCTTCGAAATCGCTGACCACTCGACCGCGCTCCGCCAACTCGCTAGCCGCCAAATAGTCTCCGCGCGACATCAGCCTTCCCGCGTGCTGGTTCAACTCCTTCAGCGCCGCCCTTGTCTCCTGACGAACCTTCTTCAGGCTTCGTTCCACCTTTCGGCTGCCGGGAAGACGCTTCACGCTGCCCCCCCCTTCGGGAGCTCTTCTTGAATCATTCGCACCAGCTCCAGCGGTTGAGCCAGCACCCGAACGCCCGACGGTGTCTTGCCCGTCTCGAACACCTTCTTCCAAAAGTCGCGATTCTGCTTGGCGCCAAACACTGTGCTGCTCAGATGCTTGTCCACCCAACATGGAAGTTCTGTCAGGTGATGCAGGAAGGCTTCAATGCGCCGCCACAGGGTCTCCGGAAACGCTCGCTGGAAGAGTCGCTCGCGATCAGCAGGCTGCCCGGCGAACGCGTAATAGTTTTCGATCACGAGCCGCACCCATTCCAGCACGTTGGCGAGAATCTCTTCACGTGCCATTCGCCACGCCCGGAAGTGACGCTCGGGGATTGCCTCCCCCTTCTGCAGCCGGTTCTCAAGCTTGCGCCCCCCGATCTCAGGATCCCAGTACCCGACAAAGAAAACGTCTGCGATTAGACTCATCAGGCGAACGAGCTGGTCGCGCTCGAGAAACCTGGGGTTGTCTCCCCGTTCCATCCCCTCGTCGATTGCCGAGTCGAGTGGCTTCATGTACAGGAACTCGGCGAAGAACGTCTTCTCGACGCTCGCGTAGGCTAGCGGCCGAGCCGCACTCTTACCGGCCCACTCTACAAACTCCATCAGGCGGTTCTCTTTGTGATGTGTGATCGAATCTCGGACGGAATCGATAATGTAGCGAAGCATCTCGCGGTGCTCGCCGCGAAAGAACGTAACCAGGTCGCGCTCGCTGAAGTTGTAGTCGTTCTCGCGAAGCTCCTTCATGCTCTGGTACTTCCGCACGCGTTCCATGAAGAGCGTGCTTCCCAGATGACGCATCACGGCCGTGTCGAAAGCCACCTGTGCGAGCTTTCCGCCAGCGTTCGTGTTGGCCTGCAGCAGCACGTTCGTGTCGGGTTCCACAAACACCCGCACAGGCAGCGCCTTCACTCCAAGAAGGATCTGCGCGGCAGCCTTGTGCTGGCCGTCGAAGACCCTCACAGGTCCGGCATTGTCTGCCTCCGGTGTCCACCACCCCAGTGCGACATGGAGCTGAGGGCGCTTCTTCATGAACTCCTCGATCAGCGCCCTGATGTTCGTGCCGATGCTCCGCGGGTTGATACGGTCGTCGTGGTGGAGGTACTCGAGTGGCAGCATCGTGAAAAAGTAGTCCATCCCACTTAAGACATCCCGATAGACCGGTGTGCTCCGAATCGCGTTATCGCCAGCCTCGGACAGCGTGAACTCAACGTGATCACCTGCCCGCTTGAGACGAAGCTCCGCCTTCGCACCGCCGTGGCGTTGCAGCACATGGCCCAGGTTCGCGCCCCGCTCGCCCCGCTTCTTGGCATCCGCCTGGAGCCTCTCGAACTGCGCCATTCGGCGTGCGACCCGCAAATCGGACGCTCCCTTGCTTCGATTGCAGGAGGCATGCGTCAGGGCAAAGTTGTTCTCCTCGTCCGGACCCTGATCCGCCAGCGGGATGATGTGATCAACGTCCAGCTGGCCCTCATGGAGAATGAGATCGATGGCGTCGTCACAGATGAAACACTTCCCACTCTGACGCTCGAGGAGACGGTGCTCTAGAGCCGCCCGCCCTTCCTTGTCCAGGCCCGCGAGGTACGGCGAACGCTCGGCCATTTTCGCGCTCCTCTCTCGTCCGCAACGAAGCTCTTGCGCTTGCTGTGCTGCCGCTACGGGCGTCTGCGCTTTCCCCGCCTCGGTGGATCCTCCTGGGAGTTGCCAAACAGCGTGGGCTCGCCAGGGAATAGCCGTCTCTGAGCCCCAGGGCCACCCGAGTACTCTGCCGAGGGCTCCGCCACCTTCGTGAGCGGCTCCCTCTCGCCCACGAAAGCCTCGCCACGTAACTCAGCCTGAAGCCGGGCGAACCCATCTGGTCCGAGCAGATTGCGTGCGTGCCGCTCGCATTCCGTCCACGACTCCGCCGCCGACTGTTCCAGCTGCCAAGGTAGGAAGCGCTCGCCCAGCCGTTCACGCACAGGCTGGGGTTCCTTGGCCCGCTCGTCGTGGCCGAGGCCGAGGTCCGAAAGGCGCAGAGCCTCAGGAAGCATCCAGCCGTCACCGTCGTTCTGTCGGCAGAAGGCCTCGATCCCACGCTCCCGATCCCCGCCTTGCGCGGCGATCATCTCCTGGAGGTTGCGGGACGCAACGAGCGACAGGACCGTGTGCCGCAGCTCGGGATCCTTCTCCTTGTCCACGCGCCAGAAGCCCTTGGGATCGAATGTCCGCCTGAACGCCTTGTCGCGAAGGCTCTCGGCGGGATAGTCGCACTCCCGGAGGATCCACGCGAGATCCTCCCACTCAAGGCCGTACAGCTCAGCGACCACTGCTTCAAGGAAACACCGGAGGCGCAAACGCTCGTGCGGCGTGACCGCCCACAGGTTCTTCCATGTTGTCTGATCCTGCGCCGAGAATGGAGCAAGGCGGAGCCAGTCGCCAGCAAATGAACGAGCGCACAGACTCAGGCTGCCCACGGCACGTAACACTCCCCCTGATGTCGCGGCAAGAGCTGTTCGTCGAGGCAGAACCGTTTCGATCATCACAAATTCACTCATATTCAGCCCCCCAAGGCGATTACGGGCCTGATAATCGAATACGAGTGTGTTGAAAAAGCCTACAATCGCGAGGCAATCCATCGCTGAATGCGAAGTTGACCGGAAGAAGAACACGCTATCGCCTGCGGGGAAAGCATTGAGATATGTTGCAATCGTCGTGCGCGAATTCGTCGCTGAGCTGATCCGCATATACGCAATCTTGGGGTGTGGGTATCCCTTCCCGGAGTCGAGGAGATCCCGAATACCCATTAGGTACTGCGGCTCGACGACCTTCGCTTCCCACGGAATCTCGCGCCACACCGCACCCCGCCCCTTCCCGCTAACCCAGCCCTTCTGGCTGAAATCGAACTGACCGATCATCCGGCCCTCGTACAGCGGCAGTGCGATGTCCTCGATGTCGTCCTCGTGGACAAACCCGCTGCCGTCAGCAAGGCGGATCCAGCCCGGGTCTGCTGCGTGGCGAGCGTCCGGTGACTGGCGGCGGAACTTGATCCACCGGCCATACTCGTCGCGCCGGTAGCCCTTCTCTTCCCACTTGGGGCGCGGCGGGAAGAGGTCGGAGTCGTTGGTCATGTGAAACTCGGTCGCGTACCGGATGCCCCAGCCATCTGGGCCCTTGTCTCCGAGGAGGATCGAGTTCGCGTAGATCTTCTCCAGCACCTCGAGGTCGCGCCGGTCTCGGATCTCGAGGATCGCCCGCGTCCGCGGGCTGAACCGCTCGACCTGTAGCCGAGAATAGAGAATCGCGTGGCGCTCGGCCTCCTCCCAGTCGCGCAGACGCCGGCGCATGAACGTGGTGCGGAAGGCTTCCGTGGTTCCGCCCTTCTGGATGATCACCGGCCCGAACTTGAAGCTGCGGTGAATGTTGAAGATTCCCTCCCGGTTCTCGAAGCCGAAGAGCCAGCGCCAGCGGCAGCGGGTGAGGAACAGGACGCGGAGGTCGGTGCTCCCCTTGTCGGTGTACACCCCTGACGGCGTGATGAGCCCAAGCAACCCGCCATCGCGCAGTAGCGCGCGAGCTTGCTCAAGGAACATCTTGTACGTGTTAATGTCCGCCGACCCCTGGTAGCGGAATGGGTGCGCGGGGTCGGCATACCCCTTCCGTCCGGCACGCTTCGCACGCCATGCCGCGTGCAGGGCGGCACTGCCCTTGCCAAGATTGAGCCTCTCGCCGTCGTCGGCTCCATCGCCGAAGGGTGACGCAACGCTCCTGTTCCAGTTCGCGAGAGCCTTGAAGCGTGCGCAGTACTGAAGCCAGGCGCGCTCGTCGCGGGCGCTGCGCTGAAAGTACTCCCTCTGCTTCCCGAGGGCTTCCTGCTTGCCGTACGTCCGGTAGAGCGGGTCGAGATTCGAGAAGAACTCCCTCGAGTTGGGTTTCTGGATTTCCCATGGCGGGTTCCCCACGATCGCGTGAAAGCCACCGCCTGAGGCGGCGAAGACCTCAGGAAATTCAAGCTCCCAGTGGAAGAATCGATGCTCTCCCTTGAGCGTGCGCACCACAGCGCGGGTCGGCTCCGCCAGGGTCTCGAAAGTCGCCGGCAAAGGAGCAAGGTCGAGCTGGTCCGCCGGCCAGAACCACAGAGCGCACCACGTGTCGAAGGCCTCGGCAAGCCTGGCGAGGGCCTGGCTGCCGAGGATCTTGTCGCGGTAGAAAACGGCGCGCGCGTCCGTCTCGTGAATCGGAAGCGCGTGCATCTGCTCAAAGAGGTTGACGGCTTCGTCGTGCAAGGCCTCCGGCGTCCGCCCTTCGACCGCGTCGAAAAGCGACCGCTGACCGCTGATCCAGTCGGCGAGCGCCGGCTTCACCTTCTCCGTCTCGAAGCGTTCGAGCTCATGCGTCCATACGTCTCCGCTCCGCCGCACGGCACCCTTCTGCTTCCCTCGCTGGACTCTCTCCTCTCGGAAATGGTGGACGAACCGGTCGTGGTTGGAGTCGGCCCCTTCGCGCTCCCAGGCCAGCGCGGGATAGTCGCGGAAGCGGTCGAACCAGCAGCCCACCAGCGCGTTCCCGACCTTAAGCTTGTGGTCGAGGAACTCGAAGGGAAGTGAGCGATCCATGGTCTCGACCCAGAGGGCGAGGCGACCGAGCTCGACCGCCAGCGAATCGAGATCGACTCCGTAGAGGCAGCGCTCCACGACGTGGCGCTTGAGCCGGGCCTGAAGGTACTGCTCGGCGTCCTCCACTTCGACCGGCATGTCTCGCACAACCTCGAGGAACCACGCTGGGCGGCCGCCGTCGGACGCTGTCACGAGCAGCCGATCGCCCTCGCGCCTCAGCCATCCGTGGTGGAAGAGGCTCGCGAACAGAGCCGACGTCAGGAACCGGAGGCTCGCGACCAGGAAGGAGCCTGAGCCCATGGCGGGGTCACAGACCGTGAGCGCCAGGATCTGCTCGGGAGACTTGGGAATCCACGCCGCAGCCGGCGCGTTCTCGTCGCGATTACCGCCGGCGCCGACGGGCGGGTCATAGGCGAGCGGGCGCAGCGTCCGCTGTGCGGTTGGGACGGCCAGCTGGGGCCGCGTGTAGAAGGTGCCCGAGCCCTTGCGCGTGCCGCCCCAGCGGACGAGGAACCACTCGTCCGGGAGAATCACGCGCTCCACCAAGGACCGCGCCGTGCTCTCCACCGCCCGTTCGTACTCCCTGAGAGTCTCGGGGTTCTTCGACTTCGGCCTTGGAACCAGCTTCCCGGCGCTGACTGCGCGGCGGGCCCACGCCTCAGCTCGTTTGCGCATCGCCTGTTGCGCGTCGTCCTGCTCAGCCGCAGGAAGGCTCTGCGGTGGTTCCGTCGAGACGGCGACACCGGCTGCTGAGTCGTCCTCGGCTGTCTCCTCCTCCTCGTCCCGGTCGGCATCAGTGTCCTCACTCGCCTCGTCGCCTTCCTCGGAAACCTCCTCGGTGCCGACCGCGAGTCGAGCCTTCCGCTTGAGCTTTTCCACGAGCGGCGCCATCGCCGAGTCGTCCATCGTCTCGAGTCGAGAGAGTGGCAAGGCGGGCTCGTCGCCAACTGCGAGGAAGACGTAGGGATCGTCGGCACCGGCCCGGCGAAGCTCGTAGTCGAGTAACCCTTCGTAGAGCACGCCGATGTACTCGCAAGAAAGATCCGAGAAGTCCACAGGCGCCTCGACCGCGATGCTCCCCTTCCCCTGTCGGACTCTTACCTGACTCCGGCAGAGCAGCAGGAGAATCCCGAGGACCGCAGCATCACTGGGTGCGTGGGCGGGGTCTTCGAAGACGGTCAGCGCGCGGAGGACTGGGTCGGGGGAGGCCGCCGAGCCTGGAGCGAAGAGGCCTCCTCCGTATCGCGGCACGGGGAGGGACGGGTGATGAGACCCCTCGAAGACCAGGCGGAAGAGCGCAAGCAGCCGTGGCCAGGCGCCGAAGCGGTGGCGTAGCCTCGCGGCACCGCTCCCGGTGCCGGCCCGCTCGAGCGCTTCGCGCAGGCCCTCGAGCCCATAGGAGCGGTAGTAGACGGGATCTTCGCGCGGCAGTAGCTCGCGCGCTTCGGCGAAGAGGACCACGATCATTCGCATCACGACGCGTGTCGCCGCGAGGTAGATGTCGCGCGGGGTCACGCCGGAACCCAGCGCGTTTAATGCCACGCCGTGGCTCTGGATGAGGACTTCGACCGCTAGCCTTACGCGCTCACCGAGGACGGCTGACAGCTCTGCCTGGCCGCGCCGCGAGTCGAGGATCGCCGCGACGAGCCGCGATGGCTCACCGGGCTTTGCCGGGGTCAGCGCCTCTGGGGAGAGCAGCATCCGGAAGGCGTCGACCTGCAGGCCTGGGCGTCCTTCCTCGAACCAGAGATCCACGTCCCATTCGGCCCAGGCCTCGTGGTCCAGACCGGCGTAGATGAGACGCCACTGTCTCGCGTTCGTCAGGAGTGCGATGGGCCGGCCAGCGCGCCGGAGCCATTCGATGACCCGCGAGACCGCGCGTCGCCCTCGGCCAACGCCAAGCCGCCCCTCGCCATCGACGAACACCGGGAGCAGCGCTCCGTTCGGGCCTTCCCACAGCCGGCGAGGCTTCACGATCTCTCCGGTGAGCGCACGGTGGGACCACTGGCCGGCGACATCCGAACCGCGGGTCCACCGAGCTCCAGGCGCCTCGTCGAGCCCGCAGATCTTCTCCATCACAGTATCGAGCAAAGCTCGCTCGACCTCGGCGCTTCCCGTCTCGAGGCGCGTTACGTCACGGCGCAAGCGTTCTGCGAGATAGGAGGGAAGCGGCACGGGGGTGCCGGGGAAGTGCTCGGCGATCCGGGACGGCGCGATCAGAAGCCCGCCGTGCTTGAGAGAAGCCCACCACGACGAGCTAATCATCGTCAGCGACCTCTCCCGAGGTGTTCTCCGCTGGGAGGGCCTGGGGCGTCGTGTCCAAGATCGGCAGCTCAGGCAGGTCCTCTGCCGCGGCAGACGCGCCCAGCTCCTTGAAGCGTCTGGCCTGTACGAGAACTCGCCGTTCGAACGATCCCGCCGCACTGTTGTACGCATCGACTGCCCGCTTGAGGCCCTTGCCCACGTTCTCGAGGTGGGCGGCAAACACGGAGACGCGATCGTAGAGAGTCCGGCCGAGATCACTGATCTGCCGTGCGTTCTCGGCGATCTTCTCTTGCTGCCAGCCGTAGGCAATCGCTCTCAGCAGGGCGATCAGCGTGATAGGACTTGCCGGAATGACCCGTTGTCCCACGCCATACTCGATGAGGGAAGCATCTTGCTGAAGGGCCGCCCCGAAAAATGTCTCACCGGGCAGAAACATCACGACGAAATCCGGCGTCGAGTCGAACTGGTCCCAGTACGCCTTGCTCCCGAGCTTCGTCATGTGGTCGCGAACTTGGCGAGCGTGCTCCCTAAGCCAACTCTCCCGGCCCGTGTCGTCTGGGGCCTCCAGCGATTCGAGATAGGCGCCGAGCGGTGCCTTCGAGTCCACAACAACGTTCTTCCCCCCGGGCAGCTTGACCACGAGATCCGGACGGAGTTTCCCGTCCTCGGTCTCCACGCTTTCCTGCTCACGGAAATCGCAATAGGCAAGCATTCCGGCCATCTCGACAACTCGCTTCAATTGGAGCTCGCCCCACCGCCCGCGAACAATGGGCGACCGCAGTGCCTTCACGAGGTTCGCCGTTTCGGACTGGAGCAGCTCCTGCGTGGAAATCAGGCTACTGACTTGTTGCTTGAGCTCGCCATAGGCTTCGGTACGCGTTGTCTCAATGCCCCTGATCGTGCTGTCGACCTTGTCCAGTGACTCGTGGATCGGGGTTAGAAGTTGATCGATTGCGTTCTGCCGTGCTTCAAGGTCGGCCTTGGCGCCCTGCTGGAATTGGCCGAGTTGCGTCTGTGCCAGCTCCAGGAAGGCCTGGTTATTGCTCTTGAGCGCCTCCGCGGACAGCGCCTGAAATGCGTCGCGCAGCTTCTGCTCGGCCTGGTCGAGCAGGGCCAGTTTTTCGGTGGCTTCTCGTTTTTCTCGCTCTAACTCCGCCTTCAATCTCGCCTCTTCTGCGGCGAGTTCTCTGATCTGCCTCTGGAGATCCTCGAGCGTCGCCTCTTTCGTCCTGAGAGTTTCCTCCAGCTCCGGAATGCGTTCTGTACGGGCGGCTTCGCCCGCGCGGTCGCTCTCAGCCCGACTAAGTTGCGATCTAAGCGTGGCCTGTTCGTCCATCAATCGCTGACGCTCGGCCTCCAACTCCACGTTCCTTGAGCGCGCCGCCCTCAGATGGCCCCGGGCGATAAGCCACGCCACTAGCACCCCGCCTACCGCCCCCAGGGCTAGGCTGATGATCAGCGTCGCCGCTCCCGCCGCTTCCATCAGCCCCCCTCAGGCAGTCGAATCTCGACCGCTACCGGAAACACCTGCGCAGCCCCCCGCATGGCATAACGACGTGGTAACAGATACTCGATGACGCGCGTTCGCTCCCGCTCGAGCTGGGTACGCAGCTCGGAATAGTGTGCTTGGCGCCGGGCCAGCTCTTCTTCCTTCGCCCGCTGCGACTGTGCGAGCTCCGCGAGGCGCTCTTCGCTGTCGAACAAGAGGCCTTGTTGCCGCTCGGCTTCGAGCGCACCGATCTCACGCTCGAGCCGTGCTAGGCTTTGCTCCTCGATGAGCTTCGAGAGTTCGCCCTGACGACTCTGGAATCGTTCACGCTCGCGGCGGGCGGCGTCGCTGCGCTCCGTGCCAAGGGCAGCAGCAATCTGCTTGGTGAGTTCAACCGCCCACTCATCCACGATCCGCCGCGCATCGAGCGCGACTTCGTCACAGATCACGCGCGCTCGCTCCACGTCTTCTGGCCGGAGGGTCTGCGAAATGCCTCGGTCGCTGGCGGCCGGGGCGTGGGGCAACGGGCTGCGGAGTCCCTCTTTCCGGACCGGGATCCGGAGCGTCCGCACCCAGTGATGGAAGCTCTCGCGGAGCTCGTTCACTGCAAGCTCTTCGACGGTGAGGAGCAGCAGTGCCTCCGCCCCGGCGGGCACGCCGCCGCGCCGCACCGTCCACCGCGTCGCGCTCCCGGCGCTGCTCGGAAAGCGCGCGCGAGCGAACGAGGTCAGTGCGCGCTGCAAGAGGGGATGTCCGAGATGGATCAGCGCCGTGTCGCGTTGAGGCCGGAAGACCGGCCGTCCATTCTTCGTTTGGATCAGGTGCTCAGGATCGAAGACGAGCACCGGCAGCGCTCCTTTGGCTCCGTCAGAGGACTCAATCCGCAGATCGTCGTCGATCACGGCCTGCCACGCGGGTGGAATCGGCTGTCGCAGTCGTACGCGGCCGCGCGCGTCGGGCGGATCGAACCGGGGGCGCCCCGCTCCGATGCCGAGAGCGACCTCGAGCGTGTCGCGCAGGGTGTCCGGGTCCAGATCCAGCTCAGCGGCTAGCGCCCTGAGGTCCGCCGCCTCGCGTTCCCCTGTCGCCCCTGCGATGCCCGTGGTGGCATCTCGAGGAAAGGCGGCGCGGCCCTTCACCCGCTCGACGGCTACGTCCACCTCCCGGCGCACTGTCTCACCCTCCTCGCCAGCGATGAACCGACGCTGAAAGGCGACATCGAACACCTCTCCTGCCGATCCGAGATCCTCGCGGATCGTGTGCAGCTTGCCGACGACGTACGAGAGGAAGGCGATGTCGGCGTCGTCGTCCGTCGTGAAGTGATGCACCACGACGTCGCGCGCTTGCCCGTGCCGGTCAAGCCGACCGTTCCGCTGCTCGAGGCGTGCCGGGCTCCACGGAACGTCGTAGTGCAGCAAGAAGCGCGCGGTCTCCTGCAGGTTCAACCCTTCTGATGCCGCGTCCGTCGACACGAGGACGCGAACAGGGTCGCCCGGATCGTTGAACGCCGCGATGATGCTCTCACGGCTGCCTTCTCGCGGGTCGTCCATGCGGCCGAACAGCACCCGGATGACGCCCTCCTCCCGATGCCGCGCCCGGAGCCGGCGTTTCAGGTGGTCGAGCGTCGTCTTGTACTCCGTGAAGACGATCAGCCGCTCGTCTTCCCGCCACCCCTCCTCGGTCGTCCGGAGATTCGTGTCGATCCAGTGACAGAGCGCGTCGAAGCGCGCATCATGCCGCGGATCTCGCTCGACTACGGGGCCGGCCCCCTCTCCGAGGCCGAGGTCGTCGAGTGCCGCATCGATCGCCGCCATCTCCGCCTGCAACTGCTCCGCGAACGGCTTGAGCCATGCACCTACTGTCCGCGCCGCATGCGCCGTCCGGCTTTCGGCTTCTTGATCATCGGCGATCTCCTCCCGCGCTGCCCGCTCTGCCGCACGCACCTCGTCCGCGTCGGCACCCTCCAGCTCGGCCAGTCCCTCCTTGTAGCGATGCCAAGAGTCCGCGAAAGCAACCGGGCAGGAAAGCAGCCGTTTGCCAAGCACCTCGACCGCGAACGCGCCGGCGAGCTGCTCACCGCGCCGAGCAATCACGATCTGTGCACGGACTGCCTTGCGGAAGGCCTGGAAGGCATCCGACAGCGCCCGCTCGTCCGATGCGAGGCCGAGTGGAATCGCCGCCGGGGTCCGCTCGCAGAACCGTCGCGGGCTGGTGCGCGCGTTGATCTCGCGTTTGAGACGGCGGATGACGACGTCCTCGACCCGCGCCCGCTCCGCGGCCGAGAGCTCGCTCGTTCGTGAGAACCGGACCGGGTCCAGCCGCTCGAGCAAGCCCGAGAAGCACCGGGTGTGACCGTTGTGTGGCGTCGCGGTGAGGAACAGGCGGTGCTCGAAGTACGGCGTGAGGTAACCGAGCATCCGAGAGACGTCGCTATCCTCGCCGAACGCGGCCGGCGCGAGGTTGTGGGCTTCGTCGACGATCAGCAAGTCCCACGGTAGGTGTGGCGAGCCCTCCGGTACGCGGCAGGCCGCGCGAAACTCTTCGAGCACGTCCGGCTGCTTCAGGTAGTCGTACGAGGTCACGACCCTGGTGAAGAGACGCCATGGGTTCGCGTCGAGACCTAGGCGCCGACGAAGCGCGTGCGTCCGGTCACGATCGACCTCATCGAAACCGAGCGCAAACTTCTCGCGCATCTCCTGCCTCCACTGGCCCCGGAGGGACGCGGGGCAGATGACCAGCACCCGGCGCACCCGCCGCCGCAGCAGGAGTTCGCTGAGGATGAGCCCCGCCTCGATTGTCTTACCGAGCCCCACGTCATCGGCCAGTAACAGGGTCACCCGGGGCATGCGCAGGGCCTTCAGGAGCGGCACGAGCTGGAAGTCCTCGACCTGGATCGCCCCGTGGAAGGGGGCGGCGAGCGGCGGATCGACAAGCCGTGCTCCGCTCCCGTCCGGGTGGACGAACGGCGCCAGCGCCGTCCAGCGCGTGGCGCGCACAAGTGCATCGAACTCGTCTGGCGCCATCGGAGCACTCCGGGAGGGATCGGGCAGCGCGGTCGGTTCGAGCACGCGTGCGCCAGGCTCGCGCTCCCAGACCAGCTGATCGTCCGCGCCACCGTCGGCATCGGTGTACTCGACCGTCACCAAGTGGAGCCGTCCTTCTGTCGAGCCGTCAAAGGGCTCCACAGAACTCACGATTCCGTGGCGATTTCGCACGGTGGTGAGCATGCCAACGCGCGGTTGGTGAGGCTGAGCGCTATCAGTGGGGCCATCAGGTGGCATATGCACGCAGGGTAGTGGTAAGGAGACTGTGGGTTCTCACGTGGGCGTCTATTTTAGTGGACACTACCAAAAAGGGAACGCCTAGAATGCGCGTCAAACGCGCGGCCAGCTGTTCAGGGTTCACGTCCTTATGCGGTCGGGCCAGCAACTCGCAGGGAGAGCTGATCGTCGCGGTGCTGCGGGTGACCGTAGCCGGACCCGGCCACTCATCACGAGATCGGTCGCTATTACGAAAAGACCGGACGGTCTTGTGGGACCGGTAGCTTCCTCAGCCTTGTTCTTGTAGGTACTCCTCCAGGAACGCCGCCCACCGCGTCTGCCGGGCGCTCGGGTTCCGGGGTCCTGAGCCGACGCCGAGGGACTCGGGAAACCGGTGATCTACACGTGCGAAGAGTCGAAGTTTAGGGAGGTCAGCCGTTGACAAGGAGAGCGAAAGCACACTTCCGAGCATAGGCGTGTACTTGTAGGGCAAAGGACCCAAGGCCATCGTCCACGGCTTCGCCGTTCCCGGAAACCGTGATTTTGCGCACCTCTCTGTGACATCGTCGAGCGTGGTGACGTTGTCA
>Ga0209343_10003101_pt1 | contig 21081 bp, 19 predicted proteins | sample RifCSPlowO2_02_FD_184026 | JGI IMG/M metagenome (GOLD analysis project Ga0209343, IMG submission 184026) | Groundwater microbial communities from Rifle, Colorado - Rifle CSP2_plank lowO2_0.2 (SPAdes) (version 2) | ecosystem: Environmental > Aquatic > Deep subsurface > Groundwater | place... | reverse complement strand
CATTTGAAAATGTGAGTCCCGGAATAGGAACGTTCAGTTGCGGGGTGATGGTTGCGGCGGGAGGTGTGCCTGGGGCAGGGGCGCCTTCTTTGGATGCTACAAAAGCTTTGTGTTTTTGTTGACAGCTCGCGGCAAGAATTTCTCCTTCCGTTCCGTCCGCAAAGTTGCTCGAGGTTAAATTTTTTCCTACCTGTGTTTTACACGCTTCCGTACAGCCCGTTGTGGATTGTTGTGTTGAAGAAAGAAAAACCGTACGGCAATCCGTATCAGCGGTTGTACATGCGCAAGAACCTGCAGCCATCACAAAAGATGACGGGACAAAAATGAGCGTCAAGACGAAAAGAAGAAAAATGCGTTTGAAGAAATGAGTGGTCAACACAAATTATTTTTGCGATGCGAGTTCATCGGCAATCGCTTTTGTTAAATCATCGACGGTTGGAACGCCAACGAACGGTTTTGAGCCAACAAACAACGTAGGGGTTGCGATGACGCCAAGATCGAGTCCTTCCTGAAGATTTTTCATGACAATGGGGAGTGTGTCTTTGTTTGTCATGCACGTGGTAAATGTTTTTACATTTAACCCAAGTTCTGTGGCGATTTGTGTGTACTGTGTTTCTGACAAATACGTTTGTCTATCAAAGAGCATGGAAGAATATTCCCAAAACTTTCCTTGTTTATGTGCGCAGTGTGCGGCAACAGATGCGGGTGTTGCTTGTGGATGCGCAGAATCATTTGGAACATCTTTCCAGACCAGACGGACATCATTTGGAAAGGTCTTCATCGCGATGTCGATGATGGGGATCAGTTGTTTGCATGCAACACACTCAAAGTCGGCATATTCCACGAGCGTCACCTTTGCATTCGGGGCTCCTTTTACGGGATCTACAAATGTAACTGTTGGTACTTTTTGTGCGTTTGAATCGGAAGCGGTGATTTTTGGTTTCGGAAGGGGGATGGGTTGTGTGCGAATAAAAAAGAACACAAAAACCATGATGGCGAGGACCCCGATGACAAGGAACGCAAGAAGACGGTCGCGCATAACGTTATTTAAGCTTTATAAGCTTGAGTTGTCCGGAAAAGGTGTCGGTGTAGTACAAGACGGAGCCATCTGTGCTTACAGAAAGATTACTCATAGTTGTTTCTGTTTGCGGAATTGCCACAACAGAACTTCGACCACTTGAGAGATCGATTTTAAAAAGTGTGTCCGGAAGATTTGCGTAGAGGGTTCGCTGGAGTCCAGCGTTGTCTGGAAGATTTTGTGGAACCGCACAATACACCACTGTATCCGCACTCCAGGTGCATTTATCAACCCACGTATTCACCCCGAGACTGTGACGATTGTTTCCCATGTTTGCGGATGTTCCATCTACAAGCCACAACAAGGGTTTGCCTTGCGAATAATCTCCGTACACCGAATACAAAATGGTTTTTCCGCTTGGGGACCACGAAGAGGCGAAGCCAAATCCTTCGACAACAAGCCCTTTAAAATTTTCCTGATTTTTTCCAACGGGATAAATCACTTTTGTATCAAATCCAGACGATGTGTTATTTCCAACTATAGAAGAGGTATCAGCAAACGCAACAACTTGGTCATTTGGGGACCAGCTTACTTGTACTTTGTCTGCGTTATCACCAAGGGCTTGAATAGACGTGACATTTGATCCGTTGTCATTTGACGTCACAAGCCAGCGGTTGTTTGGATCGAGCGCAAGGCTTTTTGCGATCAGATGATCGGATGTGGGAGAAAATTCCACATCGTCCCAGTGTTTTGGAAGCGTGATCTGCGTTTGCGTTTCAAAGTTGTAAACGATTTTTGATTCATCTGGAAAGGTGAGCACCGCTTTTTCCGCATTCTGATTCCAAGCGGCGGTTTGGACATTCGGAAATGCTTGTGTGGAAAGTTTTACAATGTTGCCGTCTTTGTCGATCGTATAAAAATATCCGTCTTCTTTGTTATAAAAATTCATGCTCTTGCCATCTGCACTCAACGTTGGATTTTGAACCGGACCTGTTGTGAGGGCAATGGTTTGCGTGACTCCACCACTTGCAACAGGAGACGCTTCCGGAAGCGCTCCGTCACCCGTTGTTCCGGCACTACCTCCCGCGCCAGGTGTTCCGGTTTGTGAAGGAGTGAGCGTTCCTGATGGAACGACTCCAGTTGGTTTTTCACCTGGAGGTGTTGGTGCTTGCTCGCTCGCAAAAAACACAAGATACATGGCAAATCCGATTGCGATGACGGACGCAATAAAGCCTGTAATAAGAAGGACGCGTTTTGAACGTTCTTGCATACGGTTAAAATAAATAGCTGAGACCAAATCCGATAAGAAGATATGGGGCGAACATGACAAGAAGCATCAAGGCCTGTACAGCGATTGCGATGATGACAACAACAATAAGGATCAAATCTTGCATGATGATTAAACCTTGAACTCCATACGCATTTTTATCTATGAAAAAAAGGGGAATTGGAAACCAGGAGACTCCACCAATAACTTTGTCTTGCCCTTTCTTGATCCATGTTCCATAAACCATCTCAACATTTGAATGTCCAAGAGTGAATACACGAACAAAGATTGTAACGAGCAATGAAACACCTCCCGTACCCAAATCGAGTGCTGACACAAGGGCATTTGCAACTATTTTTGCTAGTTTTGGAATCATTTTTTTAATAAGTCTACGAAAAATAATTTGAGACAAGATCGTTCCGAGAGATCTTTTCCCCCTTCCTTTTGCTTTTAGTTCTTGTGCAACTTCACCATAATCAGCAAATTGGAGGGCTAAGACAAAAAGGGTCATCATGAGTCGTTCTTCTGCTTCCTCGTCTGTTTCACCCTCTTGTTTTTCTAGTTCTTCTGGAGCAATGCCAATTGATTCAGAAAGAGCACCTTTTATTTTTGCCGTTTGTAGGGCGACTTGAATATTCACTTGTTTTTTTGTTTCTGCACCCAGCTGATCTTTTAGATTCGTATTTGATGTTTGTGCGGGTACTCTGGGTGGATTTTTTTGTGAACGCATCATGTTTGCCTGCAGAGCTGAGCGTCTTCCGGATTCACTCATTATGGGTTCTTTAGGTGATTGTGATGAACCCGTACGCATGATTTGATCGATATCTGATTCACGTTTCATGTTTGGAATACGACTTTGTGCGAAGGAGCTTTTGCGATCAGAAAGACTCCCGGACCCGGAGGTGGTTTGTTGTGGAATGATCATGGATTGTGCCCCCTGTGTCGCCATACTTATTTTGCTTTACGGATCGCGAGCTGACGCTTTTCAATCGTAAAGGTGAATTTTTTTGTTTTGTCTTGTTTTAGAAGTCGCTCGGCAAGAACGGACTCGACATGTGACTGAATGAGCTGTCTCACGGAGCGCGCACCGGATTTTGGATCGAGTTTCTCGATGAGGTGACGCGTGACAACGTCGGGGATCGAAAGGCTGATGCCTTGCTCGCCCATGCGTGCCGAGAGTTCATTGAGTTGTTTGCGGCAAATCTCCGAAAGCACATCGGTCGACAGGGGATTGAACACGCACGTGTGATCAATACGATTCAAAAGTTCTGGACGGAAGCGTTCTTTTAAATCCTGTTCGATGTCTCTCGCCCTTTCCGCCTTTTCCGCCCCTTCCGCCTTTTCCGACCTCCCAAATCCAATCCCGCCCGACTCAAAGCGCTCGAGCCCGACGTTCGATGTGAGGATCACAATCGTGTTCCTAAAGTTTACCATTTTTCCGGTCGCGTCGGCGAGCTCTCCTTCTTCTAAAATTTGCAAAAGCAAATTTTGTACATCGCGATGTGCTTTTTCGATCTCATCGAACAGGACAACGGCGTACGGTTTTTGACGCACACGATCCGTCAGGTTTGCTTGTTCTTTATAGCCGATGTAACCCGCAGGTGCACCGATCAACTTCGACATCGTGAATCCTTCTGAATATTCGGACATGTCGAGGCGGATGAGGTGCTTCGAAGAGGAAAAGAAATTATGAGCGACAGCTTTCGCAAGTTCGGTCTTTCCAACGCCGGATGGGCCGAGGAAGAGGAAGGATGCGAGTGGTCTGGCAGGATGGGCAACGCCCGTCTTTGCACGCTTGAGTGCGTTTGCGACACGAGAGACAACTTCCGTTTGTCCGAGAACGTGTGACGCGAGTTTGGTTTCGATATCCGCGAACGCGGATTGATCTCTCGCAAGCAAATCCTCAAGAGGAATGCGAAGCATGCGCGAGATCACGCGCGCAATATCTTCATGGTCAATGACGATTCCGACCGGCGCCTCGGTTGCAAATGTATGTGCATCGAGTTCGCTTCGAAGCAACTCTTCGGTTGCCTTCAGGTGAACTGCGTCGAGGAATCGTTCTTCAATCACTGCCTGACGTTTGTCGTTCTTTAGTAGTTCGATCTGTTTTTCAATCGCTTTGCGTTTTTCGAGTGGGCGAAGTTCGGTTGCGTGAATGCGCGCAGATGCGGCAGCTTCGTCCAAAAGATCGATTGCTTTATCTGGGAGTCGACGATCGGTTAGGTAGCGTGTCGAGAGTTTGACGGCGTGCTCGATGGCCGCTGGGGCAATACGAACTCCGTGGAACGATTCATAATGTGGCGCAATGCCTTGCAAGATTTCGATCGAGGCTTGCTCAGTTGGTTCCTCGACCGTCACGCTTTGAAAGCGTCGCTCAAGTGCGCTGTCGGATTCAATATGTTTTTTAAATTCGGTTTGCGTGGTTGCGCCAATACAGTGAATTTCGCCGCGCGCGAGTGCTGGTTTCAACATGTTTGCCGCGTCCATGGATCCGGATGCCGCACCTGCGCCGACGATCGTATGCAATTCGTCGATAAACAAAATAACATCGTCTGATTTGCTTGCTTCGTCGATGAGTTGTCGCAACCGTCCTTCGAATTCACCGCGGTACATCGTTCCTGCAACAAGAAGCGCGAGATCGAGCGCGAACACACGTTTGTTTTGAAGAAGGGGAGGAACAGATCCTTCGAAGATGCTTTTTGCGAGTCCCTCGACGACCGCGGTTTTTCCAACGCCCGGTTCACCGATGAGCAGCGGATTATTTTTTGTGCGTCGACATAAAATTTCCATGACGCGTTCAATTTCCATTTCTCGACCAATCACCGGATCGATTTTCTTTTGTGCATCTGCGGAGGTGAGTTCGCGACAGAAATAAGTGAGCGCTTGGAATTTTTGCGGCTGTGCCTCCTCGACGCGTGTAGCTTCACCCGCTTCGATCAGAGGCTGTTCTTGCTTAATCACATCTGTCATTTCGGGAAACTTGGACGTATTTTTTAAGACCATCGCAAGTTGTTCACGCAAATAGGTGAGATCGATTTGTTGTGCGGAAAAAAACGCCATCATGGTTGGAAGCTCGACTTGTGCGAGACCCGAGAGCAAGTGTTCTGTGCCAATATAACGGTGGCCATAAATATTTGCGGTGAGTACCGCTTTTTCCACAGCTCGTTTTGCGTCATTCGATAAATGCAAAACCATTCCATCTGCTGCAGCCGGAAGGATTTCTGTGATACGGACATTGCCTGCGAATTTTTTGAGATCCGTTTGTTTCACCCCAACTTTTTTCAAGATCTCGGCAGCAATGCACCCTTTTTGTGTTCCAAAGGGCCCAAAGCAAATGTTCTGGCAAAATCATTTGTTCGTCCGTTTCAACCGCAAAGCAAAGGGCACGCGTCAGCACCGTTTTCAAGTTCGAGGAAAATTTATCGATGATGTCCATAGGGGGGGGCAGAGTGATGGAGTGGATGAGTGAAAGAAAAAGTTGTCTCCTTCTTTCACTCATCCACTCCATCACTCTTTCACTTTTAGTTATTCATTCATCGCTTTCTTCAACCTCGCAATACGTTCCTCAATCGGCGGGTGGGTGGAAAATAATTGTTCGAATTTTTTTGTGACGTGTGGGTCGAATGGGTTTGCGAGGAAGAGGTGAGCGGTTGCGTGATTTGCGCGTGCGAGTGGTTGGTCTTGAGTTGCGATCTTCTCAAGCGCACGCACGAGGCCGTCTGGGTATCTCGTCAGTAAACATCCGGATGCGTCTGCGAGATATTCGCGTTGGCGAGAGACCGCGAGTTTTATGAGTTCGGCAAAAATTGGGGAGAGGATCGCAAGGGCGATTCCGACAATGAGCATAATGCCCGCGCTCGAGTTGTTGTCGTTGTCACGACTCCCTCGTCCAAAGAAAAAAGAACGCGTCATCCAGTCTGACAACAATAAAATAACCCCAACCAAAACAACAACGAGGGTCATGACGCGAATGTCGTAATTACCAATGTGCGAGAGTTCGTGAGCAAGCACTCCCTCGAGTTCTTGTCGGTCGAGCGCGTGGAGGAGTCCGGTTGTGACCGCAACGGATGCATGCTCTGGATCTCTGCCAGTAGCAAACGCATTCATGGCCGAGTCTTCGATGATGTAGACTTTTGGTGTGGGAATTCCAGCGGTGATAGCGAGGTTCTCGACTAAACGATAGAGCTCTGGATGGTCTTGCTTTTCGATTTGGCGTGCGCCAGACGTTGCGAGTGCGACAGAATCACCTTTGTAATAGCCGACGAGGGTCATGATGACCGAGATGATGACGGCAAGAAAAATGCCGAATTGTTGATTGCCCGACCAGGTCCCAAACGCCCATCCGAGCGAAATAATCACGACAGAAAAAAGCGAGAGGAGAAACCACGTCTTCCGTTTATTGGCGGTAATTTGCTCGTAAACCATAATCAATTAGAATTTCACTTCTGGGACAACTTTTTCTTTTTCGTCCATGTCGAAGAATTCTTTTGCGGTGAAGGCGAATGTTCCTGCGATCATGTTGACGGGGAAGGATTGAAGGCTTGTGTTGTACCCACGAACATTTCCGTTGTAGAAGCGGCGAGCGGCTTGGATTTTGTCTTCGGCGTCGCGGAGTTCATGTTGCAATTGCAAAAAGTTTTGGGAGGCTTGCAGCGCTGGATAATTTTCGGAAACCGCAAACAAAGACTTGAGGGTGTTTGTCAGTATGTTTTCTGCTTGCGCGTGTTCCGGAAGCGTGTGCGCACCCATTGCGTTTGATCGGGCGGCGGTGACATTTTCAAACACGCTTGATTCATGACTCGCGTATCCTTTTACGGCGTTCACCAAGTTTGGAATAAGGTCATAGCGGCGTTTCATTTGAACTTCAATATCTGACCAAGCTTCATCCGCGCGGTTTCGAAGGGAGATGAGTCCGTTATATGATAGAATGAGCCACAGTCCAAGAAGAACGAGGACGATAAGGACGATCCAGAGAATGGACATATTTGTAGGGGCTGGCCTTGTGCCTGCCCATGTAATGATTATTGATAAATTCTACGTAAAAATCGTTGTTTCGTCAAAAAATATGGAGATTCCAAAACACATTTTTCGCGCGTATGATATTCGAGGTCTCCTAGACGAAGTCACGCCAGACATCGCGCGTGTGGTCGGGATGGCGCTTGTATCAAAAACAGGGGCAAAAACCGTGATTGTCGGCCGCGATATGCGCGCGACGAGTCCGGAACTCGAGGCCGCGGCGATCGAAGGAATTACTTCCATGGGTGCAAATGTGATTGCAATCGGACTTTGCAGCACGTCCATGTTTAATTTTGCGGTTTCGAGTCAGGAACACATCGACGCCGGGATCATGATCACCGCATCGCACAATCCCCCGGAATTTAATGGAATGAAAATGGCCCTCGCAAGTGGTTTGCCAATCTCGGGACTTGAGATCCTCGAAGAAATCAAAAAATGCATTGTGGCCGGCGATGTTCGCAAGGGGAATGTAACTGAGCAAGATATTCTTGCGGCGTACATCGACAAATGTCTCGCGGTCGAGAATTTGCCTGATCTCTCTGGAACAAAACTTGTGATCGACTATGGAAACGGCATGGGTGCTATGTCGGTTCGAGAATTATGTAAGCGGTTGAATGTCGAAGTGATCGAACTTTATCCCGAACCAGACGCACGATTTCCAAATCATGAAGCAAATCCTGCAAAGGAAGATACACTTGCGGATGTGAAAGCGGCTGTGCTTCGAGAAAACGCCGACTTCGGAGTTGCTCTCGATGGCGATGCGGACCGTGTAGGGTTTATCGACAATGAAGGAGTTTCGTTGCGCGGAGATCTCACACTCGCGCTCCTCGCAAAAGAGACGCTTTCGAGAAAGCCTGGATCGAAAGTTGTGGTCGCGCCAAACCAAAGTTGGACAACATTTGAATCCATTCTCGAGAACGGCGGTGTTCCACTCGAGTGTCGTATTGGTCGCAAGTTTGTGGTCGAAGCCGTTCAAAAACAAGGTGCGGTGCTTGGTGGCGAAGTTTCGAGCCACTTCTTCTTCGAAGAATTTCACGGGCTTGAGGCAGTCGACCACGCGATTGTTCGTATCCTTTCGATCTGGGAACAGTCCGGACAAACATTCGCGGAGATGGTTCGACCGTATCGTACGTATACAAATAGTGGCGAGGTGAATATTGAGGTGCATAATAAAGAAGAGGTTCAGGACAAGCTCGAACAATATGTGGGGATAGCATCGAAGGTGAATAAACTTGATGGAATCCGTTGCGAGTTTGATCACGACTGGTGGTTTATTGTACGACCGTCGAATACGGAGCCGCTTCTTCGGCTGATTGTTGAGGCGTCGAGTCGGGAACTCATGGAGCAGAAACGAGACGAGCTGGTTGCCTTCATTGGCGGCAATACATAGCAGAAAATATCGTGTATTATTGACAAATAACATAAGTCGCAGTAAAGATCTTGTACGCGCCCTTTTCAATTGAAGATGGGTTGGTTGCAAGATAGGAGCACTCTATGACTCTTCAAGAGCTTGAATCAAAACTACTCGAACACCCAGATTTGTCGCATCTTTCCGCAGAAGAACAGTTCGATTTGCTGAAAGAGCGCGCAAAACACATCGTTGGCGAAAAGCGTTTGATCGAATCGCTGCAAGTTTGCAAGCGTGAAGGTCGGCCGCTTCGTATCAAATACGGTGTGGATGCAACGGGTCAGGAAATTCATTTGGGACATGCGGTTCCATTGTTTATTCTTCGTCGTTTGCAAAACATGGGTCACCATGTGGTTTTGCTGATTGGGGATTTTACGGCACGTGTCGGAGATCCAACAGGCCGCGTTTCCACGCGTCCCGTTCTTTCGGATGAAACGATCAAAGACAACGCTCGTCGTTTTGCGGATCAAGCAGGAAAGATTTTGGATCTGAAGCGCACAGAAGTGCGATTCAATTCAGAGTGGTTGGAAACTATGAAGCTTGCGGATTTTTTCCGTGTGCTCAGTGGACTGACTGTTGCGTCTGCCATGCAGCGCGATGATTTTCGCAAGCGTGATTCTGTGACGCGCGCAGAAATGTTGTACTCAACACTGATGGCACTCGATTCTGTTCACTTGAAAAGCGAACTCGAACTCGGGGGCGATGATCAACTGTTGAATTTCTACGATGCGGAACGCATCATGGAACTGTACAATCTTCCGCCAGAAGCGGCTGTGACAACAGATATTCTGCTTGGAACATCCGGCGACGGAACCAAAATGTCGAAATCTCTCGGGAATTACATTTCGGTTCTTGCGGAGGCAAGCGACATGTTTGGAAAATTCATGTCTATTCCAGACGCGCAAATGGAGTTGTACTTCAAACTGCTCACGGATCTCCGTGATACGGATTGGGAACTCCTCGCGCGCGGAATGAAGGATGGAACGTTCCATCCGCGTGATGTGAAGCGTTTGCTTGCTCGTACTGTGGTTGCGGATTTGAACGGCAAAGACGCCGCAGAAAACGCCGATCAGACATTCAAGCAGCGTGTGGTAGAGAAAGAAGTTCCCGCAGATCTTCCGCTCATTCAGATTCGTAAGGAAGATGCAAAGTCTTGGTCTGCGCTTTTGCGCGGTCTCGGCCTTCCGCAAATTTCAAGTGGATCAGAAGCAAAGCGCATTCTTGCAAGTAAGGGTGTGCACTTGATTGTGGGTGCAGAAGAACAGGTCGTGAAGGAAGATGATGCGTTGCCTGCTGCGAATGAAGATGTGTTCGTGCGTGTGGGAAAGCGAACGTACGTTCGTTTTCAAATCACTCAATAAAGGATTGGTGATGCCATGACAGAGAAACTCCCGACAACAAGTCGCGCATCTCGGTTTGATGCGCAATATCCTCATTTTCCGGAAATGCGTGAGCTTTTTCGGAAGACGGCAGAACAAGTCTTGGAAGGATCCGTTGAAACACATCACGGCGTGAAAGATCGCCGTGTGGGTGTGGAAATGGAATTGTCGTGCCTACGTGAAAAGGACGGGTTGCCACTTGATGAACAGACACGCAATACCCTCGTGGAGAGCGTGCCCGGATATCAAACGGAACTTGGTTCTGCGCAAATTGAAATCATGACGCCGCCGATTCCGATCACGGCTCCCGGCGGATTCACTGCACTTGCGTCTGCGATGCAAACGGAAACGGAACAACTGGATGAACACTTGAAGCGTGTGAACGCTCGGGCGATTCGGCTGGGTTCGGATCCGAATGTGTTTGCGGATGAACGGTGTCGAACCACGTCCAAGGAACGTTATCGTCTGGTTCCTGGATTTCATGCGGCCAATCGTCGAGCGGGAATGGCGTCGTACTTCGGTGTCGACGGCGGACGTGTTCGGTGCGATGAAGTCGCAGCGGTTGGCGCTATGTCGAGTATTCAGTACAATTTGGACTGTGCGTCCATTCAAGATGGAATCAACTTGCTCAATCGAGCATTTGTGACCGGACCTTACGCGGTTGCCCTCGGGGCGAACGCGCGGTTTCTCGATGGGATGGACACCGGCTACGCCGATGTGCGTGGCATGGTGTGGGAATTGAGTCATGACATTCGGACGTATGCGGAAGTGGCGCAAGGGTTGAGTGGTCGGATGGGTCTCCCCACGGCTTACTTCCAATCTCTGCGCGATTACTTCATTGATCTGCATGATCAACCGTCCATTCTGAACATTCCGGAAGCGGCGTTCGAGCTTGCTGCGGGATTGTATTGGAAGGATGCGCGTCTCAAGTTCTTGCGTCTGCACGAATCGGATCCGCAACTCGTTCTCGAGTTTCGTCCGTTGTCTTTGCAGCCGAGTGCATTTGAGGATTACGCGATGATCGCATTTGCGCTTGGAATGCTCATGAATGCGGATGCACGTAATGAATCGTTGCTTCCTCTTCCTCTCGTTCACGACAATCGCTGGTCCGCCATGTTGCATGGAATGGATGGATTGCTGTGGATGATGGAAAGCGAATCTCCGGTTCAAGCGCCCGCGCGTGATGTGCTTAAAAAGCAAATTACGCGTGCGCGATACGGCATGAGTGTCCTCGGTGCTTCCACAGAGGAAATCGCACAGGTCTCCGAAGTGTGGAATCAGCGGTTGATGGACGGTACGCCGTCTGACGTGTTCTTCATGCGCGTGCGTGATGCGTGGATGCGTCGCTCGGCGGGAAATCACCCGATCGATCGCGCGTTGTTGCGTGAGTGTTTGCTCGCGAAAAAGGATCTCCTATGAACCAAGATGAATTGAAAAAATTCTTGCAAAACGAACCGCTCATGCATGCAGAGCCAACGCTCGGCATGCTTGACGCAGGGTTTTTGGAAAAGCCCCAGGGTTCCATTTACTTTGGAACAGGGCTCACCACCCCACGCGCTCCATCGGTTGGACTCCCGTTTGATATTTTGATTTTTCTGCTGACCGCGGAAAAATTGCGTCGTCAATTTGGCATGGATAAAATCTATCACCACATTGCAGACACACACGCTCTCACCAATGCCTTCTGCACAAGAGAAGGGATTGCGCAGATGGCGGCAGAATACAAAGACGTCGTTTCTCGCATTGCGCGTCTTGCAAAAATTCCTGTGGTCGTCCAGCTCTCAAGTGAGTTTGACGCGACAGAATCGTACGATGCTCTTTTGGCTACGGTTGTGACGGACAAAGCGGAATACGTAAAGCGCGAGCTTGCGGACATGCTTTGGTATCGCAAACAACATGATGTCCGATTGAAACTCGGATGGCTTGTTCAAGCATCCGAATCTGAACTCGGGTTTGATGAACGATTGTACGACCGTGAATTTCGCGCAGTGTGCGATGCGCACATGTCGTTTGCCTACACAGTTTCTGGTCGCACCATGGATCTGAAGCGTCAGAAAGTTTCACCATACATCTCCATTGCGGACGAACATCGCATCTTGCTCAAGCCAGATGAAGATGTGTCTGCAAAGGTTGCGATGATGACGCCTGAGTGGAATGGAGATAAAACGTACGGTGGGCTCACAAATCAGTTGAGCGCAACGTTGCGTCTTTGGGAACGTCTCACGGAAACGTCGGTTGGCCGCGGTCAACCGGTGTTCGAGCGTGTGCAGCTCCTCATCAACCTCATCTTCTCGGACGTGTAAAAAACTCACTGAACCATCTTGACAGGTTACCAAAATAACCTAAGATCAAGGTGGTTCTTTTCATTTGAACGTCAATGTGGGAGGAAATGATGAATGCACGGATTTCCAAACAAGAAGTCCTTTTGCTTGCGCTCCCGCTTCCTCAGCCGTTTCGGCTTGGATTTGGGGTGTTGCATCAGTTGCCACGCGTCCTACTTGTGCTTGATGTGGAAAATGAACAAGGACGGATTCGTCGATCTGTTGGCGAAGCGTCCATTGATTTTCCATTCAGTCATTATGATGCATGGGATATCGTGCATGCCCTTTCGGAAACATCCCTTGTCGGACGTTCCGTGTTTGATCGCGAACGTATCTTGCAAGATGTGTGGAAGGATCGCGAGCGCGATCACATTTATGCGGCTCACGCCGCCTTGAACATGGCGCTCGATGATGCATGCGCGGCCGCTCAGGGAATTTCTGTGAGCGCGTTGTATGGGACGGTTCGCACGAGCGGTCGGATTTTGGAAAGCATTGGCATTCCGGATCACGAAGAAGTGTTCGATGCTATGATCAAACGGATGATTGCGCACAAGCGCGTCCCAAAGATCAAGTGCGATGAAGATGTGGATGCGTCCCGTGGACGCTTGGTGCGCGCCATGCATATGGCCGCAGAAGCTGATACGTACATCGCTGCGGATTTCAACGCAACGCTTGAACCTGAGCAATGGAATGTGTTTCTGAAACACCTGCGTCGTCATCCAGACTTTTCTCGTCTGTTGTTTGTTGAACAACCAACGCGAGAAGGTTTCGGGATGCAGGGGATTCGGGAAGCGGCTCGTCTGTCGCAAGCGTTGCATGGCCCCATGATCGTCGCTGACGAATCGTTTGTGTCAAAGACAGACGCGATTGCCTGCGGCGAAAATCAGATCGGGATGAACATGAAGATTCAGAAGGTTGGTGGATTGCGCGCGGCGTGCATCCTTGAAAAAGCAGCCGAGCACGCATCGAGAACGCATGGAATTTTCTCCATGGTCGGAGGAACCTTTCCAACTGCCCTCGGACGCGTGTATGATCAACATGCTGCGTGCGTCCTGAAAAGCGCAACGCTGCCATCCGACGGATGGCAACCCGCAACGGATTGGTTTACGGGACCGCTTCATCTCATCCAAGAATCGTTTGAAGAAGCAAAGCCGGGATACGCATCTCGGCCGCCCGGAACAGGACTTGGCTGTACGCCAAATTGGAAACACATCCAATCATTCGTTGTGAACGATGCGCGCGAGGAATATCGACGCATTCGTGAAACAGGAAAAGGGACACACTTGGTCATTCATACGGAAAAAACGCATGAGCCGTACGCGGTGATGTATGAACGTTTGAGTGGTCGTAATCCCTTCTGGAATTTGTGAGGTAAACCCTTATGCCTATTGTCATTTGTGAATACGCCCCAGGCCGAACCGAGGCCTTCGCTCAATGGTTGCCGCACGCAACGATTGTTCGTCGTCATTTGGGAGAACCGATCCCGGATGTCTTTGATGGAATTGTGTTTGCAGGCGGACCGATGTCTGCGCACGCCGAAGATCGCAAAGCGTTTCCGTTTTTGCAAGAAGATTTTGATTTGATTCAACATCTTCATGCACAACAAAACGGACCGTGGATGGCGGGAGTGTGTCTTGGAGCGCAACTCATCACCTTCGCCCTTGGGGGTGAAGTGTGTGAAGGGCTCTTTGTTCGAGGATGGAATCAGATTCGACCCGTGACGCAAGATCTCTTATTTGAGGCCTGTGACGCACCGGTACAATTTGAATTTCATCGCAATCACATCACAAGACTTCCTGCAGGTGCAACGCTTCTTGCGGATTCGGATATGGATTATGTGGAAGCGTACCGTGTCGGGAACCGTGTGCTTGTGGTCGCGTATCATCCAGAGATCGCGGCCGAAGATGCGAATCGTATTTACGATATGGCACGCCTCACGGAGTCCGAGCGACACGAGGATCGGTTCGTTGAACCGTCTGTGACAGCTCGACGCGCGAGCGCACAATTCTTTGTGGCATTGAATCAATTGGGAAAAGGAGAAACTGTATGATGCGTGTTGGAATTATTGGCATGCCGAACGTCGGCAAATCAACGCTCTTTAATGCGCTGACACATCAAAGTGTTCCAGCGGAAAATTTTCCGTTTTGTACCATCGAACCGAACAGCGCGATTGTGGTTGTGCCAGACGAACGTTTGACACGACTCGCGACCGCAACAGATTGTTTGAAACTCATGCCAAACACCATTGAATTTATGGACATCGCCGGACTCGTCCGCGGTGCGCATGAAGGGGTTGGTCTTGGAAACGAGTTTCTCGCGAACATTCGTGGAGTGGATTTGATCGTGCACGTGGTGCGCGCGTTTACGGATACGAATGTTTCTCATGTGGAAGAGTCTGTTGATCCGTCGCGTGACGCAAAAATTATCCAAGATGAACTCGCAAAATCGGATCTCGCGATCGTGGACAAACATCGCATTGCAGCAAAGTCGCGAGCACGCAACACAAAAGACGAAGAAGCGGCTCGAGAGTATGCTGCGCTTGAAAAACTTTGGCGCGCGATGCGCGACGAAGGAAAATCTGCGCGCGAAGCAGGACTCACAGAAGACGAGCGCAAGCTCTTGGCTACATTCGATTTCCTCACCCTCAAACCCGTTCTCTTTCTTGTGAACGTGGACGACGCAGGGTCGTTTGACGCGGAGGCATGGTCGAAGCTCCTCGGAGGACAAGCGATTGCGCTTAGTATCCGAACCGAATTCGATTTAGGTCTCATTGAATCAGAAGAGGAACAAGCCGAATTTCGAACAAGTCTCGGTGTTCAAGGGTCAATCAATGACGTTGTGAAGGCTTGCTACAAGGTGTTGAATCTTTCCACGTTTTACACGTTCGGAAAAGGAGTGACGCGCGCGTGGCCGATGAAGAAGGGAACAACCGCGATCGAAGCCGCTGGAATGATCCATACGGATTTCCTCGCGACCTTCGTGAAAGCACAAGTCTTCGATCTCGACGCTGTTTGCGAAAAGGGAGAAGACGCTCTTCGCTCACGCGGATTGTTCAAAACGGTCGGACGAGATTACGCCGTTCAAGACGGAGACGTCCTCTGGTTTGTCACGAACTAATCGAAACATAAAACACGCCACCCTGGCGTGTCTTTTTTTTGCTTCGTTTGCGCAGTGAGCGAGGGCTACTCAGGTGAATCGGCGCGAACGCCTGCGGAGAGCCCGTCTGCGGTGGCTTGCTGAAGGGCGGACTGCTCTCGCAGCCGATTCACCTGAGTAGCCCGAGCGAACGAAGCAAATGGGGGAGATTGACGGATTCGATTTGTTTAGCGTAACGTTATTTTGCGTCCAGTGTTTCCGCGTATTGTCGCACCTTGGAGGATCTCATGAAAACGCATTCGGATTTGATCTTTGATTGGAATCGATCGGAAGATGACGTTGAACCCGCACATCGTGTGGAACTCAATGACGAAACGTTGCGCGACGGCTTGCAAGCCGCCTACGTACACAATCCGTCGTCCGAGCAAGCGCATGAGCTCATTCGTCTCATGGCAGCGGTCGGAATCGACACGGTCAACATCGGGTTGCCCGGCGCAAAAGGGGTGGTGAAAGAGCAGGCGATGGATCTTGCAAAGTTCATTGTGCAAGAACGGTTGCCGATTCAGGCAAACTGCGCGGGTCGCACCATCATTGCGGACGTGGATGCAATCAGTGATGTCGTGGAAGCGTCGGGTCTCCCGATCGAGACGTGTCTGTTTGTTGGCACGAGTCGGATTCGGATGGATGTGCAGAATTGGGATCGGGCCAAGGTGCTCGAATTCATTCGTGCATCGGTGACGCCGGCGGTCGACCGCGGACTTGAGGTGATGTTTGTCACCGAAGACACGACGCGAGCGTTTGCAGAAGACATTGAGGCGTTTTACATGGCGGCGGTTGAGTGCGGTGCAACACGCGTGTGCGTGTCGGATACCGTTGGCCATGTGACGCCAGACGGCATCACGCGACTCGTTCGCTATGTGCGTACCATGTTGGATCAAAAAGGGTTTCAACATGTGCTCATCGACTATCATGGTCACATGGATCGAGGGCTTGGAATCTGGAATGCGATTGCCGCGTATCGCGCGGGCGTGAATCGATTGCATGGTTCCGTGCTCGGTATCGGCGAGCGTGTGGGGAATGTCCCCATGGATCAACTCATGGTGAACCTCAAACTCTTGGGGTACCTCACACAAGACATGCGCAAGCTTTGGGATTACTGCCAACTCGGCGCACAAGCGGTCGGAATCGACATTCCCCCAAACTATCCGATCTTCGGAAGTGGTGCGTTTGAGACGGGAACAGGTGTGCATGCAGACGCGATCGTGAAAGCGCTTGAGCGCGGTGATCGCGATCTTGCGGATGGTGTGTACTCAGGCGTCCCTGCTTCGTGGGTTGGCCGCGAGCAAATCATTGGAGTGGGTCCGCAGTCGGGCAAATCCAATGTGCGCTGGTGGTGCAAAGTGCATGGCGTTACGCTCACAGATGCGCTTGCAGACAAGATTCTTGCAGCAGCAAAAGAGTCAGACAAGCTCTTGACAAATGAACAATTGTTCGCGATCGTGCATGTGCACGGTGATACGAACATTCCAGGGAGGTGAATTTATGCGCCCAATTCTGGTCGTTTGCGCGATTCCGGATGAACAGCGTGATCCGAAGTGGTTTCACGCAGACAATTTCATTGCCATGCGTGAGGCGTTCGCAGATCTCATGCGTTTCGGACAATCGAATTGTTCACCTATCTTGATTCCAGACAACCCATTTTGGATTCAGCTTGCAAACATGCTCGCTGTGCCATTTCGTGTTTATACGGATGTGAATCAGGCGATCAATGAACACAATCCTTGCGTCGTGTTCATTGGGGGAGCTGACAGAGAACTTGAAGTGTTCAAATGCCTCAAGTCAACAGATCTTCCACTTTTGCCGATTCCAAATTCTCGCGGTGCCGCGCGTGTCATGTATGAAGATGTGCGTGATCGGTTTCTCGAGCGAGATCGTCAGATCCTTGAAAAGGCTCGTTTTGCTTCCGAAGTCCTTTCGTGCTTTTTGTCTCCCTATTGTCATCCAGAAAAACCTTGAACTCGCATGTGCGAGTTTTTTCTTTTCATGCGATCTTGACAAAATGTTATTTTGGGCATAAAAATACAGCGCCAATCGAGTGATGGGCAGAGGGATGTTCATGAAAATTGTAATCGTTGGTGCAGGGGCGGCAGGAACGACCGCGGCGATTCATCTTGCGAGTGCAGGGATGCGCGTTGTCCTTACTGAGATTCCGGGCTATGAAGCACGGATCGAAACGCTTCGTGCGTTTGGAATCTTGCGGTCTCATGGTCTCCTCGAATGTGAAGCGCTCATTGAATACACGCCAGTGCTGTCTCAGGTGCGCAAGGCAGATATTCTGCTTGTGACCACGGTCGCGGACGCACATCCGAGGATTGCGGAATGCCTCGAGCGTTCGAGTATGCACCCGAAGGCCATTCTGTTTTACCCTGGCAACGGAGGTTCGCTCTTTTTGCAAAAATGGTTGAATGCAAAATTCACGAGTGCCACGAAACCGATTGTGATCGAAGCAAACACGATTCCATACGGATGTCGTGTGCGACTCAAAGAACCAAACGCAGTCGACGTCTCCGTGCTCACCCCATGCGTCTTGTACTCCGGTTCCGAGCCAACAGATCCGGATATCCTCCGTATCGTGAAAACACTGACGCCGAAACCAGTGTTTGGTGGAACGCTCGCATCGGTCTTTTTGTCGAATCCGAATCCACTTTTCCACACACTTCCGTGTTTGTTGAATGTGGGGTGGATCGAAAAGAAAGATTCAGATTTTCGCATGTATGAACATGGCGTGACGCCATCTGTCATGCGCGTGCTTCAGGTCAAAGACGCAGAGCGAAAGCGTTTGCTCGCGGCGGTGACTGGAGTTGGAATGAGTTGGGATGATCTCACGGGAGACATTCGTGACGAAGACGGCACGATTGCCACGCTGCACTTTCTCGAGTGCGGTCGTCGAGCCAAATTCCAAGGCCCACATTCGCTCGAACATCGCTACGTCACCGAAGACACGGCAACGGGCCTTGTGTGCTGGGAAAAACTCGGCGTACTCCACGGCGTGCGAACGCCGATCATTACGTCGGAGATTGACCTCATCTCCGTTCTCCTCGCTAAAGACTTTCGCAAGCTCGGTGCAGTGAGGGCGGCGCTCATTGGATAATTGGACTCATAAACGGGAATACTTCCCGTTTTTTTTGTTCCCGTTCTCCCACTTGATGTTCTGCGAGAAATAGGGCAAGCTTCGCTCAAATTCACCTAACGCCTGCGTATGTCCACAAAATTGGAACAAATCGAGTCCCTTTCGGAACAAAACTCCCTAGAAGCCGTTCAAGCGCTTCTTGAGATCTTGCAAGATGAAACACTGACCGAAGAAGAACTCGAAGCAGCAGAAGAAGCATTCGAGACAGTATCCTTCTTGTTTGCCCTTCCACAGAATGAGGAAGAAGAGCGCGATGTAAAACTCTGCGCCCTTATTGCAAAGCGTCTCGACTATTTGCAAGACCTCGCGTTTGATTTTTACGAGGAGTCCGAAAACTTGGAACACTGTAAATTAGAATCCGAAGTCGCGGCTCGTATGCTTGAGCTCGCAACAGAAGATCAAAAGGTAGATCGCGAGATTGGCGTAAGCGTTGCAACGGACATGCTCAACATGGCAGAAGAATCCTGCGCGGCCGTCGAGTCAGAACTCGAACGCACAAACGAATGGATCGAATGCGCACACGACATGCTTTTGACACAAAAGTATCGCGCGCTGCCGGAAGAGTGCTTCGAAGTTTTGTTCCCATCGGATGATGAGGAAGAGTTTGATTGTTGTGGCGAGGATGATTGTGGAGAGGAGGAGTGTGAAGGATGTGAGGATTGTGAGGGTGGATGTAACGGAGAAGGTTGTGAGGGTGGATGTGAGGAAGATGTTGTGGAGGATGGAGAGGAGATGGAGGGAGGATGTTGTGGTGGGGGATGTAAGTAAATGAAAAGCCGAGCCTGTCAGGGCTCGGTTTTTTGTTAGGCGATTCTTATCCACACGATCCTTGTGAATTTTTGGACGGTAAAGGAGAATGAAGGAAATAATTGTCGTATGATAAACAAAGAATTCAACAATAAAATAATCATCTACCAATCCAAGGACGGACTTACAAAAGTTGATGTTCAAATGGATGGCGATACAATATGGGCTTCTCAAGCACAGATTGCTGAATTGTTTGGTGTTACTTCACAAAACATCACCATTCACTTGAAAAAAATCTTTTCGGACGGTGAATTAGATGAAAATCGAACGTGTAAAGAATCCTTACAGGTTCAAAAAGAAGCTCATCGTGAAGTGCGACGAAAGATAAAAATGTACAATTTAGATGTGATGATTTCGGTTGGCTATCGCATCAACTCAAACATTGCTACGAATTTCCGTATTTGGGCTACAGCTCGTTTGCATGAATATATCATCAAGGGTTTCACAATGAATGACGATTTTCTCAAAGAAAGTGGCGGAGGCAAATATTGGTATGAATTGCTTGATCGCATTCGTGATATACGCAGTAGTGAAAAGGTTCTGTATCGTCAGGTGCTTGATCTGTATGCCACGAGCCTTGATTACAATCCAAAAGCATTGGAATCTATAAAATTCTTCAAAATTGTACAAAATAAATTGCATTACGCGGCTCATGGAAATACGGCTGCCGAGGTCATTGTTGCACGAGCAAACGCCGGCAAACCATTTATGGGTTTGTTGAGTTTTTCAGATGGTGGGGTAAGTAAAAAAGATATTGCTATTGCAAAAAATTACCTTGATGAGAAAGAGCTAAAGATCCTGAATAATATTGTTTCCGCGTTCTTTGATTTGGCGGAAGTGAAGGCGTTGGAACGCCATCCCATGCACATGAAAGACTGGATAACCCAACTCGATAAGCTGATCGGCGCTTTTGATAAAAAAGTTCTTCTAGAAGCCGGTTCTGTTAGTCATGAACAAGCGACGGAAAAGGCAATGAGTGAATATCGCAAGTATCAAGCGAAGATGCTTTCTCCGGTTGAGGAGGTGTATTTGGAGAGTTTGAAGGTGTTGGAAAAAGAGGTGGGGGAGAAGGTAAAAATGGATAAAATGGGAGAGGAAAAATAAAGTGGTTATTGCAAGTAAAACAAAAAGTCGTGCCTGAAAGGGTGCGACTTTTTGTTTTTACGTGGTTTGAATTCCGAGCAGGCTGAGGAAGAGATTGAAGATATCTAAGTACATTCTGATCTACTCTTCAAATACCGTTTCTGAGCCGTCTCTTCCCCAATGGTAGAAATGACCGGTCCAATCATCCAGCCGCTGAGTGCAGAAAAAAGAGCGATGATTATAAGATTCAGGGGATAATCATTGATGAACTGCTGTCCTAAAAATAGCAGAAAAAAGATTCCAAAAATACTCAAAAGCACTTCTTTCAGTGAGTCGAATTTTTTGTTTGTGTAGGAAAACAGAGTCGTGATGAGGAGCATTCCCCCTACAATGAGAAAGGTGCGGGTAAAGAGGATTGGGAACATAGAAAAAAGAGGACGGTTATTATTGCTGATATTCTACAGGAGGAGAGGGGGGGGGAAGGAAAAAGAAGGTT
>Ga0209343_10003098_pt1 | contig 21084 bp, 16 predicted proteins | sample RifCSPlowO2_02_FD_184026 | JGI IMG/M metagenome (GOLD analysis project Ga0209343, IMG submission 184026) | Groundwater microbial communities from Rifle, Colorado - Rifle CSP2_plank lowO2_0.2 (SPAdes) (version 2) | ecosystem: Environmental > Aquatic > Deep subsurface > Groundwater | place... | reverse complement strand
CTGTGGAAGACCGCGACCAGGTTGGTGAGTTCCCCGCCGCGAATGGGATAAATAACCAGATGCGTCTTCTCTCCCGCCCAGAACGCCATCGTCTGCCACCGCAGCCGCTCCGGGACCTCTGCCGTCGGCAGGACCGCGCGATAGGCAATGTGGCCGGAGACCCTCGGCTTGTCGTCGTGGAGCAAGAGCGAGCGGATGGTGGACCAGAGGCCGTCCGCACCGATCAGGGCCGCGCCATCGTGGGTGGGGCCTTCCTTGGTTGTAACCGTAACGTGATCGCCGTGGTCTGTCATGGCCGTGACCTGGCGCGATGTCTCCAATGTGATCCGGTCACACTGTTGACATGCTTCCAGGAGGACATTCAACAAATCCGCGCGATGGATGAGCGCGTAGGGGAACTGGAAGCGGGCGAGGAACTCCTGGCCCAGCGGGATTCGGGCCACGACCTCCCCTGTGACGCAATCCATCATGATGAGACTCTCTGGAAAGGTGGCAAGCCGGCGGATGTTTTCCGCCAATCCCATGCCCAGGCCCATGCCCAGGATGGAAAACATCTTGAAGACGTTCGGGCCGAGCTGGATTCCGGCGCCGATTTCTTTGAATTCGGCGGCCTGCTCCAGCACATGGGAACGATACCCCTTCGTCGCCAGCGCCAGAGCCGTAGCCAGTCCGCCGATGCCGCCGCCGACAATCAGGATGGGCCGGGTCGCCTCGGCCATTCGTTGCGCTCCGTGGAAAGTTCGGGACGAGTCCCGAATGCCGCGCTTGTCTAGGAGTTTGCTGCAAAACTGCTTTGATGGCGTCATTCTGATCCCGCGAAGCGGGAGAAGAATCTGCTTGAAGTCGCCAGGTTGAAAACAAGAGCAGATTCTTCAGCCCGCCGCACCCCGGCGGGATTCAGAATGACGCCACACGAAGTTGTTCAACAACCGCTAGGCGCGGGCTGCCGCCGCCACCGGGTTGCCGGCTTTGTCCACTTCCTGAATCTGACTGAGGCCGCCGTACTTGGCGTACCACGGCTTGGCCCCCTTCAGGACTTCGTTCAATGCTTGAATATTCTTGACGCCGCGATCGAGCAACCAGGCTTCAAAGGCCTGGAGACCTTGCTTGCCATAGACGGGGATGCCGTCCTTCCAGGTGGCGCGCCCGCAGAGCACCCCGGCGAAGTTCACTCCGGCCTCCACGGCCAGCTCCAGACTCTCGCGGAACTGTGCGTCGCTGACCCCGGCGCTCAGATAGATGAACGGCTTCTTGGCAACCTCGGCCGTGCGGAGATAGTGCGCCGTCGCTTCTTTCCTGCTGTAGGCGGCCTGACCCGACTTGTTGCAGCGCGCGCCTTCCACGTACTGCATGTTTACCGGGATTTCAATCTTCAGCACGTCCACACAGTATTCGGGCTTGGTAAATTCCTCCACACTTCCGTTGACGATTTCCGGCTTCTTCCTGGCGTACTCGACGCCGCTCTCGTCGCCGCCCGCCGGATCGTAGCCGACAAATTCCAGAAAAAAAGGAATCTCGTAATGCTCGCACTCGACTCCGATCCGGGACACGAAGGCGTGCTTGATCTCGCGGACCGATTTCGGCTCGAAGGGGCTGTAGTAGAGGAGCAGTTTGACGGCGTCGGCCCCCGCCGCAATCGTTTTCTTGGCCGTCCAATAAGGGATCAGGCTGGGGATGCGCCCCGGCTGGGTTTGATCGTACCCGGTCTGCTCGTAGGCGAGCAGCACCCCGGCCTTGGGCGCCCTCGCCTTCATTGCCTCCAGCCCAAATTCCGGATCGAGCAGGATGGCGCTGGCGTGCGGCGTGAGGACCCGCGTCACCGCCGTCTTGAACTCCGCCATCATCTCCGGCGACACCGCGTCCGGCGCCACGCCGCGTTCCTTGGCAATGGACTTCTGGAGCGACCCCCGCTGATCCATCGCCGCCGCCGCGATCACCCCGTTCGCTCCGGCCAGCCGGTTCATGCGTTGCAACTTCCCTGGTGTGATTTTCATGGTTTTCTGCCTTCCGTTGTAAGAAATAGAAATGCGGTTACCAGCCGATCCCCGCAAACCCGCCCTGCCTATTATGAAACTCCGCCCGCAGCGAGTCCAGGGGCAAATACGACGAAGCCTGATCCATGTCCCGGCCCAGACCAGTCACGGCATCACGGCGGCAGCCGACAGCCGCCTGGTCATCCTGTTCGTCAAATCTCCTGGCTCGACGGCCTCGGTTCTCTCGGAAGAAAAATAATTCCGCCCAAGCAACCCGGAGCATTCCCTCCGGCGTCATGGTAGACTGTACGCAAGCGAGGTCTTTCCGGGAAGCAATCCGGTGGTGACCCCGGCGGATCACCCGGCAGGGGGGAGCGGATGAAAAAATTATCCTGGGCGTTGCTGAGTCTTTTTGTAAGCTGGAGCGCGAGCGTCCCGGCGCGGGCCGAGTCGGTCACGTTGCCCGCCGGCGCGCAGCTTCATGTGGTCATGGAGACCACGCTCACGACCAAGGGGAGCAAAGCAGGTGATTCGTTCCGCGCCCGCCTGGTGATTCCGATGTTCGTGAACGAGCGGGAAGCCCTCCCGGTCGGGACCGTGATCGAAGGCACGCTCGCCAGCCTGCAAGCTCCGGGACGGGTCAAGGGCAAGGCCGAGATGCAATTGCGCCCCGAAAAGATTCTTCTCCCCGATGGCCGGGACTTCTCGCTCGCCGCCACGCTCACGGACGCGCAGACGGGTGACGATATCGAAGTGGACTCCAAAGAGGGGACCGTCAGCCGCTCCGGCAAGGAAGGCATGGACGTGAAGCAGACCGCCGGAGGAGCCGTCATGGGCGCGGGGATCGGCACGATGGTCGGCGGCGGCAAAGGCGCTTTGATCGGCGCGGGCGCGGTCGGCGCGATCGCGGTGCTGCGCCAGGTCTTCAAGCGCGGCAAAGACGCCGACCTGCCCGCCGGCAGCGAGATTGTCCTGGAACTGAACCGCCCGGTCGCAATCCCCTTGATGGAAGAAGTGGCCCCGCCAGATCGCCCCGCGCTGCGCCGCAGCAACTCCAGCGAACCTCGATAGCTTTTTCCGAGCCGCGACCGCCTGCCCGGAGCGAAGCCGAAGGGTAAGCGAGCGGTCATCCGAGCCACTCCCGAATCAGAGCCGCGCGCGTCAGCAAGCGGTGGTTTGGGTTTTGGTACGAGCCGTTGACGAACCACCGCTCCCTTGCGGTCGCGGCTCGGATTACTCGTCACTCATCACTTATCACTGTATTTACCCCGGATCGCCTTCGCCCGAGCTTCCATTGCCTTCGCCTCGGCCTCTCGACCCGTAGCCCGAAGCAGGGCAGCGTAGTTGCTCAGAGCAAGGGCCACATTCGGATGCTCCGGCCCCAGCGCTTTCTCCACGATGGCCAACGCCTGCCGATACAAAGGCTCCGCCTCCCCGTACTGTCCTTGCGTTTTGTAGAGCGCCGCCAGATTGTTCAGGCTCGCGGCCACATTGGGATGCTCCGGCCCCAGGGCCTTCTCCGCAATCGCCAGCGCCCGTTTGTACAACGGCTCCGCTTCCCCGTACCGCCCTTGCGATTTGTAGAGTCCCGCCAGATTGTTCAGGCTCGCGGCCACATTGGGATGCTCCGGCCCCAGGGCCTTCTCCGCAATCGCCAGCGCCCGCCGATACAACGGCTCCGCCTCTCCGTACCGCCCTTGCGATGTGTAGAGTCCCGCCAGACTGTTCAGGCTCGTCGCCACATTGGGATGCTCCGGCCCCAGCGCCTTCTCCTTGATCGCCAGCGCCCGCCTTAAAAACGGCTCCGCCTCCCCGTATCGCGCCTGCGAACGATATAGCTCCGCCAGATTGTTCAGGCCCGCCGCCACATCGGGATGCTCCGGCCCCAGCGCCTTCTCCCCGATCGCCAGCGCCCGCTGGTACAACGGCTCCGCTTCCCCGTATCGTCCTTGAGAGTGGTAAAGTGACGCCAGGTTGTTCAGGCTCGCCGCCACATCGGGATGCTCCGGCCCCAGCGCCTTCTCCAGTATCGCCAGCGCCCGCTGGTGCAACGGTTCCGCCTCCTTGTAACGTCCTTGCGATTTGTAGAGCACCGCCAGATTGTTCAGGCTCGCCGCCACATCGGGATGCTCCGGCTCCAGCGCCTTCTCCCTGATCGCCAGCGCCCGCTGGTACAATGGCTCCGCCTCCCCGTACCGCCCTTGCGAATCGTAGAGCGCCGCCAGATTGTTCAGGCTCGCCGCCACATCGGGATGCTCCGGCCCCAGCGCCTTCTCCCGGATCGCCAGAGAGCGCCGATAGAGAGGTTCGGCTTCGGCGTAATTGCCCTGACCTTCGTACAGTGTCGCCAGGTCGTTTAGGCTCGCTCCTACGTTCGGATGATCGGGGCCGTAGGCTGCTTCGTCAATCGTCAGGGCTGACTCGAACTGAGTCTGTGCCAGTCGGAGGTCCCCCAGTTCCAAGCATAAAGCGCCCATCTTCCTACGTAACGCGGCTACTGCTGGGTGCGCCTCTCCGAACCGAGCAATGGCCACAGAAAGTGCCCTTTCGTAATAGGGAAGGGCGGCCCTTGAGTCGCCTGACAGCCGGAGTCGGTCACCCACCTCCTCGTCGTTTACCGTCTCGCCTGTCTCAGGGTCCGTTGCGAGCGTTGCAGCTAGACGATTGAATTGGCTAGTTGGCTCGATAACCTTTCTGAGGTCCACCGTCTGATATTGTTGGACGGCCGATGGAAGGCTGCGAATATCACTGCCGGGCAAGAGTACCGGCACGATTCGGAGCTTCGGGTCACGAACTGCTCTATCGAGCGCGGCACGTGTCTCCATTTGCTGCCATGTGCTAACGCTTTCCTTGCCTACCAGAAGCAGAAAGGTATCAACTTTGGCGATCATCTCCGCAACGCTGGACCGCCAATCGGCACCGGGCACGAGAACAGCTTCGTCAAGCCATACATTCATCCCCGCACTTTGCAGCACATTGTAAAGCTTACGTGCCTCTAACCTGTCATTAGAGGAGTAGCTGAGGAATACTTTGTGTTCTCTTGCCGAAGACATTGCTTTCCTACCTCTTATCCTCAAACCACCGGTTTAGAATTTTCCGCTCGAACTCGATCACGACCTCTTCATGAACGCCCAGCGGTTTCATTCTGTGAAGCTCCGTTAGCTTGCGCTCGTAATCGCTGAGTGTTTTGCCACCTCCTGGTGCTGCAGCAGCCGGCCAGCGACCGATTGGCTCGCCTCGGATGCCCTGGACGAGAACGTGAATGGCGTATCCCTGGTCTTGACCTGTACGAAAGTCGGCCCAAGTTCTGAGTGACACAAATTCGGGAACAACGTCCGCGGACGCTTCGGGAAGTAGGACGGGAATCACGCGAAACTCGGGATTTCTCGTTTGGAGATCCAAGGCCCGCTCAATTTCCTCCCGAAACCACCCTATTGGGGTTTTCATACCTATACACACTGCGCAAGTCCCTGCTTCGTTCAGACCTTTTGCCATTTCCTGCTGCCAGCTCTTGCCCGGAGTTAAGGACCACCTATCAAGCCATACCTTCACCGAGTGCTGGTCAGTTAGTCGCCGGGCAAGATTCTCAACCCATTCAGCATCGTCATGGGAATAGCTTAGGAAAACGTCGTACACTGAACGCACTGGTTCTCCCGGGTGCATCTTCGACCTCAGCGGCAACTCAAATTCCAAGCTTGCTGACGGAGAATCATATCCCTTCGTCCCCTCCGCCGCAACTGAAAGACGCGCCCATGCGAGCCGCGCACGCCAGCAAGCGGGGGTTTGCCGTTTGGAGGGGAGAGAACCACCGCTCCCTTGCGGTCGCGGCTCCGTTACAAATGCCCGCTCCCTCACGGTCGCGGCTCGGATCAGACGGTTTTGTCCTTCGAGTAGCAGAGGGCTTCGAGCGAGCAGGCGGGGCAGTTGGGCTTGCGGGCCGTGCAGCAGCGGCGGCCGTGGAAGATCAGTTGGTGGGCGAAGTTGATCCACTGGTTCTGCGGGATGATTCGCATCAGGTCTTGCTCGATCTTCTCCGGCGTCTTCTCGCGCGAGAGGTCGAGGCGCTGCGCGATGCGATGGACGTGGGTGTCCACGACGACGCCGGTGGCCTTGCCGTAGGCCGTCCCCAGAACCACGTTGGCGGTCTTGCGCGCGACGCCGGGGAGCGTGAGCAGTTCGTCCATGGTCTCCGGCACGCGCCCGCCGAAGTCTTGGACGATCGTGCGCGCGGCGCCGATGATGGACTTCGACTTGTTGCGGAAAAAACCGGTGGAGCGGATTTCCGCTTCGAGCACTTCCTGTTGCAACGTGGCGAAGTCGCGCGGCGTGGGGAATTTTTGAAACAGGGCGGGAGTAACTTTGTTGACCCGCTCGTCGGTGCATTGCGCCGAAAGGATGGTGGCTACCAAAAGCTGAAACGGGTTCGAGTGATGGAGCGCGCACTTTGCGCCCGGGTAAGTTCTCTCGAGACGCTTCACAATCTCCCGGACGCGGGCGGGGTCCTGGCCGCGCGGGGAGTTTCTTGGCGCCGGCTTTGAACGTGCCGGGGGACGCGCCGCCGTCGCAGTCCGTTTCACATTTACTCCTTCCTTAACCGAGGGAAGAAAGTCAACCGAATCATTCCGAGAATTCCGAGGATCCCGAGAATTCCGAGGGAACCGCGACTTCCGAATAGACCGAATCTTCCGAGAGAACCGAGAAAACCGAGAGAACCGAATTAGCCGAGCGTATCGAGAGTGGCTTTCACGTCCTTGAGGATGCAGGTGAAGATCGGCGTGTCGCGGGCCGTGTAGCGGCTGGTGTCGGCCTCGCGCAGCTCCATCACCAGGTCCACGAAATCCTCCGGCTGGTCGCCCTCAAACGCCACGACAAATTCCTGGTCGTCGAGGCCGAAGGAGTACGTGGTGTTGAGCTTGATCTGGGGATACTTGTGGCCGATGGCGATGTGCTCGTTCATGGAACCCTGGCGCGCAGGAAGCGACATGCGGTACCAGTCGCGCGTCTTGACGAAGGGATAGACGAACAGATACTTGTGCTGGCCGGGACGAAGCTGACCGCGCGAGTCCGCCTGGCCTTCGTGCTGGTGCTCGATGACGTAGGTCGAGCGCTTGGTCATCGCCAGCAGGGAGTAGGGCATGGTCAGATACTGGCCGAGTTCGGTGTTGAGCAGGGCCGTGGTCATCTCCTGGATTTCGTCCAGGCTATAGCAAATCCTCCACAGCATGAAGTCGGTGTCCGCGCGCATCCCCACCGTGGTGTAGGAAAGCACGTTCATGCGCCCCGAGTGGCCCCACTCGGTGGCCACCTGGCAGAACTGCACCTTGCCGCGCTCGCGGTCCTTCGCCGGAAGCCGGCGCCACGCCGGGTCCACTTTGAAGAAACCAAAATTGACGACCTGCCGCTTTAATTCTTCCGTTGCCATTCCTACCTCCGCCCTTTCGATTGAGTCTTTCTATCTTACCGTTCGGAAAACCGTTTGCACAAGGGCACGCCAGGCCCGAGGAAGGCCGTGCCGCGGGGCTGGTCCACGCCGGGAGAATTGCGAGGGACGGGGGACGACGGCGCGGAAGTTCAAACCCGCACGGTCGGGGCAGGAGTCTCGGTCTCGACCGGTTGGTATTCTACAAAGAACCGCAACAACTGTAAGAAGATGGCGAAAATCACCGGGCCCACCAGGAATCCGATGAACCCAAACACCTTCGTGCCGCCGATGATGCCGATCAGGATCACCACGGGATGAACCTGCGTGTGGAAGGCGATCAAACGGGGGCGCAGAAAATTATCAATGTTCATGACCAGCACGAATCCGTAAATGGCCAGGCCCACTCCCTGCCAGGTCTGGCCGGCCATCAGCTTCAGCAGGGCCGCCGGTCCCCAGACCAGCGGGGTGCCGAACACCGGGAAAAACGCCACCAGCATCGTGGCCGACATCCACAGAAACGGCTGGGGGACCTCAAAGATCACGTAGCCGAGGCCCGCCAGCAGGCCCTGCGCCAAGGCGGTCAGAAGCTGCCCGAAGAAAATCGCCCGCAGAATGCCGCCGACCTCCTGGGTGAGTTGCGATTTCAAAAGGGTAGGCAGCGGAAGGGCCTCCAGAAACGCTTTCCAAATGCCGGCGCCTTCTTTGATAAAGTAGTAGAAGACGAACAGGCACACAAAAATTCCCAGCGCCATATTGAAGACGGAGCCGAACAAGTTGGGGATCGAAGCCAGCAGAAAATCGCGGCTCTGCTCCAGACCCTCCGACATCCAGTCCGCCACTGCTGCGGCATTATGTCCGACCAGCCATCCCTTGGCGCTGTCCAGCAACTGCCGGATGCGGCCTACATACATCCCGGACGCGATTTCTCGTGTGATCCGTTGCACCGCATAGACCAGCGGCAGCGCCACGGCGATCGTCACAAACAGAGTCAGCAGCCCTGCCCGAACGGCGGCAGAAGGGATGGCTTTCTGGAGCCGCGCCTCGACGGGATGAAGCAGGTAGGCCAGCAGAATCGCCAGCACGACATAGGGGAAGACCGGCCAAATCAGCAGGATGGTGAGCGTCAGGAACGCGACCAGGAAAAACAAGAAGTAGCCGATCCCGACGATCATCCCTTCCCCCGAACGACGCAGGCCAGGGTGGGCAAACACCCTTCGGCCCCCGGATTGTTCTGCAAGGTTCGCCTCATTCGGTGAACCGGAAATTCCGCGGAGTCCACACCCATTTTCATTCTGTGGGAAGCAGGCCGCAAACGCAAGGATTTCCAACGGAAACGAGGACAGGTTGCCCACCACCGGGGAAGTATGGTACAAAATCTGACAAGGGGGTTTATGAGCGAATTGAAACTGTGGGCGGCGGATTCTGAGAACGTACCCTCCCCGCCGGAAGGAGTTCCCACTGCCGGAGGGAGCCTGATCCCGGATCTGCGGTCCTGGTTCCGCGACGTGGCCGTTTCGTTGGTCATCGCCGGCGTCATCATCGTGTTCCTCTACCAGCCGGTGAAGGTCGAAGGGACCAGCATGATGCCTCGCCTGGTGGATCAAGAACGGATTTTCATCAATAAGTTCGTCTATCAACTGGAGCCGATTCACCGCGGCGACGTGGTTGTATTCCGCTACCCCCTGGACCCGGCCAAATCCTATATCAAGCGTGTGATCGGGCTGCCGGGCGAGACGGTGCGCATGGTGGATGGGGAAGTCTGGATCAACGGGCAGAAGCTCCGGGAACCGTATATCGTCCCGGAATACCGGGATCAGCAGAGCCACCCCCCGATGCTGGTTCCCTCCGGTGAATTCTATGTGCTCGGCGACCGGCGGAATTCGTCCAACGACAGCCGGGTGTGGGGTACGGTGGCGCAGAAGTATATCTATGGCAAAGCGGTTTTTGTCTACTGGCCCGTGGACCGGCTCGGATTCCTGCCGTGAACCGATTCTCCGTGATCCGCCTCCGGTTCACGGACTTTTTTCTCCCACTTTTTTCCGGACACTAGGGCCGTTCCAACTTATTTCGACTATGTTCTACACCTATGTCTTACGCAGCGCCCGAGACGGTGAGTGGTACACTGGGGCGACATCGGATTTGAGGGCAAGGGTCCGAGATCACATTCAAGGTCGAGTTCGTTCCACGCAAAACCGAGCTCCCTTGGAATTGGTTTACTACGAAGCCTGCTTGAATCAGGCGGATGCCTTCCGAAGGGAACGGTATCTCAAGACGGGGAAGGGGAAACGCTACCTCCGCCAGAGGCTCACGAAATGGTTAGCGCCTCTTAATCCCCAGAAGTTGGAACGGCCCTAGGGGGACCGCGTGCAAGCTCTGTTAGCCTTGGAGGACGGTAAGGTTTACGCCGGGACGAGTTGCGGCGCCGAGGGAGAGTGTTACGGCGAAGTCGTCTTCAACACCTCCATTACCGGCTACCAGGAAATCTTCACCGACCCGTCCTACGCGGGTCAGATCGTCATTCTCACCCACCCGCAGATCGGCAACTACGGGACCAATCCCGACGACAACGAAGCGACCCGCCCGTATATCGAGGGGCTGGTTGTGCGGGAGTTCAGCGTGCTGGCGAGCAACTGGCGGAGCCGGGAACACGGCGGGCAGTTCCTCGAACGCTACCGCATCCCCGCCATCGAAGGGCTGGACACGCGCGCCGTCGTGCGCCACCTGCGAAACTGCGGCGTCATGCGCGGCGTGATCTCCAGCATCGAAACCGATGCGGAGAAGCTGGTCGCCAAGGCGCGGACGATTCCGACCATGGCCGGGCGCGACCTGGCCGAGGGCGTTTCGACCAAGCAGCGCTACGTGTGGGACGCGCCGGCTATTTCGCTCGGTCCCAGTCCCATAGAGGAGGAGCGTCCTGAGCCTTCGCTGCACGTGGTGGCCTACGATTATGGGATCAAGCAGAATATCCTGCGCCGCCTGGTCTCGGAAGGATGCAAAGTCACGGTGGTGCCGGCTTTAACATCGGCCGAGGATGTGCTCGGCCTGAAACCCGACGGTGTTTTCCTCTCCAACGGGCCGGGCGATCCCGCGCCGCTCCAGGTCGAGGCGGCCAACGTCCGAAAGCTCTTCGGCAAGAAACCGATTTTCGGCATCTGCCTGGGACATCAGGTCCTCGGGTTGGCGTTCGGCGGGAAGACTTACAAGTTAAAATTCGGGCACCGCGGCGGCAATCATCCGGTTTTGAATGCTACGACCAACAAGGTCGAGATCACAGCCCATAATCACGGCTTCGCCGTGGACCCGGATTCCCTGCCCGCCGCCGATGTCGAACTGACGCACTGGAATTTGAACGATAAGACGCTCGAAGGCTTTCGCCATCGGTCGCTGCCGATCTTCTGCGTGCAGTACCACCCGGAAGCCTCCCCCGGCCCGCACGATTCGTATTACCTGTTCAAGGATTTTGTGAAGACGATGGAGGCGTGGCGGGAGAAGGGAGCATAGAGAAATGAGCACGTTGTCTCTCACGCGACGAGATCAAAAATTGGTGGCGTTGTTCCTTCCTGAGTATAACAATCTCACTAGCAGCACGTATGAGATAAAGGACTGGCCTGATCAAAGCGACAGAAAAAACCCGGCGGTTGAAGCCATTGCCTTTGACCAATGTGGCAGCGGAATTGCAATTGAGCATACCCTCATCCAACCCTTCATTGGTGAAAAGAATGATACTCAGCCTTTTATTGCGGCGTTTAGAAGGCTTGAGCAAGATTGTACGCTGCATGTTCCGGAATACGACATCACTGTCTGGATACCTGTAGGCGCCATCCCCAAAGGCGTGAAATGGGGTGATGTAGGGGTGAAAGTAAGGGAGTGGCTCCTAGTCAATAAGGAGACACTGCCAGTCGATCGCTCGCAGCATCAGATTCCTGGGTTGCCCTTCGATCTGACTATTTTTGCCGATAAGATGGAACTCCCTGGACATCCAGGTACTTTGTCGCTAGGGCGCTGTGAGATGCCCAACACGTTCGCGGAAGTAGTCAGAAAAGCACTGCGCACCAAGCTTCCCAAGCTTATCAGCACGCAAGTGGAAAAGCGGATTTTGCTTCTTGAAAAGGACAATCTTCCACACGGATATGGAGAGATTGCACAATCCATTGAATCCATGGAGGCGGAGTTTCCCGATCTCCGCCACATTGATCAAATATGGGTTGTGAACACTGTCGCCTGGGAGACCGAGAACTCACTCTTTTTCTATGCCGTGTGGCCCGGCGGCGTTGGGCTACGCTTTCGAGTCACTGTTGAGGGTCGCTTTGCATAGATGTTTTCAAAGTCAATGTGGAACTAGACGCAGCGATCCTTTGAGACCCGCGGTTCGAGGCGGGAGGGTTCGTCAGGGCACGGCTTCAGCCGGGTCCCACGGTCAGCCCCGCAGGGGCGGTAGATTCTAGCCCAGGGCGCAAGCCCTGGGTAGAGGAATTCAAAGTCGCAACAAGCCCCGGAGGGGCGAAAGAAGATGGCCCAAACCTTCACGAATCTGCTGACACACGTGATCTTCAGCACGAAGGGACGGGTCCGGAGCATTCAGCCGCAATGGAAACCGAGACTTCTGGCTTACATGGGCGGCATCATTCGCGAACTGGATGGCAAGGCCGTGGCGATTGACGGAACGGGCGACCATGTTCATATGCTCCTATGGATGCCGCCGACCCGCTCGATTTCGGAGACGTTGCGTGTCTTGAAAACGAATTCCTCGCGGTGGGTCAACCGGGAACGTGGCATGAGGCGGGACTTTACTTGGCAAGCCGGTTACGGAGCCTTCAGCGTGAGTCATTCCAACGCGCCGGCGGTTGTGAGATACATTCGCGGTCAGGAAAAGCATCACCGACGGGTTTCGTTCCAGGAAGAGTTTGTGAAGCTCTTGCAGAAGAATAATATCGAATACGACGAGCGATATATATGGGAATGAGCGAGATGATCTTTCGCCCCTCCGGGGCTTGTTTCAATCGCCCTTCTTACCCAGGGCTTGCGCCCTGGGCTAGAATCTGCCGCCCCTGCGGGGCTTACGAAAGACCCATGTCTAAAGCCCCGTTCTACTGTGCCTTGTATCGGCACGGCTGAAGCCGTGCCCTGACGAATAACCGGAGTTCAATAGAATTGCCGAAGATGGAGATCGGAAAGTTCCAATATACGGTGGTCGTCGAGCGGGGTGAGGATGGGGTTTATATCTCCTCCTGCCCCGCTCTGCAAGGGTGCCACTCATATGGGGACACATACGAAGAGGCGCTCAAAAACCTAAAGGACGCGATCCGGCTCCATATCGAAGCGCGGCAAAGCGTTGGCGATCCTATCCCCAACCAGGTGTAATACGGCTCAGAAGGTACCATGCCCCGACGCAATGACATTCACAAAATCCTGATCATCGGCTCCGGGCCGATCATCATCGGGCAGGCCTGCGAGTTTGACTACTCGGGGACGCAGGCGTGCAAGGCACTGCGCAGCGAAGGATACCAGATCATTCTTGTCAACTCGAACCCGGCCACGATCATGACGGACCCGGAGCTGGCCGACCGGACCTACATCGAGCCGCTCGAAGTCGAATACCTGGAAGCGATCATCGAAGCCGAGCGTCCCGACGCGCTCCTTTCAACCGTTGGCGGCCAGACAGCCTTGAACCTCTCGGTCCAGCTTGCCGAGAAGGGAGTGCTTGAAAAATATGGCGTCGAGCTGATCGGAGCGGGCCTGCGCGCGATCCAGATGGCCGAGGACCGTCTGATGTTCAAGGACGCCATGGCGCGGATCGGCCTGGACACGCCGCTCAGCACCCTCGTGAACAATCTCCAAGACGGCTTGGAATTTGCCGGGCGCATCGGCTATCCGGTTATCATCCGGCCTTCGTTCACGCTCGGCGGGACAGGCGGCGGCCTGGCCTACAATCGCGAGGAGTTCATGGAGCTTCTTGCGCGCGGCCTCGACTTAAGTCCTGTGCACGAGGCGCTGGTCGAAGAGAGCGTGCTCGGCTGGAAGGAGTTTGAGCTGGAGGTGATGCGCGACCTCGCTGACAACGTCATCATCATTTGCTCGATTGAAAACTTCGATCCGATGGGCGTCCACACGGGCGATTCGATCACGGTGGCGCCCGCGCAGACGCTGACCGACAAGGAATACCAGCAGATGCGCGACGCGGCCATTGCGGTGATCCGGGAAATCGGGGTCGAGACGGGCGGCTCGAACATCCAGTTTGCCGTCCATCCCGAGACGGGCCGCCTCGTCGTGATTGAAATGAACCCGCGCGTTTCGCGCAGCTCGGCTCTGGCGTCGAAAGCCACCGGCTTCCCGATTGCCAAGATCGCCAGCAAACTGGCGGTCGGCTACCGGCTCGATGAAATTCCGAACGACATCACGCGCAAGACCCCGTCCTGCTTCGAGCCGACGCTCGACTACGTAGTGGTCAAGATTCCCAAGTGGGCGTTCGAAAAGTTTCCGGGCGCGGATGCCACTCTGGGCGTGCAGATGAAGTCGGTCGGCGAAGTCATGGCCATCGGCCGCACGTTCAAGGAAGCGTTGCTGAAGGGACTGCGGTCGCTCGAAACCGGCAAGCAGCTCTCGGCCATGGAAGTGGACGAGCGGCTGCTGGTTCAGAAGCTCGTGACGCCCAACCCGGACCGCCTGAACTACATCCGCCTTGCGTTTCAGAAGGATTGGAGCGTGGCACAAGTCGCGCAGATGACGGCCATTGACCCCTGGTTCTTGCAGCAGGTTCGGGAAGTCGAAGCGGTCCGCGCCCGGATGAAGGAGAAAACTCCGGAGACGGTTTCCCGCGACGAACTCTGGGAGGCCAAGCGGGCGGGGCTTTCCGACCGCCGTCTGGCTTCCTTGTGGAATCTCAGTCAGGAGCAGGTCCACGAGCTGCGGGGGAAACTCGGTGTGAAGCCCGTCTACAAGCGCGTGGACACCTGCGCCGCGGAGTTTGAGTCCTACACTCCGTACCTCTATTCCTGTTACGAGCAGGAGAACGAAGCTGACCCCTCGGACCGCAGGAAGATCATGATCCTCGGCAGCGGCCCCAACCGCATCGGCCAGGGGATTGAGTTTGACTATTGCTGCTGCCACGCGTCGTTCGCGTTGCGGGAGGACGGTTACGAGACCATCATGGTGAACTGCAACCCGGAGACGGTCTCGACCGATTACGACACCTCGGACCGGCTTTACTTCGAGCCGCTCACCTACGAGGACGTGATGGCCGTAGCGGCCGAGGAAAAACCCGAGGGGGTCATCGTGCAGTTCGGCGGGCAGACGCCGCTCAATTTGGCCCTGCCGTTGCTGCGGGCGGGAGTTCCCATCATTGGGACCAGCCCCGATTCGATTGATCTGGCGGAAGACCGGCGCCGCTTTGGAGAGTTATTGCGGGAGCTGAGCATCCCGCAACCGGAGAACGGTACGGCCACCACCTTAGCCGCAGCCCGCGAAATCGCCGCGCGGATCGGCTACCCGGTTCTGGTGCGCCCGTCTTATGTGCTCGGAGGCCGGGCAATGGTCATCGCCTATGACGAGACGATTCTTGACGAGTACATGCGCGAGGCTGTGGCCTACTCCGACCCAGGCCGGCCGATTCTGATTGACCGCTTCCTGGAGGACGCGATCGAAGTGGACGTGGACGCGCTCTGCGACGGGAAAGAAGTAGTGATCGCGGGCATCATGGAACATATCGAAGAGGCCGGCATCCATTCCGGGGATTCCAGTTGTGTTCTGCCCACCTTTACCCTCGGCGCGGGACAGCTTCAAACTCTCTGCGATTACACGGTTCGGCTCGCCCTGGCCTTAAACGTGGTTGGGCTGATGAACGCCCAATATGCGATTCAGGACGGGAAAGTGTACGTGCTGGAAGTGAATCCGCGGGCGTCGCGCACTGTGCCCTACGTCAGCAAAGCGACCGGCGTCCCCTTGGCCAAGCTGGCGTCCCGCTTGATGACGGGGCGAAAGCTCCGGGACTTCTCCTTGCCGCTCGAAGCAGCGCCCGTAACAATTCCGGGAACGGGCCGCCGAGCCGGCCCGCTACTCGGCACCTTGCCCGTAAAGCAATTCTGCGTGAAGTCCCCCGTCTTCCCGTTCTCGAAATTCCCCGGCGTGGATCCCATCCTGGGGCCGGAGATGAAATCCACGGGCGAAGTGATGGGCATCGGCGAGGGATTCGGCGAGGCGTTTGCCAAGGCGCAGTTGAGCGCGGGGGTCCGCTTGCCGCTGGAGGGTCGCGCATTCTTGAGCGTGCAGGACAGGGACAAGCCCAAGGCAGTGGTCGTGGCGAAGAAGCTCATGGAGATTGGATTTGAAATTGTTTCCACGCGCGGGACCGCGGAGTACCTTGCGGCGGAGGGCATCCCGGTTCGGACGGTCTATAAGGTCATGGAGGGCCGGCCCAACGTGGTGGACCTGATCAAGGGCGGCGACCTCCAACTGCTCATCAACACGCCCATCGGCGCGCGCTCCTTCCTGGATGAGAAGACGATTCGCCGGGCGGCCGTGCAACATCGCGTGCCGTGCATTACGACGGTAGCCGGGGCGTTGGCGGCGGTCGAGGGCATTGCCGCGCTGAAAACCCGGCCCATTCGGGTCCTGGCGTTGCAGGACCTCCATGCGATGACCGTGGAGTCGAGTTAGCAGTACGGCGGGTCCACCTCGTTGAAGTCACGCCGGACGGGAACGCTCGCGCGGAGACAACCTCGGCTGGATCAGACAGCGGGGCCGAATCCGAGTGTGTTGCGAAACGAAAATTTCGATGGAAAACCACTGCATTCCCTTTACTGAGCTTCCTCACGTCCCGCGCCTGTTCACGGACTTTCTCTATGACTTTACCCGCGTGCGAGAATTTCTTCCGCTGAATCCATTCGAGGAAGGGAGCTATTCCCAGGCGGCCCGGTCGCTTCGGTATAGCGATTCGCTGCGGCAAGCCGTGGTGGGCGTTCTCGAAGAGCAAAACCAGCGGTTTGCGGCCGGCGAGGCCACGAAGGAGAATTTGCGGAAGCTCGCCAAGCCGGGTTGCTTTGCCGTGGTCACGGGGCAGCAAACCGGCTTGTTTACCGGCCCCGCGTTCGCCCTCTACAAGGCGCTGACGGCAATCAAGCTGGCCCGGACGCTGAGCGAACGGGGACTGGAGGCTGTCCCCATCTTCTGGCTTGCCACCGAAGATCACGACCTGGCCGAGGTGAACCATTGCTTTGTCCAGGATCGAGAGGGCCATCCGCAACGGCTGGAGTACTCCGGAGCGCCGCCGGTCCCGGACGCGCCAGTCGGAGCGATTCGGTTAACCGAGGCCATTCAAGCGCCCCTGGATGCCCTGGGCACGTTCTTGCCGGAGTCTTTGGATCGGACAGAAATGTTGCGTATCCTGGCGGAGTGTTACCAGCCGGGGGAGGGTTTGGGGGCGGCGTTCGGCCGCTTCCTGGCCCGGCTCTTCGCTCCCTACGGCGTCGTGCTGGTGGACTCTTTGGACGCGCGCCTGCATGCGCTGAGCGCGAATGTGTTTCAAGCGGCGGTCGGGTCCGCCACCGAGCTGGGCAATGAATTGATGGAACGCAGCCGGCGCCTCGCCGAGAGCGGTTACCACCCCCAGGTCCGCGTGGCGGAAAACTCCTCGCTGCTGTTCTATTACGACGAAGGCCGGCGCGTTCCGCTGCGCCTGCGGGACGGGCGCTTGGCGTTGCCCAACGGCCAAACCTACTCTGCGGAGCAATTGCTGGCCCGGCTCCGGGAGCAACCCGGAATTCTCTCGCCGAACGTGCTCCTGCGGCCGGTGATGCAAGATGCTCTGCTGCCCACGATCGCCTATGTTGGAGGACCTTCGGAGCTTGCCTATCTCGCCCAGACTGCCCCGGTGTACCAGCGAGTGTTAGGGCGAATGCCGGTGCTGGTCCCCCGCGCCAGCTTTACCCTTCTGGAACCTCCCATCCACCGTCTCTTACAGAAATACAGCTTGACGCTCCCGGACGTTTGTTCCGGGAAACAGGCCTTGCGGGAAAAAATGGCGGCACGCTTTTTGCCTCCGGGCTTGACCGACCTCTTTCAAAAGGCGACGACCGGATTGAACGAAAGTCTCGATGCCATTCAATTGGCCCTTGCCAAGCTGGACCCGACGCTGGCGGACGCGGCGGCCAACAGCGGCCGCAAGATGCACTACCAGCTTTCGTCCCTGGAGCGAAAAACAGCGCTTGCAGCCCAGACCCGCTCCGAGCAGGTCGAACGCGACGCGCAACGGCTGGAAAACAGTCTCTACCCGCATAAGACGTTGCAGGAACGGTTCTATAGCGGGATCAGCTATCTTGCCCGCTATGGGCCATCTCTCCTCGATCAAGTCTACGAACAAATTTCTGCCCAGTGCAGCGACCACCAGGTTTTGCTGCTCAGTTGATTTCGATGCCTCTCTGCCCTGTTATGGATTCCGGGAGGTTGCGTCCGTCCTCCTTGACGCAGGCGCAGCGGACTCTCTGAACCCGGGCGCTTCTGGCGTGGCAAACGAAATGGTTCGCTGAGGGAAGGGGATTTCGATCCGCTCTTTGTCGAACCGGTACTTGAGCCGCCGTCGAAACTCTCGCCCCACGTCAAACTGCCGGATCGGCAGCGTCTTGATTCGCAGCTTCAGGGTAACCCGAGAATCCCCGAACTGCTCCACTCCCAGGATTTCAACCGGCTCCAGGATCGAAGGTCCCCATTCCGCATCCGCTTGCATTTCCGCGCCGAGCTCCCGCAACACCTGGGAAACGCGGTCAGTATCTTCCTTGTAAGCAATCCCCAAGTCCAGGACGAAGTAGGAGAAGTCCTTGGTCATATTGGAGAGCGTCTGGATGGTCCCGTTGCGGAAGGTGTGGACCGAGCCGTCCAGTCCCCGCAAGACAGTAATTCGCAACTGAATCTCCTCGACCTTGCCGCCGATTCCGTTGATTACGACCACATCCCCGATCCGGATCTGGTTCTCGAAGATGAGGAAGAACCCGGCAATCAAATCGCCGACGAGTTGCTGGGCGCCGAACCCGATGGCCACCCCGGCCACGCCCAGGCCGGTCAGCACCGGGGCGGTGCTGATATTGAGCTCGCCCAGCAGCGTCAGGCTGGTCATGGCGACCACCGCGACTGTAGTAAGCTTGCGGAGTACTCCGCTGACAGTCTCCGCCCGCTTCTGCCGTTCGATTCCTGCGGCGGGCGTGTCATCGTACGGACGAATCAACAGGACGGCCTTCGCGCAGAGCTGGTGGGTCAGTTTCAGTATCACGAACGCGCCGGCCAGGATCAGGATGATGCGGACGCCCCGTTCGAGCAGCCAGTCCACAATCGAGAAGGGGTTCCATCCAACGGCCACGGGATGCCCCATCGCCCGCAGAACAAAGAACACGCCCAGGATCATTCCCACGGCAATCACCGCCGGGCGAATCCCCAAGGAGGTCTCATTCACCCAATCGGCCAGCGCAGCCTCTTGGATGGTTTGCTTGGCTCCCCGCTCGACCAGCCGCCGCATCTCAAAGCGGATCATTCGCATCAGCAGAACGCCGCCAAGAACGATCGCAGCGATCTGGATCGCCGGCCAAATCCAAATCATCCACTGTTGCTCCCACATGCTTCCTCCTGGAAATCGAGAGAGTCGAACGCGCGAGCGCCTTCCGCTCCCACACGGCTTCCTCCGCAACCCGGTCGCGCCAGCTTTCCCGGGACCGGGACAAGCGCGATGGGGAGTTGCCGGTCAAGCAACCGCCGCTTCCTTGATCTTGACCAAGGGAAGGGGCGTCCCTCTGCGTATTCTATGCTGCTTTCCTTGATTGGAAGTCAGGAATGAAAAAGAAGTAGGCAGTCTTCAAGTGGAGGAGGGCGAGGTTTTTTGCATATAGCGCCAGGTGTGATAAATCCGGTGGACGACGGTAATGTTGGAGAGCACTGCAATGATCCACAGGACCGGGGCCATCCGGTCCCACAAGGCTCCGATGATGATCAAAACGATTCGCTCCGGACGTTCCAGGAATCCGACTTTGCAGCTTGGGATCAGGGATTCGGCCCGCGCCCGCGCATAGCTGATCATGACGGAGCCGGCCATGACGAGCGCCACCAGCACCACGTAAAAAAAGCGTTCGCCGCGCGCGTAGTAGACCAGCAGGCCCATATAGAGCGCCATGTCCGAATAGCGGTCAATCACGGAATCGAAGAACGCTCCGAAGGGCGTGACGCGGTTAGTGAGGCGGGCTACCCGGCCGTCCACCATATCAAACAGCCCGGCGGCAACCACCACCAGTCCCGCCGCAAAAAACCTCCCCTGTCCGAACAATATGGCGGCCCCAATGTTGAGCACCAGACCGAGGGACGTCAGGGCATTCGGGTTCACCCGGGCCAGCGAGAGGGCGCGCACAATCCGGTCCAGCAGCCATTGTGCTCCGGCGCCGATCAACCAGGTCGCCGAACGCACCTGCCGCAGCAGTTGCGCCAGGCGGCCGGCACGCGGTTGGGCTTCGAGGTCAATCCCCTGTGTGGCCATGATAAAAAAGCGGTATCCTCCGCCCGCACTCTACGTTCAGGCTGCTCTAACCCCGATCCCGGATTCCTTCTCGAAAGTTACGGCGGCCTCCCCGGCAGGCCGGGGCCTCCCCGTTCAGGCCTCGTCGTGAATGGTCGTCAGTTTCAGAACCTCAAACTCTTTCTTGCCGGAGGGCGTCTGCACGGTGACGAGGTCTCCGACCTGTTTCCCCAGCAAGCCCCGGCCGATGGGCGAAGAGGTGGAAATCATGCCCTTCGAGACGTCGGCCTCCTCGCTGGCTACAATCTTGTACTCCACTTCCACTCCCTTGTCCACGTCATAAAGCATGACGGTGGACCCGAAGGCCGCGCGGTCCCGAGGAATATTGTTCATGTTGATCAAGGCGATTTCGGAAAGCCGCTTGCTGAGCTGCCCCAAACGCGCCCGGACATAATCCTGGCGCTGCCGGGCCGCGCTGTATTCGGCGTTTTCGCTCAGGTCCCCGTGCGCCACGGCCTTCTTCAGCTCCTTCGGAAGTTCCGAGTTCAGCTCATACTCGAGAGCCCGGATCTCTTCTTCCAATTTTTTGCGGAGTGCGGCCGACATACGAATTCCTCTCCCCATGGACTGGGGCCAAAATTATTATAGCCCCCTGCTCCGTCCCGCGTTAAGATTTTTCCGGGGAGAGGATCGGACCGGCACCCTCCGAGCGTTCGAACAGCGGATTGGAATCCACCTATTTTCAATAACCCGCCAGCCGGTCCGTGCATCTAATCCAAAGACGGGTCGGGGGAACGAAGGCGGGCAAAGGGCTAAAAGAGGATGCAACGAACTTATTCGAAAGCGTGGCGAACCCTTTGCCTTGTCGCAATGGGGGGCGTGGTTGCCCTGGCCTCTCCGGATCCAAACCTGGAGCGCGCGGCGGAACTTTACCAGCGCACAGCATATCGAGAGGCGCTCCGCTTGCTGGAGGCCGCCCCGGCGAAAACCGCTCCGACCTATGAGCTGATGGGCAAGTGCTATTACCGTTTGGAAGAGTTCAGCAAGGCTACGGACGCTTTGGAAAAAGCGGTGGCTGCCGATCCTCAAAATGCGAATTCCTGGGATTGGTTGGGAAAAGCGTATGGAAGGCGCGCGGAGACTTCGAGCTTCTTCACGGCTCCGCGATACGCCGTCAAGGCGCGCGAACATTTCGAGCGGGCGCT
>Ga0209343_10003095_pt1 | contig 21099 bp, 18 predicted proteins | sample RifCSPlowO2_02_FD_184026 | JGI IMG/M metagenome (GOLD analysis project Ga0209343, IMG submission 184026) | Groundwater microbial communities from Rifle, Colorado - Rifle CSP2_plank lowO2_0.2 (SPAdes) (version 2) | ecosystem: Environmental > Aquatic > Deep subsurface > Groundwater | place... | reverse complement strand
GCGGAACAGATTTTCGACCTGCCGATCCGGCGGGGAACGCCCGCCGGCGCTGTCCGCAAAAGCAACGCAGGCGGTGGCTGCTGAACGGCCGATGCCAACGCAGGCAGTCCCTGTTCGAACCGGGCTTGCAGGCTGGAATCCGACGTATCCAGGTAGCGCATGGCCGATTTGACATCCTTCCAGCCGACGTATTCCATCAGCTCCTTGATGTCCCAGCCGCTGGCGCGAGCCCAGCCGGCAAAGCCGCGGCGCATGGAGTGGCTGCTGTATTCCTCGGGCGACTCAACGCCAGCTTCGGCGAACAGGCTGCGCAGCAAGGGGATCAGGCTGTTGGCGTGCAGGCTCTCCTCGGCAACATGGCCCCAGCGGTCAATCTTGCGGAACACCGGGCCTTCGGTCAAACCGGCCAGTCCGATCCAGCCATTGAAGGCCGTGACGGGGCATAAGCGGGACAGGGCCGGGCATTTGAAAACGCGGCCCTGCAGTTGCCTGTCGCTTTTGCTGCGGCCCAGGTAGCAGGCCATGCCCTGGCCCGGCGTGACCTCGGTGTTCTCGACGCGCAGGTTGACCAGTTCGTCGGAGCGAAAGCCGCGCCAAAACCCCAGCAGCATCAGGCTGCGGTCGCGCGTGTGGCGCAGCAAAGCCAGTTGGTCGCCAGAGCGCTGGGCGTTGCTGATGGCGGTATCGAGCCACTGATCGATCTGCTGGAGCACCGCCAGTTCCAGGGGGCGCGCGCGCTTTTCTGGCACGCTGTGAACGGAGCGAATGCCCTTGAGGACTTGGCGCACCAAGGCCGATTTGGTGGGATCGGGAAAGCCCTGGTCGTTGTGCCACCTTGACAGCGCCGCCAGCCGCTGGCGCAGGGTGTTGATGGACAGGGTAGCTGCGTGGTCGGCCAGGTAGCGGGCAATGGCATCAGCCGTGGAAGGCAGCAGGCCTTTCCATTCGATCTCGAAATGGCGGATGGCAGAAGCGTAGCTTCGGCGCGTGTTGTCGCGCTCGGCAGCCTCAAGGTATTGGGCAAGACGGGTCATTTGACTGTCGATTGCGTGTGCTTTTTTGAATATTGCCGCGTCTCAACGCAGAGATGGCGAACAGCAGTATGCAGGTGATCCAGCCGGGCTCGGCTCGTGCAGCACCACAAAGCCGAGCAGGAGCCGTAGAACCGGCGCATCACCGCCATGTCGCGGACGAAGACTACCTTGCGCTGCCCCGAACATCATCTTCGCTATCCAACTGTCTCCCACCATGGTGTAAATTCCTGCGCCCGGTCAGCCACGCCCGCCGCCGGTGGTGCTGAACTGCGACGAAGTCGCTCGTCTGATCGCAGCTGCACCGAACCCCAAGTATCAAGCGGCGCTTTCCGTGGCCTATGGGGCCGGACTGCTCGCCAGCGATGTTTGCGCGTTGAAGGACACCGATATCGACGGTGAACGCATAACGCTGCGCGTGGAGGAAGGCAAGGACCTCTATGCCTTGCTCTCGCCCGTGCAGCTTGAGCGGCTGAGCTATGCGTATTTCCGATCGACCAGCACAGGTGCATCAATGACCAGATCGTCGGCGGATATCCATTCGACGGCGTCCAGCTTCAAACGGGTGCGTTGCTTGAAGATCTCATGAAGAGCCTTCTCGACCGTAGCCGCGTCAACGCCCGGATGCAAGACGCCGCGCAGGGTGACCGTCTCGCGGTGTTCCTGCTTCGTGACCACCACTTGAGCGCGCTGCATATGCGGAACCTGCATCAACACCTCCTCGACGTTGCGTGGATAGATGAAGATCTCTCGGGCCTTTACAGCCTGTCCGACCCGACCTTTCAAGAGACTGATGTGGCTCACAAAGCCATCGGCTGATGCGACACTTCCACTCGCCACATCGCCGGTGCCAAAACGCACGAGGGGCCAGCCACGGTCCAAGGTGGTGACCACGATCTCACCGGTTTCGCCCAAGGGCAACGGGGTGCCCGTTTGCGGGTCGCAAATCTGGACCAGCCTTTCCGGCTGCACGGCGTAGCCCTCCTGACCCGTTTCCTCGTAGCCGATGAGGCCGAAGTCGCCGGTGGCGTACGCAGAAAAGATCTTGATGCCGTACCTCGTCTCAAGCGCACGCCGCTTGCCCATCCAGTCACCCATTTCCCCACCGAGCAGCGCCGACTTGACCTTCCAGGCGCCGGGAAGCTGGTGGCCCATGTGCTCCAGGGTGTTGACCAGCGTGACGAAGAAGGCGGTGGAGGCGCAGATGCAGGTGACACCCAATTCCAGGATCAGTTGGGCCTGCTGTTCGGCGCCCCCCGGGCCGCAGGGGATGACGGTGGCGCCCGTGGCCACGATGCCTTGGTCGAGCAGGACACCTGCGGGCACCAAGTGGTACGACCAGGTGTTCAGCACACGGTCCTGGGGACCGATGCCCGCACGCCGGAAGCCGTGGGAAAAACCGTGACCGTCTTGATCGTCGTTCAACTGTGGCTCGTAGATGGGGCCAGGTGACACAAAAATGCGCCGTATCGCCGCTTCGTCGGCGGCCAGGAAACCGCCAAAAGGCGGCGCCTTGCGCTGAAGGTCCAGCAGCGCGTCCTTGCTCGTGACGGGCAGGCGCGCCAAGTCGGCCGCACTGCGGATGTCCTGCGGCGTCATGCGCGCGCGCTCGTAGATGTCGCGGATGGCGGGCGCTCGGTCGTAGGCGTTTTGCTGCGCCGCGCGCAGCGCGTCGAGTCGATCCAGCGGCAAGGCATGTGTCATGGCCAGTCTCTCCGTCTATTGACCGATGAATCGCGGTGCGCGCTTCTCTTCGAATGCCAACAAGCCTTCGCGCTGGTCGGCGCTGTGCGAGTGCACCTCCGACGCGAGCAGTTCCAGACGCAACGCCGTCTCGACTGGTTGTTGCAGGCCATCATCGACCAGCGCCTTCATGCGCCTCAAGCCCAATGGGCTCTTGCTGGCGATCTTGTCCACAAGCGCTTGCGTGGCCGCTTCCAGTTCATCGGGATCGACCACCTGGTTGACCAACCCGGCTTCCACCAGCTCGTCGGCGCTGAGAAACTCACCGGTGAAAAGCAGGTACTTCGCGCGTGTGGGTCCTATGACGCGGGGCAGCCGCACCGAGCCACCTCCGCCGGGCAGCAAGCCGTAGTTGGCATGGGCATCGCCGATCTTTGCGCCGCGAGCGGCAAGCACCAGGTCGCAGCAGAGCACCAACTCGAGGCCACCGGCTAGGGCCAGTCCATTGAGCGCGGCGATCACCGGCTTGGGGAAGCTGTCCAGCCGGTTCATCGTGGCCAGGACGCTGTCGAGAAACAGACGAGGGCCGTCCGATCCCGATTGCGATCGGACGTACTTGAGATCGGCCCCGGCGCAGAAGGCCCGACCTGTGCCGGTGAGGACGACCGCCCGCACGTCCTGGTTCCCCTCGGCGTCGCTCAGGGCCTGATCGATGCCGCTGAGCACCTCCGGCGTGAGGGAGTTCATCGCCTCCGGCCGATTCAGGCGGATCCACATGGCACCTTTTCGAACATCCACGACAACAGCGGGTGGTGGCATTTGTTCTCTTTCCATGGCTTGATTTTTCATGAGTAGATTCTGCGATTCAACCGAGGGATCGGTTGTTGGGGATTTCCATTACTACAAAGTCGTCTAAGTTACTTTACAGTAAAAATGAATCAACCAGAAGAGCACCATGAGCCATCAGATTGCATCGCGTGGATCTCCGCTGAAGCGGGTCAAGGTCGTTGAGTTCGAGGGCATTGGACCAGGGCCGCTGGCCGGCTTGCTGCTCACGCAATTGGGGGCGGAGGTCACCATGGTGGCGCGTCCGAGCCCCGGCGACTTGCCGAAGGATCTGACGCCGCGCGAGGATGGTTTGCTGTCTCGCGGCAAGCGCCGAGTAGTCCTGAACCTGAAACAGGAAGACGACCGCACCCGGGCGCTTGAGATCGTCGCGGCCAGTGACGGATTGATCGAAGGCAACCGTCCGGGCGTCATGGAGCGCCTGGGCCTCGGACCGGATGTCTGTGGGCAACTGAACCCGCGTCTCGTGTACGGGCGCATGACCGGTTGGGGTCAGGACGGGCCGCTGGCGCAGGCCGCCGGGCACGACATGAACTATGTGGCGCTTACCGGCCTGATGTCGCTGACGGAGCGTCCTGGCCACCCACCCATGCTGCCTCCCACTGTGTTGGGTGATGCGGCGGGTGCGCTGGGTTTCGCGCTGGGCATGGTGTCGGGGTTGCTCGCGGCCAGGGAGAGTGGGCAGGGCTGCGTGGTGGATGGCGCCATAGTGGACGTGCTGGCGATGTTGTCCCCGCTGGTGCAAATCATCAGCGCCTCTGGAGGTTTTGATCCGGGTGTGCCCAGTGTTTTCCACGACTCGCCCTTCTACGACCGGTACATCTGCGCAGACGGCCGCTACATCACCGTGGGGGCTATTGAGCCCCAGTTCTACGCGCTGCTCCTGCAGCGCCTGGGTCTGACCGATGTCGTGTTGTCCGATCAGATGAACCGGTCTACATGGCCGGCGCTGAAAGCGCGAATGACCGCTCTTTTTGCATCGCACCCCAGTGCCCATTGGACGCAAATTCTGGAACGTACGGATGCCTGCTATGCGCCGGTTTTGAACCTGACCGAGGCAGCCGCACACCCCCACAACGTGGCGCGTGGCTTGTACCGCGTGACGCCGGGTGGCGATATCGAGACGGCGAGGGGATTGCGCTTCCTTGCACTGACCGATCGAGCCGCCGACGTCTGATCGGATGTCGGGATTTCCCTAGTGCTTCGACATCAATTTTACTCTACAGTAAAACACCTTTATAAATAGTAGATTGGCGTCAACGAGGCGCTTTCCCATAGGCCCGCTTAGAGGAGAAATGCATTGGAAGACATCTATGTCATTGGTGTGGGAATGACCCCGTTTGGTCGCCATCTGGACAAGGACATCAAGCAGATGACGCGCGAGGCGACCAAGGCGGCGCTGGTGGATGCCGGGATCCGGCAAGAGGACCTGCAAGCGGCCTTTTTCGGCAACACCTCCCAAGGTCACATGGAGGGCCAGCACATGATCCGCGGGCAGATTGCATTGCGCGCTATGGGGATCGGTCGCATTCCCGTGGTCAACATCGAAAACGCCTGCGCCAGCGGATCGTCCGCGTTCGTGTTGGCATGCAACCATGTTCGTGCGGGTGCGGGCGATGTGGCCTTGGCTATCGGCGCGGAGAAGATGTTCACCCCGGACAAGCAGAAGATGTTCTCGGTCTTCGACAGCGCCTGGGATCTGTCGCGGGCCACCGACATCCGCGAAGAGCTGATGAAGCTCGGGCGCGATGTGGCGGTTCCGGAAGGCTCGACCTCTCCCCGGCCCTACAGCGTGTTCATGGATGTGTACGCGGCCTTCGCGCGCTCCCACATGCGCACTTTCGGCACTACGCAACGGCAGCTGGCGGCCGTCTCGGCCAAGAACCACGCGCATTCGGTCCACAACCCACTGTCGCAATACCAAGTGTCGTACAGCATTGACGACGTGCTGACAGCGCCACCGATCACCTACCCGCTGACCTTGCCGATGTGCTCGCCTGTGTCGGACGGCGCCGCCGCGGTCATCGTGTGCAACCGGTCTGCGCTCAAGCGGTTGAACATCGACGCGAGCCGGGCAATCCGGGTGCTGGCCGCTGTGGTTCAAAGCGGCTCCGCGCGCAATGAGGAAGACGTTGCCAACCATTGCACGGCGCTGGCCGCGCGGCGGGCGTATGAGTTGGCCGGCGTGGGGCCGGACGACATCTCCGTGGCCGAAGTCCACGACGCCACTGCCATGGGGGAAATCATCCAGTCTGAAAACCTGGGCTTCTGCGAGTTCGGCCAGGGGGGTGTGATCGCCGAGCGGGGCGACACCCGCATCGGTGGGCGCATTCCCATCAACCCCTCGGGAGGCCTGGAGTCGAAGGGGCATCCGGTTGGTGCGACGGGCTTGGCGCAGGTGCACGAGCTGGTGACCCAGCTTCGCGCGGAAGCCGGCGCGCGGCAAGTCGAAGGCGCCCGCATCGCATTGGCCGAAAACGGCGGCGGCCTTGAGGGCATCGAGGAAGCCGTTGCCTGCATCTCCATCCTGGCGCGCTGAGCGCCTCACCGAAAGAAGAGACAAGCATGGACATCAAGAACACGGTTGCGTTGGTGACTGGTGCGGGTTCGGGGCTCGGCCTGGCGACCTGCAAGGCCCTGGTCGATGCGGGCGCCAAGGTGGTGGCGGTCGACGTGGATGATGACCGCCTGATGCGCGAGATGGTCCCGTTGGGTGACAGCGTGCGTGCGCTGAAAACGGATGTGGCCAACGACGCCAGTGTGAAAGCTGCCGTCGAGTTCGCGGTCAACACGTTTGGGGCGTTACATGTGGCGGTGAACTGCGCGGGCATCCTCGGCCCTTGCAAGACCTTGTCCAAGGGCGAGCTGTTTCCGCTGGACCTCTGGAACCGCGTGATCGGTGTCAACTTGACCGGCACCTTCAACGTCATCCGGCACGCCGCCTTAGCCATGTCGCAGAACGACGCGAACGCGGATGGCGAGCGTGGCGTGATCGTCAACACATCTTCAGGTGCAGCCTGGCAGGGGCAGATAGGTCAGGCCGCCTACAGCGCCAGCAAGGCGGCAGTCATGGGGTTGACCCTTCCGGTGGCGCGAGACCTGGCGCAGCACGGCGTGCGAGTCGTCGCGCTCGCCCCCGGCTTGTTCGAGACCGGCATGTCGGCAGGCATGCCGACTAAGGTGGCGCAAAACATTATCGAGAAAGTCATCCTGTTCCCGAACCGCATGGGGCAGGCGCCAGAGTTCTCGGCGCTGGTCCGTCATGTGGTGGAGAACGCCTATCTGAACGCCACCACGCTGAGCATCGATGGCGGGGCACGGCTCTGACGGTATCGGACATGGCAGCCCGAACAGAACACCATCACGAGACCCTACAACGGTCCGAACAAGGAGAATCGATGGACATGATCCCACCCGTCAAGGGGCACGCGTCATGATTGCAACCACCAGTGTCAGCCCGGACGGTGTGGTGCTCTCGGCTCGCAACCTGTTGCTGCAGTTCGGTGGAATCGTCGCGCTTAACGATGTGTCCATCGATGTGCGCAAGGATGAGCTGCTGGCCATCATCGGTCCGAATGGCGCAGGGAAGTCCTCGCTCATGAATTGCCTGAGCGGTTTTTACCGTCCCAAGAAGGGCGACATCACGCTAGGCGGGCTGAGCGTTCGCAACATGGCGGTCCACGAAGTCGCGGGCCAAGGCTTGGCCAGGACCTTTCAGGGCACGCACATTTTCTCCGGCATGACGGTGGTCGAGAACCTGATGGTGGGCCGCCACATGCACATGCGCTCGAACCTGGCGCAGTCGTTCCTCTACTTCGGCGCCGCTAGGCGAGAAGAGGTGGTCCATCGGGAAGTGGTGGAGGAAATCATCGAGTTCCTGGAGATCGAGGCCATCCGCCATGCACCAGTGGGCAGCCTCGGCTACGGACTTCGCAAACGCGTGGACTTGGGTCGGGCGCTGGCCCAGGACCCCCGGATCCTGTTGATGGACGAGCCCATGGCCGGCATGAACGCGGAAGAAAAGGAAGACCTCGCGCGCTTCATTCTGGACGTGCGCGAAGCCAAACGGATTCCGGTCGTGCTGGTGGAGCACGACATGGGCGTGGTGATGGATCTGGCAGACCGCATTGCGGTGCTGGACTTCGGTCGAAAGATCGCAGAGGGAACCCCCAAGGAGATCCAGGCCAACCCGGCCGTCATGAAGGCCTATCTCGGGGAGGGCGGGCAATGATGCTCAAGATCGAAACACTGCCGCAACTGTTGCGACGCCACGCGGACGCCACACCCGAGCGGCTGTCTCAGCGCCACAAGCAGCGCGGCATCTGGCGTGAATACACCTTTGCGGAGGTGGAGCGCAATGTGCTGGAGCTGGCACTGGGTCTGCACCACATGGGCGTGCAGCGCGGCGCGACGGTGGCGATCATTGGCGAGAACGAGCCGCAGCACTACTGGGCGGAGTTCGCGGCGCACGCGCTGGGCTGCAAAGTGGTCTCCCTGTATCCGGATCTGACGGCGGACGAAGTGCAGTATTTGCTGGAGGACAGCGAGACGGTCTGCCTCTTCGCCCAGGACCAGGAACAGGTGGACAAGGGCCTGGACGTCAAGGGCAAGCTGGCGCTGCTTCGCCATGTCGTGTACTGGGATGACACAGGCATGTGGTCCTACAACGACCCGATCCTCAGCACCTTCAAGTCGGTGCAGCAGCAAGGGCTTGAGCGGGATGCGCAGGACCCTCGGCTGTACCGTTCGTTGGTCGCGAAGGGTTCGCCCGATGATGTGGCGGTGCTGTCCTACACCTCGGGGACCACGGGCAAACCCAAGGGGGTGGTGCTCACGCACCGCTTCCTGATCGACAACGCGCAGCGCCTGATCCATGCCACCGATGCGAAACCGGGCATGGAGTATCTGAGCTACATCGCGCCTGCCTGGGCCACCGAGCAAATCAACGGGATCTCTGCGGGCCTGGGGCTGCCCATGGTGGTCAACTTCCCGGAAAGCCCCGAGCAGGTGCTGGCCAACATCCGCGAGCTCGCCGTCGAGGCCATGACCTTCGCTCCGCGTCAATGGGAAAGCATGGCCTCCTCGGTGCAGGCCCACATGCTGGACGCTGGGCCCCTGCGGCGTGCCGTCTACGAATGGGGTATGAAGGTGGGGCACGCCTTCAACGTCGGTCGCCTGGATGGCAAGCCGATCGGCTGGCTGGATCGCCTGCAATTCCCCTTGGCCGAAGCTCTGGTTCTGCGGCCGTTGCGTGACCAGTTGGGGCTGACCCGGCTGCGCATTGCCAGTTGCGGTGGTGCCACCATGGCACCCGACGTGTTTCGTATGTTCCATGCCATGGGCGTGTCCTTGCGGAACATCTATGGCTCCACTGAAACCGGCTTGCTCACATGCCACCAGAGTGATCGCTTCGACCTTGAGACCGTAGGGCACTGGATGCAGGCGCACCCAGAGGCCGGTGCTCCCCTTGAATGGCGGGTGAGCTCGGACGGCGAACTCCAGATCCGTGGTGGAAGCCCTTTTCTGGGCTACTACCGACGGGAAGGGTCGGTCGAGTCCAAGGTCAAGGACGGCTGGTTCTACACCGGTGACGCCGTGACCAAGACCGACCGCGGTGAGCTGGTTTTCCTAGAACGGCTGTCGGATTTGAAGCGACTTCGCAGTGGCGAGACCTTTCCGCCCCAGTTCGTCGAGACGCGTTTGCGGTTCAGCCCTTTCATCAAGGACATCATGACCGTGGGAGATGAGGGGCGCGACTTCGTGGCTGCACTCATCAACATCGACATGGCAGTCCTGTCGCGCTGGGCCGAGGACAAGCGAATTGGTTTCTCGACCTTCACCGACCTTTCGCAGCGCCCCGAGATCGCGGTCTTGATCCGCCAGGAAATTGCGCGGGTCAACCGGTTTTTGCCACCCCATGCACGGGTGCAGCGGTTCGCCAACTTTCCCAAGGAACTGGATCCCGACGAAGGCGAGCTGACGCGTTCGCGCAAGCTGCGGCGCGAGTTCTTGGAGGAGCGTTACGGTGCCTTGATCCAGGGCTTGTACGACGGTTCCCGGGAAGTACATATCGACATACCTGTGACTTACCAGGACGGGCGTCGAAGCAACTTCAACGCGCAGGTATTCATTCACGATGCTGACGGATTCAGTTTGAACACTTCGACCGAACCCCATCGCAGGAGGCACGCATGAGCGATTTTCTGAACTACCTGGTCAACGGCGCGTTGTCCGGTCTTCTCTATGCCCTTATCGCGATGGGCTTCGTGGTGATCTACCGCGCATCCAAGGTGTTCAACTTTGCACAGGGCGAGCTGGTGGTCTTTGGTGGCTACATGGTGTGGTGGACCATCATTCAGATGGGCATGCCGGTGTGGATCGGGTTGCCGGTGGCCTTCGCCAGCGCGGCGATCTTCGGCTTGATGATCGAGCGCATATTTTTCGCGCGACTCGTGGGCGAGTCGGTGTTCTCGATGGTGATGGTGACGATCGGCCTGTTGATCTTGATTCGAGGCATCGTCCTGGTGCTCTTTGGTCCGCAGGTCCGCGCGTTCCCGATCATCTTTCCGCTGGAACCCATCATCCTCGGCGATGTGGTGATCTCCCGCTCGCTTCTGTATGGCGGCATCCTGACCATCGTCATTGGCCTTGGCCTTTCTTGGTTCTTCAACCGGACCCGCGTGGGCTTGACGATGACCGCCGTGGCCGAAGATCACCAGGTGGCGATGTCAATGGGAATTTCGGTGCAGCGCTCAATCGCATTCGCCTGGATGCTGGGAGCCGTTCTCTCGACGCTGGGCGCCATGGTGCACCTGAGCGGTCGGTCGATCAACATGATGAGTTCCGACATCGGTCTGGCGGCGCTGCCAGTGGCCTTGCTCGCCGGCTTGGAATCGCTTGCCGGACTGCTGCTGGCCGGCGTTCTGGTCGGTGTCATCCAGGGGCTGGCGTCGGCCTACCTTGATCCGTTGGTGGGCGGGGCACTGGGCTCTGTCTTTCCTTTCATCATCATGCTTTTGATGTTGTTGATCCGTCCCACCGGCATGTTCGGCTGGAAAACCATTGAAAGGGTATGAGCATGGATCCCGCAGGTGTTTTCGCAACGTCGTTTGACCAAGACCAGGCGCTGGTCCGCACGCGAAGTCAGGCCGTGACGCTGGGCTTGTTCGTTATGTTCATGTTCGCTCTGCCGTGGATCGCCGACGCCCGTTCGGTGGCGGTGATGACGTCGATGCTGATCACCGCCGTGGTGGTGATCGGGTTGCAGATCAACACCGGTCTTGCCGGTCAGATCAACCTGGGCCAAGCGGCGTTCATGGGCGCGGGCGCGTACGCCACCGCGCTGCTAGCGACGAAGGGCGGTATGCCGTTCTGGATCGCGCTGCCAGTCGGTGGTGTGTGCGCCGCCTTGTTCGGTCTGATTTTTGGACTGGCTGCCGTCCGGATCAAGGGTTTCTATCTGGCGTTGACGACGATCGCGGCACAAATCCTGTTCCATTTCATGGTGCTGAACTTGCCCGCTGCCTGGATGGGTGGCTCCAACGGCATCACGGTCGAACCGGCGCGGCTGTTCGGCTGGGCGCTCGACACCGATGCAGCCGTCTACTACCTGTGTCTGGTGGTCGCCTGCATCATGATCGCGGGCGCCTATGGCGTGGCGCGCAGCCGCCATGGCCGGATCTTTGCCGCTGTTCGGGATGACGACGTCGCCTCCGGAATGATGGGCATCGACGTAGTGCGGACGAAGGCATTGGCTTTCCTGCTGGGCGCCTTCTACGCGGGCATCGGCGGCGGTTTGTGGGCGTACTACGTGCGCTTCGTCTCGATCGACCAGTTCACACTGATCCACTCTATCTGGTTCATCGCCATGGTCATTGTGGGCGGCATGGGATCGGTGACCGGCGCGCTGATTGGCGTATTCGTCATCCGGTTTGCTCAGGAATTCTTCACCAGCGTGGGCCCCTCCCTGGTTGAGAACTTCTCGTTCCTGAGTGGCGACGTGGTCTTCGCCGCGCTGAACATATTTCTGGGCGGCATCATCGCCGGCTTTCTGATTTTTGAGCCGCGTGGATTGATGCACCGGTGGAACATCCTTAAACGTTCCTACCGCATGTGGCCTTACCCCTACTGATGCCGAAACTTGCGGCCGTCCGCTGCGCTGGAGGACGGTTGATTCGTGTTGGACAGCGTGATCAAAACCAGGAGACTTGTGTGACTACAAAAAATGAATGTCTGTCGGCCTTCGCCCGTGTGGCGCGATGCGGTGCTTTGGCCGCCGGTGTGTTTGGTTTGGCGGGAGCCGCCCAAGCACAGACCACCTACAACGTCGCTGGCTTGGCGGACTTTACCGGTCCGTTTGCCGATGTCATGAAAGACATGACGGGTTGCCGAAAAGGCGTTCTCGACTGGTGGAGCGATGAGGTGGGCAAGGCGCAAGGCGTGGCACTTCGCGTCAAGGAATACGACACGCGCTACGACGTGGCGCAGGTGGCCAGTCTGTGGCCCGGCATCAAGTCAGAACTGGACCCCGTGGCCATTCTGGGTATCGGCGGCTCGGATGCGGCGGCCCTGCAGCAGCGATTACCCAATGACAAGGTGCCTCAGGTCCTTGCGACCGCCGGTTATGGCTTCGCGTGGAAGAGCGACAGCTGGGTGTTCAACGCCCGGGCCACCTATCCGCACGAGGCGGCGGCGTTCTACACCTGGTTGCAGAAGAAATCGGGCTCCAGCGCACCCATCAAGGTCGGTGTGATCTCTTCCGAAGTGTCCCCGGCTTATGTGGATATCCACAAGGGCATCGAGAAGTTCGCGAAAGACAACCCCAAGATCTTGGAGGTCGTGGAGACGGTCTACACCGAAGCCCAACCCACCGACCTGACCCAGCAAGTGAACCGGTTGATTCGCAAGGGCGCGACCGTGCTTCAAGTCTTCAACAACACGGCCTCCGTCGTGGCGACTCGTCGAGCCCTGCAAAGCCTTGGAAAGACCAACATCCCGATCGTCATGTCGGCCCACAATGGGTTGATTTCGTCGGGCAAGGCCTTGGGCGGTCTAGAGCAGATGGAAGGCAACTACGAGGTCTACGGGATGGCCATGCCCACGGAAGATCCGACCACGGCGCGGGCATTCTTCGAGAAGCTGCGCACCAAGTACAAGGCACAGGTCAGCTACACCTCAGCCTGCATCATGGGCATGAGCCAAGGCCTTATCGTGGCCAGAGCCTTCGAGCAGGCGGTCAAGATCAAGGGTGTCAAGGACGTCAAGGGGGAAGACGTCCGGGCGGCGCTGCTGTCGACGCCGATGCCGAGCGAACGCAGCTTCGGTGTGCTGCCCAATATCCAATATAGCAAAGACGCGCCGTTCCCCACCGAAGGCATGGCAGTCAACATCGGTACTGTTGAAAAGGGCCATTACAAGCTCCTTGAGCAGAGCGTCCCCGTGCCTGTGCTGAGCAAGTGGTAACTGCAACCCGGCGTGGATACGGTTCGTTCGGGATCCACGCCAACCCAACCGGAGACACTTGTGCTTGAACTGAACAACGTTGAGGTGTTGTACAGCGATGTCATTCTCGCTGTAAAAGGCATTTCAGCCAAAGTGCCTGCTGGGCAGTGCGTGACCTTGCTGGGCGCGAACGGTGCTGGAAAGAGCACCACGCTGAAGGCCATTTCGAACCTGATCAAGACCGAAGACGGTCGCGTGACGGCAGGCGCCATCACCTTTGATGGTGTCGACATCGCGGGGGGAAATCCGGCCGCCCAGGTCCAGAGGGGGCTGGTACACGTCATGGAAGGTCGCAAGGTTCTGCGCCACATGACGGTGGAACAAAACCTGGTGGTCGGCGGGCACATGGGCAATGGGCGCGATGCCAAGGAACTGCTTGACGAGGTGTACGGCCGTATCAAGCGGCTCGCCGCATTGCGCAACCGTACCGCGGGCTATCTGTCCGGGGGTGAGCAGCAGTTGCTGGTGATCGGGCGTGCTCTCATGGCCAGACCGAAGCTGGTCATGATCGATGAACCCTCGCTCGGCTTGGCGCCGCTTATGGTGGAAGAGGTCTATGGCTTGCTGTCTGAACTCAAGGCCAGTGGCCTGACACTGCTGATCGTCGAGCAGAACACGCGCGTCGCGCTGGAGCTGGCCGACTACGGCTACGTGATGGAAAGCGGCCGGGTCGTGCTCGAAGGCCCATCGGTCAACCTCAAGAGCAACGAGGACGTGCGCGAGTTCTATTTGGGTCTGACGGTGGACGGTGAGCGCAAGAGCTTCAGGGACATGAAACATTACCGCCGCCGAAAGCGGTGGCTGGGCTGATGGGCACGTGCCCCGCAGGATCGACAACATTCAAGGATGAGCGATGACGAGCGTTTCCAATGCATTTTTGAGCGAACAGGAAGTGATGATCCGGGAGTCGGCCCGTCGCGTGGCCAGCGAAGTGGTGGCCAGCACTGCGGCGGAACGTGACCGCAGCAGCGCCTGGCCCTACGATGAAATCCGCGCTGTGGCCGAGGTTGGCTTCATGGGGATGCTGGCGCCACAGGCCTATGGCGGCGCCGGGCTGTCGTTCGTGGAGTACTGTCTGGCGATCGAGGAGTTCGCCGCGGCGGACGGTGGTTTTGCGACCCTGATGCATGTGCACAACTCGTCCGCGCACGTGCTCCGATCGTTTGGCACCGAGGAGCAGATGCAGTTGTACCTGCCCGAGTTGGCCAGCGCCCAACGCATTGGGGCTTTTCTGTTGTCGGAGCCGCATGCCGGTTCCGACACTGCAGCCATCCGCACCACGGCCAAGCGCGATGGTGACAGCTATGTGCTCAATGGAAGCAAGCAGTGGATCTCCAACGGCAGCGAGGCCGGCTTTGCCCTGGTGGTCGCCGCCACGGGAGCACCGGGCGCTCGCGACCGCTTCAGCTTGTTCATCGCGGACCCGAAGGACCCGGGCTACGAATGCCTTCGAATCGAAAACAAGCTGGGCCAGCACACGGCGCACACCGCCCAGATTCAGCTGGACAACTTGCGTGTGCCGGCGAAGAACATGATTGGCGAGGAAGGGCGCGGTTATGGCAAGGCCCTCTCGTTGCTGTCCGACGGCCGTATCGCGATCGCAGCGCTGTCCATTGGCATTGCCCGCGCTGCCCTGGAAGCCGCGATCCGGTACGCGAAGGAGCGTGAGGCCTACGGAAAACCGATCGCCGAATTACAGGCCATCAGCTTTGACCTGGCGGACATGGCCACGCAGATTGACGTGGCGCGCCAGTTCATGTTGTATGCGGCGCGTTTGACGGATGCGAAGCTTCCGTCCATCAAAGAGGCCGCGATGGCCAAGTTGTTCGCCAGTGAAATGGCGGAGAAGGTCTGTTCCGCTGCGCTTCAGGTGCACGGTGGCTATGGGTACGTGAACGATTTCCCTGTCGAGCGCTACTACCGCGACGTGCGGGTGACGAAGATCTACGAGGGGACCAGCCACATTCAACGGCTGATCATCGCCCGGCAGATACTGGCGGGTTGACGCACGCTCGGACGCTTAGCTCTGTGATTTTGCCTGTCCGATATCATCGAAACTCAGCCCTTCTCCGGGCAAACGCGCACAGGACACTGCAAGAATGAGCACGCAAATCGACGCCAAGCCGAAGCCGCGACCCCGTGGCCCGGCCAAACGCCTGGCCAAGGGAGTGAAGTGGAACAACGCGGTCGGCGGCGCGGACGAGCAATACCAACTCAAGAAGCAGGCGGTCATTGCGGAGGCGTCTCGCACGTTCGGCCGCCACGGGTACAAGAACGTGTCCCTGGACGAAATTGCCGCCGCGCTCAACGTCACGAAGCCTGCGCTCTACTATTACTTCAAGAACAAGCAGGAACTGATCTACGAGTGCCACGAGCTGTCGATGAGGCTCGGAGACCAGGTCCTGAAAGATGCCATTGCCTCGGAAACAACGGGGTATGAACGCATCGCGACCTTCATCAAGAACTACATCTCACTGCTGACCGACGAAATGGGGGCCCCCGCCATCCTCCACGACTTCTCGGCGATGACGGCGGCGGATCAGAAGAAGATCACCGCGAGGCGCCGCAAGTTCGATCTGGAGTTGCGCCAGGTGTTCGAGGATGGCGTTCGAGACGGGTCCATCGCGCCGTGCGATGCCAAGCTGGCGGTGTTCTGGTTCATGGGGGCCGTCGGCGGGATTTCCCAGTGGTTCCACGCAGAAGGTCGCCTGCGTGGCGATGAGGTTGCCGACATTTTCATCGGGCTGCTGGCCCATGGCATTCGTCCGGTTGCGTCCGGCAAGACGGGGACGGTGGCGAGGACGAAATCTTCTGATAGGCCAGGGTCCGCTTGAGATGCGCCGGATTGGCCGATTCCTCGGTGGGCAATGAGGAAATGGCTTCGTACTTTCCCACCTAGCAGGCTGCTGAAATACTTCGACGCAAGCCCCGTGACTTGATCCAGACGAAGGCGTAGGCAGGACAATGCGGCATGCGCGGATCCGACACCTTCACCGAAAGCCTGTTCAGCATCAAGAAACTCGATGACTTCGTGCCGGCGATGCACCCGCTGCGAGCCATTCGCGCGATGGTCAACGACGCACTCGTCGAGCTCGAAGATCTGTTTGCAGGCATGTATGAAGACGCCGGCAAGGGCGGGCGTCCCAGCATCGCCCCGCAGAAGCTGCTGCGCGCGATGCTGCTGCAGGTTCTGTACTCGGTCCGCTCGGAGCGCTTGCTGATGGAGCAGGTGCAATACAACCTGTTGTTTCGCTGGTTCATTGGGCTGTCGATGGAAGACAGCGTCTGGGTGCCTACGGTGTTCAGCAAAAACCGCCAGCGGCTGATTGAGCACGACGCGGTGGTTGCGTTCTTCAACCAGGTGCTCGCGCAGGCCCAGCGCCGGAACTGGTTGTCCAAAGAACACTTCAGCGTGGACGGCACGCTGATCCAGGCCTGGGCCAGCCACAAGAGCTTTGTGCCCAAGGACGGCGATGGAGGTGGTAGCGGTGGCAGCGACTTCCGCGGCCGCCCGCGCAGCAACGACACCCACGAATCCAAGAGCGATCCGGACAGCCGGCTGTACCGCAAGGGCAAGACCGCCAGCGAAATGCGCTTCATGGGGCACACGCTCATGGAGAACCGCAACGGCTTGATCGTCAATGCCATGGTCACGCAGGCCGATGGTTATGCCGAGCGCGTAGCGGCCAAGGAGATGATCAACGACGTGCGGCAGGCCAACCCAGAAGCGGCCATCACCCTGGGCGCAGACAAGGGGTACGACGCGGCGGAGTTTGTCGGTGAGTTGCACCGACTCAAGGTTGCACCGCACGTGGCGCAGAACAAATCAGGGCGGCGCTCGGCGGTGCCCGATGAGATTGCCCAGACCGCAGGCTATGGCGCGTCGATGCAATGTCGCAAACGCATCGAGCAAGGCTTCGGATGGGCCAAGACGATCGGTCAGGTGCGTCAAGTGATGGTGCGTGGGACCAAGAAAGTCGCTCAGCTGTTCGTGCTGAACATGGCCGCCTACAACCTCGTGCGCATGCGTTCACTGGGACAGGTCCGTCTGCAGGGTGCGCGATGAGCGCATAAAGCCGAAAACCGGCGCTTGCGCGGGTCGAATCGAGCTCCAAACGCGTATTCAGACCCTCACGAACGACCAAGGCACCGACATCACGATTCCAGTGACGCCAACCCGGGTTCAGCCCTTGGTATTTCAGCAGGCTGCTAGCAGCCGTGCCCCCATGCGTGCGGTTACAGCGTTGTTGTGCGCGAACGCGACGGGGTGAGTTTCCGCGGCGCAGCAGCAGGTCTGATCGCGTTACGCCTTACCCGCGCCACATCTAAATCGACCCCCAAACCAGCATCACATTGGATAATCTGCCATTACCCAGTGTGATATTTACTAAGATCTATGATTTATTGACCTCTTAAATAGTATGTAATATCATGGTACATACTACAGTACGAAATAACGAGGTGAACCATGGCCCGAGCCGGAATCTACAAGTCTGAAGTGCTGCGTGCCCGCGATAAATTGCTGGCCGCAGGGCGCAATCCGTCCATCGATGCGGTGCGCGAAGAGCTGGGCAGCGGCTCCAAAACCACGATCCATCGCTACCTGAAGGAGATCGAGGAAGAGGAAGGGCCAGCCACCGGCAGCCGCGTAGCCGTCAGCGAGGCAATCCAGGACCTGGTGGGTCGCCTAGCCGCCCGCGTCAATGAAGAAGCGGAAGAGCGGGTCACCACGGCGCAGGCCAAGCACGCCGAGCAGCTGAGCCAACAGCAGCAAGCCGTCGCGGCCCTGAAATCCGAGGCGCTGGCCACGCGCCAGCAGCTGGAGCAAACCCAGCGGGCCCTGGCCGACGAAAAAAACGCTCACGGCAAAACCAGCGAAGCTCTGAGCCGCAAGACCCTGGAAAACACTCAGCTCGTCCAGCAGGTGGCCGACCTGCAGGAGCGCCTCGCGGCCGAAGAGCGCCATCGCCAATCCCTGGAAGAAAAGCACAAGCACGCGCGCCAGGCGCTGGAGCATTTCCGGGAATCCACAAAGGAGCAGCGCGACCAGGACCAGCGCAAGCACGAACAGCAGGTGCAGTACCTGCAGGCCGAGTTGCGCACCGTGAACGAGACCTTGGCCACCAAGCAGCAGGAAGCCGTCCATACCCTTCAGGAAAACGCACGCCTCCTGGGCGATTTGTCGCGCGCCCAGGGCGATCTGCACCAGGCTCAGGAAGAGGTGCGAGGCCTGCGGCCGCTCAAGGATGAACTGGGGTTTGCGCAAAGGCGCTCCGAGGAATTGGGCCGGCGCCTGGTTGAGCAGGACGCGGCCGTCCAGCAGCTCAGCACTTCCAAAGAGCAGTTGCAGGCCAAGGTCGACGAGCTGCTTTCCGCCAAACAACAGCTGGAACTGGCGCTGGCGACGGCCAGGTCATCCGTCACGGCCCAGGAGCAGGTCGTGGCCAGCATGCTTGAGCGCTTCAGTACGCCGGCGACTGGCCCTAATTTGGTTGCGAACCCGGTTGAAGAGGCCGGTCGTCCAGGGAAGAGAGAGTCGAAAAAGTCAACGGGGACAGGCACTTAAGCCTGTTTCTGCTGGGTTTTACATGAATCCCTGCCGACCCTCTACAAGGTTTCACGGCTGATGCCGAAGTCACGGGCCACCATGGTTTTTTGATCGCCTGCCGCGACTCGCCGTTTCAACTCGGCAATTTGTTCGCTGTTCAGCGATTTCTTTCGTCCCCGATAGGCACCGCGCTGCTTGGCAAGCACAATTCCCTCGCGTTGACGTTCACGGATCAGGGCGCGCTCGAACTCAGCAAAGGCCCCCATGACCGACAGCATCAGATTGGCCATCGGTGAGTCCTCGCCGGTGAACGTCAGCCCTTCTTTGACGAACTCGATGCGCACGCCCCGTTGTGTCAGCCCCTGAACGATGCGGCGCAGGTCATCGAGATTGCGTGCCAGCCTGTCCATGCTATGCACCACCACGGTATCGCCCTCGCGGACGAAGGCCAGCAGCCTTTCAAGCTCGGGACGTTGCGTATCCTTGCCGGAAGCCTTATGGGGTTCTAAGCCGGAACCGCCGAAAATTCCGTCAGCCGATCAACGTGGCTTGTCCCGCGCCCGGTCGATGGGGTAGACCCAACAGTCGTGTCACTAGCCGCCATTTCGATCACGGCAATGCCAGCCGGACGTCACGTCCAGATTGTTCCGGTCTGGATGAGGCCGACTGACGTCTCGGATGACGGGTGGCATACAACTGCTGTGAGTCCTGCAGGGGGGCAGCTGCCTGACCGGACGGCGAGCATCAGCCCATCTCATGTATTAGTCATGTCAGCTTTGACACTGCGCACGCGACGGCACCCGACCCGTTGCAGACCCCCAGACATATGGAAAGCTGACGCTCAACGTGGAGTTAGCCGGCGCGGCGCGGCTTCATCGCGCAGCGTCCGTGTTGATGGATGGGTTAGAACTCTCTGGGGCACACATTTGAGAAAGACTATTTTTCAGCCAACGCAAAACCCGCGTTGCCAGATGCAACCACTGAGACAAATACAAACGGCACTGGACTAGTATTTAGAGCGCCATGCACTTGGCCAGGTTTTGCTATGGCAATATCTCCAGCCTTTAGATGAGCGACTTTGCCGCCTCCTTGGTAATACTCAGCCTCTCCAGAGATAACCGTCCAAGTATCTTGGCCGTCCGGGTGAACATGAGCGGTTATTTCTTGCCCAGGATGGGCATGCCAAACAACAACTGCTGAGTCCTTGGTTTCCAGAACCACTGAACGAATTGGTTCGCCGTCAGACGGACGAATATATTCTGTTACCGAAAATATTCTTGATTCCATTTCCATATCCACTCCAAAAATCAATTTGGCTTGAGAAGTTATTACAGAACAACTGTATCCGAGAGTTCTACGTTGCCGATAACCGGCCCGAAACGGCGGCGCAACGCGCCGCTGTTGGGGGTCCGTGTTCATCGGCGGGTTAGACCTGTGCTTGCGTAAGACGAATATCGACTTCTCGGTCGACGTATTTCCATTCCTCTGACGCACGCAGTTCGGAAAGCAGCCTGTTGAACTCAACCTCATGAATTGGCGCGTATTCGAACCAATTCAGAAAATCGAACGGTTCATTCTCTGAGAGGTCGCGGCAGTGGTGGAGCTTGCGCGCTACTGCAGGCAAATACTGAAGCCCGATTTGGACGTGCTTCGACTGTTCGAAAACGCTCCGGCGTTCGTCTTGCGTGAGCTCCCACCAAGCTGCGTTCTTCCGGATCGGTATTAGCGCACCGCACGTTGCTTCTGGGCGCGCCAGACCTTGCTGCTTCGCTACAATTTCATTCTTCTCTGCGCGCATGACATATCGTTCATTGCTGGTTATTCCACGAAGTATCCAGGGTGCATTGGTTTCAGACTGCAACTCTGAAGCGGATACGACGTTGAGCCTTTTGGCTTCAGGCAGGGGCTCGCCAACTCTCGTTTCGGCCCTGACAATCCGCCAAGGGCCAATGTCTGCGCCGACGAAAGCAAATAATCGTGTATCCATTTCAATCTTTCATGTGTGAATGTTTTAACTCTTGCAGCTTCGAAGAACCTATCTGCCGATCCCGTGATTGTGCATCATCGCCTCCGCGCAACTGCGACGACCGCCCGCAGCAATCACATTGAACTTTCGAATCGAAACTGCTGAAGCGAACCTACGCGGACGTACGGCCGCAGTCTGTGCGCTGCCGGACGGAGCGCTGCCAATTTGCGCCTACTGGCAGGCTGTGAGTGCGCGGATGGGCCAGCGACCTCCCTTCATAGAGGGAGCGAAGCAGGTCAGAGACACTATTGAACGTCCGCTACCGGGAAGATGCTTGACCGTCCGCAACTGGCCGCCTGCCGCCGACCGCGGTCTGGCTCGAAAGCAGTCTGTCAACGCGCCGTTTCATTGTTGCCATGATCATCTCTTAATCGCGCACAGGCGGCCACAGGCGGGCAGTATGAACCAGCGTCAGTATCCACACCGTTTCGCCGTCGATCTGATACACCAGGCGATAGCTTTCG
>Ga0209343_10003094_pt1 | contig 21102 bp, 24 predicted proteins | sample RifCSPlowO2_02_FD_184026 | JGI IMG/M metagenome (GOLD analysis project Ga0209343, IMG submission 184026) | Groundwater microbial communities from Rifle, Colorado - Rifle CSP2_plank lowO2_0.2 (SPAdes) (version 2) | ecosystem: Environmental > Aquatic > Deep subsurface > Groundwater | place... | reverse complement strand
GGCGATGGCATCAACGACGCACCCGCCCTCGCGGCGGCCGACGTCGGCATTGCCATGGCCACCGGGACCGATGTCGCCATGCACACCGCCGGCATCACACTGATGCGCGGCGACCCCTTGCTGGTTGCCGACGCGATCGCGATTTCGCGCCGCACCTACGCCAAGATCCGGCAGAACCTTTTCTGGGCGTTCATCTACAACGTGGTGGGCATTCCGCTCGCGGCCTTCGGCCTGCTCAACCCGGTGATCGCGGGCGCGGCCATGGCGTTCAGCAGCGTGAGCGTTGTGACGAACGCCCTGATGCTGCGACGCTGGCGGCCGGCGCCCGCAAGCGCGGAGACTGCCACCGAGGAATCTTTTCCCGCCCCGTTGTCGCAATTGGAATTGGGAGGCAAGCCATGAACGACATGCAGATGAATATCGGACATACCGCGCGCGTTTCGGGCGTGTCGGCCAAGATGATCCGGCACTACGAGGGCATCGGCCTCATCCCCAAGGCGAGCCGGACCGACTCCGGTTACCGCACCTATGGCGCGAAGGACGTGCACACGCTGCGCTTCATTCGGCAAGCGCGCAACCTCGGTTTCTCGATCAAGCAGATCGAGGAACTGCTCGGTCTGTGGCGCAACCAGCGCCGTCCGAGCAGCAAGGTGAAGGCGCTCGCGCTGGCGCATATCGAGGAGCTGGACGCGCGCATCCGCGAACTCGAGGCGATGAAGCAGACGCTGCAGGCGCTCGCCCTGCATTGCCACGGCGACGAGCGGCCCGAATGCCCGATCCTTGACGGGCTCGCGGCGCCTTTGCCAGCGGCTGCCCCGCGCGCCGCGCGCAAGGACATCGCACGCCTGCGGGTCCGGGCACCGAAGCGCACGGTGTGTCACTAGGACGAGGAATCGACATGAATGCTTCAATCGCCCTCGCACGGCCCACCGGATTCGGCGCGCTCGCCTTTGGAATGCTCCTCGCCGTGTATTTCGGTGCGCTCACGCTGGTGTCCGGCTGGCGCTTCACCGTGAACCAGTTCTCCGAATTCTGGTTCTACATCGTGCCGCTCGCCGTGGGTTTCGGCATCCAGGTCGCGCTCTTCGTGCGCCTGCGTCAGGTCGTCAGCCGCGCGAAGGAATCCGGCACCGTGGTCGCGGCCTCGGGCACGACTTCGACGCTGGCGATGGTCTCCTGCTGTGCCCATTACCTCACCAACGTGGCGCCGGTGCTCGGGGCGACCGGGCTGGTGGCGTTCGCCGCCCAGTTCCAGGTGGAGCTGTTCTGGGTCGGACTCGCGTTCAACCTGGCGGGCATCGGCTACGTCGGCAGCAAGTTGTTCAACGCCACAAAGGAGCACGCACAATGCCTCGGCTGATTTCACGATCCCTCGCGCTGCTCGCGTTGTTCGCGCTGGCGACAAGCGCGCCCGCGGCCGGGAACCTCGCGCCACAGACGAGCAGCCAATCCAGCGTCACGGTCAAGGTCACGCCGCAGAGCCTCGCGGGGGCGGAATGGGCGTTCGAGTTGGTCTTCGACACCCATACCCAGGATCTGAAAGACGAGCCGCTGAATAGTGCCGTTCTCGTGGTTGACGGCGGTGCGCCGTCAGCCGCGACCGACTGGAAAGGCGATGCCCCAGGCGGCCATCACCGCAAGGGCGTGCTGCGATTCAAGGCGCCCCCGGGATCCGCGGCGAATGTCGAGCTGCGACTGAAGCGGCCCGCAGAATCGGCGCCGCGCGTTTTCCGCTGGCAACTGCGCTGACGGGTGCCGGTCATGGCGATCGATCCGGTTTGCGGCATGACGGTCGACCCCGCCAAGGCGGCGGCAAAGGTCGAGCACGGCGGCGAAACCTACCATTTCTGCTCGCCGCACTGCGTCAAGTCGTTCAAGGCGGACCCGGCAAAGTACCTCGCCAAGTCCTCGCCGAAATCGGGTGCGGCCGCTCCGCCGGCGGGCCAGTACACCTGTCCGATGCACCCGGAAATCCTGCAGGACGGACCCGGCAGTTGCCCGAAGTGCGGCATGGCGCTCGTTCCGGTCGCGGGCGCCGGGGAGGAGGACAACTCCGAGCTGCGCGATATGACGCGGCGGCTTTGGGTCGGCGTCGCTTTCTCGCTCCCGCTCTTCCTGCTCGCGATGGCGCCGATGATCGGCGTTCACGAAGCGTTCGGCCTGGCGCCGCGGCAGCGCGGCTGGCTCGAGCTTGCGCTGGGTTCGCCCGTCGTGCTCTGGGTCGGCTGGCCGATCCTGCGCAAGTTCTGGTTTTCGCTCGCCCACTGGGCGCTCAACATGTACACGCTGATCGGCCTGGGCGTGGCCCTTGCTTACCTTTTCAGCCTCGCCGCGGTCTTTGCGCCGGATCTTTTCCCGCAGGAATTCCGCGAGCACGACGGCGCGGTAGGCACCTACTTCGAGGCCGCCGCGGTGATCGTGACGCTCGTCATCCTGGGCGATGTCCTGCAGTTGCGTGCCATGGGGCAGACGAGCCAGGCGATCCAGAAGCTGCTGCATCTCGCGCCGAACCTGGCGCGGCGTCTGCGCGACGACGGCACCGAGGAGGAAGTGCCGCTGGAGACGGTGCGGGCGGGTGACCGGCTCCGCGTCAGACCGGGCGAGAAGATCCCGGTCGACGGCAGCGTTCTCGAGGGCGAAAGCCATGTGGACGAATCCATGATCACCGGCGAACCGCAGCCGGTCGGCAAGCGGGCCGGCGATCGCGTCACCGGCGCCACGCTCAACGGCAGCGGCTCATTGGTGATGCGGGCGGAGCGCGTCGGCGCCGAGACGCTGCTCGCGCGCATCGTGCACATGGTCGCCGAGGCGCAGCGCACCCGGGCGCCGATCCAGCGGCTCGCGGATCTCATCGCGGTGTACTTCGTGCAGGTGGTCGTGCTGATCGCGATCGCGACTGCGCTGGCGTGGTGGTTCTTCGGTCCCGAGCCGCGGCTCGCCTACGCGCTGCTCAACGCCGTGGCGGTGCTGATCATCGCCTGCCCTTGTGCAGTCGGCCTCGCGACCCCGATTTCGATGACCGTGGCGATGGGGCAGGGCGCGCTCTCGGGCATCCTGTTCCGCAATGCCGAAGCGATCGAGCGCATGCGCGACATCGACATCGTGGTGGCGGACAAGACCGGAACGCTCACGATGGGCCGTCCCGCGCTCACCGATTTCGCTGCCGAGGGCGTGGCCGAGAGCGAAGCGCTCGCGCTGGTGGCGAGCGTCGAACAGCTTTCCGAGCATCCGATCGCGCGCGCCGTCGTCGAGGGCGCCAAGGCGCGGGGCGCCGCCTCGCGGCCGGCGACGGATTTCCACGCCGCAAACGGACTCGGTGTGCGGGCGCTGGTTGACGGCCGGAAAGTGCTGGTCGGGAGCGCCGCTTTCTTGCAGCAGGAAGGCGTGCATCCGCGGCAGTGGCAGGAGCGTGCCGAAGCCTGGCGCGCAGACGCCAAGACCGTGGTGTTTTTCGCGATCGATGGCGGCGCAGGAGGGCTCGTCGGGGTCGCCGACCCGGTGAAGGACAACACGGCGGAAGCGATCGCCGCGCTGCGGCGACTGGGCGTGCAGCTGGTGATGCTGACCGGCGATTCGCGCCGCACTGCGGAGGCGGTGGCGCGCCAGCTCGGCATCGACGAGGCCATCGCGGAAGTGCTGCCTGCGGACAAGGCGCAGCACGTCAAGCGGCTGCAGGCCGAGGGCCGCAAGGTGGCGATGGCGGGCGACGGCATCAACGACGCCCCCGCGCTCGCGCAGGCCGACGTCGGCATTGCGATGGGCACCGGCACCGACGTGGCGATGGAGAGCGCCGGCGTGACGCTCGTCAAGGGCGACCTGCGCGGCATCGCGCGCGCGGCGCTGCTGTCGCGCGCCACGATGCGCAATATCCGGCAGAACCTCGCCTTCGCCTTCGGCTACAACGCGCTCGGCATTCCGATCGCGGCCGGGGTTCTCTACCCGGCGTTCGGCTGGCTGCTCAGCCCGATCATCGCTGCGGCCGCGATGAGCCTGTCCTCGGTCTCGGTCGTCACCAATGCGCTGCGGCTGCGGCGCGCGAAAATCTGATCGCGAGGACACCATGATTACCGATCCCGTCTGTGGCAAGCGCATCAATCGTGGCAAGGCACATGCCGTTGTCGAGCACGAAGGAGTCGCCTACTCCCTGTGTTGCCCGCTCTGTCAGGCGGAATTCGAGCGCAATCCCAGGACGTACGCGAAGCCTGCATTGGGCGAAAAGGCCCGCAAGAAACCGGACCGTCACCCCTATCGCGGGCAGTAGGCGCGAACTCCGTGATTTCTGTCTCGGCCCGCAGCCCAATCCTCCTGGATCCCAGAAGTCCGTCATGCTGAAGCGAACGGCTATCGCAGGCGCCCTGCTCGCACTCATCGCCACGGTCGCGACGCCGCTTGGGGCTGCGGCCGAAGAGAGCGGATATCGCAAGAACGTCGGTGACTATTCGGTCTATCTCGCGGTGATGCCGGCAGAAGTGATCCGGGGCCCTTTGGCGCCGGACGACGCGGCGGCGTCCCCCTACCGGTCAGCGGAGGCGCGTGACACCCATCACGTCATGGTTTCTATTTTCGAGACGCGCGACAGACGGCGGGTCACCGATGCGCGGGTGATGGCGCGAGTCGCGGCGCTTGGATTCTCCGGCGAGAAGAAGGCACTCGAACCGACGGCGGTGGCTGGCGCCGCAGTTTACGGCGGCTTCTTTCCCATGATGGGGCGCGGACCCTATCGTGTCGACATCGAGTTCCGGGCGCCGCCGAGGGCGCAGCGGCAGCATGCGAGTTTCTATTTCACCCATCCCGGCTTCAAGGCACCGATGCGGGGTGAGCAAAACGGGAGCCCACGCAATGAATGACGCGCACGGAAGCGGCAACGGATTCTTCAGATCGAGATCGAACCTCGTGCTGATCGCGTTCCTGCTGATCGGCGGCTTTTTCGTCGTCGTCGAGCACCGCGTCCACGCGATCGAGTGGCTGCCATTCCTGCTGCTGGCCGCCTGCCCGCTGCTGCACCTGTTCCACGGGCACGGCGCCCACGGAGGGCACGGCAAGCACGACGCGCGCCCGGCAGACGGTGAACGGAAGGAACCATGAGCCCCGAACAGCCCGCCGCGTACGGCCTGTGGATGCTCGTCGTCATCAACTCGGCGGTGTTCATCATCTTCGCGTTCAGCTTCACGCGCCCGAAAACAAGCACCGACTGGCGCTCGTTCGGCGCGTTCTCGGCGTTCCTGGTGGCGCTCTTCACCGAGATGTACGGTTTCCCGCTCACGATCTATCTGTTTTCCGGCTGGTTGCAGACCCGGTATCCCGAAGTCGATTTCCTCGCCCACGACGCCGGGCACCTGCTCGAAGTGCTCTTCGGCTGGAGGGCGAATCCGCACTTCGGTCCGTTCCACGTCGTGAGCAACGTGTTCATTTTCGGCGGCTTCCTGCTGCTCGCGTCGGCGTGGCGGGTGCTGTACGCCGCGCAGCGCGGTCGCAGGCTTGCAACGACCGGGCCTTACGCGCGCCTTCGGCACCCGCAGTACCTCGCCTTCGTGATGATCCTGTCCGGTTTTCTGCTGCAGTGGCCGACGCTGCTGACGGTCCTGATGTTTCCCGTGCTCGTCTACATGTACGCGCGCCTCGCCCGGCGGGAAGAGCGGGAGGTCGCGGCCGAGTTCGGCGATGAATATGTCCGCTATGCGCGGCACACGCCGGCCTTCGTGCCGCGGCTGGACGAGCTGTTCGGCCGGAGCGGCGGCGCGTGATGCCAATCCTCGGTAAAGGAGCAGACGATGCTGGTTGAGATCGAATCGGACTACGGCCTGTGGTCGCTGGTGGTCATCCATTCCCTGATCTTCATCGTCTTCGCGTTCAGCTTCGCCACGCCGAGGAGCGCACGCGACTGGCGCTCCTTCGGCGCCTTCGCCGCGTTCCTCGTTGCGCTGTTCAGCGAGATGTACGGTTTTCCGCTCACCATTTACCTGCTGTCGGGCTGGCTCGGGAGCCGCTATCCGGAGATCGATTTCCTCGCGCACGACGCCGGGCACCTCCTGGAAGTGATGTTCGGCTGGGGCGAAAACCCGCACATGGGCCCGTTCCACCTGGCCTCCTACGTGCTGATCGCCGGCGGGTTCATCCTGCTGGCGAGATCCTGGGGCATCCTGTACGAGGCGCAGCGGCGGCGCGAACTGGCGACGAGCGGGCCGTACCGCCGTATCCGCCACCCGCAGTACGCCGGCTTCATCATGATCATGACGGGCTTCCTGCTGCAGTGGCCGACGCTCGTCACGCTCGCCATGTTCCCGATCCTCGTCTACATGTACCTGCGACTTGCCCGTCGCGAGGAGCGCGATGCGCTTGCCGAATTCGGCGAGGCGTACCAGCGCTACGCGGCGCGCACGCCGCGATTCATCCCATGGTTCGGCGCACGCGCCCTTGCGCGGGGCAGGGCCTGAGGGCGATCGGCCGTGCTGCGCAGGATCCGCGCTGCCGCCTGGACGATTGCACTGCTCGCCGCGCCCGCGTGGCCGCAGACATCGGAGGCGGCGTGGTGACAGTATCGGTGCACGTCCCTGGAGGCAGGCCATGAGCACGTTCGACGATGTGCAATCACCGGCCGACGAAGAACGGCGCAAACTTCTCGCGCGCGCCACCGCCGCCGGCGGCCTTGCGCTGGCCGGTGCGAGCCTGCCGTTTGTCGCGAGCCTCGCGCCGAGCGAGCGCGCCAGGGCGCAGGGTGCGCCAATCGAGGTGGACACCGCCATGCTCAAGCCCGGCGAGCTGAAGACGGTCGAATGGCGCGGAAAACCCGTCTGGATCCTGGCCAGGACGCCCGCCATGCTTTCGCGCCTCGAATCCGTTCGCAGTCACCTGACGGACCCGGATTCGACGGTCGCGTCGCAGCAGCCGGAGTACGCGCGCAATCCGGCGCGCGCGATCAATTCGGAACTGTTCGTGACGATCTCGCTCTGCACACACCTTGGTTGCGTGCCGACCTATGCGCCCGAACCCGGCTCGATCGAGGGCGACTGGCCCGGCGGCTTCTACTGCCCCTGCCATGGCTCGAAGTTCGACCTCGCCGGACGCGTGTACAAGGGCTCGCCGGCGCCCACCAATCTCGTCATTCCGCCGTACCAGTTGCGCGGGAGCCTGCTCGTGATCGGGTACGATGCCACGGACGCCCCGGCATGAATCCGGTGGCACGCTCGGGGCCGGCCCGATGCTGGGCAAGATCTCGCTCGTTGCGGCGCGGCGGGAGTACGTTAAGGAGATTGCCATGAAACGTGCACTGCTCATTCTCGCCCTCGCGTTCTCAGGCGCGGCATTCGCGCAGATGCGCGGTCACGACATGGGCGGTTCGGGTGGCATGCAGGGTATGCCAGGCATTCCGGGTCAGGGCGGCATGCAGATGGGGTCGCCGGGCAGCGCGCTTGCCGAGGGAGAGGTCCGCAGGGTCGATGCGGACGCAGGCAAGGTCACGCTCCGGCACGACGCAATCCCGAGCATGAACATGCCATCGATGACAATGGTCTACCACGTTAACAACCCGGCGTTCCTCGACCAGGTCAGTGCCGGCGACAGGGTGAGGTTCTCGATGGAAAAGGTGGACGGCGTACTCACGGCGACGAATATCGAACCGCTCCGGTAAGTCTGCCCCGGTGGCGTGGAAAGGATTGCGTGCTCGCGCCTGACGAGCGATCACGACTGATGCTGCACTACTACGCAGGCATGCTGAGCGCCGCCGTGCTCGCGGCGGCACTCGGGTCTGTAGCCGCGTATACGACGGATCATCTCGAGTCGCTTCCGCATCTGCTGACGGAGATCGCGCTATGGCTTGGGATCGTCAATGCAGCCGGCGCGCTGGTCATCCTGCGGCCCGTGGGCCGGTTCCTGCGTGGCGCGGCCGTGGTGCAAGCAGTGTTCGAGCGGCGGATGCGCGCGCTGCCGAGAATGTCCGGGCTGTGGTTGTCCGTCCTTACGGCGGCCGCATTGCTCAGGCACGCGGCGGTGCTGAACGGTCCCTGGGGCGATTTCGCCGGAGAGCAGCCGCGCGTGCTCGTCGGGACCTTGGTGCATATTGCATTGTTCTCCGGATACGTCGGATTGATCGGCTACTTTCTGGTATTCGACTACGTGGTGCATCTGCGCCGGCGACTCTGGGAGCAGGGCGTCTCGATCCCGCCGCGACAGGGCAGGTTCATGCGCAGGCTGATTGCGGGACTGCTTGCGGTTGCCACGGCGCCAGTACTCATCCCGCTATCTGATCGGTGGGTGCAACCCGCAGACGCGGGCATGCCAATGGTCATGAATGCGGGTCGTCACGTCGGACACATGCAGCAGACGTCCCAGATGGACCTGTACGCGGCGCTGTTTCTCGCGGCGCTGCTGATTGTCCTGATGGTGCGGGGTTTCTCGCGCCCGGTGGGAATCCTGTTGTCGGCCATGCGGCGCGTCGACCGCGGAGACCTGGCCGCCAAAGCGCCGGTGGTCTCGGACGATGAGTTCGGGCTGCTTGCCCAGCAATTCAACCGGATGATCGACGGGCTCAGGGAGCGCGACCGGATTCGAAAGGTCTTCGGCCGTTTCGTTCCGGAAAGCGTCGCCGCCACCTTGCTGGTCGACGAGGGCGCGATCGCACCCAAGGAACGCGAAGCGACGGTGCTTTTCACGGACATCGAAAACTTCACGCTCATCGCCGCGAGTCTCGATCCGCGCAACATCCTCGACGTGTTGAACGCTTATTTTGAAGAAATTGCGCGGATCGTTCACGCACACGGCGGTGTCATTACGCAGTTTCAGGGCGACGCTGTGCTTGCCAGCTTCAACCTGCCTGCGTCGGACCCGGAGCATGCGCGGCATGCCGTTGAAGCGGCGCTGGCGATCCAGGCGAGGCTTGCCGAGGTCGTGTTCGGCAGTGGCATTCGGCTGCGCACGCGGGTCGGTATCAGCACCGGTCCCGTCGTCGGCGGCACCGTCGGCGGGGGCGAACGCCTCGGATATACGGTGCACGGTGACACCGTGAATCTTGCGGCGCGCTTCGAGGCCATGAACAAGGAATTCGGCAGCCGCGTATTGGTCTCGGCGCGAACGGCCGAGCTGGCGGGCGAGGCGATCGCGCTTCGCGACCGCGGCATCGTCACCATTCGCGGGTTTCACGAGCCGCTGCGCGTCTACGAACCGTTCACGCGCGAGGCTGAGGCGCCGCAGCGCTCGCCCGGCTGACTTCTCGGCAAGCACGGGAACGACTCAGGCGCTGCAGTCCGGGCCGTCCTGCCGCGGAACGATACCTCGGGAATTGAGTTCCCTGAGGACGTTCGTGCGCCAGCCGCTCGCGCTGGAGAACGCGGCGCTCATCACGGTGCGAGCGGCGACGTCGAGCCATTCGAGCCCGTTCACTGCCTTGAAAAAAGTCGCCGTCTGGACGTAGTTGTCGGGGAACCAGAAAGCGTTGAAAGCGAGCGCCTCGCGGTACAGGTCGGCTTCGCCGAGTCCCTGCGACGCGCCGAGCGCGAGCAGCCCCAGGAGCGCGGAGCCATGGTTGCAGTCCTGGAAGAAAGTCGAGTTGTTGCAGCAGGGGCGGAAGCTGTTGTGCGCAACCCTGACCACCAGCGCCTCCTGTGCGGCGCTCAGCGCCACGATCGACAGGGTGTTGAAGTGATCGCCGCCGCTCGCGTGCTTGCCGAGGGTCCAGCCGCCGGTCGAGGCGAAGCGGTGACGCTGGTCGCTGTTGAGCGGACTGGCCTGGTTCGCCGCCATCCGGTTCGCGAGCCCGATCGGCCACAGGACGTTCACGTACACGCCGGCGTTCTGTCGCGTGAGCCGGATCGGTCCCGGGGAGGGTCTGGCGAGGAGGTCCTCAAGGTCCCCGGTCACGCCGCCGCGCTGCGCGTAAAGCGCGGCAAATTTCCCGCGGTCGATCACGCCTGCCCGAACCAGCCTGACGACGCTCTCGCCGAGCGCCACCTTGCTGCGGTACCCGTCAGCGGGCAGCACCTGCGCCGCCGCCTCCGCGAGCAGCCGGCCGCCCGAAGCGCCCGGTGCGGCCGGCGCGAGCGCCAGGAGCGCCAGCGTGCAGAGCAGTTGCGAGAGCCTCTTCTTCATTGGCTTTGGCCGGCCGGAGGTGCTACCGGCATGATCCCCCGCAAATCCATTACCACGAATCCGACACGCGGCAGCGCGCGACGCGCCGGCTGCTTGATCTCGATCAATCGAGCGCACGGCCCGGCAAGGCATCCTGCTTTGGTCCAACGCCACGATGCAGGATCGGTCGTGGTAATGAACACCCATGGCTAGCAGAGGGTCCGAATTCATGCCGCACAAGGCGGCGGCGTTACGCGCCGCGCTCATCGCGCTGAGCCTGCTGTTACTGCTTCCGGCCTGCGGCGTGTTCGCCTCGCAACTGCGCGGCGAGCCCGCAAGTTCGGAAAGTGTGCAGCCGGGGCACGCGGCAGCGCACGCGCAACATCACGGCGACGCGCTGTCCGGCGGCTATTGCGCGAGCGTCGGCACAAGCGCGACCGTAGTGACGACGGGGCGCCCGCTTGGGGTGCAGCCCGGCGCACTCGTAGCGTTGGCGCCGCTCGCGCCGCCGTACGCCATCACGGCGACGATCGTTCCGCACTCGGCGGCTGCTTCGCATCCGTCGCCCGTTCAAGCCTCGTTTTACCTCCGCTCGGCGCGCATCCTGCGCTGAGTTCCTGCACCGCTGGCACCGTCGCGGGGCGCGGTCGCGCCCGGCCGCGACGCGGCGCGTCATGCGTCGCGCTGGAAGCATCGCAAAGGCGAAAAGCAGGTTGGTTGAATTCGAATCACAGGAGGCAGGCTCATGGTCGCGGAACTCGGTCAGTTTGCACTCGCGCTGGCGTTCGCCATCGCGTTGACACAGGGTGTCCTGCCGCTGGCCGGCGCGGCACGCGGCAATCCCGCCTGGATGAGCGTCGGGCGGACGGCAGCGCTCGGCCAACTCGTGTTCCTCGCGATCGCATTCGGCCTGCTGACCTACGCGTTCGTCAGCAGCGACTTCACGGTGGCGTATGTGGCGAGCCACTCGAATTCGCGCCTGCCGCTGGCCTACCGCATCGCCGGCGTGTGGGGCGGACACGAGGGATCGTTGCTGCTGTGGGTGCTGATCCTCGCCTGCTGGATGGTCGCGGTCACGCTCTTCAGCCGTAACCTGCCGGAGGACATGGTCGCGCGCGTGCTCGGCGTGATGGGCCTGGTTGCTGCCGGGTTCCTCGCCTTCATGCTGTTCACCTCGAATCCGTTCGACCGGCTGCTGCCAGCTCCGCCCGACGGACGGGATCTGAACCCGCTGCTGCAGGACCCGGGCATGATCCTGCACCCGCCGATGCTCTACATGGGGTACGTCGGATTCTCGGTTGCGTTTGCCTTCGCGATCGCCGCGCTCCTGTCCGGCCAGCTCGACGCGGCGTGGGCCCGCTGGTCACGCCCCTGGACCACGGTGGCCTGGGTATTTCTGACGCTCGGCAATGCGCTGGGCAGCTGGTGGGCATACTACGAACTCGGCTGGGGCGGCTGGTGGTTCTGGGACCCGGTTGAAAACAGCTCGTTCATGCCGTGGCTGCTCGGCACCGCGCTGATTCACTCGCTGGCGGTGACCGAGAAGCGGGGGAGCTTCCGCAGCTGGACCGTGCTGCTCGCGATCGTCACGTTCGTGCTCTCCCTGATGGGGACGTTTCTGGTGCGCTCGGGCGTGCTCACGTCGGTGCACGCCTTCGCCACCGATCCGGCGCGCGGCGTTTTCATCCTCGCGCTTCTGGCGCTGGTGAGCGGCGGCTCGCTCGCGCTTTTCGCCTGGCGCGCGCCGCAGCTTCAGCTCCGGGGAGGCGGTTTCGGCGCGCTCTCGCGCGAGTCGCTGCTGCTCACCAACAACGTGCTGCTCGCCGCGGCGACGGGCACGGTGATGCTCGGCACGCTCTATCCGCTCGCGCTCGACGCGCTGGGCCTGGGCAAGGTCTCCGTGGGCTCGCCGTACTTCGACGCCGTGTTCGTTCCGATCATCGCGCCGGCGCTGTTCCTGATCGGAGTGGGCCCGATCGCGCGCTGGAAGCAGGCGAGCCTGCCCGAACTCGCGGTGCGCCTGCGATGGGCGTTCGCGGCGAGCGTCGTGCTCGCGCTGGTGCTGCCGTTTGCGCTCGGCCGCTGGAGCCCGCCGGCCAGCTTCGGACTGGCGCTCGCGCTGTGGATCGCGGCAACGAGCGCAGTCAGCGTCTGGGACCGGCTCCGGCAAGCCGGATCCGGTCTGAGCGTGTGGCGGCGCATGACCGACCCGTCACCCGCCTTCTACGGCATGGCGCTCGCGCACGTCGGAGTCGCAGTGCTCGTCGCAGGGGTGACGTTGGTCACGGGTTACGAGACCCGCAAGGACGTGCGCATGGAGACCGGCGACACGGTGGCAATCGGCGGCTACGTGCTTCGCTTCGAGGGCGTCGCCAAGGAGCCGGGGCCGAACTACGTCGCCGAGCGGGCCACCCTCCGGGTGATGCGTTCCGGACGCAACGTGGCGACGCTTCAGCCATCGAGGCGCAGCTACTTCTCGCAGCAGAAACCGATGAGCGAAGCGGCGATCGATTCCGGATTCACCCGCGACCTCTACGCCACGCTCGGCGACGCGTTGAACGCGACGACCTGGCTCGTGCGCGTGCAGCACAAACCGTTCGTCAACTGGATCTGGGGCGGGGCCCTGCTGATGGCTTTGGGTGGATTGTTTGCGGCAAGCGACCGCAGGTACCGAATCGCGGTGCGCGGCCTGCGCGAGGAAAAGTACCTTGCCGCCCTGCGGGATCGGCAGGTCGCGCCGGAAATCGCCACACGCAAGATCGCGCCCTGGACGCGGGAGGCCGGAAATGGCTAAAGCGCTGGTATTGACATTCCTCCTGCTGCTCGGCGGTGCCGCCTGGGGCAGGGAAGCCGCACCTGCCGCGGCGGATCCGCAGCTCGAGGAGCAGGTGATGGCGGTCGCCGCGGAGCTGCGCTGTCTGGTGTGCCAGAACCAGTCGATCGCCGAATCGGACTCGGACCTGGCGAAGGACCTGCGGGATCAGGTCCGGGAGAAACTGCGCCAGGGCCAGAGCGAGCGCGACATCATCGACTACATGATCGCCCGTTACGGCGACTTCGTGCTGTGGCGACCGCCGTTCAAGCTGACGACGCTGCTGCTGTGGCTCGGACCGGTGCTGCTAGTCTTGGCGGGTCTGATCGTGCTGTTCTACCGGCTTGCACGGGAGCGCGACGGCGGCGAGATTGAACTCTCCGAAGCCGCGCGCGCGCGCGCGGCGCAGCTGCTCGAAAGCCGCACGGAAATGGAGGAACGATGACTGCATTCTGGCTGATCGGGGCGCTGTTCGTCGCCGGCGCGCTCCTGTTTATCCTGCCGCCGCTGCTGGCGCGGCATGCGCCCGTGCGGTTTTCGCGAGCGGCGACCAATCTCGCCATCTACCGCGACCAGTCACGCGAACTCGATGCCGACCGCGCCGCCGGCACGCTGAATGCGGCGCAGCACGCAAAGGCGCGGCGCGAACTGGAAGCGCGGCTGCTCGAGGACGTCGCCGGCGCCCAAGCGGCGCCGAGCGCGCCGGCGCGAGGTCACGGGGCCGCGATCGTCGCGGGATTCGCGATCCCGCTGGGCGCGCTCGCGCTCTACCTCGTCGTCGGCAACCCGCAGGCGATCGTGCCTGCGCAAGAGGCGAGTCAGGGCGCCTCTGCCCACGGCGTGAACGCTGGGTCGGTCGACGGGCTGGTCGAACGGCTCGCCGCGCGGATGAGGGAAAATCCCGACGATTCGCAAGGCTGGCGGTTGCTCGCGCGCTCCTACGGCGCGCTCGGCCGCTTCAACGAGGCGGCGCAGGCTTACGCGAAGGCCGCCGCGCGGCTGCCGGGCGATGCGGGGGTCCTGGCCGATTACGCCGAGAGTCTCGCAATGGCGCAAGGCGGGCGCCTGCAGGGTGAGCCCGAAGGGATCATCGAGCGCGCGCTCGCGGCCGATCCCGGAAATCTCAAGGCGCACGCGCTGGGCGGCAGCGCGGCGTTCGGGAAAGAGGACTATGCGGGCGCGATCCGGCACTGGGAGCGGATGTTGCCGCTCGTGCCGCCCGAATCCGAGAGTGCGCGCCAGGTTCAGGCGAGCATCGCCGAGGCGCGCTCGCGGTGAGGCTGTGGGCGAGGGGCGCCCGCCCGCCGGGTGGTCGTTCGCGCACCGATCAACCTCGGCGGGCGATTTGTTTGATCCTCCCTCCTCCTCCGAGCAGGTAGAAGCCCGCGACTGCAATCAGCAGCAGCACCACGCCGAAGACCTGCGCCGCGGGAATGCCCCAGGCGAAGATCGCCGGATTTCCGCGGAAGAACTCGACTGCGAACCGGGCGGCGCCGTAGCCTGCCAGATAGGTGAAGAAGCTGATGCCCGGGGTCTTGAATCTCCCTCGGGTCTGCCACACGAGGAGAAAGACCAGCAAATAAGCCGCCATCTCGTAGATCTCCACCGGATGCAGGGGGACGTTCAACGGCGCCATGGAACGCGGATCGGTATAAGTGATCGCCCAGGCCAGATCGGCCGGCTTGCCATAACTGTCCCCGTTCAGCAGGCAGGCGATCACGCCCGCCGCTTGTCCCAGCGCCACGCCTGGCGCCAGGGCGTCCGCAAACCGCCAGAACGACAGCTGCTTTTTCCGGCAGTACCACAGCGCAGCCAGGAATCCTCCCAGCAGCGCTCCGATGATGCCGATGCCCCCGTGCCAAACCGCCACGATCTCCCAGGGTTTTTGCAGGAAATAGGCCGGGTTCGAGAAGACCACGTAATAGATCCGGGCACCGGCGATTCCGCCGAGCAGGGCGTAGAAGGCGAAATCCTTGACCAGTTCGGGATCGATCCCTTTTCGTCTCGCTTCCCGCGCGCTCAGCCACAGGCCGAGAAAAACCGACAGCAGGACGATGATGCCGTAGGAGCGAAGCTCAAACGTTCCGAACTTCGCGAGCACTGGATACATGCAAAGCCTCTCTTCTACCGACGATTTCTCCCTGAGCGCGGTTAGCAGCATCCTCCCCGGCCATGGCGCTGTGAGGACGCGGCCGGCGCCGCGGATTGCCCTGCTATTTCCTCTTTGATGGATGGGCGGGCGGTCTCCGCCCCCGGCGCCTTGCTTTCCCCGGCAGGACCCTCGCGCGCCATATCATGCGTGCCGCAGCATCCCCCCATGAGGCCCCCGTGGCGTCCCCGCGAGAACATCCAGAATACGCCGGCGATCACCACCAGCCAGATCCAATTTTGCGCTAGCCATTCCATGACAGGTCTCCTAGAAGATTCGCTTCACAGCGGTACTACGTCTTACCCAGAGGCTCTACCTGGTGCCGCACCTCGCTTTCAACTACTTCCATTTCGTGAACCGGGTTTGGGTCTCTTGGGGCCCGCAACCCCGTATCGGGATGATCCGCTTTCTTATGAAGTCCTTTCATAAGTTTCATGTCGGCCAGGAATCCGATCCCAAAACCTGCGGCCGGAGCAATAATTGTCCAAGGCCCACCCAACATCTGACCTACCGCCAATCCTCCGAACAAGCCTACGCAACAAAGCATTTTTTCCTCCTGTCACTACGGTCCGGTTAACTTTCGAACCAATTCAAGCGCTGTTGACTTACAGTGAAATTGCCGGCTACCCGCCATGACCGTGCTGATAAGTGAATAGGCCGCGCTCCGCCTCCCGATGTGCCGTGACTCCCGCGCGCGAACAACCACATGACGCCAACGAGCAGTGCCAGCCAGAACCGGTTCTGCGACAACCATTCCACGACGGATCTCCTAGAAAGTCCGCTTCATCGCATCGAACGGCACTTGGCGCGAACCCCGCTCCGGCAATCGCAGCCGCAATCTTGTAGGGGCCGAGCGGACTTTCGACCCGCACGCGTTTCGACGCATGATCGATTTCGACCGTTGCCGCCGCGTCAAGCGACCAAACCGCCCTTGTGATCGCGGACGCGCAATGGCAGCACGGCATGTCGTCGATTCGAAACTCGGTCATTACGGCTCTCCGTTGATTGCTGGCTAGGCTAGGGCTTGCTACCGTGGGAAGGTCAAGGACCCGCGGGCGGCTTGACCTTCCCACCGTGGGAAGCGTGAGCATCAATCGGTTGGCCCTAGCGAGGAGGAGACAGACCGTGGCGACTTACGATCCTGAAGATGTGGTCGAGGACTTGCGGCGGCGCGCCGCCGCGCTCGGCGGCCGGCGCATTGCAGCAGGTATCGCGGGAGCGCTGCTGCTGATCTTTCTCTGGTCGACCTGGTTCACGGTGCAGCCCGAGGAGACGGGCATCGTGCAGCGTTTCGGGGCGGTGGAGCGCACGGTGGGACCGGGCCTGCACTTCAAACTTCCGGACGGCATCGAGAGCGTCCGGCTGGTTCCGACGGCCCGGGTCCTCAAGGAGGAATTCGGGTTTGGCACCACCGCCACGAGTGCCGGCGAGCGAACGCAGTACGCGGCCGACAAGAAGGGATTCAAGGATGTTTCGCTGATGCTGACGGGCGACCTGAATGTGATCGATGTGCAGTGGATCGTCCAGTACCGGATCGAGGACCCGGTGCGCTATCTGTTCCGGGTGCGCGAGTCCCGGCAGACGATCCGGGATATCGCCGAGGCAGTCACGCGCCGGGTGGTCGGAAATCGCCTGGGGAGCGATGTGCTTACCGTCGGCCGGGTGGCCGTGTCCACCGAGGTCAGGGAGGAGATGCAAAAGATTCTAAGCGCCTACGAGACCGGTGTTCGCCTGGTCACGGTGGAGCTTCAGGACGTGACGCCCCCGGACACCGTCAAGCCCGCATTCAACGAGGTGAACGAGGCGCGCCAGGACCGGGAGCGCACGATCAATCAGGCGCAGGAGCAGGCCAATCGGGAGATTCCCAAGGCGCGCGGCGAGGCGACCCGCACGATCACCGAGGCCGAGGGCTACGCCGTCGAGCGGGTCAACCGCGCGAACGGCGAGGCAACGCGATTCCGGACCGTCCTCGGGGAGTACCAGCGGGCGCCGGAGGTCACGCGCCGCCGCCTCTACCTCGAGGCGATGGGGAGCATCCTGCCCGAAGCGAGTGCCCTGTACATCGTGGATAGCGACCAGAAGGCCTTGCTGCCCTGGCTGCGCCTGGAGTCGGGACGGACGCCTGCCGCTGCAGGCAGGGGAAGCGGCCAGGCAGACGGCGTCAAGGGAGGCAAGCAGCCATGAAGAACACGCTGAACATCGGACTCGGGCTCCTCGTGCTGGCGATCGTCATCGTCTTCTCCGGGACTTTCTATACGCTGGCGGAAGGCGAGCAAGCAGTGATTGTGCAGTTCGGCCGACCCGTGGGGGAACCGGTCACCGAGGCAGGGCTGCACGTCAAGCTCCCCGTCATCCAGGAGGCGCGCCGCTTCGAGAAGCGCCTCCTCATCTGGGACGGCGACCCCAACCAGATCCCCACCAAAGGGCGGGAGTTCATCTGGGTCGACACGACGGCCCGCTGGCGGATCGCCGACGCCAAGAAGTTCCTCGAGAGCGTCGCCACGGAAGCCGGCGCCCGCTCGCGCCTGAACGACATCATCGATTCCGTCGTGCGGGACCAGGTTTCGGGCAGCGAGCTGGTGGAGTTGGTGCGCAGCGCCTCGTGGGTCGTTCCCAAGGGAGAGATTCTGGAGGAAGTCCCCGCCGAGGTGCGGGAGGAGTTGAAAAAGGCGGTCGTCCGCGGACGCGAGGAGATCACCCGGACCATCCTGGCCGAAGCGCGGAAGGTCATCCCCCAGTACGGGATCGAGCTGGTGGACGTGCGCATCAAGCGGCTCGATTACGTGGAGAGCGTCCGGGCGAAGGTCTATGCGCGGATGATCTCGGAACGCAAGCGCATCGCCGCCCAGTTCCGCTCCGAGGGCGAAGGCCGCAGCGCCGAGATCCTGGGGACCATGGAGAAGGAGTTGCGCCAGATCCGCTCCAGCGCCTACCGGCGGGTCCAGGAAATCCGGGGGAAAGCCGACGCCGAGGCGACCCGCGTGTACGGGGCCGCCTATGGCGGCGATCCCGAGTTCTACGCCTTCTCGCGAACCCTGGAGGCCTACAAGGAAGCGCAGAACAAGAACTCGGTCGTGATCCTCACGACCGACAGCGACTACTACCGCTACCTGAAGCGGTCCGCGGCAACGGCCTCAGCCCGGCCGACTCACTGACACCGTGAGTCGGGCGGGACGTACGGCCGGGTTTCACCATTAGGGTGAATTCGGCCCCGGGACGGGAACCGATATGCGCATCCTTGCCGCCAGGTGGCTCCGCAGCGTGCTGCTGGTTGCGTCAGTCGCGGCGCTTGCCGCGGAACTGGTTGAACTGGTCGTCATCACTGATGCGCAAATCGCCAGGCTCGCGCAGCAGTTCGGGCCCATCGCCAAGCAGCACCTGACCGGCTGGAAGGGCATCCTGACCGATCCGAATTACAAGACGCTGCCGGAACGGAAAAAACTCGAGCTGGTGAACGATTGGATGAACCGGCCGCGGTTCCTGAACGACATCGATCACTGGGGAAAAGAAGACTATTGGGCAACCCCGATCGAATTTCTGTCCACTGACGGCGGCGACTGCGAGGACTTTTCGATCGCCAAGTACTTCACGTTGCGGGCGCTGGGCGTGCCCGACGACAAGCTGAGGCTCATCTATGTCAAGGAACTCGTGATCTACAAACAGGCCCACATGATCTTGGCGTATCTGCCCACCCCCGACGCCGATCCGCTGATCCTCGACAACATCAACCAGACGATCCGACCCGCGTCGACGAGAAACGATTTGCTCCCCGTATACAGCTTCAATGGTTCCGGGCTGTGGCTGGCGAAGGAGCAGTCGGGCCGCGGCCAACAGGTCGGCGGGTCGGATCGCGTCGGACTATGGCGGGATCTCCGGGCCCGGATGCGCGCGGCAAGCTGAGCTGCATTTCGACGTCGCCAGCTTGACCTTCCAATCATGGGAGGCCCTACACTGGCGCGGCCGAAAGCTCTCGCCAAAGGTGCGACGTGAAGGTCCTCGTATTCGTGCTGGCCGGCGGCCGGGGTGGCCACCCACCCCTGGATTGCCAGTGTGTCTGGTGTCGCTGCGGCGCGGAGCCGGGAGCATGACTCGGGCCGCAGCCGGTGAGCCGGTGGCGCCCATGACTCGAGCGCTTCGCCTTTGCGGCCACTGCGGCAAGAGCATTCTTGCCGAGCCTTACCAGCGCGCGGGTTCGGAATGCCGCTGCGAAAACTGTTTCCTCGATTCGCGCCGATCCGATGTCGATCCGAACATCGATGCGGAACGCCATGCGCTCGCCGAGGCGCTCGCCGCAGCGCTCGACCTGCGCGAGCGGGAAACCGGCCTGCACTCGAAGCGCGTCGCCTGCCACACGCTCGTGCTGGCAAAGCGGTTTACGATCGACCGCGATGCGCTGCGACAGATCTACTGGGGTGCCCTGCTGCACGACATCGGCAAGATCGGCATTCCGGACGCGATCCTGCTCAAGCCCGCAGCACTGACAGTTGCCGAGGAGGAAGTCATGCGCACTCATCCGCGGAAAGGCCAGGCGATCCTCGCCGGCGTCCCCTTCCTGAAGGATGCGGCGCAGATCGTGCTGAACCACGAGGAGCGCTTCGACGGCAGCGGCTACCCGCGGGGACTTGCGGGCGAGGCGATCCCGTTCGGCGCGCGCCTTTTCTCGGTCATCGACACGCTCGATGCGATGACTTCGGACCGCCCCTATCGCCGGCGCTTGCCGTTCGATGCCGCGAAGGCGGAGATCGTGCGCCTGGCGGGGAGGCATTACGACCCGGCGGCGGTGGACGCATTCCTGGGCGAGGAGGGCGTGCTGCGCGAGATGGTGGCCGTAAAATGTGGCGCTGCGTGGAGCGATGCACGTCCCGCGGGCGCCGCAGGGGAGCTCGGGAACCCGGCAGGCCCGCAGCGGTCGTAGAGAAACTCGCATGTTCGACGGAGTGCGCGGCCTCGTTGGCGTGTGTGCTTTCGTGGTGGGGACATCCTTGGAAGGAAGGCAAAGCCGTTGATCGTCGTTCATCAGGCGCAGGGGCACGCAGCGTTCACGCGCAGGGACTTCCTCGCGGCGTCCGCGGCAGGCGCGGGCCTCGCGCTGCTGCCATCGGCCGCCCTGGCTGCGCCAGGCACGCTTCGCGCCCGCGAGGCGCAGGTGGCGCTCGCCGGTGCCGCGTATCCGCAAACCGGCGTGTGGGGCTACGAGGGCAGCGTGCCCGGACCGGAGCTGCGCTTCAGGCAGGGCGAGCGGCTGCAAATCGAGGTCGAGAACCTGCTGCCCGCGGACACCACGGTGCATTTTCACGGCATTCGTCTCCCGAACGCGATGGACGGCGTGCCGGATCTCACGCAGCCGCCGATCGCCGCGCGCGGCGGAAAGTTCGCCTACGAATTCCCGCTGCCGGATGCAGGCACCTACTGGTATCACCCTCATCTCGGCAGCCCCGAGCAGGTCGGGCGCGGTCTCTACGGTGCACTGGTGGTGGAGGAGGCGGCGCCGCCGGCGGTCGATCGCGATCTGGTGTGGGTGCTCGGCGACTGGCGGCTCGATCGCGAGGCGCGGATCGTCGGGGATTTCGGCAATTTCATGGACGCGAGCCACGCCGGTCGGATCGGGAACACCGTGACGGTGAACGGTGCGGTCCGCGAAACGTTCGACGTTCGCGCGGGCGAGCGCCTGCGGTTGCGGCTGGTGAACGCTGCCAACGCGCGCATTTTCGGCCTGGATTTCCGCGGCCACGATCCGCTCGTGATCGCGCTCGACGGCCATCCGGTCGAGCCGCACCGGCCCGAAGGCGGCCGGGTGGTGCTCGGCCCGGCAATGCGCGCCGACCTGCTGCTCGACGCCGCCGGCGAACCGGGCCGTGCCTATCCAGTGGTGGACGATTTCTACCGCCAGCGCGCCTACCGCCTGCTCGATCTGCGCTATGCGAAGGAAGCGCTGCGCGGCGGGCGCGCCGGCGGCGGCCCGGCGACGATGGCGCCGAACACCATGCCCGAACCCGATCTCGGGCGCGCGGCGCGCCATCGCGTGGTATTCGGCGGCGGCATGATGGGCGACATGCCGATGACGGGAATGATCGGCCGCGGC
>Ga0209343_10003090_pt1 | contig 21125 bp, 24 predicted proteins | sample RifCSPlowO2_02_FD_184026 | JGI IMG/M metagenome (GOLD analysis project Ga0209343, IMG submission 184026) | Groundwater microbial communities from Rifle, Colorado - Rifle CSP2_plank lowO2_0.2 (SPAdes) (version 2) | ecosystem: Environmental > Aquatic > Deep subsurface > Groundwater | place... | reverse complement strand
CTCCTCGTCGCGCCGAGCGCCACCGAAGGCCGCATCGAAGCCGTACTTGTCCAGAGCCTGCTTCAAGCCCTCGGTCTTCATGATGTCGGTGTGCTTGGCACTGCCGTGGGTGAATGGGTTGATGTTCTGCGCCACGCCGTCCGGATTGACGTGGGTGATCAGGTCCAGGCCCATTTCGGCGACCATCTTGTCGCGAAACGAATACATCTCCTGAAATTTCCAGCGGGTGTCGACGTGCATCACCGGGAACGGCAGCTTGCCGGGAAAGAACGCCTTGCGTGCCAGGTGCAGCATCACGGCGGAGTCTTTACCGATGGAATAGAGCATTACCGGGTTGTCGAATTCGGCGGCCACTTCACGAATGATGTGGATACTTTCCGCCTCCAGCTGTTTCAGGTGGGTCAGTTTATCGAGCATGGTTACTCACGATTTGCAGTGTAATTGGGCCGGCGGGCCGTGGACGATGGCGCACTCTAGCACAGCGCCCGCTTCTAATCAGGAGGCTAACTAGATCGAAACGATCTAGCTTTATACCCACCGAATCGGCCAGCCACACCGTGTCAGATGGGATTGGGACAGTCGATAAACAGGTGCTCGATGGCGAACCGGCGCGCCAGGTAATCGCCCAGCGCCTGCACGCCATAACGCTCGGTGGCATGGTGGCCCGCGGCGATAAAGCTGATGCCGTTCTCCCGCGCGCTGTGAAAGGTCTGCTCGGATGCCTCGCCGGTCAGATAGAGGTCAACCCCGGCGGCGATGGCTTGGTCGATATAGCCCTGACCGCCCCCGGTGCACCAGCCGATCCGACGAACCACTTCGGCGCCTTCAACCAGCAAGGGCTCACGGCCGAGCACTTCCTGTACCCGCCGGGCGAAATCACGCGGACTCATGGGCTCGCGCAAAGAACCCAGCAAACCGACGCTACGCGGATCTTCCGGGTCGAGTGGCCCTTCGACGGTAATATCCAGCTGGGCAGCCAGCTGCACGTTATTGCCGACCTCCGGGTGCAGATCGAGCGGCAGATGATAGGCCAGCAAGCTGATATCGTTGCTCAGCAGGGTTTTCACGCGGCGCTGCTTCATGCCGGTGATGCACGGATTTTCGCCTTTCCAGAAATAACCGTGGTGCACCAGCAGCACATCGGCCTCAGCCTCGACCGCGGCATCGACCAGGGCCTGGCTGGCGGTTACTCCGCTGACGATACGCCGCACCTGGGGCCGCCCTTCGATTTGCAAACCATTCGGGCAGTAGTCACTGATCCGGCTGGCATTCAAGTAGCGCTGCGCTTCTTCCACCAGGGTGGTCAAGGCAATAGCCATATGGATTCCTCACCTGCTGTTGCAGGCCGCTGCCTTATTGGCGATCGGCCCTCTATAATGGCGCACCTTAAGGGGCGCATCAGCCCCCTGCAACCCTCAGGATTTCATCGATGTTCAAGGCCCTGCGTTTTCTTGGCTGGCCACTGCTGGTCGGTGTGCTATCGGCACTGCTGATCATTCAGTACTTCCCCCAATGGGTTGGCCTGCCCATCCAGGATGTGCAACTGCGCCAGGCGCCTAGCTATGACCGCTCGCAGGAAGGTCCGGTGTCCTATGCGGATGCGGTGGCCACTGCATCGCCGGCGGTGGCCAATCTCTACACCACCAAATTCGTCAACAAACCGGCTCTGCCCATGCTTGAGGACGAGCAGTTCCGCAAGTTCTTTGGCGACAACCTGCCCAAGCAGCGGCGCATGGAGTCCAGCCTCGGCTCGGCGGTGATCATGAGCACGGAAGGCTACCTGCTGACCAATAACCATGTGGTCGCTGGGGCCGACCAGATAGTGGTGGCCCTGCGCGATGGCCGCGAAACCCTGGCCCGGATAATCGGCAGCGATCCGGAAACCGACCTCGCGGTGCTGAAGATCGATTTGCATGACCTGCCGGCGATTACCCTCGGCCGCTCGGACAACATCAAGATCGGCGATGTCACCCTGGCCATCGGCAACCCCTTCGGCGTCGGCCAGACCGTGACCATGGGCATCATCAGTGCCACCGGGCGCAACCAGCTGGGCCTCAACACCTACGAAGACTTCATCCAGACCGACGCGGCGATCAACCCGGGCAACTCCGGCGGCGCGTTGGTCGACGCCCATGGCAATCTGATGGGCATCAACACCGCGATCTTCTCCAAGTCCGGTGGCTCGCAGGGCATCGGCTTCGCCATCCCGGTGAAACTGGCGCTGGAAGTGATGCAGGCGATCATCGAGCATGGCCAGGTGATTCGTGGCTGGCTGGGCATCGAAGTGCAACCCCTGACCCCGGAGCTGGCGGAATCCTTCGGCCTGGAGGGACGCCCCGGCATCGTCGTCGCCGGCATCTACCGCGACGGTCCGGCGCAGAAGGCCGGCCTGCAACCCGGCGACCTGATCCTCAATATCGACGGCGAAGCGGCCGGCGATGGCCGCCGCTCGATGAACCAGGTGGCCCGCGCCAAGCCCGGCGAGAAGATCAGCATCGAGATCATGCGTAACGGCAAACTGCAGGAACTGAGCGCCGAAATAGGCGTGCGCCCGCCCGCGAACGGGGGCTGATGGCCGCCGCTCACCGATAGACAGCAACTCTTTTGATAATTAATGTTATGTTATTACATAAATAATCAAGAGAGATCCTCGCTTGCGCCCGCCCTTCGCCCTGCTCGTCAGCCTGCTCAGCCTGCTCAGCCCCACCGCGCATACCGCCACCCCTGTCGCCCCCGCGCAGCTGAGCGACAGCATCATCAGCGCCAGCCCGGAACTGGCCGATGGCCCGGTACAGGGTTACCGCGCCACCCGCTCGGCCAGCGCAACCCGGACCGACACCGCGCTCAGTGAAATCCCCCAGGCCATCAGTGTAATTCCCAGCGCCGTACTGGACGACCTCGGCAGCCACAGCGTCGAACGCGCCCTGGACTTTGCCGGCGGCGTGTCCAGGCAAAACAATTTCGGCGGCCTGACCCTCTACGAATACAGCGTGCGCGGCTTCACTACGTCCGAGTTCTACAAGGACGGCTTCAGCGCCAACCGCGGTTACCCGAGCACGCCGGACGCGGCCAATATCGAACGCATCGAAGTGCTCAAGGGTCCCGCCGCCAGCCTCTATGGCCGCGGCGACCCCGGCGGTACGGTGAATATCGTCACCAAGAAGCCCCAGGCCGAACGCTTCGCCCGCCTGCAGACCAGCGCCGGCAGTTGGGATCGCTACCGCAGCGCACTGGACGTCAATACGCCGCTGGATGAACAGGGCGACCTGCTGGCGCGCCTCAACCTGGCCGTGGAGGATAACCACAGTTTCCGCGACCATGTCGGTAGCCAGCGCGTGTTCGCCGCGCCCAGCCTGAGCTGGCAGCTCAGCCCGGATACCTTGCTACGGCTGGAAGCCGAGCTGGTGCGCCACCGCTCGGTACTCGACCGCGGCGAGGTCGCGCCCGAGAACAAGCTGGGTAGCGTGTCACGCTCCACCTTTCTCGGCGAACCGAACGATGGCCATGTCAGCAACGACAACAACCTGCTGCAGGCCAGCCTGGAGCAGGCCCTGAACGACGACTGGCGGCTGCGCCTGGCCAGCCATTTCAAGGAAGGCAGCCTCGCTGGCTACGCCAGCGAAGCGCTGTCGCTGGCCAACGATGGCCGCACCCTGACGCGTCGCTTCCGTGAACGCGACACCAGCTGGCACGACAGCATCAGCCAGGCCGAACTACACGGCGACCTGAGCATCGCCGGGATGCAGCATCGCCTGCTACTGGGCGCCGAATACGAGAACTACCGCAAGAACGAGCGGGTCATCGAGGTTCGTCCGCGCAGCACTATCGACATCTACGACCCGCTCTATGGCCGCCCACGCCCCGATGGCGCCCGCTCCGGCAGCGACGCCCACGAACAGGTGCAGAGCCAGGCGCTCAACCTGCAGGATCAGATTGCCTTCAGCGAGCGCCTGCGCGGCCTGATCGGCGTACGCATCGAGCGCTTCGAGCAGACCATCGACAACCGGGTCAACGGCGCGCGCAGCCAGCAGAATCACGATGCGATCACCCAGCGCGTAGGCCTGCTCTATCAACTGACGCCGGCCGTCGCCCTGTTCGCCAATACCTCCACCTCATTCAAGCCGAATAACGGCCTGGATCGCAACGACCGGGCGTTCGACCCGGAACAAGGTATCGGCTATGAGGCGGGCCTCAAGCTCGACCTGCTGGACGATCGCCTCAGCGCCACCCTGGCCGCCTTCCACCTGACCAAGGAAAACGTGCTGACCGCCGACCCGGTCGACGCCAGTTTTCAGGCCGCTGCCGGGGAGGCGCGCAGCCAGGGCTTCGACCTGCAGGTCAGCGGCCAACTGAGCGACGCCCTGCGGCTGATTGGCGCCTTTGCCTTTATCAATGCAGAGGTCACCGACGGCGACCAAGCACTGCCGACCGGCAGTCGCTTGCTCGGCGTTGCGCAGCAAAGCGGCAGCCTGCTGGGCGTCTACGAGTTCCAGGACGGCTGGCTGCGCGGCTCGGATATAGGCGCGGCCTTCAACTACGTCGGCGACCGCTCGGGCCAGGCAGGCAGCGATTTCAGCTTGCCGGCCTATCACACCGTCGACCTGCTCGCCCATTACGCCTTCAGCCCGCGGATAAAAGTCGGCGCCAATCTCAACAACCTGCTCGACGAAAAGTACTACGAACGCTCCTACAGCAATCTCTGGGTCATGCCCGGCGAGCCGCGCAACCTGAGCGTCAACCTGACCGTCGATCTTTGATTCCCTGCAGCCCCGAGGCCCCCATGAAAAAAGTCTTCCCATTACTCGCCGCCGCCCTGTTTATCGGCCAGGTCGATGCCCACGGCCTGTGGACCGAACAACGCCGCGGCAATATCGAAACCATCTACGGCCACGGCGCCGAGGACAACGCCTTCAAGGCCGAGAAGATCAGCGGCGCCTGGGCCTACGACAACCGCGGCAAGATGATTCCCGTGAGCGTACAACGCCTGGTGGATCACGCCCGCCTGCAACCGCTGAGCCCGCCGGCCGTGGTTGCCGTGGCCCTGGATAACGGCCCCTGGTCGCTGACCCCGGACCAGCAGTGGATCAACCAGGGCCGCAGCAAGGTGCCCACCTCGAGCAAATCCTTGCACACCTTCAAATACAGCCTGGCGATCTACCAGCAAGGCGTCAGCCTGCCGGTGCTCGATCAGTTGAAGATGGTCATAGTGCCGGAGGCCGACCCGCTCGAAGTCGGCGTGGGCAAGCTGCTGCCGGTGCGCGTGCTGGTCGACGGCAAACCCGCCGAGGGCATCGAGCTGATCGGCGACTACCGTGGTGCGCCGCACCATATCAGCGCCAAGACCGACGCGGCAGGCCGCGCCCACGTCATGGTGCGCAACCAAGGGCTGAACATCATCGCCGCCGAGGTCGACTTGCCGGTGGCCCATGATCCGGATATCGAAACCCGCGGCCTGTTCAGCTCACTGAGTTTTATCGGTGAGGCACACCGCGAATAACCTGCATCGCGGACATAAAAAAGCCGGAGCACACTGCCCCGGCTTTTTTATGTCCCGGCGCTTACAGGCCGCTCAAGGCATCCAGCAGCGCCTGGTTCTGCTCCGGCGTGCCGATGCTGATGCGCAGGAACTGGGCGATCCGCGCCTGTGTGAAATGGCGCACGATCACCCCCTGCTCACGCAAGCCGGCCGCCAGGGTCGCCGCATCCTTGTGCGGGTGACGGGCGAAGACGAAGTTGGCAGCCGAGGGCAGTACCTCGAACCCCAGCGCCTGCAGGCCAGCCACGGTGACTTCACGACTCTCGATGACCTGCTGACAGGTACGCTCGAAATACTCGCGATCAGCGAAAGCGGCGGCGGCGCCGGCAATCGCCATGCGATCCAGCGGATAGGAGTTGAAGCTGTTCTTGATCCGCTCCAGCGCCTCGATCAGGTCCGGGTGGCCCACCGCCAGACCGACGCGCAGGCCAGCCAGCGAACGCGACTTGGACAGGGTCTGGGTCACCAGCAGGTTCGGATACTGGTCGACCAGGCCGATCGCCGTGGCGCCGCCGAAATCGATATAGGCCTCGTCGACCAGCACCACGCTGTCGGGATTGGCCTTGAGCACGTGCTCGATGGCCTCCAGCGCCAGCAGGCAGCCGGTCGGCGCATTGGGATTGGGGAAGACGATGCCGCCGTTGGGCCGGGCGTAGTCCTCGACACGGATCCGGAACTGCTCGTCCAGCGCGATCACCTCGGCGCTGATGCCGTAGAGGCCGCAGTAGACCGGGTAGAAGCTGTAGCTGATATCCGGGAACAGCAGCGGTTTGTCGTGCTGGAACAAGCCGTGGAAGGCGTGCGCCAAGACCTCGTCGGAACCGTTGCCGACGAACACCTGATCGAGCCGCACGCCGTAGTAGTCGGCCACCGCCTGCTTCAGGCGCTCGCCATTCGGGTCCGGGTACAGGCGCAGGTTGTCGTTCAGTTCGGCCTGCATCGCCGCAATCGCCTTGGGCGATGGGCCGTAGGGGTTTTCGTTGGTGTTGAGCTTGACCAGCTTGGCCAGTTTCGGCTGTTCACCCGGCACATAGGGCACCAGGTCTTTGACGAAGGGGCTCCAGAATTTGCTCATCCGCCCTTCTCTCCTCGAATGTGATCGGGTTGCCGTAGGGTGGAAAACCGCGCAGCGTTTTCCACCGATCGGATTGGCGAAGGTGGACAAGCAAAGTGTTGTCCACCCTACACAACAGACTTGTCGCTTGCAGCTTGAAGCTTACCGCTAGCTTTTAATGCGGTACTCGGCGCTGCGCGCGTGGGCGGTCAGCGACTCGCCACGGGCCAGCACGGAAGCGGTCTTGCCCAGTTCGGACGCACCCGCGGCCGAACAATGGATGATCGACGAACGCTTCTGGAAGTCGTAGACGCCCAGCGGCGAGGAATAGCGCGCGGTGCCGGAGGTCGGCAGCACGTGGTTGGGACCTGCGCAATAGTCGCCCAGCGCCTCGGCGGTGTAGCGGCCCATGAAGATCGCACCGGCATGCCGAATCAGCGGCAGATACTGCTCGGGATCGGCCACCGACAACTCCAGGTGTTCCGGGGCGATGCGGTTGGCTACCTCGATGGCCTGGGCCATGTCGAGCACCTGGATCAACGCACCACGGGCCTCGAGGGAGGCGCGAATGATCTCGGCGCGCTCCATGCTCGGCAACAACCTGGCGATGCTCTCGGCCACACGGTCGAGGAACGCCGCATCCGGGCTGACCAGGATCGATTGTGCGTCCTCGTCGTGCTCGGCCTGGGAGAACAGGTCCATGGCGATCCAGTCCGGGTCGGTCTGGCCGTCACAGACCACCAGGATTTCCGACGGCCCGGCGATCATGTCGATACCGACCTTGCCGAACACGTGGCGCTTGGCGGTGGCGACGTAGATGTTGCCGGGACCGACGATCTTGTCCACCGGCGGCACGCTCTCGGTGCCATAGGCCAGCGCCGCCACGGCCTGGGCACCGCCGATGGTGAATACCCGGTCGACCCCGGCGATGCAGGCGGCCGCCAGCACCAGCTCGTTGATCTCGCCGCGCGGGGTCGGCACCACCATCACCACTTCCGGCACGCCAGCGACCTTGGCCGGAATGGCGTTCATCAGCACCGAGGACGGGTAGGACGCCTTGCCGCCCGGCACATAGAGGCCGGCACGATCCAGCGGCGTGACTTTCTGCCCGAGCACGGTGCCGTCGGCCTCGGTGTAGGTCCAGGAATCCTGTACCTGCTTCTCGTGGTAACTGCGCACGCGCTCGGCGGCCACGATCAGAGCCTGGCGCTGCGCCGCGGTGATGCGGGTCAGGGCCAGTTCCAGACGCTCGCGCGGCAGGATCAGATCGGCCATCGAGGCCACATCCAGGCCATCGAACTGCTTGGTGAACTCGACCAGAGCGGCATCGCCGCGCTCGCGCACGGCCTTGATGATCTCCAGCACACGATGGTTGACCGCATCGTCCGAGACACTTTCCCAGCTGAGCAGATGATCCAGGTGCTGGGCAAAGTCCTGGTCGGCGGCGTCGAGTCGGCGGATGGCGATGGGAGCGGTCATAGCGGGCCTCATGATTGGCAAATGCTCGGGCGTCGCTAGGCTACCAAGCCCACCGCATGGACGCCCGAGATAATTGGCTATGACACGGATAGGCGGACGCGGCGTATTGCCGCGCTGAGGGTATTAGCTGGGGTGTCGCGCCTCGACCGCTTCGCGCAGGGTATCGATCAGCTCCTGGATGCGCGCGTGCTGCATCTTCATCGAAGCCTTGTTGACGATCAGCCGCGAACTGATGTGGGCGATCAGCTCCTGGGCTTCCAGGCCATTGGCGCGCAGGGTGTTGCCGGTATCGACCACATCGATGATCTTGTCGGCCAGCCCCACCAGCGGTGCCAACTCCATCGAGCCGTACAGCTTGATGATATCGACCTGACGGCCCTGCTCGGCGTAGTAACGCTTGGCCACGTTGACGAACTTGGTGGCCACGCGCAGCCGGCCTTTCGGCTCGGGCGCGCCGACGGCACCGGCGGTCATCAGCTTGCACAGCGCGATGCGCAGATCCAGCGGTTCATAGAGACCCTGGCCGCCGTACTCGAGCAACACGTCCTTGCCGGCCACACCGAGATCCGCCGCACCATGTTCGACATAGGTCGGCACGTCGGTGGCGCGCACGATCAGCAGGCGTACATCCGCCTGGGTGGTGGGGATGATCAGCTTGCGGCTTTTATCCGGATTCTCGGTCGGCACGATGCCTGCCGCGGCAAGCAGCGGCAGGGTGTCGTCGAGGATGCGGCCTTTGGACAGCGCAATGGTCAGCATGAAACAAGTTTCCTTTGGAACTGGGCCAGACCAGCCCTGGCGGGCTGGTTGTTGGGCATCGCGGCGATCAGCACCAACCTAACCCGGCACACGGCGAATTTTCGCGCCGAGCATCTGCAGTTTTTCCTCGATGCACTCGTAACCACGGTCGATGTGGTAGATGCGATCGATCAGGGTATCGCCGTCGGCGACCAGGGCGGCGATGACCAGGCTGGCCGAGGCACGCAGATCGGTGGCCATGACCGGGGCGCCCTTGAGCTTCTCGACACCGGTGACGATCGCGGTATTGCCCTCGACCATGATCTGCGCACCCATGCGGGTCATTTCATAGACGTGCATGAAGCGGTTCTCGAACACGGTCTCGATCACCGTGCCGGTCCCTTCGGCAATCGCGTTGAGCGCGATGAACTGCGCCTGCATGTCGGTGGGGAACGCCGGATAGGGCGCGGTACGCAGGTTCACGGCTTTCGGCCGCTTGCCTTTCATGTCCAGTTCGATCCAGTCGGCACCGGTGGTGATTTCCGCACCGGCCTCCTGCAGCTTGGACAGCACCGCTTCCAGGGTGGTTGGATCGGTGTCTTTCAGCTTGACCCGGCCACCGGTAGCGGCCGCGGCCACCAGATAAGTACCGGTTTCGATACGATCCGGCATCACGCTGAAACGGGCGCCGCCGAGACGCTCGACGCCATCGATGGTGATGGTGTCGGTGCCGGCACCGGAGATCTTCGCGCCCATGGCGATCAGGCAGTTGGCCAGATCGACCACTTCCGGCTCGCGCGCGGCGTTTTCCAGCACGCTGCGGCCTTTGGCCAGGGTGGCGGCCATCATGATGTTTTCAGTACCGGTCACACTCACGGTATCGAAGAAGAAGTGCGCACCGCGCAGGCCGCCCTCGGGCGCCTTGGCCTTGATATAGCCGGCTTCCACATCGATGGTCGCGCCCATGGCTTCGAGGCCGCGAATGTGCAGATCGACCGGGCGCGAACCAATGGCGCAACCGCCAGGCAGGGCGACTTCGGCATAACCGAAACGCGCCACCATCGGCCCGAGCACCAGGATCGAGGCGCGCATGGTCTTGACCAGCTCGTAGGGGGCGATCAGCGTCTTGATTGCCCGCGCATCCACTTCCACGCTGAGCTTCTCGTCGATGATCGGCTCGATGCCCATGCGCCCGAACAGCTCGATCATGGTGGTGATGTCGTGCAGGTGCGGCAGGTTGCAGATGGTGACCGGCGCATCGCCCAGCAGGGTGGCGGCAAGAATCGGCAGGGCGGAGTTCTTCGCCCCGGAAATGCGGATCTCGCCATTCAGGCGCACACCGCCGGTAATAATCAGTTTGTCCATGACTCTCTCGATTTAGGAGCGCGCGGCCCAATCGGCACGGCTGAAGAATTTCATGCTCACCGCATGGATACTGCCATCGGCAATCCAGGGATTCAGGTGAGCGTAGACCTGCTGTTGACGTTTGACCGGACCCAAGCCGGCCAACTCATCACTAATCAGATTCAGCTGGAAGTTGCAGCCTTCGCCTTCAACTTCCACCTGGGTGTTCGGCAGTTTGGCCTCCAGGAGGCTTTTCACTTCTAAGGCCTGCATGCTCAACCTCGATCAACGCATTCATTAACGACAGCAGAGTCTTGGGAGCTGGAGGACTTTTCCGCAGTAGCACCGCGGCAAGCCCGACAAACAACGAAGCTCGCGGCCGCGCATCATACAAAAAAAGCCCCTCGCCTGCGAACCCTACGCGGGCCTGTCCCGACCGGGGACCGGAGACCGGGTTCACGCCTCCAGCGGCAGCACGTCCAGCAGCCCGGAGACACTGGCGATCTCGCGCATGTCCTCGGGCAGACTGCGCACCACCAGGCTCTTGCCTGCAGCCTGGGCGTCGCGCATGAACGCCAGCAACAGCGACAGACCTACGCTGCTGGACTTGTCCACAGCCGCACAATCGATCACACAACTAGCCGCCTGACTGGCGGCAATCAACCGTCCGCCCTGGTCGCGCAAGAGCGGACCACTGAGATAATCGAGCACGCCAGAGAGCTGAAACAGCCCCGGTGACTGTTCGACGATAGCGGCCTTGCTCACGACTCACCCTTGGCCTGACGGGCCTTGGCCACGGTATCGGCCCAGCTGTCGATGACCTTGTCCAGGTCATTGCTGTTGTTCTGCATGGATTGAGCGAATTGATCGCGGAACAACTTGCCCACGTTGATGCCATTGATGATCAGGTTGCGCATCTTCCAGTTGTCGTCCTGGTTGACCATGGTGTAGGACAACGGGTAGATGGTGCCATTGCCGTCCTTGATCTCCATGTTCACCGAAGCGCGCTGCGGATCTTGCTTGCCGCTGGGTGGCAGCACGCGAATATCCTGATTGTTGTATTCGAGCAGGGCGTTGCCATAGAACTGCATCAGGCTGCGCTTGAAGTTCTCCTGGAAACGCTGCATCTGCTCAGGCGTGGCCTGGCGCGAGTAGCGCACGGTCATGACCCCACGGGAAATGCCGTCAACATCCACCACCGGGCCGAGAATATCGTTCAGGGCGTTGTAGAAGGCCGCTGGATCCTTGCGGTATTGCTCTTTATTGACCTTCAGGTCCTCCAGCAGCGTGGTGGTGGTCTGCTGCACCACTTGATGGGCACTCGGCGCAGCGACAGCCAGCAGCGGCAAGGCCGCCAGCAGTGCGAACAGGCTGTTACGCAGGGTCTTGAGCATGGTGGGAGCCCTCATTATTTGGCTTCATCTTTATTGACCGAATTGAGCAGGAATTTACCGATCAGGTCTTCCAGCACCAGCGACGACTGGGTGTCATAAATGGTACTGCCATCGACGAGCACCTCTTCGTCACCGCCAACGCTGATGCCGACGTACTTCTCGCCGAGCAAACCGGCGGTGAGGATCGATGCAGTCGAATCGACGGGCAGGTTGTCCACGCTGTCATCCAGCGAGAGGGTGACACGACCCGTGTAGCTGTCGCGATCCAGATCGATTGCGGTCACCTTGCCGATAGTCACCCCCGCCATGGTCACCTTGGCCCTTACGGTTAGACCGGCAATATTCTCAAAGTGCGCATAGATCTTGTATGTATCGTTGGCGCTGCCCACCGTCAGACCACTGACGCGCAACGCCAGCAGCAGCAGGGCCAATAACCCGGCCAACAGGAACAGGCCGACACCAATCTCCAGGGTGCGGTTTTGCATCAGAAGTCTCCAAACATCAAAGCGGTCAGAATAAAGTCCAGCCCCAACACGGCGAGCGAGGCGTAAACCACTGTTTTTGTGGTGGCGCGACTGATGCCTTCCGAGGTCGGTTCACAGTCATAGCCTTGGAAAACGGCGATCCAGGTAACGACAAAGCCGAACACGATGCTTTTGATCACCCCGTTGAGCACGTCTTCACGAAACGAAACACTGTTCTGCATGTTGGCCCAGAACGACCCCTCGTAAACACCGAGCCAGTCGATGGCAACCATCGCTCCACCCCAGATACCGACCACGCTGAAAATCACGGCGAGCAACGGCATCGAGATGAAGCCGGCCCACAGGCGCGGCGCGACGATGTACTTGAGCGGATCGACACCGATCATTTCCAGGCTGGACAACTGCTCGGTGGATTTCATGTTGCCGATTTCCGCGGTCAACGCAGAACCCGCGCGCCCGGCGAACAACAAGGCGGTGACCACGGGGCCGAGCTCGCGCAACAAGGTCAGGGCGACCATCTGCCCGACTGCCTGCTCCGAACCGTAGTCGGACAGGATATTGAAACCCTGCAGCGACAAGACCATGCCGATAAAAATCCCCGAGACCACGATAATCGCCAGGGACATCACACCTACCGAGTACAGCTGCTTGATCAGCAACTGCAGCGGGTTGCCGGCCGAACTGCGGCCGAACAGCGCACGCAGCAGAAACACCGTCGAGCGCCCCAGCGTGGCAACCGCGTCGATGCCGGCGCGACCGAGCAGACGGATCCGTTCGAGCGTAGATGTCTTGCGCATCAGCGCCCCCCCAGTAAATCGTCGCGGTAGTCTGCCGCCGGAAAATGGAATGGCACCGGCCCGTCGGGAATGCCCTTCATGAACTGGCGAACGCGCGGATCATCCGAGTTCATCAGTTCGTCCGGCGTGCCCTGACCGAGCACCTTGGTATCCCCCACCAGGTAGATGTAGTCGGCGATGCTGGCGGTTTCCGCCAGGTCGTGGGACACCACGATGCTGGTAATCCCCAGGGCATCGCTGAGCAAGCGAATCAAACGCACCAGCACACCCATGGCAATCGGGTCCTGGCCCACGAAAGGTTCGTCGTACATCAGTATCTGCGGATCCAGGGCAATCGCACGCGCCAGCGCCACGCGGCGCTTCATGCCACCGGACAGCTCATCCGGCATCAACTCGTACGCACCACGCAAGCCCACCGCCTGCAATTTCATCAGGACAATGTCACGAATCATTTCGTCAGGCAGCTGGGTGTGCACACGCAGCGGAAAGGCGACGTTCTCGAACACATCGAGATCGGTGAACAGCGCACCGCTCTGGAACAGCACGCCCATCTGTTTGCGCATATCGAACAGCTCGCTGCGCGAGAGGCCCGGCAAGTTCTGCCCATTGACCCACACATCCCCCTTGCTCGGCCTGAGCTGCGCGCCGATCAGGCGCAACAGCGTGGTCTTGCCACAGCCGGAAGGCCCCATGATGCCGGTGACCTTGCCGCGCGGGATGCGAATGTCTATATCTTTGAAAATGTCCCGGTCGCCGCGCTGAAAACTGAGGTTTTTCAGCTCGACCGCATACTGTTGCTCGGCACTCATCTCGACTCCTTGGATGCAGCCTCCCTGACAGACGCCCGCCAGCGTTGCGAAGACACCGCAGCTGCCGGACCGGCCGAAAATGGCCGCGCACTATAACATTGCCGAATTAGCCTGCCCAAGATCGAACATTTGTTTACAGAACGCTGACCACAGCGCTGAACATTTACCTGCAAGCGCCCCGAAAAAAGCACTCACCTCCTGCCCCCGGACGATTCAAAGGTGAGCGCGGGAATCTTTCCCGCTATAATCGCCGCCTTTTACTCGACATGCCTATTAAAGACGCCATGAGCCAGTCCAACGAGCTGATCAAGTCCGCACAACGCACCATCCGCCTGGAACTCGAGGCGATTGGAGAGCTGCTGCCACGCATCGACAGCAACTTCGTTCGCGCCTGCGAACTCATCCTGACCAGCAAGGGCCGCGTGGTGGTGGTCGGCATGGGCAAGTCGGGGCATATCGGCAACAAGATTGCCGCCACCCTGGCCAGCACCGGCACCACTGCCTTCTTCGTCCATCCGGCCGAAGCCAGCCATGGCGACATGGGCATGATCACCCGCGACGATGTGGTGCTGGCCCTGTCCAACTCGGGCTCGACGGCGGAAATCATCACCCTGCTGCCGCTGATCAAGCGCCTCGGCATCACCCTGATCAGCATGACCGGCAACCCGGACTCGGCGCTGGCCAAGGCCGCCGAAGTCAACCTGGACGCCCGCGTCTCCCAGGAAGCCTGCCCTCTCAATCTGGCGCCGACCTCCTCCACCACCGCCTCCCTGGTGCTTGGCGACGCCCTGGCCATTGCCTTGCTGGAAGCCCGTGGCTTTACCGCCGAAGATTTTGCCTTCTCCCACCCCGGCGGCGCCCTGGGCCGACGCCTGCTGCTGAAAGTGGAAAACGTCATGCATGCCGGCGCCAGCCTGCCCAGCGTGCAGCGCGGCACCTCGCTGCGTGACGCCCTGCTGGAGATGACCCAGAAAGGCCTGGGCATGACCGTGGTCACCGAGACGGATGGCCGCCTGGCCGGAGTCTTCACCGATGGCGACCTGCGCCGCACCCTGGATCGCGGTATCGATGTGCGTCAGTCGAAGATCGATGACGTGATGACCGTGCATGGCAAGACCGCCCGTGCGGAAATGCTCGCCGCCGAAGCCCTGAAGATCATGGAAGATCACAAGATCAGCGGCCTGGTAGTGGTAGACAATGACGACCGCCCGATAGGCGCCCTGAATATGCACGACCTGCTGCGCGCCGGAGTAATGTGATGAACCCTGATGTGATCAGCCCTGACCTGCAACAACGCGCACAGGCAATCAAGCTGGCGATTTTCGATGTCGACGGCGTACTCACCGACGGCAAGCTGTATTTCCTGGTCGACGGCAGCGAGTTCAAGACCTTCAACACCCTCGATGGCCACGGCATCAAGATGCTGATCGCCTCGGGCGTGCGCACTGCGATCATCAGCGGACGCACTACCCCGGTGGTCGAACGCCGGGCAAAAAACCTGGGCATCCAGCACCTGTACCAGGGCCGCGAAGACAAGCTGGTGGTACTCGACGAACTGCTTGGCGAACTCGGTCTAAGCTACGAGCAAGTCGCCTACCTGGGTGATGACCTGCCGGACCTGCCGGTGATCCGCCGAGTCGGCCTGGGCATGGCGGTCGCCAGCGCCGACGCTTTTGTGCGCCAGCATGCCCATGGCGTGACCCAGGCCCGCGGCGGCGAAGGTGCAGCCCGCGAATTCTGCGAGCTGATCATGCGCGCCCAAGGCAGCCTCTCCGCCGCCCAAGCCGCCTACCTGTAGAGCCCACTTATGCTGCGCAAACTGCTGACCCCTGCCCTTTACGCTATAGCGGCCGCGCTGCTGGCCGCCGTCGGCTATTGGAACATCAACCCCGACAGCTTTTCCGAGCGTCCGGCACAAGCCGAGGCCGAAAACGCCATCGACTTCTACGTCATCAATGCCACTACCGTGCAATACCAGGCCGACGGCAAGCTGCATTATGAAATGACCAGCGACAAGCTGGAGCACGTCAAGCGCAGCGACATCACCCTGCTGACCAACCCCTTCCTGCATCTGTATCGCGGCACCGAACTACCCTGGAAGGTCAATAGCGCGCGCGCCGAAGTGGCGCCGCAAGGCAAGGAAGTGGAATTGATCGACAACGTCCGTGTCGAGCGCACCGATGCCAAGGGCCGCCCAACCATTCTGACCACCAGCCGCCTGACCGTAATCCCGGATAAGGAATATGCGCAGACCGAGCAAGCCGTTAGAATCGTCGCGGCCAATGGAGTGACCACGGCACAAGGAATGAAAGCGTACTTGAATGACGGCAGGATGCTCCTGCTGTCCAACGTAAGAGGCCAGCATGAGGTTCGTTAAAACCTTCCCCTTTTTGCTCAGCTTGAGCGCTGCGCTCGGAAGCGCCTGCGCTTGGGCGCTGCCCACTGACCGTGAGCAGCCGATCCGCGTACAGGCCGACAGCGCCGAACTCGATGATCGACAAGGCGTCGCAGTCTATCGCGGCGACGTGATCATCACCCAGGGCACGCTGAAGATCACGGGTGACACCGTGACCATCACCCAGAACGCCCAAGGCGACATCGAAATTTTCACCTCGGTCGGCAAACCTGCCTATTACGAGCAGCAGCCATCTGCGGACAAGCAGATCGTCAAGGCCTACGGCCTGACCATCCAGTATTTCGCCGCCAATGAGCGCATCGTACTGATCGACCAGGCCAAGGTGATCCAGGAAGGCAATACCTTCGAGGGCGAGAAAATCGTCTATGACACCCAACGCCAGATCGTCAATGCCGGTCGCGCCACAGGCACCAACGTCACCACGCCGCGCCCACGCATCGACATGGTGATCCAGCCGAAGAACCCACCAGCCGAACAGCAGGCGCAGTAGCAATGGCCACTTTGACAGCCCAGCACCTGGCCAAGAGCTACAAAGGCCGCCAAGTCGTGCGCGACGTCAGCCTGAGCATCGACAGCGGGCAGATCGTTGGCCTGCTCGGCCCCAATGGCGCGGGCAAGACCACCTGCTTCTACATGATCGTCGGCCTGGTGCAGGCCGATCAGGGCCGCATCCTGATCGACGACCTCGACGTCAGCCACCTGCCGATGCACGGCCGCGCCCGCGCCGGTGTCGGCTACCTGCCGCAGGAAGCCTCGATTTTCCGCAAGCTCAGCGTGGCCGACAACATCATGGCCATCCTCGAGACCCGCAAGGAACTGGACCGGGCCAGCCGGCGCAAGGAATTGGAAAGCCTGCTGCAGGAATTCCATATCAGCCACATCCGCGACAACCTCGGCATGAGCCTGTCCGGCGGCGAACGCCGGCGCGTGGAAATCGCCCGCGCCCTGGCCACCGCACCGAAATTCATCCTGCTCGACGAACCCTTCGCCGGGGTCGACCCGATCTCGGTCGGCGACATCAAACAGATCATCCACCATCTCAAGGCCAAGGGCATCGGCGTACTGATCACCGACCACAATGTCCGCGAGACCCTGGATATCTGTGAAACCGCCTACATCGTCAGCGATGGCCAACTGATCGCCGAAGGCGATGCCGACGCCATTCTGGCCAACCAACTGGTCAAGGATGTCTACCTGGGGCACGAGTTCCGCCTGTAACAGCGGTTTTTCTCAACCGAACAGCAGCCAGAGCTAGGCAAACCACTGCAGATCAGGCATATAATTTGCTTCCTTGTGGCGCTACGGCGCCCTGTAGTGGATTGCGCAAAGACGCCGGCAAATAAGGTCTGCAATGAAACCATCGCTAGTCCTGAAAATGGGCCAGCAGCTGACGATGACCCCGCAGCTGCAACAGGCCATTCGCCTACTCCAATTGTCTACCCTGGATCTGCAGCAAGAGATCCAGGAGGCCCTGGAGTCCAACCCGATGCTCGAGCGCGAAGAAGACGGTGACGACTTCGACAACTCGAATCCCCTGGCCGACGGCGCCGAAAACCAGGTGCCCACCCCTCAGCAGGAAGAGTCCTACCAGGACAACAGCCACCAGGAAACCCCACAGACCGTGGACAACCTGGAAGAGGGCGAATGGAACGAACGCATTCCCAACGAACTGCCGGTCGACACCGCCTGGGAAGACGTCTACCAGACCAGCGCCAGCAGCCTGCCGAGCAACGACGATGACGAGTGGGACTTCACTACCCGCACCTCGTCTGGCGAGAGCCTGCAGAGTCACCTGCTCTGGCAGCTCAATCTGGTGCCGATGTCCGACAAGGATCGGCTGATCGGGGTCACCCTGATCGACTGCATCAACTATCAGGGCTATCTGGAAGAAAGCCTCGAGGAAGTCGTCGCCGCCTTCGACCCGGACCTGGACATCGAGCTGGACGAAGTGGAAGCCGTGCTGCACCGCATCCAGCAGTTCGAGCCCGCCGGTATTGCCGCCCGTGACCTGCGTGAATGCCTGCTCCTGCAACTGCGCCAGCTGCCCGCCAAGACACCCTGGCTGGCCGAGGCGCAACGCCTGGCCAACGACTACCTCGACCTGCTCGGCAGCCGCGATTACAGCCAGCTGATGCGCCGCATGAAGCTCAAGGAAGACGAGCTGCGCCAGGTCATCGAACTGATCCAGAGCCTCAATCCGCGCCCCGGCTCGCAGATCGAGTCGAGCGAACCGGAATACGTGGTGCCCGACGTCATCGTGCGCAAGCACAACGAGCGCTGGCTGGTGGAGCTGAACCAGGAAGCCATGCCGCGCCTGCGGGTCAATGCGCAATACGCCGGCTTCGTCAAACGCGCCGACACCAGTGCCGACAACACCTTCATGCGCAACCAGCTGCAGGAAGCGCGCTGGTTCATCAAGAGCCTGCAGAGTCGCAACGAAACCCTGATGAAGGTCGCCACCCAGATCGTCGAGCACCAGCGCGGCTTTCTCGACTACGGCGACGAGGCGATGAAGCCCCTGGTCCTGCACGACATCGCCGAAGCGGTGGGCATGCATGAATCGACCATTTCGCGGGTCACCACGCAAAAATTCATGCACACCCCGCGTGGTATCTACGAGCTGAAATATTTCTTCTCCAGCCACGTCAGCACCTCCGAAGGCGGCGAATGCTCGTCAACGGCGATCCGCGCCATCATCAAAAAACTGGTCGCAGCGGAAAATGCAAAAAAGCCGTTGAGTGACAGCAAGATCGCTGGTTTACTGGAAGCACAGGGCATACAAGTAGCCCGCCGCACAGTCGCAAAATACCGTGAATCGCTTGGTATAGCGCCCTCCAGCGAGCGCAAGCGATTGATGTAAGGTGGCACTCGACGAAAGACCAACAAACAAGGCATACACCGCACCCGGCCTCGCTCTCTCGCTAGCAGCCACACTGCCAAGATCCGAAGAGCGATGGGGTCAAGTTCGGTTTGCCAACGTCTTTCACGCCAAAGTATTCCGGTGGCAGGCCCGATAGCCTGTCTCTCATACGCGGCAACAAGGAGAAACGGTATGCAAGTCAACATCAGTGGACACCAGCTGGATGTGACCGACGCCCTGCGCGACTATATCGACGAAAAACTCGGTCGATTGGAGCGCCATTTCGACAAGATCACCAACGTGCAAATCACCATGGAGGTCGAGAAGCTCAAGCAGAAAATCGAAGCGACCCTGCATATCGCCGGCGGCGAAGTGGTCGCCAATGCCGAACACGACGACATGTACGCAGCCATCGACCTACTGACCGACAAACTCGACCGTCAACTCATCAAGCACAAGGAAAAGCAGATCGACCGCCAGCAGGGCGCTACGGCCCGCTGAGATCGCCTCCCTCCTATGATCCGACTCGAAAATATCCTGACCCCCGGCCGTTCCCTGGTGAACGTGCCGGGAGGCAGCAAGAAACGTGTACTCGAACAGATAGCCAACCTGGTGGCACGCGAACTGCCCGACCTGGATGGCCAAGACATTTTCGAAAGCCTGATCGCCCGCGAAAAACTCGGCTCGACCGGTTTCGGTAATGGCATTGCCATTCCGCACTGTCGCCTGCCGGGCTGTAACGCACCGATCAGTGCTCTGCTGCGCCTGGATGCAGCGGTGGACTTCGACGCCATCGACGGCGCGCCTGTCGACCTGCTGTTCGTCCTGCTGGTACCGGAAGCGGCCACTGACGAACACCTGGAATTGCTACGCCAGATCGCCAGCATGCTCGACCGCAGCGATGTGCGTGAGCGTTTGCGCCAAGCCCAGAGCAGCGATGCGCTGTATCAGGTCGTGGTGGACGTACAAAGCCAGCTCAACCGGGCCTGACCATGCGCCTGATCATCGTCAGCGGTCGCTCCGGTTCCGGCAAAAGCACCGCCCTCGATGTCCTTGAGGACAACGGCTTCTACTGCATCGACAATCTGCCGGCCGGCCTGCTCCCCGAACTGGCGGAGCGCACCCTGCAGGATACCGAACTGCTCCATCCGCAAGTCGCCGTGTCGATCGACGCGCGCAACCTGCCGAGCCAGCTCAAGCGTTTCCCGGAAATCCTCGAGGAGGTGCGTGCACGGCATATCAAGTGCGACGTGATCTACCTGGATGCCGATGAGGAAACCCTGCTCAAGCGCTTTTCCGAGACTCGCCGCCGCCACCCGCTGACCAACGAGAACCGCTCGCTGGCCGAGGCAATCGCCGATGAAAGCCTGCTGCTCGGACCGATCACCGACCTCGCCGACCTGCAAATCGACACCACCCATCTCAACCTCTACCAGTTGCGCGACAGCCTGAAACTGCGCCTGCTCAATCAGCCGGAGCCGGGCACCGCCTTTTTGGTCGAGTCGTTCGGTTTCAAGCGTGGCATGCCGGTGGATGCCGACCTGGTGTTCGATGTGCGTTGCCTGCCCAACCCCTACTGGAAGCCGGACCTGCGCGACTTCTCCGGGCTCGACCAGCCGGTGGCCGACTACCTGGCAGCCCAGGCCGATGTCGAAGAAATGTTCCAGGACATCCTCGCCTATCTGAAGAAATGGCTGCCACGCTTCGCCGCCAGCAACCGCGCCTATGTCACCGTGGCCATAGGCTGCACTGGCGGTCATCACCGCTCGGTATACCTGGCCAATCGCCTGGGCGAGACCCTGAAACCCATTCTGAAAAACGTCCAGGTTCGCCACCGCGACCTTAGCTAAGGATCCTGCCGCGATGCCTTCCTGCGAAATCACCATCATCAATAAACTGGGCCTGCATGCACGCGCAGCAGCCAAGTTCGTCGGTGTCGCCGGGCGCTACCCCTGCCAGGTCAAGGTCGGCCGCGCCCCTGAGAGCCTGGTGGATGGTAAAAGCATCATGGCCGTGATGATGCTCGCGGCCGGCAAAGGCACACCGATTCACCTGCACACCGAAGGCGAGCAGGACGATGATGCACTCAACGCCCTGATCGAACTGATCAACAACTACTTCGACGAAGGCGAATAGCCAGAATCACTCGTAGGGTGCGCCGCGCGCACCACTGACTTATAAACCCGGTGCGCGCAGCACACCCTGCACGGGCC
>Ga0209343_10003089_pt1 | contig 21126 bp, 23 predicted proteins | sample RifCSPlowO2_02_FD_184026 | JGI IMG/M metagenome (GOLD analysis project Ga0209343, IMG submission 184026) | Groundwater microbial communities from Rifle, Colorado - Rifle CSP2_plank lowO2_0.2 (SPAdes) (version 2) | ecosystem: Environmental > Aquatic > Deep subsurface > Groundwater | place... | reverse complement strand
CTTATTCTTCCAGTCATACTTGGAGTAGCCAAGCTCATGGTCAAGCTCAGTTTCCAATGCTTCCTGAAGGAGTTCTCCGAACTCCTTCACAAGAGCCTTCTGAATACTGTCTCCGTCTGTGAGTTTGTTTTCCTTCAGGAATGCTCTTGCCTGTTCTCTTGTGAATAATCTTGTCATCCACCCCACCTCCTTTCTATTCTTTTATTGTGGAGTTTCAGCAAAATACTTTACGCACCCTATTGAATATCGCTGAAATTGTTGAATTAGTTGATAGAAAAATAAGCCGAAAATCTGCTATAAACGTAGCTGGTCTTCTTATTGCCCTGCTTATGGACATAGCAGATGTGGTAAAAGAGCACGAGATTGATGCATTTTCATATTTTTCAAAATTGAAAGCAAACTATTTCGATACAATATTTCTTTCTGTTATAAAAGAAAGATTTATAGATACAATTATTACAAATGATTCGCATTTTGAAGAATTAAAAGACCTGAAAGTGATAAAACCGTTAGATTATTCATTGGTTTTATAGATTAAAATGTTTCTTTATTAATTTACCACCATATGGGAAGATATATTTAAAAACTTTTATTTCTCATTATATATATATGACAACCATGGAAGAATTGGAAAGACAACTGAGAGAAGGATGTATAAACTATGGTATATCATACATAAATGAACATCCTGACCATACTATACCTGTCTCCAAATATCTGCTAGATGTTTTTGGTGATAAAGCTGTTGAATATATGGCTGCTCTTGAAGATGTGGGAGTGAAAGTTGAGGCATTAGAAACTGCGGTTAGATATGGTGCTGGAGAAGCTCCTGTGAAAGCTGTTGACTATATGGCTGCTCTTGAAGATGTGGGAGTGAAAGTTGAGGCATTAAAAACTGCGGTTAGATATGATGCTGGAGAAGCTTCTGTGAAAGCTAGAGCATATCTTGACCAAATAAATAAACCTGAGTGTGTAACCAAACTGATGAATGAACTTCGAAAACTGTAGAAATTCTTGAAATTATTAAAACTTGGATTGCTATAATTTACTCATGAAGATCGGCATTGAAATTCATCAGCGTCTCGGAACCAAAGAAAAGTTATTCTGCCACTGCCCTGCAAATGCTGAAGGCAGAAAAATTAGGCACATTTACAGAAGACAGCGGCCAATAGCAGGTGAATTAGGCGAAGTTGACCCTGCAACCATGTATGAATATTTTCGTGATAGGGTTTTTGAATACAGTGTTTCTGAAATGACCTGTATGGTTGAAACAGATTCTGATTTCCCTTTTCCTGTTAATAAAGAAGCTTTGGAAATAGCTTTTCAGATAGCCATGCTTTTTAAAATGGATGTACCTGATACTGCGTATATCATGCGAAAAATTGTTACAGACGGCAGCAATACTAGTGGATATCAAAGAACAATTCTCATAGGTCTCGGAAATGAAAATTCTGTTGTACCTACTTCACAGGGATCTGTGAAAATCAGTACACTTCAATTAGAGGAAGAATCAGCTGTACCATTTGGAAATGATGGTTTTATATCATACAATGTTGACAGGCTTGGTATTCCTTTGGTTGAGATAGGAACAGAAGCTGATATTAAAACTCCTGAGCAGGCACTGGAGGTTGCTGAATATATAGGAACTTTGCTCAGATCTGTGAAGGTTGCAAGAGGTATTGGAACAATAAGACAGGATGTAAATGTCAGCATACCTGAAGGAAACCGGGTTGAAATCAAGGGATTTCAGGACCTGAAGAACATTCCTCTTCTGATAAAAAATGAAATGAATCGGCAAAAAGCTTTACTGGAAATAAAGAAAAAATTAAATGGAAAAAACATGAAAAAGAGAGAGATAAAATTAGTAACTAAAACTTTTGAAAATTCAAAATGCAGTCTTGTTTCGGATGCATTAGGAAATGACAATGGTGTTCTGGGTGTTGTGCTTCCTGAAATCAGGGAATTTATGAAAATGGATTGTGGTGGACATACATTTGGAAAAGAGCTTTCATTTTATGTTCATGCATATGGACTGAAAGGCATGATTCATTCTGAAGAAGATATGGAAAAATATAATCTCAAAGATGAATTTATGAAACTGGATTCAGAACTGCATAAAAATGAAAAAGATGTTATAGCAATATTGATCGGTGAAGAAAAAACAATCAGAAAAGCAGCTGATGCTTTGCTGAATCGTATTGAGTTTTTATATAACGGTATTCCAAAAGAAACCAGAGTTGCTCTGCCTGATGCAACTACAAAGTATACACGCCCTCTGCCTGGATCTGGGCGACTTTATCCGGAAACAGATTTGCCAAACTTAAAAGTTGATAAAAATTATCTGAATATTGTGAAAAAAAATATTCCATTGACATTGTTTGAAAAAATGAAAATTCTGGAAGCTCAACTTCCAAAAGAATTAGCAACGCAGCTAATTCGCTCAAAATATCTGGAACTTTATGATCATCTTATAAAGCGCAGAATTGAGCCAAAATTAGCTGCAACTATCCTGCTGACAATATTTACAGATTTAAAACGTCAGGGCGTGGCTGTTGATGAAATCAGCAAAGACAGAATTTTCAGTTTGTTGAAAGTAGTTGACAAAAAAATTTCCAAAGATGTTTTACCTAATGCATTAACAATGTTGGCTCATGGAAAATCACTGGATCAGGTTTGTGACAAATACGGGCTTCTGCCGCAATCAAAATTAAAAGAAATGGTTCTGAAAATTATGGCAGAAAAACCCGGATTAAATGAAAAAGCTTTAATAGGTCTGGTAATGTCTAATGCCAAGGGCAGGGTTTCTGGCAAGCAGACTGCAGAAATGATTAACAGGGCTATGAAGAAGTGAGTCAGTAAACGTATTTTAAACTTCTATTATAATAATAATTATGATACCTGAATTTTATCACGGATTTATGATTTACCGGAACATGCACGGGCCTGTATATGTTTCAATGCATAGCGGCCCTAGTATTGAAACGCCGACAAACAGGGAAAATACAGAAACCCCGGCAAGCTTAGCTTGTCTGGAGACAGGTGGTACTTTGGTTCTTTCAAATATCACAAGAAAGAGAATATTTGGAATAGATTTCAACAGAGAGCTTCCTACTATGGACAAAGCTCTTGATATGTGGAATGAGTTCAAAACCGAAGCTAATCCAAAACTGTTGAAAAATTTCAGGATGCGTTATGCATTTACTGCCCATGATAGAACTGACTATAAAGCCAGAGCAGCAGTGTACAATAATTTCTGGTCAACCCTCAGGAACACTGGAAATCTTTATGTATTTATTCATAGAAAATTTTCCAGAATCAAAAATTACCCGAGTATTATGGATGTTGTTTCTTTCAGTGGAAAGGGAATAAACAGGAGAATTATACAGAACATAATAAACGAGCTGAACGAAGATTATAAGATGTTTTTCCATAAAATTTCTGAAGATTATAAAAAAGCAATACTTCTTGAGCAAAAAAGGATATTCAGCAATAATGAAAGAGTTAAGAAAAGGAGTGAACTTATTCTGCGAGATGGTGACTTTGAAAATCACATGGCTTCTGACATGGATGTTATAAAAGACTTTTCCGATACAGAAGATAAGGAAGCCCTGCAAAAAAGATTCAACCAGAGGAATTTTGAAACAGCGACAAAAAGTGCTTTTAAAAATTTGGGAAATCCTTTGATAACACTTGATGATATATTCACAGGGGAACTTGCATATGGTCCGAAAAAAGAGCTTTTTCTAGGCAAGGATAAGGTTGTCCTTGAAATTGAATGCAACGAATTTCTTAATCACTGGTATCCCGAGATAACAGCACAGATCATCGTGTCCGTGATAAGAAAGATAAGAGCATCTGAAGAATACAGGAAAATCGGATATACCCAGACAGACATGGAAAGATTTTTTGGTAGATGTTCATGAAAAAAATATTCGGAATTGGGCTGAATAGTTTCAGCAGAATGGATGGAATATATTTCATACCGGATTATGAAATGATAGTTTTAGAGAATACTCTTGAAGATAAATTGCTAAGAAAACACGCCAGAATAAGAATAACCAGACGTGATCCTGTGAGAAATAAAAATACGCTTAATGTACTCAGAAAAGCTGTTGAAAATAAGTGGGTTCCTAAAAATTCCTATAACATAGTATACATAGATACTGAACGAATAGAAAAAGTTGCAAAAGAGAATAATTTTCACATTGTCGGATGCGTAGCAGATAAGTTTGACATTTTTTATAAGATACGAATGCGTGCCGCAGCTGAAAAAATGAACATACCTGTTGTTCCGGGTGAAATTTTAAAAACCAGAAATTTCAGTTATGTGAAGGTGAAGAAAAAATACAGGCAATTTGTAGTCCAGAATTCTGACAGCAGTGGCGGCAGAGGAACTTTTTTTATTAATTCTGAAAGCCAATGGAAAAAGATCAGGCATAAACTTGAAAATGAAATCATTGCAATGAAGTATATTGAAGCTGACCCTGTTAGCATTTCCTGCTGCATTATTGGTAGTGAGGTTTTATATACAAAACCGCAAATGCAGCTGATAGGGTTGAAGCAATGCACAAACATGAAATTCAGATTCTGTGGTCATGACTGGGCAATGCCAATATCAAATACTGCTAAAAAACTTGCTTATGATTATGCTGAAAAAATAGGAGAGCACCTGAAAATACAGGGTTATAAGGGAATCTTTGGTCTTGATATGTTACGCTACAAAAATACTATATATCTATCAGAATGCAATCCGAGGATGGTTGGAACTTTTCCTGTATTATCGATGTTACAGCACTTTTATAAAGAACCTTTGCTTATGAAATATCATGTTAAAGCTTTCCTGAATCAGAAACCTGATGTTTCTTCAAAAGATATGCAAAAAAGAAAGATCGGCAGCCAGATAATACTCTACAACAAACAGAAAACAGATGTTAACACAGGGAACATTTTAAGACCAGGTGTTTATTCCCAAAAAACACTGGAATATCTGCGGCCTGGATTTGATCTGACTGAAGTCCACAGAAACGAATTTCTTCTGACGGGCGGAATATATGATGGAGATCATGTCTTCAAGCCTGATAACCAGTTGTTGCGGATTGTAGCAAGAGAGGGCGTAAGTAGTGGAAACGGATTGAATAAAAAATGGGCCGGAATCGTGAATAGGGTTTATGAAAAAATGGATATAAAAACATTGCTATATAAGACAACACAAACCCAAACGCACAGGAGAAAAATTAGTAAAGGTAGTTTAGGAAATCATATGGGATAGATAAGATGTGTTTGATTTGACAGGAAATTATAAAAAAGGTTTGTTGGTAGTTGAAGGGCATATGTATAATGTCTCTATATCAGAGCTTGTCGGTCCAGAAATACAAAATGACACCGTAGTATATAGAGATGATGCTGGACACAAAGTATGCATTTCACTGGAAGAATATTTAGCATTGAGAGAAGCTCATCAGGATTTGGATGATGTGTGGAATGAACCTGGTAAGGAGTTACGAGAATTGTGGATATAATAGTTCATAGAAAGGTGTTATGAAATGGCTGATAACGAGGAGCAAAGAAGTTTTGTTATGAGATATGATGGTAATACCTGTAATGGATATGCGGTATACAATCTTTCAATATCTTCTTCTGCGAATGTGTGAATTATGTCTGCGTGCACCAGTGCTAATAATATTTACTCTTTCTATATAGGGCTTTTCAATCTTTTTGATTGAAAATTCACGATAATCCTTCAAAATCCTGGAAAAATTATCATGTTCATAGTCACATAGCAGATTAATTACTTTCCCCTGTTCTCCTGCTCTGGCTGTTCTGCCTATCCTGTGAACATAATTTTTAGATTCTCTTGGAATATCATAATTGTAAACATGTGAAATATTTTCAATATGCAGGCCGCGAGCTGCTACATCAGTGCATACTAATACTCCTGCCTTTCCTTCGTCAAATAATCCAATAGTTTTAGTGCGGCTGTTTTGTGCTAAGCCGCCATGAATAGGAATTGCATTGATTCCATTTATCTTGAGATTTTTAGCAACAAAATCAGTGTTTTCCCTAGTGTTGCAGAAAACCATTATTAATTCACTTTTTTCATGCTTTAGCAAATGAACAAGCAGAGAAAATTTCATATTTTTCTGGACATCATAATAAACCTGCTTGAGTTTTCTCGGATCAACCATTTTTTCAGCTGAGACACTAACTGGTTTGTTCATATATCTATCTGCCAGCCTTTTGATAGAAGACGAAATTGTAGCAGAAAAGAACAATGTCTGGCGTTTTTCAGGACATGTTTTAATTATTTTTTCCACATCATCTATAAAACCCATATCCAGCATGCGATCTGCTTCATCTAGAACCAGAAATTTGACTTTTGACATATTGATCGTTCTTCTTTCAAGATGATCCAATAATCTGCCTGGAGTAGCTACTACTACATCTGTTCTATGAAGCTCATTGATCTGAGGTTCAATAGAAACTCCTCCGTATATAGCAGTAATCCTTATTTTTTTATTTGAAAGTTCATCAAGATCATTCCTAACCTGTTCTGCAAGTTCTCTTGTAGGAGTAAGTACAATTGCCTGAATTCCTCGTTCATGAATTACCTGGTGTATAATTCCACAGCCAAAAGCCAGTGTTTTTCCTGAACCTGTTGATGATTGCCCTATTACATCAGTTCCTTTCATAATATGCGGAATTGACATTTCCTGTATTTGAGTTGGTTTTGTAAATCCTAATTTCTGTATGTTTTTGACTAAGTCATTACTCAGCCCAAGTTCTTTAAATGTTTTCATTCTTTCTAAATGTTTTCATTCTTTATAAAGCCTTTTCTTTTAAAACAGACATGCAAATTAAATATATGGAAAAGCAGATTGTAGGGCCACTGGAGCGTGTAAAAATCATAGGAGAAAAAAGGTCTGTTGAAACTCTTGCCAAGTTTGACACAGGAGCATCAAACAATTCAATAGATTATAAAATAGCTGCAACAGCTGGTGTGGGACCTATAATTTCTTCTGTTAAAATAAAGAATGCATTTACAAAAAATAAGATAGTAAGAAGGCCTGTAACCAGGATGAGAATGGAAATAAGGAATATAAAATTCAATACAAAAGCAAATTTAGAAGATCGTTTGAAAAGAAATGTTCATGTTCTGATAGGTAGAAATATTATAAGAAAGCACTTTATCATAGACGTTTCAGGCAGATATAAAAGATTACCTAAGATAAGTCTTCATGAAACAGTTACTTTAAAAGCCATCAAAGAAAAAACATTAAAAGCTAAAATTGACACGGGAGCTGAGATCACATCAATCGACTCTTCGCTTGCAAAACAAATAGGCGTGGAAATTACAGGAATTAAAAAAATTTCAAGTTCATCAGGATCAAAAAAAAGGCGAATTGGTTATTTGGATTTAAAAATAAAAGGTATGATTATTAAAAACGTTAAATGTAATATTGTAAACAGATCGCACATGAAATACGCTATATTGATCGGAAAAAATGTGTTGAAAGATAATTTTTTAGTGGATTTGGAATCAGGGAAATGAAAAAGTTAAAATGAGGCGAAATAAAATAATGTCAGAGAAAATTAAGAAATCACTGTTGATATTAGGCCCGAATAAGCCAAGTATATCTACTGATATGCTTATAAAAGAAGCTGAAGAAAGATTTCAGAAAGTAGTTTATGCACCAATAGGCAAAATTGTACTGCACCTTTCGAATGACGGTGCTAATATGTTCTATGGAAAAATCGACCTGTCTAAATTTGATTACTGTCTCCCGCGGATTGATTCTAAAAGAGCGCATCACGGTTATCATATAATCAGAATGATGGATGCTATAGGAATGAAAAAGCCTTATACAGCAGAAACAATTCTAACTGCTCATAACAAGTACAAGACACAGGAAACAATGCAGCGGGCAGGTGTTCCAATAGCTGATTCATATCTGATAGATTCAATAAGTGCTACATCAGAAGTTATAAGAGATGTGAAATACCCGATTGTCGCAAAAATTGTTGATTCTTTTGGAGGCTATGGTGTAATGATATTTGAGGATAAGGATACTGCTCGGTCTACAATTCAAACGCTGAGACTTCTGAAACAGCAGATTCTTATTGAGGAATTTATACCAAATCCCGGAGAAGATATACGGGCATTTGTTGTTGGAGATAGAATTGTAGCAGCTATGAAAAGAATTGCAAAAAAAGGCGAGCAGCGGGCGAATTTGATGCAGGGTGGTAAGGCTGAAAAAACCGAATTATCTGATGAAATGAAAAAAATAGCTATGCAGGCTGCTGCAGCATCAGGCAGCAGTATAGTAGCTGTTGATATGATAGAAAGCAAAAAAGGCACAAAAGTTATTGAAATCAACATAAATCCAGGACTGAAAGGTATTACAAAAGCAACAAAAGTCAATGTCGCAAAGCTAATCATAGATTTTATTTGTGAGGAGATATAAGAAGTTACAGAGAAAGAAAATGTATAAGAAAAGGAAGAGGGTAAATAACTTGACGCATTTTGATAAAGTCAGAAACAAAATGCGTCTTTCGATTTGAGAAACCTTGGTTTCTCCTGTAAAGAAAGGGTGTCTATGAAGCTATTGATTTTAGGTTCTGAAAAAAAAAGCAGGACAGATATGGAGCTGATTGAAGCTGGATATGAAAAATTTAACTCGGTGAAGTACATACCTTATTCCGAGCTTACACTAAATATAGATACGAATGTGACATACGAAAAAATTAATACAACCAGTTTCGATGCTGTTCTTCCGCGAATACCGCGCGACAGGTCGCTGCTTGGTTATTTATTTTTAAGAAAATTAAATTCCTATTCTCTGATTGGAAGCAGGGCATTTCTCTTGACATCAGACAGGTTTTTGATGATGTCATTGCTGCGTGAAAAAGGCATGCGAGTTCCAAACATGTATTTTCTGGATTCTGTTAAAGATGTTGAAAATATCATTTCAGGTGGTATGAAATTTCCTCTATGCCTGAGAATACCGGGTGAAAAAGGCATAGCAATTGCCGGAAATAAAAAAGAAGCCAAATCTGTTATCGGTGCATTGAAAACATTCAAGAAACCTGTTTATGCTGAAAGTTTTGTCAGTGAGCCTTACATAGAGGCTTTTGTTATCGGAAGAAAAGTTGCAGCTTCAATCAGAAAAAAACCAGAGAAAAAAGATGATATCTTTCATGGGCATGGCAAGGCAAAGCCGATAAAATTAAATGAAAAGACAAGAAAAATTGTCCTGAATGCTGCTAATATTCTGAAAACAGATTTCGCATTGGTGAGGCTGACACAAAAATCACAGAAAATCATTACCGTCAACCTTATGCCAGATCTACTAAAGCCAAGCAAAATTACCGGAATTAATCTTTCAGCAGCCCTGATAGATTACATAGCAGAAAATGTCAGTATGGAGCGTGAGACAGGTTCATCAATAGAAAGATTCTTGAAAGCAACCGGCAAAAAATTCAGGAAGATTATATTGTATGAAAACATAAAGCAGAAGTAATTATAATTATAATGGTGCGTTCCTATGGAAAATGACAGAACAGCATTTATAGAAGTATTTGGAACATGACCTTTAATAAAGATTCTGGACTTTTTACTGACTTATAGAGAGTTTGACTATTAAATCCATACTGATTTCAGAGGTAATTCATCAACATCTGATAATTGTAATTTTTTTACCAGTTCTTTTGTTGCTTGTTGGGTGTATGTTCCTTCTGGACCCAAATATCCTATTCTCATGGATTTACAACCTCTGAATCAATTCATTGCTTTTTCTCATACCTTCAGGTATTCTATCTGCAAAAAATTCTTTAGTAGCTTCAAATTGTCTATGATAACCTGATACATTTCTGTTTCCAATAATAGTTGACCACTCTCTGACAGCTGTGTGAAACTCCAAATCATCTCTTCTCATTCTTTTATTGTATAGTGCAGTTTGAATTGTTTCTTCCAGTAATTCAGAACATCTGAATAAATATTCTACTATTCCCAATCTTAATCTGAACAATGGCGTCTGACAAATCATATTATCATAAGGACTTACTCCGGCTTGGTACCACGCATTTGCCATCGACAATAGACTTAAATGTGAGTTTGGTGTCCTTTGTTCAGATGGTATCCCTATACTAAATTCTCCCATAATTCTATCATCTAAGAGGATATGAGAGTTATCACAGCTAACGATGCTTTCTCTAGCTCTATTAATTTTTTCTCTAAATTGTTGCTCATCTTCCTGAATCATCAAACCAAATAAATCAGATTCAGATTTTGCATACTGTGTAATCTGTTCTCTGGCAAATGGATTGTGAATTGCCAATCCTGAATATACATGGGGCTTTCCTCCATAGATTCTCAAACACATCAAGACTTTTACATTATCAACACCGCCAACATATGTCGGATTTTCCCAAGGGAAGCCACCCATGTTCTTCCATGCTGTACCCATTGCCTCAAAACCCACATGAGTAACAGCCTGAGTATCAGCAGTTATTTTATCATGTTCTTGTGGTTCAATTGAAGGACCGAAAAGCCAGTGCCAATTAATTATATTTACATCATCTGGTAAATATTTTTCAAAGGCTTCAATGTTTGGAGTCATAACAGACGTTCCAGAAGAAACAATCGCATCTTTTCTTGTAGAAGGTCCATATTGTGCTACGACTCTTTCTACATCTTCAACTGGTACCAAATAAAATATTAAATCACTCCTTCTTGATACAGCTATTCCATCGTCTAAAATGTAAACTTCTGATGAAATCGTTAAATTCACTGCGATAAACTTCTGATTTTACATCCACAGCTTTGACACTCGCTGTAGCCGGGCCCTGTTTCAGCAATAACAAAAACTTCTGGATATTTTTTTCATCTCCTTCAACAAGAACTTCAACACGTTCATCAGCCACTCGCTGCATGATTATAAATATTTTTCGTGGCTAATAAAAGTTAGGATGAATAACAAAATAGGTGATTGAAATGTCTGGAAAAATATTGAAGTTGGGCAGCTCTGCTATAATAGTAAAAAAAGAGCGCGTGAATGGAAAAACAATGGAAGTAGGCAGATTTCCAGGCAAACCTATAGGCCTCAAAAAAATTGAGGAAATGCTGAGAAAACTGGCTGTTAAATAAAACCCCCCTTTTCGTCAGGCTGTAATAAAATAGAGAGTTTGACATCCAATCATACAATATATTGAGTTGTAATTCAGATTAGTGTACTATATGTTGACAGAGATTCGAATTCTCTGACAGCCTGTCGAAACGTTGGATAAATAATATATTATCACAACGACAAAGCCATTTCTTGTAGAAAGCTGGGATAATTTAAAATTCTATCTTTATAGACTGTTTTATTTATCGTATCTGTAAAATCTTTATCTGTTGATATTATCCTTAATTTAACCTTTTTGGCGCATATTACATGAAGTATGTCTTTTAGTTGTAATTTATAAAAAATTATCCAATTTATATGCATCGGTCTCAAAGGAATATCTTTTGTTTGTATAAGAATACCGAGATTAAGTTCTCGTCCTAAACATTTACCAACCGTGTCTATTTCTTCAGAAGTAACATTAAGAGAAAATTTTCTATTTAAATGATCGACAAGCTCGGCCCATCCAAAGAGTGAGATAAAATAATTCGCTTTTCCTTGTTTCAATATTTCCTTGAGATTTTCTATTTTCTTCTCCATTAAAATTATTTTTTCTGGATGTGTTAATAATGATACACCACGTTGTTTCCTTTTCTTATTTCGCTCATCAATTATAATTTTTCTGCAATACTCCTCAAGCATTCCTGTATCAAGGTAGAAATGTTCACTCATGACAATATACTGTATACAAAAGCTTTTATTATTACCCCCTCTGTGGTAATCACTTCCCCAATGATGCCAATTTTTTCTCTAAAATTCCAACTGCTCTTTTTATATCTTCCAGGCTTTTCGCACCAGCACAAACAACTCTTCCTGAAGAAAATAAAAGAAAAGCAACCTTGGGGTCATTTATTCTGTAAACAAGGCCCGGAAACTGCTCAGGCTCATATTCACTGTCTTCCAGCTGAAACGCCAGTCTGTCAAGATTCAATTCCCGCTCTAAATTTACTGCTACAACAATGTTTTCAACTTTAACTTTTATATTATCCGGATTAACCTTAACTCCGGTTCTTCTTATATTTTCAACTGTTTTTCTCATAGCTATTTTTGCAAGCTTTATGCTTCTTGCTCCAACGCAGATTATTTTTCCTGAACGGAAAATCAATGTAGCAACCTTCGGATCGTCCAGCCTGTAAACAAGACCTGGAAACTGTTCAGGCTCATATTCACTATGCTCCAGAACTGTCAGAAGCTTATCCAGAGATAATACAGCATTTATATCTGTAGAAGCAACAACGTTTTCAACTTTCATTTCAACCAATTACACCACCCCACATTACACCAGATGAAAGCAAATAAGCATTTAAATACCCTATATTTAAAGGTTTCGAAAAATATTTAAATATGATATACAGGGAAATTCTTAAAGTTAAGACACAAAAAGGAATAAGTAGGGTTGATCTAACCAAGGAAATTAAAAATATAATAACTAACTGCAAAATAAGAGAAGGAATTTGCAATTTGTTTCTTCAGGCAACCACTGCCGGATTTGTCCTGAATGAAAATGATTTGCTATTGAATCAGGATTATAAAAGATTTTTTTCAGCTGTAGAAGACGATAAAATGTATCAGCGACTTTCAGATGCGCACTGCCATTTGCGATCATTGTGGACAAAACAGGATTTAACACTACCCATATCCATGGGCAAGTTAGTTCTTGAAGACAAGCAGTCGATAATGTTATGGGAATTTGATACAAAAGAGCAGGAACGGAAAATTATTATAACGATTATCGGGGAATAGTGTATTGTTGTCACAATTATTGTCATGACAGTAATGTTTGCACATAGTAATCAAAGAAGCTTGAAAATTTTAAAAGCAGCTGTCATAATATCTCTATCACAGATTGAAGGAAGTGATTATATGGACGTCGATGAAAAAACCCAAATAATAAGATCATTTGCAGAAGAAATTATAACTGAGGAAGAGCTGAAACAAGTATTTGAAACTAAAACCCATCCTGTTACTTATGACGGCTTTGAACCTTCAGGACTCGCGCACCTGCCGTTTGGAGTTTACAGGCCTTTGCTTATCAAAGATATGCAGAAAACAGGGATAAAATTCAAGCTTTGGCTAGCTGACTGGTTTTCGTGGATAAATAATAAGATGGGTGGAGATCTTGAAAAAATACATAAAGTTGGCGAATACTTTATTGAAGTCTGGAAAGCAGCTGGCGTCAAAAATGTTGATTATATCTGGGCCAGTGAATCAATGGATAAAGAGTATTGGAAAAAAGTTATCATGGTTGCAAAAAATACAACAGTGCAGCGTGCCACCAGATGCCTGACAATAATGGGCCGCAAAGAGAATGAAATGAAAGAGGTTGCACAATATTTTTATCCTATGATGCAAACTACGGATATTTTTCAGCTTGAGTGTGATATAACACAGCTTGGTCTTGATCAGAGAAGGGCATGTATACTGGCAAGAGAGGTTGGCCCCAAAATAGGATTATGGAAGCCTGTTGTTGTCAGCCATCATATGCTAATGAGTTTGGCTGGAGCAAAAGAGCCAGAAGGTTACGAAGCAAATAAAAAAATAGATATGGAGATCAGCTCTAAAATGTCAAAATCAAAACCCGCAACAAGTATTTTTGTTCATGATTCATCAGCAGAAATAAAAGATAAAATTTCTAGGGCATACTGCCCTGAAAAAATAATTGAAAACAATCCTATCATGGATTATGCAAAGCATTTAATATTCAAATCTTTCGAAGAGATTAAAATTGAGCGGCCGAAGAAATTTGGCGGTGATGTTATTTTTGATGATTTCGGGAAATTGGAAAAAATGTATTCAGAAGGAAAGCTGCATCCAGCTGACCTGAAAAACGCAGTTGCTCTGGATATTGATAAATTAGTAGCGCCGATAAGAAAGCATTTTGAAACTGTTCAGAAAGCACGGGAACTTTATCACTTTGTAAAAAACTGTGAAGTGACACGGTGATGAGATTTTTGTCATAATTATAGAACCACAATGATTATTTTTTACCCTCGCTTAATTTGGGGTAAAAAATTACTTCATATCAATGTTTCAATACACAACAATCCCGTCATTGTCAATTTCAGCATCCAGAACCCAGATTCCTGCTTTTTTCCATTCTTGTTTTATTTTGTCAGCTGTTTTTTTTCTATAGCAAACACCAATGCCGCAGTCACCTCCGCCTGCACCGCTTAGTTTTCCAGCTCCGCCATTTTTGTTTGCAATGTCTGAAAGTTTTTTCAGGTCAGGAGTTTCAATATTAACTCCGGATTCTTTGCCTAAAGCAGCTAATGCTTTTTCATTTTCTTGGATAAGTTTGAGTATCTCTTTTTTGTTATTCTGCTTCCATGATTTTTCAGATTCAGCAGCTATATCAGAAATTTTGCTTATCAATTTTTTATAGTTCTCAGGATTTTGCGTCTTGAAAACATTCATTTGCTTTATCATATCTGTTGTTGAAGCTGAAGTCTTCGTCCATCCAATCAAAAGCTGAAAATCTTCTGGTATTTTCAGCTCTTCCACAACAAAGCCAGTCCATTTTGTTTCAGCAACTTCTTTAATTGTTTTTTCTTTTATCTGATCTTCCAGCCATTTCGGGTCAAATCTTTTGTAAACAAAAATACCGCCATATGTAGAAGCAGCTATGTCAAACCCAGAGCCGATCTTTCCCTGCGCTAAATAATGTGCAATAGCAGATAATTTATAAATTATGTCTTTGTTTTTTCTTTTTGTTATGTCTATATTGTTAACAGCCAAAACTCCAGCTACAGCTGCCACAACACTGGCTGCTGAAGAGCCAAACCCGATTTTTTTCTTTTTGCCATCCACTTCTATCTGTGATTCTTCACCCCAGCTTCGTATTTTATAAGATTTGTTGTCCCCTAGATAATTCATCGCAGCTTCCAATGCACCTTTCATGAAAACAAGCTTTTCTTTCTGTTCTTCATTTACATTTAGCCATTCAATTTTCCCACATCTGTATTCAGCTTTTACGTTTTTGATATTAAAATCATCCACAGAAACAGAAATTTCTTTGCTTTTTTCAATTTCAACATGAACTCTCTTGTTTACAGCTGCAACTATTCCTGAATTGCCTGTTTCAAGTATTGCCCATTCCCCGCTTAAGAAAAGCTTGCCAGGCGCGCTGATGTGCATGATTTGAATTGGGAATTAGATTTAAAAAGATTGCGGTCATTACTTAAGAAAGGTGAACTAATGCAAGATAGAAATTACATTTTAAATTTTCGTGTAGGACTTGGAGATGAATCTGGAATTTATTATGAGTGGCAGAGAAACTGGGGCGTGGACATTTCTACACCTAAAAAATTAGAAGCTGCTATAGCAAGAGGAGAGCAGCGTTATGCTGATGAATGGGCAGCTGGGGATGAACAACAGCTTCAGTATGTCGTAAAAGCATCTGAAACAGCAGGGTTTGGGGATTATCCTGCTCTGTTAAATGATCATAATGCTAAAGTTGTTGCTGAAGCTGTCAGAAGAATTCCTGGTGATTTAACAATTCTAGATATAGGTGCCGGACCCGGAAATACAACACTCGCAATTTATAAAGCATTGGATAATAAAGATAAGCAGCGGGTTCATTTCATTCTTTTTGACCCTTCTGCCAAAGCTTTGGAAAAAGCTAAAACTCATTTGAATGGAGAAGGAGTTTCTTATGAAACATATGCAGAAAGTGATTTGTCAATACCGGGATATGTCCCAGCCGGTAGCGTAGATATAGCAACTGGTGTTGCTTCTATTCATCACCATCCAAAAATACCATTCACTACTTATGCAGGTGTTTTGAAATGGAAAGGCATTTTTACCTCAGCTGATTGGCATAATTCAATGTGGGAGCACCCCAACCGTGTTTATGGAATGCTTAAAAGAATGGGACATACGGATGAGGAATTAGCTGACTTTATAATTAGGTATCCTAATGCTCTAGAATCTACACGTCCTATCCGTAATATTTATGAGGAGATAGCAAATAAAGATATAGAAAATTTCTGGCTTGGTTATGCACAGATTCGGACTGAAGAAAGCGTATCAGAAGGAAAAAACAGCATATGGATGCTTGAAGGTCATGTTCCACCTCAAATATATGTAGAAGCTATGGAAGATACAGGATTATCAACCAATGATCCAGAGCTTCTTGATATTATGCAAAGTGGTCTGCGAAAATATAGATGTTATGAGAATCCTCACCGTATTTTGCTGGGCAGTGGTTTGTTGTATTTAATTGGCGGTAGAAAAATATGATGGATGAAATTTTAAGAGATGCAGAACAAAGAATGAGAGCGCACTTTGCTGAATTAAGAGCTGAAAAAAAACTGAGTAAAGCTCATGATGAAAGCCATGTGTTGGCTGTTGCTACGTATGGCTTAGATACTGCTCGTATTTTATCTACTCTTGCTAGGCCAAACAATTACGATAATTATAGAGTAGCAGAACTTACTTATCTTGCAGGACTTCTTCATGATTATTGTAGAGAAGCCAAAGAAACAGAGCCACATGGACCACGAAGTGCTGAATATTTTCATAGCTTATGCGGACAATATCCTTATAGCCAATTAACTGATGAAGAAGCTTATGCTGTTGAGCAGGCTATAGCAGAGCATGAAAAGTCGTTTAATGATATAGAAGCAGAATTTGGAAACCCGACTTCTGTGGTCTCAATAATAGCACACGGACTTTTAACAGGTGATAAGGTTATGGAAGCTTCTGGACCAAGAGTAGGAGAAAGGCGTTCATTTTTTGTTGGAAAAGAAAGAATGCATGGTGGAGATATAACCATGTTTGAATATCCGAAAGAATCTGATTTAGCTGTTCTCGGAGAAACTATGATAAGGTTATATGGAAAAAATCCAATATCAGGATATCCCGCATGGATTGTGCCTTATGCAGAAGGTCTTCACGCATGGCAGTATCAATGGTATTCAGGCCTGCTTGGAGCTAGAGAATTGACAGAAGAAATAGCTGCCCAAATAATGTTGGAAAAAGGATTTCCTAAATTTACCCCGGAAATTGCAGCAAAAATAGGTTCTGAAAAACACATAAGTCCTGACGGTATTTTTGGCTCTGGACCTGATAATCCGATAAAAAGTAAAGTAATGGAATTACAGGATTTGAATCCTCCTAAAAGATCTGATCTGAATATGTCAGTTATTGCTTTAGTAAATTTGTTTGCTATGGGTGATTCTCCTGAACAAGTTATAGAAACATATGTGTCAGATGGAGAACTGCAATATCTGGATAGATTCATGGGTGAAATAAGGGATTATAGAACTGGAACTGAAGAAATGAGACAGGGATTAATGAAAAGTGTTTCCGATAATTTCTATGCAAACTAATGGAAGGGTGCAGTCCAGATCGAGTCTTCCGACTTAGAATCACAATTAAGACAGGGATTACAACGATCAGTGAGTAGTGATGATTCAGAGAAATGATGTTTACAAATATAAATATTTCAATTTCTATTATGTATATATGAAATCCACAGCTGTTGCCAATGCTAACATTGCTTTAGTGAAATATTGGGGCAAACGTGATAAAGAGTTAATGTTGCCACAAAACAGCAGCATTTCAATGACCTGCGATGGCATGTCAACTGCAACTACAGTTGAGTTTGGAAATTATAAAAAAGATATTTTTGTTCTGGATGGCAGGGAATTTAAACAAGGTACAGAATACAATGAGGTTACTGGATTTTTGGATATTGTCAGAAAAAAAGCAGAAATAAAACAGAAAGCTAAAATTGTTTCACAAAACAATATGCCAACTGCTGCTGGTCTGGCATCATCGGCTTCTGGATTTGCAGCACTGGCACTGGCATCATCAAAAGCAGCTGGTCTTGATCTAAATGAAAAAGAATTATCAATGCTGGCGAGAAGAGGTTCTGGTTCTGCTTCTCGTTCAATTGGCGAAGGTTTTGTTGAATGGTACAGGGGGGAAAAACCAGATGGTTTAGACAGTTATGCTGAGTCAATTGCATTTAAAGAACATTGGCCTGAATTCAGGATGTTAGCTGTTGTAGTAAGTAAAAAAGAGAAGAAAATCAAAAGCAGGGCTGGAATGGCGCAGACAGTTGCTAATTGCTCTTTATACCCGTGCTGGCTGAATACGATTGAGGATGACCTGAAAATTATAAGAAATGGCATTAAAAAGAAAAATTTTACACAGGTCGGCGAGCGCAGCCAGCTGAACTGCCTGAAAATGCATGCTACTATGATGTCAACAACGCCGCCAATAATTTATTGGAACCCGACAACAATTGAAATAATGCATTCTGTTATTGAGTGGAATGAAAACGAACTTGAGTCCTATTTCACAGTGGATGCAGGACCGCAGGTTAAAATAATATGCCTGAAAAAAAATGTTCCGGAAATAGAGAAAAGACTGAAGAAAATAAGCAACATAGAGCGTGTTATTGAATGCAGGCCAGGTGACGGGGCAAAGCTCATTCATAATCATTTGTTTTAATGAAATGTTTGACGCAGTCAAAATCCGGGTCATTGATTGCAGTATTTTTATGTTTTTGTATATAGCAAAACCCGTGAGAATTGGATTGTCTATTTTTTACCATATATAAATGTTGATTATCTATATAAATTATGAGCATTTCCGTTTCCGCACCCGGCAAGGTGCATCTAATTGGCGAACATGCTGTAGTTTATGGTGTGCCTGCTATCATAGCTGCAATTGAAAATCGCTGTAGAGTAACTGCTGAAGAGCATGACAAAATAAAAATTGAAAGCGATTTTGGTGTTAATTTTGAGGATGATATAAAAAATGTATTGTCATTTGCAGATGAAGTGAATGCCTTATGGAAAGAGTGCAACAAGAAAAAAAACTTCAGCGAATTATTTTCTGTTATGAGAATTGAAAAAACCAATCCCATGAAAGCTGCTGTTGGGACTGTTATGAGGCATCTGAATTTAGCCAATGGTATTTCATTAAAAATAGATTCCAAGATACCAGCTGGTGCCGGGCTTGGCTCTTCTTCAGCAATGTCAGTTTCTATACCTTTTGCTGTTGCAGAATTAAACAATATTGAAATTACAAAAGAAGAAATCAATAAAATAGCATTCTCACTCGAGCAGTTTAATCACGGCACACCGAGCGGCGGAGACAATTCAGCATGCTGTTATGGTGGTCTGATATGGTTTCAGAAATCCCAGCCAAAAAACATTATCAGATATATGAAAAAAGAAATTCCTTATGAACTTGAAAACTTTTTAATGGTTTATACAGGCAAGCCAAAAAAAACAACCGGCGAGCTTGTACAACAAGTACGTAACTTGAACGAGGATTTCAGGAATGAAAAAATGGAAAACATAAAAAAAGCTGTTTATGAGATGCGTGATGCTTTGGAGAAAAAGCAGAAAGAAAAAATATCTGATCTTATGAATACAGCACAGAACAACCTCACTGAGCTTGGTGTATCAACACCAAAGATAAACAGATTATGCGAAGCTGTTCGTAATATTAGCGGTGGAGCAAAGCTCTGCGGTGCAGGTGGCGGTGGAATTGTGCTCTGCTATCATGAGGACAAGCAGCTCTTGAAAGATATTATAAAATCAGAAAAATTTGAATGCTGGGAAACCGAGCTTGGAGCTGAAGGTGTGAGAGAGGAGAAGTAAATTATAGTAGAAGATGTTAATTGAGAACTTTGCAAAAGATAGTATCCCTTTCGATTTATACATAATTCATTGTAATTCCTTTGGAATTACATGTGTCGGGAATTGCGTAACGAAAGACGAAACGTTGAATGACGCACTTGGCAAATTTTTATGGGTGCGTCTTACGTCCCTGAGCTGGGCAAAGAAAACCTTCGTGCTCAAAGAACCACTTTTCAGTTAAGTTTTTTCATCCCCCTTCACTTGATAGGGGGAATGAAAATTTTGTAGTTAATAATTTTGTTCTCAGTATCATATTCTTTTCAGGTGATTCTATGGCTATTAAACATGAGGTCTAAACTCCCTGTTCAATTCATCTGCTAAATCTATTATTGGTTTATTGAGAACTTTTTCATATGCCCGGCAAAGTGCTTCTTCAGCACCTGTAAAACCATATTCTGATAATTTGTAGCCATCAAAAACATGATGACCAGCCATAGCAGAAGCATAACCAAAATGTGCTTCAGAACTGCTTTCAACAGGCATACATAATTTTACTTTTATGCATGAACCAGTAGCCTCAACTATATGACCTTCAAGTGTTGTGCCATCTTTATATGTTGTTTGAACAGGTATAGGATTTTGTCGTATAGCTTCCTGTGCAGCTTCATATCGTCTCCATTCCTCTTTTTTTCCGATGATTATTCCGGAAACATATTCTTTAACAGTTTCTTTTCCTTTTGTCACAACATCTTCAGGAACAGAGTCACAAAAACTACGAGGATACCCACCATCCTCCTGATATACAAAACTCAGTTTTCCTTCCTGTTGAGAAAATTTCAAAGACATGAATTTCACCAATTAATATTTATAATTATAATCTTTTATAAGTATTGAAATATTTACTTATAGCACAAGATTTGGTTGATAATTTAGTTATGTGATGGAAAATGAATGATGCAAAATTCCATGTTGAAGTAATGAGGTTTTGATGTGGTAAAATGTGGCATGGAATTGTAATTGATGTTGCTTTCAGTGATAAAAAGTTCATAAACCTTAGAATATGAAAAATCAGAAGTCGTATATCTTGATGCTATTTCCACTTCGTACTTTTTATCGAAATCTTTGATGAGTTTTCCTATTTTATTTCGCGCATCGAAATCCAGTTGATGAAGTAAGGGTTCGAATTGTGCCATGCTGCAAAAATTATCTCACAGTTCTCAAAGATGATATTCCTAAACTCACAGTTTCTTAACGATGTAAAGGGTGCGTAAAGTATTTTGCTGAAACTCCACAATAAAAGAATAGAAAGGAGGTGGGGTGGATGACAAGATTATTCACAAGAGAACAGGCAAGAGCATTCCTGAAGG
>Ga0209343_10003088_pt1 | contig 21135 bp, 19 predicted proteins | sample RifCSPlowO2_02_FD_184026 | JGI IMG/M metagenome (GOLD analysis project Ga0209343, IMG submission 184026) | Groundwater microbial communities from Rifle, Colorado - Rifle CSP2_plank lowO2_0.2 (SPAdes) (version 2) | ecosystem: Environmental > Aquatic > Deep subsurface > Groundwater | place... | reverse complement strand
ACGGCCAGTGACCAGCCAACGACAATTACCGAGCGCTGCTGCGGTCACCAGCCGCGCTCCATTCGCTAGCCCTTCGCCGGCAGAAATAGTTGTCGTCGACCGGCAAAAGTAGTTGACGCCGCGCAGCGTGCTCAAGCCTGCGCGTGAGCTGGGCCTGCACGAGCAGCAGCGGGTCCGCCTGATCGTCGAGCCCATCGACGAGATGCCCGAAGACCGCAACGCCGCACTCGCCCGGCTCCGGGCCAGCATCGAACGCATGCAATTCTTCTCGAAGGGACCGCTGCCCACGCGAGAGGAGTTGCATGACCGCGCTTGATACCAACGTCCTCATCTACGCCTGCGACAAGTCCGATCCGCCGAAGCCGCCAACCCCTCCGCGTAGGGGCGTTGTCGACACCTCAGTCCTCGTCGCCGGCATCGCTGGATTCAGGACCGACGAAGCGCCCACCAATGCCAGCGCGGAGTTCCTGCGCGCGTGGGCCGTCGACCAGAACCTGCGACATGGCCGCGCTCGATGTTGTCGGCGATGCGGGGTTCTGGGACCGCCCCCTTCCGGTCGTCCTGAACGACTGGTTGGCGCTGCATCGTCACCTGGAAGCGCTTCCGAACCTCCAACGGTTGATCTGCGATGGTGGGATGTCGCGACTGCTCGACCGTCACGGTCCAACCGAGCTTGTTCAGGCGGCACCGGCCATGTTCGCGCCGCTGACGAACCGATTGGGCGCTGCTGTGGGTGCTGATGAAGGCCTCCCGGTCGACGCCGCGACGCTTGTGCGCAACGCGCTACTCGATGGATGCGGCCCTGCTCCGGGGACTTTGATGACGATCGGCTTGTCGACCTTCTCGCGGAGGATCACCATATCGCGGACGCCAGTTCTGGGCATGCCTGCGGCGCACTGTCTCCTGTGGACGCGACGATCCCGCGGCCGTGGCTGCCCGAAGGCGCATGAGGCATGCTGTACCCCGACATGCACGCCCGCTTCATGCGAGACGGAGTGCGGCGGGAGTGACGTACTGGGACGGACCGATGCACCCTCGACGGCGATTCGATCATCTGGCGACGACCGCGCACCGACGGGCGCCTCACGTGGCTAGCCGATGTGGTGAATCTCCGCCAACACGGGATCGAGCCACTGCGCGAGCAGTCGGTGCGCTTCTTCAAGACCGGCGACAGCGGAAACTCGTTGCGCTTCCCTGCGGTAGGCGACAGCCAGCGCGGCCGGCGGAGGTGGCAGGCGATCGGGAACCGGGTGCGTCGCACGGCGATGGAAGATACGCCGAACAGCCTCTCGCAGCAGACTGACGTCGACACCTCCATGCTGGCGGATGAGCAGCAGATCCACGAGATCTCTCGCGCGCGTCGTGCCACCACCTTTGTATGTTCGCGTGAAGGCGTGCAGCTTCTCGGCGATCTGCCGCTCCAACGGAATCAGCAGGACCTCGAAGGGGTCGAGTCCGACCTCGGTCAGGAGTCCCTGCCGCCACACGGGTTGAGCATCCCAGGGATCGGGTGGGACGATCGTGACGTCCACCTGGAGTGGTTCGAACGGCCGTTCGGTGAGGGAGCTCTCCAGCTTGTACCGCACGGCCAGACGGACACCCGCTTCGCGGAGTTCCTCACTGCCGACGATGGCGAATCCGAAGTGGTCGCCGATGTTCTCGATGGCGGCTCGTTGGAGATCGGCACGGGCTGCCTCGGCGCCGTAAACGTGGTCGGCGTCCAGGTCGATCGAGACGCGTGCACGCTCCCCGAACCTGGTCTCGAGCGCCAACCCACCCTTGAGTGCCCAGCGATCTGGCGCCACTCTCGTCAGGCGTACCAGCAAACGGTCGAGCGCGGCCTGGCGACGGACAATGTATGCGGGCGCGCTGAGGCGACGGGCGCGCTCGCGCAGTCTGGCCTCGACGGCGGCACGAAAGGCAGCGGGCGTGGCGTACTCACGCACGGAGGCCGACCTCTTGGATAGCCCTTGCGACGAGTTGTCGGACTCGAGCAGAGCGGCGCTTCACGGCTGTGCGCAACTCGTTTGGAGACACGAGGCCCGTCGCGACTGCGCGCCCGATCGCTTCGATGACGACGCTGGGGTCGGCACCGATGTCGGCGATGTCGGCAATGGTCCTCGCGGGCGACGTGATCTGCACGCCGAAACGGTTCGTCACCTCATCGCGGCGCAGCGGAACGGTGGTCGTGTGCAGCGCCACGGTGGACGCGGATTGCGGAGTCCGAGGTCGGTACTTCCGGGGCAGCGTGAGATGGATCTCATGCGACCGGGACGGCGCGAGGTCGTACAAGGCGAGCGCCGTGTCATGGGATACGACCGCGCGACGGGCAAGCTTCAGCCACGCCGCCACGATGTCCTCGTGCGCACTGGCGGGCACGCCCACAAGCCGGTAGAATCCGCGGCTCAGCCGTTCGACATGCCCAGCGGTGACGTGGTGCACGACGCTGCGGGCGCTGTAGCCCAGCTCGCGCACCTGCGCCGCAGTGAAGTAGCCGGCTTGGCCGGCCGCCAGTTCAAATAGCCGCTGGAGTTTATCCGTCCGGGAGGACTTGGGTCTTGCGCTCGTCATGTCCCCAGTAGTATACGTCAGACGTATATAAACAGGGACACAATGGCTAATGTCGCGGCCGTCGGCGTCCAGACGGCCCGGACCACGGGCGCATGGTCGATGTCGGGTGCGCAGGCGGCTACGGACGCAGCGGCCCGGGTGGCGGCCCGCAAGCTGTCACCGCCGGGGATGGCGGGGAGGTGCGCAACGACTGAGAATGTGCTTCCAATCGTTTCTGGCACCCGCGGCCTCCGTCAGGACACTCACGTACTCCCGGGCGTCGAGGCGATCCGTTTCGGGCACGTGACCGTCTGCCAGTTCACGGACCAGCGCAAGCCGAGCCTGCCGGGTTGATCCACGTTCGACGACGCGGCTGAACGCCTCGCACGAATACGCGAACGTCTCGCGCTTGTCGTATGCGATATCGAGCGGCCATTCGCGCGCGGACGATTCGGGAAGGCCCATCGTGTGTCGCTTGCAGTTGTGAAAGATATGTGCAGCCTCGTGGACGATGAAGTCCTCGAACCGGCCCAGCCCCCGGAAGTAGTCGATCGACACGTAGCAGGTTGTCTCTTCGCTGAGTCCGACCAAGCCCGGCGCCTCGGCACTGAGCAGGCTGGCGCCGACGCTGGTGAGGTACAGGTTTGCCAGATCCCAAGCGGTATGCATCCAGGTGGTCTCACGCAACACGGAAGCGATGTTCTCAGTCGTGAGCACGACCACAGACCCTTCAAGGATCTGGAGCACCGGGTCTTGTTCCGTCGTGGGGAACAGGCCACGCACCATCGGCTCGACGCGCTGACGCGTCAGCCCGGCAAGATCATCGACAGTTCTGGAGTGGTGGAGGCGGCGGGAGTCGAACCCTAAAGTCGTCAAATTCTAACGTGATGATGGCGAAGGACTTCTGGCAACAAGTGCTCGCCGGTCATCACGTTGACGCCTCGCCGTTGTCCGCGTCCGTCCCCGTGAGTCCGCACGAATCGACCCTAGTCTTGGCAACATCGTGGCAACGCTCCTCGCTCGGCGCACCAACACTTCTGGGCCGAGCAGCACAAGGTTCCGGACTTGCTCGGACTTATTAACGACACACTCAGTTTCAGAAATAAGTCGCCAGGAAGTCTTCACGGGACAAACAACTCAGACCTGCTTGCGTCACCACATTGCGAAGCGGTTCGTCCGTCGTTACGAGAATCGCGTCGTTCACGCTCAACTGTGCACGAACAAGGTAGTGGTCGTCGTCTTTTATCGACTGGGACAGATTGTCAGATAACGCAGCAACATTCTCTGACTTCAGCAACAGACAACGATCAGAGTTGATTCGGAGAATGCCGAAGTACACCTTGGCGATTTCGGCCACGTTGGTGTTGGTGCTCTTGCAGAGCCTCCAAGCCTTTTCGTCGAATCGGCTGCCGACAATGACAACAATTCGATGCTGTGACTGCGACAGCTTCACGATGACGTTGAACGCTTCCTTCTGACGCTCCGCGCCGTTGTCTCCAAACGAATCAGCCCACAGCCACTCGTTGATGACGAAGACGGCCACGTTCAGCTATTCGCCGACGGAAAGAAAAGACTTGATGTCCTGAAGTTCGCCCTCCATGAAGGACGAGAGTCCGCCAGAGATCTGACCTTCGTCCGATACGGGCTCATGAGTGAAGATGGTCTTCTTTCTGTCCCTAGCAACGTGGTAGCAACGCACTTGATCCGGTCGAAGCAATCGCTCCTTCACGCAGGCGAGAATTGACAGAAGGAACTGCTCGCTGTGCGTCGTGAAGATCAATTGCTTTTCTTCTTCAGTCGCAAGATGGCTTAGGACGCGGGCAAACTTCCTGATGACCGTGGGGTGCAGGTGTATTTCCGGTTCCTCAATCAAGACGGTTTCGACATCCGGCCTGTGAATCTTCGAGAGCATGTAGACGACTTGGTTGACGCCGAAGCCGTCGTTAACGAGCAGACCAGGCACGCGAGCGTCCTTCTGTTCGGTTGTTTGCAGAAATGTGACCGCCGTGCCTGGAGGCGTGTAGGTTCGGAAGTCGCGGTCAAAGACTTCCACCGTATTGATCGATATTCGTGGCGGTGCGTTCTGATCGTTAATGATTAGCGTCGCTACTTCATCTTCACTTGTCGGTGTTGGCGTCAGCGGGGCCGGAGAATAGCTCGGCTTAAAGAATCCGCGACGATGGGGGCACACATCCACGCCCTTGATTGCTTCGACAGGACCATTCAACGCTTCCGCTAGATTGACCGCTTGGGCCTGCGCTTCCGACGTTGCCGTCGTCTTGGGCGCTACTGTGGAGGCGAAGCCATTCCAGTTGATTGTGAACTCTTCCTCTTTATCTGTGTAGCTGAAGGGAAAAGACTGGCCAGCGTTGTAGGGAAGAGGCACTTTCGCGTTCATGTGAAGAAATTCACTCTCCTCGACAATGTCCGCGTCGGTCTTTCGAAGGTGGACGCCGTAGCTGCGATGGCCAAAGTGGGCCGTGACGCCGAGCGTTTTAGACAGAACGTGATTGAAAACGCAGGCGTCAAACCCACCGAGATTCTGAAACCCCAAGTTGAAGAAACCGTCAACGGCCTGATTCGGATTCAGAATGAAGTTTCTGAGAACGAGAAGAGCGTAGAACAGCGTCGACTTTCCGGCCGACGTTGGGCCAAAGAAGATCGTGATGGGCGCAAGTTCCACCTCGCATCTCTCGATGCTCCGGAAGTTTTCAACGGTCACTTTCGTCAGCATGGTCGCTCCCTAGAACCTTCACCCAGCCGGTGTTCATCGTAGCACCACATTCACTATTAGTGCGAGGCGACCGGCGGTGACAACTCATTGCGTTGGATGCGTTTACGAGTATGTTCACCATTGGCTCTGAGCGCGTAAGCTGCGACAATCGGAGCGCATCATGGCACTCCAACCCGAGATCCGGCAGGAACGCTGGCATGAACCGGACGCATTCGCGAGGAATACCCAGGCGATTGCCTCCAGTTCCAACACCGGTCTTCGCGAGCTGAAGCAGGCCGTCAAGGTGCTTGGCAGCCGCGCTGTCGACCGTCGCACGACCGTCGGGAAGGCCCTCGCTGGCTGGCGCGATGAGCTGATTTCTGATCTCGGCGGAGACACGGCTATCTCGACGCAACAACGGGCGCTGGTTGACTTGGTGGTCCGCACCAAGCTGATGCTCGACAGCATCGACGCCTGGCTTTTGAAGCAGCCCTTGCTGGTGAACGTCCGGAAGCGCGCTCTCCTGCCGGTCGTCCGCGAACGCACCCAGCTGGCAGACGCAATCGCGCGCTACCTGGCAGCCCTCGGACTGGAACGGCGGGCAAAGCCGGTGACGCCGCTTCACGAATACCTTGCAAGTCGGGCGCAGCAGGCACCCCAAAGCGAGCCGGAGAGCGGGATCGAGGCAAAGTGACCTTTCCCGACATCGTCGAGTTCGTGACCGACCCGCAGCTCTTGAACCTGTCGCTGTCCGAGGCGCAGGCCACATTGCTCCGGGCCATCTACGGGTTGCCGCTGTCGGCCACCCAGCTCGACCTGTTTCGCACCTGCACGGGTCGGCAGAACGCGCCGTCGGCCGGGTTTGGCGAGGTCACAGTCATCGCGGGGGCGAGGGCCGGAAAGGACTCGCGGATCAGTGCTCCGATCATGTGCTACGAAGCTCTGTTCGGAGGCCACGAAGTGCACCTGGCGAAGGGCGAACGAGCTATGGTGCCTCTCATCGCGCAGGACCTGCGTGCAACGAAAATCGCCTTCAGCTACATCCGAGACTACCTGACGCAGTCGCCGCTCCTCGCCTCTCAGATCGCGGATGTCCAGACGTTCGAACTGACGCTCGCGAACGGCGTTCACGTCGCGTGCTTCCCTTCGACGCTTCGCAGCGTGCGGGGCTGGTCGATACCAGTGGCCGGTTTGAGCGAGGTGGCTTTCTTCCGGCTCGAAGGGCAAGCGAACGCCGACGTCGAAATCCAGGCATCGATTCGACGGGGCATGATCGGATTTCCGCAGACACGGCTCGTCAAGATCTCAACGCCGTACATGAAGTCCGGCGTTCTGCACGACGACTTCATTCGTGGTTTCGGCCAGGACAACCCCGATCTTCTAGTCTGGCGCGCCAGTACGGTCCTGATGAATCCCACCATCAAGGCCGAGCGCCTGGAACGCGAACGCCGACTCGACCCGTCGCGTTTCGCCCGGGAGTTCGAGGCTGAGTTCGCCGAGGATACTGGAGCGTTTCTCCCGTACGCGTGGGTCGAAGACGCGGTGTGTCCTCATCGGTACGAGCTGCCGCCGCAGAACGGTGTGCAGTACCACGCGGCCGTGGACCCCAGCGGCGGCGGGCCGGATGCGTTCGCGATGGCCATCTGCCACAGCGAAGGCAGCGGCACAGGGGCGCGCCTCGTGGTCGATGTCGTGAAGGGCTGGAGTCGACAGGGCTCCCATGCCATCGATCTGTCTGGGGTGGTCGCTGAGATTGCGCATGTGCTCAAACGCTACAGGGTTACGCGTGTCACGGGAGATAGGTACGCTGGCCAATGGGTGCCACAAGCGTTCTCGTCTGTCGGAGTGACGTACCGCGAGGCTCCGATCGATAAGTCGGCAGCCTTTGGAGAACTTGAGCCGCTGTTCGCTGAGGGTCGCATAGACCTGCTGGACCACCCGCAACTGGTGAAAGAGCTGAAGTGTCTGGAGCGCAGGTTCCGGACCGGCGGCCGTGTTCTCATCGATCATCCGCATGGTGGCCACGATGACCATGCTGCCGCGTTGGCGTTGGCGGCGGTCGCATGTCGGCAGGCCAAGACGTCTCCCCTGACAGTCAGAGACATTCTTGCCATTGGCGCGAAGGATCGAGACGCGGATGAAGATGAGGACCGAGAGTCGTACTACCGGCCAGGCGCTCGTTTTTGAAGAGCGTGTTTAAGGTGTGACGACGTCGCCGATGTCATACAGAGAGGCCGAAGACGAGGTACTCCTTGGCTCCGCTGGCGAGCGCATCCTTCCGTTTCTGCCAGTCTGGCATGGCCCGGCTGAGGGCAGCCCAGAACTCCGGCCCGTGGTGGCCTTCACGCAGGTGAACGAGTTCGTGAGCGATGACGTAATCCGCGAGCCGGACAGGCAACTGAAGCAGCTTCCAGTTGAAGTAAACGACTCCGTTCCGGCCGCACGATCCCCAACGAAAACCCAAGTCACGAACCTCGACCCGGCACGGCCTGCTGGCGGTCCGAGCAGAGAGGGCTTCAACGCGCCGCGCCACCCAGTCGCAACCGGCTGAAATATACCAGTGGCGGAAATGTCGCTCGGCTGGTCTGGCGTCGCGACGCAGAGTGAAGCGTGCGCCATCGAAGTGAAGCGGGTGTTCTTGACGTTCAACCAACTTGAGACGGTAGCGTCGGCCTAGATAGCTGAAAGCTTCGCCGGACACGTATTCCGGCCCGAGCAGTTTGGGCGCGGTCTGCTCCTTGAGCGCGAGCTTGCGATGCACCCAGAGCAGCTTCTTATTGATCCAACCCGACAATTCATCCCCCGATGTGTTGGAGGGGACGTGGACCACCAGCTCGCCGCTGCGATCCACGGTCAAACCGAACGTTGTCCGCCGGTCACTGCGTCGGACCTCGAACTCCAGGCCAGCGAGCTGAAGTGTCTCTGTCATTGGCGGGTGAGATTCGAATGGTTTTCCCTGGCGAGCGCGACCAACCGTTGGGCCAGGTCGCGTTCCCCTTCCGGACGGCATACCTTGGCGCTGTTCAAATCGCGAACCAGTGCTTTAGTCAGCAGCTCGCGCATGGCGTCGTTCTTCCAGAAACCGACCTTTCGCAGCTCCTGGCGGATGCGTTCCACCATGTCCAGAGTAACCTTGATCGCCTGCCCGCGCTGCTCCGCCGTGAGTTCGCGTCCCTTGCCACACTCTTCCAGCACCAGCCGCACAAAGGGCACTTGCACCTTTGCGTCAAGGTCAGGGAAATCATTCCGGTCGCCCTGGCGGAGTTCATCAATGAACCTGCGCAGTTCCCGTTCCAGCGCGTTCCAGTCATCCTTGAACCGCTGGAGAATCTCCTCCAGCCGCTGGCTCATCTTCCGGGCGTAAGCGGGGTTTTGGTTCGAGAAGCCGATGATGTGATAACGCGCGGCGTGCTGCATCTGCGCGGCGCGCGCACGGCTACTGCCCTGCGCCTGCAACACCTTCTCGAACTCGGCGTCCGTGATGGCGGTGGGAGGAATCTTTGGGTCAACCCCACGCGCGGACACATGCGCGTTGATCAGGGACCTCACCTTCTCCGCTACGCCGAATAGGTCTAGTGCCGGATCGCGGTACAGGTTGGCGGCGACCTTGTTGATGAAGCCCAGGAGCTTCGCATCACGGAAGACATCTCCTGGCACTTCCGGGCGATGCTCCAGCAAGCCGAGCATTTCGTAGAACGAACGGAGCTTATTGATGAAGTCCGCCCGGATCTTCAGGTCTTCGAGCAACTGCACGCAGGCGTCCACCTGTCCCTGAAGGTCGTTGATGCCGCGATCGGTGAAGACGGCGACCGCCCGCGCCCGGCGGTCGAGCAGCTTGGGCAGTTCGGCGTTGATGTCAATCAGCGCGCCCTCAATGTCGCTGCCGTCGTAATCAGTGAGCGCCTCGTTCAAGTGACGGGCCACGCCGATATAGTCCACGACGTAACCGCATTTCTTCTGGCCGGACGTGCGGTTCACGCGGGCGATGGCTTGCAACAGGTCGTGTGCGACGAGTTTCCGATCGAGGTAAAGCACCTGCTCCACTGGTGCGTCGAAGCCCGTCAGCAGCATGTTCGTCACAACCACAATCGAGAGCGGGTCGGTCTTCTCGGTCTTGGCTGTGGCGAACTTGCGCTTGAACCTCTTAATGAACTCCTCTTGCTTGCCCTTGTCCGCCCAATCCCACCACGATTCCGGGTCGTTATGATTGCCGGAGAACACGGCGGCGATCTCGAAGGCGCGGATTTTCGGCAGTTCCTTGTGGAGGCGCACGAGGACACGTGTCTTCGCATCCAGTTTCTCGACCTCGTCATCGGGCAAGGCGAGCGTCGCGGCGGACACAGCCTCCAATTCCGCAACGAGTTCGTTGCGCGCCTGCGCCAGCTTGTCGAGGTAGGTCATGCACGCCTGACGGCTCGTGGCAACCACCTGCGCTTTGTAGCCCTCCGGCAAGACCACGCTGGCAAAATGCCGGATCAGGTCGCGCGCCTTTTGCTCGATGAGCATCGGCGCTTCCATCACGTCGCCCTCGGTGGCGTACTTCGCCTTGATGACGGCGCGTTCCTCGGGCGTGTAATCGCGGAACATGTCCTCGAACACCGCGTCGAGGCTGGGCGCGTCCTTCACAATCCCGTCCGCCGTCCGGCCTTCGTAGAGGATCGGCACTGTTGCGCCGTCGAGTTCCGCGTCTTGCAGGATGTATTTGTCAATGAAGTCGCCGAAGATCTCGCGAGTCTCCTTCTTGTCGTGGCTCAGGATGGGCGTGCCGGTGAAGCCGATGATGGCCGCGTTGGGCAGTGCCTTGCGGAGGTTTCGGTGGAGCGTGCGGGTGTGCGAACGGTGCGCCTCGTCCACGAGCACGAGAATCTCCTCCGACTTGTTTAACTCGGGGAACTCCTCGAACCGGATGTTCTCGGTGAACGTGACCTGCCTTTCAACGACCGCCTCGTCTTTGCCAGGCTTCTTTTCCTTGCGGAGAATCGTCATGGCCACTTTGTCGGCCGGCTTCTCGCCCGCCTGCGGCAGCACAGTGAGACTCTTCGCATCGGGCTTCGCCCCGACAGGCTGATACTTTTGCAGCATCGCCATGACGATGTCGGGCGTGCGCTCGCTCAGGAGACGCTGAGTCAAGGCCGTGGGCGATTCACGCGATTTCAAATCTTCGTCGGTCGGACGCACGGCTTCGCCGCTCAACTGCGCCGTCGCGCCAAGCTGATCCTGTAGATCGGTGCGGTCGGTGACAACCACAACCTTGAACCGGTTCAAGCGGGGCATCATCCGCATCTTGCGGACGAGGAACACCATGCTGAGGCTCTTGCCTGAACCCTGCGTGTGCCAGACAATGCCGCCGCGCTCGTCGCGCTCCACGCCCTGAGCCCTGGTGCGGCCCTCCGCCAGCTTCGTGACCGCCTTGTGGATGGCGCGGAACTGCTGGTAGCGCGCCACCACCTTGCGCGTCTTGCCATCCACCTGCTGGAACAGCGTGAAGTTGCGAATGAGGTCGAGCAGATGTGCCGGGCGCAACATGCCGGCCGTGAGAATCTGCTGGCTGTGCAAAGTCGCTCCCTGGCTGCGCATGCCCTCGGGACGCTGCTCCGATTTTCGAAAGAACAAGGGAATGCCTGCGCGATCACCTTTCTCCGGGCCGACGACCGCGAGTTCCTGCGCCGCTTCCGGCTCGTCCGGCGAGCGCGACAGGACGCCGAGTTCCTGTGCGACCGTGCTCAGGGGCACGGGGCTGGTGTCCGCCCATTCGAGATACGCCTCCGGCGGTGCGCCGAGGGTGGCAGCTCGCGCCTCGAAGAAATCGCTGGCGATGAGCAACTGGTTGGTGTGAAACAGGCGCTCCACGCCCTCGTTGTCGGTATAGAGCGTAGGCCAGACTTCGCGACGCTGGTTGGAGTAGCGCAGCAGTTGATTGATGGCTTCCTGCAACGGGTTCTCGATGCCGGGACTCTTGAACTCCGCCACCCCGAGCGGGATGCCATTCACGAACAGCACTGAATCGGGGATGACGTGGCCACGTCCGCTGGTCAGTTCCACCTTGAACTGATTGATGACGAGAAAGTCGTTGTTCGTGGGATTCTCGAAATCGATGAACCGAACCGGCTGGTTGCGCCCGAAGTTCCAATCCGCCAGGCCGTCAATCTCCGTCCCCTTGAGCAGGAGCTTGGTAACCGACTCGTTGATCTCGATTAGGCGATGGCCCTCGGCCCTCTCTAACTTCTCGACGATGCGGCCGACACGGTCATCATCCAGCCAGGGCTGGCCGTCGCGGAGGTTAAGCTTCCGCAGCGCGGCGGCGAGCCGGCCTTTGAGCAATACTTCACGGAAAGTCTGGCGTTCGGTGAAGTCGGGCACATCGGTATCGCCCTCGATCCATTGCCAGCCCATCGCCTTGAGCTGCCCGCAGAACGAGCGTTCGACGAGATCGTATTCCCATTGGATCTTGCTCATGGTGTTGTTCCGATGGGTTCCGGCACGCGGACGCGGCCGGTGAGCAGGTCGGTCATCAGGCCCGATTTCAGCTTGCCGAGTTTGGCAGCTCCTAACATCTCAGCCCGAAGCGCCGAGTCGAGCGCCTCGATTCGCTCGACAATCGCAACCTGCTCGTCCGGGTCGGGAACACCGATAGGGGTGCGGTGTAGCTCTTTCGAATCCAGCTTCTTTGTTCCGTGCGTCGCCTCGGTAGTCTTGCGCAGGAAAGTGGACGCATTCGCAGTGAACCAGTGCGCCAGAAACCGTGGCGTTAAGCCGTGCTTTCCGCGCACTGCTTTGATGTCCTGGTTGAACGCGAACGGCCGCGTGCTGAGGCACACCGGAAAGGTGTGAGCGAGAATCATCCCGCGCACGACGATGAACACGGTATCGGCTGGCATTACTTTCGAGCCAGTCACCGCAGCGTCCATCGAGACATGTTCAGTGGTGTCGGACACCTCAAAGACCTTCATGTCTTTCGGTGTGAGAATTGGGACGTCACCATTCCACCAAGAGGACTGGGAACGACTTGGCGTGCCGCCGCTAGACCAGTCAGCAGCGTCCCCGAGAGTTGTGCGGCGCCACTCCTTGGGGATGCGGCCGAGCGGTGACTCTTCGAATTGTTCAGGGTGGGAGATCGGGTCCCGGAGTTGACCGTTCCTGCCGACGCCACGGGTGAGGAGGTCGTGGATCAGGCCGGCGCGCACCTGCCGCAGCTTTGCAGTCACGGCCTCCGTTTTCGCAATCGCCTCGTCCATCTTGTCCAGCACCGCCGCAACGTCGCGATTTGCCTCATGAAGCCACGGGATTTCGAGCCTCTCGACATCCTCTCGACTGACGGCTAGAAAAGTTGTGCCTTGTGCGACCCGGTTGAGTGCCGGCGCTGAAAAGTTGACTGAGTGCCAGGCGAAACTTCTCTGCGAAGGTTCGAAGCGTAGTGCGGAGAGGCCACGGCCAATCACGGTGCGCTCAACTGCCTGGTTCAATTCACCAACAGGGGCGCGAACACTGAGAAGCAAATCACCGGACTCGGCGATTCTTGTGGGCGCAGAGCATCGGAGAATTGGGGTCGGATGCCGCCTCCCAAATTCGGCGTTGCCTTGGATGAAGGGCAAGCCATCGCCAGTCTCAGAACAAGCCGCAGACGGCGGCGATTGCCCCATCAGCACCTTCGCTTTGTCTGCTACTCGTGTTGTCAGGCGTCGATTCATTGGTATCCGAGAGAACTCATGAATGTCCTCGCCGCGTCCTCGGCAGTGTGCCGGTTAAACCGCAGGTCGCCCAGCGTCACGCGATACTTGTCCCATAGCCCTTCGATGACGCGCACGAGTCCCTGCCGTTTCTCGGCGACGGCGGCGTCCAGGCCAGCCTGCACGTCCTGCGCGAAGAGTTCGAGGGCGAGGGCACGCTTCTGGTCGTCGTTCATCGCGCCGCAGCGGGCCTTGAGTTCGTTCACGAACTCACCGGTGAGCGTGCGGAAGCGGGCGCGGGCCTCGGCGAGCTGTTCCTTGATTTGGTCGTAGGGCTGGAGTGCGGCCTCCAAGGCGGACAGCTGGCCCAGGACCGGTTGGAGGGCGGCGGTCGCGTCGATGACGGCGCGGTTGTCGTCTTCGGTGGCGCGGGCTCGGGCGGCGGCGCGTTCCAGTCTCGTCAGCGCCTTTAGGGCGTCCTTGTGCTCGGTCTTGAGTTCGCGCATCTGCCGGTCGAGGTCCTTGGCGTAGTTCCACTCGGCCAGTTCGTCCTCGTCGAAGTCGTCGGGGGCATTGCTTTGCTCGAACGCTTCTTTCTCGCCCTTGAGCCGCGAGACGTCCGCCTTGGCCGTGGCGATGCGTTCCAGGTAATCCGCCATAGTGCGGCAGACGAGCTTGTGGCCGAAGGGATCGAAGGCTGGGCCGGCATTATCGTCGTCCTCCACCGCGTCGGCGATGGCATCAACCCAGCCGTCTATGACGCCGGGGAATCCGTTTTCGAGCAGGGTCTTGAAGTCGGGCAGCGTATCCGTCCACCAGGTGGCGATGACACCAGCGAGCTTGAAGCGGTCGAGCGGCGGTGAGCCGCCGCTGGCCTTCATCTGAAGCAGCGTGGTGACGAAGGTGTCGAGGAACTCGCTGCGGACGCGATTGAGGTCGCGGCGGCGCGGGAGGTCCGCGAGGCGCGGCGAGTGTTCCGCCCACCACGCGGAGAGCTCCTTGCGGACGGCTATCAAGCACGCCTGCACGCCGGGGTCGTTCTCGACAAGCGGGCGGATGGCGGCGCGTTCAGGCAACACGGGGGCGAAATCAAAGTATCTAGCGCCATTTTCGCGTGCCGCGAAGGCGTGTTCGGACTTGAAGCCGAGCGCATCGAAGAGTGGACGTTTGTCCGTTACTTCCGCCACGGGGACGCCGCCCAGCAGGTGGGCGCGCACGTCGTGCGGTTCCGGTGGCGGCGAGTTGTCCACATAGCGGCGGATGTTCAGATTGAAGTCGTTGGCTTCGCTAGCGATCTCGGTGAGCGGGACAACGCGGGCGTAGCCGTGGATGTCCTGATAGCGGTCGAAGGTGGAGACGATCTTCTCAACGTGTTCCGGGCGGAGATAGTTCTGCGCGCGGCCAGCATGGAACTCGGCGTCGGCATTGATGAAGAGCACCTTGCCCTGGCGGTCGACGGGCTTGTTCGAATTGGGCGACTGCCCGGCGAGATTGGGCCGCATGATGAGGATACACGCCGGGACGCCCGCGCCGTAAAACAGGTTTTGCGGCAGACCGATGACGGCTTCGATGAGGTCCTGTTCGAGGAACTTCTTGCGAATCTCCTTTTCCGCGCCACCGCGAAAAAGGACGCCGTGGGGCATGACGGTGGCCACCATGCCGCCGGGTTTGCAGACGGCGAGCATGTGTTGAGCAAACATGAGGTCGCCCTTCTTGCCCGACGTGGAACACCAGCCCCAGCGGAAACGCTCGGGGAACTCCATGTTGCTACGGGTGTAGTTCTGGCTGAAAGGCGGATTGGCGATGACGCGGTCGAAGCGTTCCAGTTCGCCGGCCTCGCGATGCATCGGATGGAGCAAGGTGTCCTGGAGCTGGATATCCGCGCCGGGCACGCCGTGCAGCAGCATGTTCAACCGGCAGATGGACCACGCCGAAGCGTCGTTCACCTGGCCGCAGAGGCGCAGGTTGGTGGGGTCGCCACCGGATTGTTCAATGAACTCGCGGCTGATGATGAGCATACCGCCCGAACCGCAGGTGGGGTCATACACGCTCATGCCTGGCGCAGGCTTGAGGATGCGCACCATTAGGCGGATGACGTCTCGGGGCGTGTAGAAGTCGCCGCCCTTCTTGCCGGCCGACTCCGCGAACATGTTGATGAGAAACTCGTAGGCCGCGCCGAGCAGGTCGGAGAACTGGAAATCCTCGTTGCGGAGCCGGTGCTTGGAGAAGTGGCGGACGAGATCTTTGCAGGCGTCGTCAGACAGGATGCGCTTGTTGCCCTGCGTGCGCATGAAGCTGATGTGGTCGAGGACGTGCTCCAGCGATTCATTCGCTTCACTCAATGCGCCCAGTGCCGTGTCGAGGACGCTGCCATAGGCGACGTTGGCATCGTTGAGTGTGACCTGAAGATATGTCCAGCGGGCGCGCTCCGGCACGAAGAAGCCGTCGTAGTAGTCCGGATTCTCGCCGTATAGGACTTGGGCTTCCCTGACGACCATGCCTTGCTGCACTTTCTCTCCGACGAGCTTCTCGTTCTCGGCGTCGAAGACGTCGGAACAGCGTTTCAAGAACAGTATCCCAAAGATGTAGTCCTTGTAGGTGGCAGCATCGAGTCCCTCTTGGCGCAGCCGATCGGCAGCGGCATAGAGGTGACGTTCGAGTTTGGCGAGAGAAAGGCGCGGCATAGGGGTTACTCGGTAACGGCGAGGTTCATTCGCCGGCCTTCCTCTTTGTCTTCTTCGCCGCCCGCTTCCGCGCGGCGACAGCAGCGGCGGCGGCTTTCTTCGCCCGTGCGACCCGCGCCTCGGGGGACATCGTTTCGAGGGCACGACGCCCCCCAATCCGGCCCCCTTTCGCGCCCTGCTGGCGGAAGTAGGCGAGGACGTCTGGCGGCAACTTCTTGGACATGCTGGCGTATCTTAACCCGGTCGAGGTGAATCTTGGCGTCCTGTGATTACCTAAAGGGGGTTAAGGTAAAATGAAGACATGCGCGCTGCCATCTACGCTCGTGTCAGCACCTCAGACCAGGAACCCGAGAACCAGCTCCAGGAACTCCGTCGCTACGTCGAGGCCCGTGGCTGGACGGCTGTGGAATACATCGACAGAGGCGTGAGCGGAGCGAAGGACCGCCGGCCATCTCTGGACCGCCTCGTTGCGGACGCCAGGCGGCGGCGGTTCGACGTCCTGGTCGTCTGGAGACTGGATCGCCTCGGGCGCAATCTGAAGCACCTGGTGACGCTGCTGGAGGACGTGCAGGCCCTCGGCGTGGCGTTCGTGTCCCTGGGTGAGGGCATCGACTGCACGACCGCTGCAGGGCGACTGCAGCTGCACGTTCTTGGAGCCCTCGCCGAGTTCGAGCGGGCGCGAATCGCCGAACGGGTTCGAGCTGGCCTGTCGAGGGTTCGAGCTTCCGGCAAGCGCCTGGGGCGTCCTGCCGCCAACATGGCGCTCGCAGACATCGTGCGAACGGCACACCTGTCGGTGCGTGAAGCGGCAGCGGCCCTCGGAGTATCCCGATCCGTCGTTCACCGCGCCAGGGTGTCCCAGAAACCCGCCGAACTCGCCTCCTGATTCGCTCGACAATCCGCTCGTTTTAGCCATCGCGCGCCCTGTCCCGCAATCATCTGTTTCTGGGACACCTGCCTGCCAGTGCTAACCTGACAGCGGCGGCTAGGCTGATCCCCGAACGGCCGGTTTCCGCGCCGGTCCCGCCGCCAATCGTTCCGTCGCGGAGCTGCTTTGCGGAGGCAGCGATGGCTCTGGCATTGCGCTCTCGGAAGAGGGCTGCCTCAGAGGGCCGAGCGGCTCGCCGGGCACGCTCGATTCCAACGGTGATCTTCCAAGCCGGACAGCGGTTCGTGCTTCGTGAGGACTTCGCTCAGAGTGCGGCCTACCAGACGCATCGACGGAAGATGGAGGAACTGCCGTCGTTTGAGCGAGTCCTGGAGGAGCTTGAGCTGATCTCAAGACGGCTCCACCGGGCTGCCAAGGTGGACCACCAAAGCTCCCGAGAAGAACGGCAGGACGCCAGGCGCTCTCGAATGAAGGGCAGCGCCCTCTTCCGTCGCCTATGCGTTGCCTACGATCTGCATTTGCGGGTGCCATATGCTCAGCGGTTTCTGAACACCCTGGCCCGGCACAACGCATCGTCTGGCACCTGGCGCGGGCTTGCCGAACGGGGGATCCGGGTCTTTGACGACCTGTTGTTCCGGTCTGACTGGCGCGGTGTTGGGAATCGACCACAGCAGCGGCTCGTGCCCCTGCCGGATCAGGTTCAGTCCCTCCGACGCGATCTTTCATCCCCGGTCAGGCAAATCTGGCGTGAGTCGCATGGCGACGTGCTAGAGCGCGGGGCTAAGCTGACGCGTCTGCTGAAGGAACGACGACTCAATATCGCGGCCGTTCCAAAGACCGTGTTGAAGCGCGCTCCGTCTCGCGTGCTTGACTTCATCGTCGCTGGGCACTTTGGCATCTCCCAGGTCGCCACGAGGCGAACACCTGTTCGGCACGTCGACCTGGTGTTCGGGGGTCAGTAAGCCTCGACGGAGCCCATTCCTGCGATCACAATCCAAACCGATTACCGTCGCAGTTTTCGCGTGTAGATCTGGTGTCGACCGCTTGGGCCTCTGAAGGTCCGAGTCGTCTAGCCTGACCTGCCGGGGGCGCGAGAGCCTCGACGAAAGTCCTGACGGTTCGCTTAGCACACGCGGCGACCGACCGGCGCGGCTACTTGATACCCGGAGGTATGCCTACGCGGTCGTTTTGCGGTGGACGATGGGAACGATCTGGCATGAGCAGCACCAGGACTGGCGCGACCGCCGCCGCCTCGGAGGTAGGTCGCTGCGACGTGCGTGGTCGGGATACTTGGCTCGACTGCCGTGGCAACTGTCCGGAACGTTGACGTTCGACCCGAAGAGAGTGTTTCCGGTGGATAGGGGCCTGGCAAGTCGCGAGGCGTTCTGGTGGGTTGGCTTGGTGGGACACTTATGCCGACGCCCGGTCATTTGGGCCTACGCCGTTGAGCGAGGCAGAAGCGGCCTTTGGCACTTGCACGTGTTGCTGGGAAATGCGGGTCGTCCGAATCGACGAACCCTCGAAGGTGTTTGGCGAGCGCGGAACGGTCACGCCGCGATCGAGCGCGTTTACGACGTCCCCGGCATCGCACTTTACACAACGAAGTCGGCCGCTGAAGGCGAGGTCGTGGTGTCCGACACCGTGACGCTGCCGATGTTCAAGACGATGGTCACCGACATTGTGGTGCCCATGGTTCGGGAGGGCGAATGAGGAAGACTGGAACGCTTACCTCGACACCCCGGCCGTCCGTCCTCCCCACCTTCCTCACAAGCAGCGAGGTCGCCGACCTGCTCCGCACGACCAGGAAGGCCGTTTACGCAATGGTGGAGCGCAGGCAAATTCCTGGCGTGGTCCGGCTGGGCCGCCGGGTCCTTTTCCAGGAGCGCGCGCTGGTAGACTGGCTCGGCCAGAAGTCCTCGCCATCGGAAAGGTGACCGATGGCCGTGGTAGTCAGACCGTATAGGCGCGGCGGGTGGCAAGTCGACATCCGCCTCGTGCTGCCGGACGGGATGCCGGTTCGTGAACGAAGAGTGTTCAGGACGGCATCCAAGTCGGCAGCGCAACGATGGGGGCAGGACCGAGAACGACACGTGCTCGTGAACGGGCTCCCGAAATCCACGAAGGAGGTGCCCACGCTTGAAGAGTTCGCGCCGAAATTCCTCGACGGCCACGCACGCGCGAATCGTCAGAAGCCGAGCGGGATTGCTGCGAAGGAGACAATTCTGAATCGGCATCTGGTTCCGATGCTTGGCAAGAAAAGGCTCGACGCGATCACCAACGAATCAGTGCAGCAGCTCAAGCTCGCGCTGAAGGCGAAGTCCGCGAAGACAACGAACAACGTGTTGACGGTGCTCGGCGTGCTGCTCAAGAAGGCCGTCGAATGGGACGTCATCGAACGGGTGCCCTGTGCGATTCGACTCTTCCCGATTCCGAAGAAGTCGATGGCGTTCCACGACTTCGACGACTACGAGAAGTTGGTACAGGCCGCTGCACGCGTCGATATGAACACCTACGCGCTAGTGTTGCTCGGCGGAGATGCGGGGCTGGGCGCGCCGCTCAGAAAGTAGACCAATCGCCGCTCGGAAAGTAGACCACCTGAGGGCCTGATGGCGGGCTTGCCGGATCGGGGGATCCGGCGTCCGCTGGGAGGATGCTCAGGATGGATCAAGTGCATGTGGTCCGGCACAAAGTGCTGGTGGAGGGCCGATCGCAGCGGGCGGTGGCTCGGGAGCTTGGGTTGGCGCGGGTCACGGTCCGGAAGTACCTGGACGAGGCGGCCCCGGCGCGAAAAGCGGAGGGGGCCGTGCGGCCGCGGCCGGTGTGGGATGCGGTCGCGCCGCGGGTGCAGGCGGTGCTGGCCGAGTCCGTGCGCTGGACGGGCGGCAAGCAGCGGCTGACGGCCACGCGGCTGCACACGCTGCTCACGGCCGAGGGGCTCCACGTCGGTGTCACGCTGGTCAAGGACGCCGTCGCGGAGTGGAAGCGGCAACGGCGCGAGGTCTTCGTCCCGTTGACGTATCGGCCGGGCGATCTGGCCGAGGTCGACTTCTTCGAGGTGCTGGTCGACGTCGATGGGACCCGCCGCAAGGCGTGGCTCTTCCTGATGCGGCTGATGTACTCGGGCCGCGACTTCGCATGGATCTACGACCGGCAAGATCAAATCAGCTTTCTCGACGGGCACGTCCGGGCGTTTGCGCACTTCGACGGCGTGCCGGCGCGCGTGGCGTACGACAATTTGCGGGCGGCCGTCGTGCGGATCCTGGTCGGCGGCGCGCGGGCGTTGACGCCGCGGTTCGCGGCGTTGGCCTCGCACTACCTGCTGGAGGCGTGTTTCTGTCGGCCCGGCGAGGGCCACGATAAGGGCGGCGTCGAGGCCCGCGGCAAGGCCGTCCGGCAGCAGGCACTCGTCCCGATTCCGGTGGGCGCGACGCTCGCGGTCATCAACGAGGCGCTGCTGGCGCGGATGGATGCGCGCCTCGAGACCACCCGGGATGCGGCCGGGCAGACCAGCGGCGCGCGCTTTGCCGAGGAGCAGCGCCTCTTCCGGCTCGTCCCGCTGCCCTTTGCGCCCGAGGCCACGACGTTCGCCACGGTGACACCGCGCGCGCTAGTGCGGCTCCAGGGCGCGGTGTACTCGGTGTGGAGTCGCTGGGCGGGGCTCGACCTCGTCGTGCGCGTCGGCGCCACGACCGTGACGATCGTCGGCCAGGACGGGACGCTGATCCGGCATCCGCGGAAACGGTTTGGCGAGCGGTCGATTGACTACCGGCACTACTTGGCGGAGCTCGCGCGCAAGCCGCAGGCGGTGCGCCAGGTGCTGCCGGATCTCCTGCGAGATCTGGGTGCGCCGTTTCCGGCGATCTGGGATCAGCTCCACGGGGCGCACGGGCCGCGCGATGCCGCGCGCCTCTTCGCCAAAGTCCTCGGCCAGCTCGACACCCAGGGCGCCGCGGTCGTCGTCCCCGCGCTGACCGCTGCGCTCGCGATGGGGACGCCCCTGCTGCTCGCGCTCACGCCAGCGCGGATGGCGATCGATCGCCTCGAGTCGGACGCGGTGCCTGCGCCCCTCCGCGCCATCGAGGTGGGGAGCGGCTGTGCGGCTGACTACGACGCCTGGCTCGTCGAGGTGGCGGTATGAGCGCGGCCCTCACGCGCGATCTCATCGTCACCCAGACGCGCGCGCTCAAGCTGCCGGGCATCGCGCGCACGTTTGAGCGCCTCGCCCGGCAAGCGCGCGACACCCACTGGCCGCACGAAGACTATTTGCATGAGGTCCTCAGTGCCGAACAGGCCTCGCGCCACGAGTCGGTGATCCGGCAGCGGCTCCGGGAGGCGCGCTTTCCCGAGATCAAGACCCTTGACACCTTTGACTTTGCCGCCGCCGAGGGCGTCAGCGCGACCCAGATCCACACCCTCGCGCGCGGCGAGTGGGTCACCGCGCCGGAGAATCTGATCTTCGCCGGCCCGATCGGGACCGGCAAGACGCACCTGGCGATCGCGCTGGGTGTCGAAGCCACGAAGCAGAAACACCGCGTGCTCTTCACCCGCGCCGCCGACCTCGTGCGGCAGTTGTTGGAAGCCCGCGATACCCGCGAGCTCACGCGCCTGCAGCTGCGGCTCCGGCGCGTCGAT
>Ga0209343_10003087_pt1 | contig 21138 bp, 10 predicted proteins | sample RifCSPlowO2_02_FD_184026 | JGI IMG/M metagenome (GOLD analysis project Ga0209343, IMG submission 184026) | Groundwater microbial communities from Rifle, Colorado - Rifle CSP2_plank lowO2_0.2 (SPAdes) (version 2) | ecosystem: Environmental > Aquatic > Deep subsurface > Groundwater | place... | reverse complement strand
GATCATGCGCGAAGCGGCGCTGCGCGGTTTCTCCACCGCCACCGACCTGGCTGACTACCTGGTGCGCAAGGGCCTGCCGTTCCGCGACTGCCACGAAATCGTCGGCCATGCGGTGAAATACGGCGTCGACAATGGCAAGGACCTGGCCGAGATGAGCCTGGATGAACTGCGCCAGTTCAGCACCCAGATCGAACAGGATGTGTTTGCGGTATTGACCCTGGAAGGCTCGGTCAACGCCCGCGACCATATCGGCGGCACCGCACCGAAGCAGGTGCTGGCCGCCGTCAAGCGCGGCCAGGCGCTGCTGACCAGTCGCTAACCGCTAGTCGGCCATCACGCGGCTCGTCCTGCGCCGCGTGAGCTCAGAGGCTGTGAATATATCGACGCCGGCGCGAGGTGCATCAGCAGGCCCAGGATCTTGAGAGGCTTTGAAGGGAAACCTCAGGGTCGGAGTGATTTATTTTTAACCACTGGCCGACCAGAATCCCGATACCCCACCGAGCGTCCCAGTTGCGTGGCTATCGACTCTCGAAAGCGATCGTTACCCAAGGGATAGTTGTGAGCGCTGGCCTCACGCATAACGTGGATGGCATCAGGTTCAAGATGGCCGGCAAACAGCGCCCGATATGCGCATTGTCTATCTGACTCGTTTGTCCCCAACGCCTGATAAAGAACATGATCGATGATCATCGGATCAGCCTTGCCCCACCCATGCCAGCTGTAACTTGACCAGCGATACGCCTCGGGCACTGCAACCATTCCCGCACGCACGGGATTCAGTTCGATGTATCTGTAGCAGGTCAGCAAGTACTCGGCGGCGTTGATCAGACTGGCCTTGTGCCGACCTTCCCACAACGTGCCCGAACGCCGGTAGGTGCGATTCACATACAGGACATACATGCGGCCCAAGTGCTGCATCACCTGGGAAATGCCCGACTCGTCAGCAGGCGTCATCAGAAGGTGCACATGGTTGGTCATCAGCACGTAGGCGTGCAATTGCACCCGGTACCGCCTCAATGCATCGCCCAGCACCGCAAGATAGAACTGGTAGTCTTCATCCTGAAAAAAGCAGGCATCCCGATTGTTGCCGCGCTGCACCACGTGCGCTGGCACGCCAGGGAGATACATCCGTTTTTTTCTAGGCATGGCAAGCTCCTTTGCCAATTTCTCCAAAGAACCAGCTTAGCTGATCAAAATTTATTCACTCCGACCCCTTTAGTCCTGGATGTGGACATACAATCACGAACGACCAAACATGGCCCTGGGAGGCATCACCCCCAAACAGAAGTTGGCCCGCGCGGCCTGACCTCTACTTCTGGCGAGTGCTAAAAATGGGGGGATTACCCGGGGTGTAGCCGTAGCTAAAGGGGTCGGAGTGAATTATCTAGCACATGACCACTCCGAATTGATCAAAAATAAATCACTCCGACCCCTTTAGTTCTTTGGGAAGGCGACCTGATCAAGGGTAAGGCCAACGCCTCGTCTGTAGGCACGCTGGTGGAGCGCACCAGTGGCTATTTGATGCTGGTGAAGATGAATGACGCGACGGCAACCATCGGCGATGGAGGGCTTCAGTGCAGCGCTCAACGGCATGCCGCTGGCGATGCGCAAGAGCATGACCTACGACCAGGGCCGGGAGATGGCGCGACACGCCGAGATCACCCAGAAAACCGGCATAGCGATCTACTTTTGCGACCCACACACCATGGCTATGCGGCACGATGCGCCCACTTCAATTCAATAACCGTGTTGCACTCATCTCCTGCAACCGCCCTGGCTTAATTCATGGCAAACACTCAAGCGGAGGTTTTTCATAATTACGACGAGGGCATATGATGCCATCCGTATCATTCACAATAACCATGCATTCATCGTAACTCAGCCTTGCCCGGCAATAATTGCTATTCAAACGTCGCTCCACGCTAGGCTCAGGAATTACAGCACCGGGCTGACAAGCTGGTAAGTTAGACCAGTTCCGGCACCACCCACCAGGGTCTTCTTTGCGCCCCTTGAAACCAACGGGAGAATATCCAGAACTAACCATACACAAATGAACCAATGCTTCTTCATTTAAGCCCTGATCACGCCCGCCACTAGGGTGGCTTTCCCCACACTCTAACAACATTTTTTTTATTTCTAACGTCGTTGTGCCATGTTTGCCCCACGACTCGTAGTATGGCGGTGACGGTCTAAATGCTTCAGGATCAATACAGCCAGCTAAACAACCAGACAGACAGAGGCAAGCCATTGGCATTCTGATATTTTTCATACTCATCTAAATTGCACCTCCATGGTGCTGGCTTTCCCATATGAACCATCACATTTCTCTGATCCACTACCATAACAACTATGCACCGTTGGACTTTCCTTAAGGATATTTACCCATTCCTTGAGCTTATTACTGCCCTCTGGAACAGCACCGTAGGAGGCCGGATTATCACCAAGAACAACGCCTACGAAATCGTCCTTGTGATTCTGCAGATACACCGTATCCTGCCGACCACCACTCAACTCATATAACATCCCTGCCGCTTTTTCCGCATTGTAGGCCGGTCCAAAGAAGCGAATCAGGGTATCACTCAAACTACCCTGCCCATTTTCCGCCCTGGCCAGCGACTCCATGGCATTGCCTATGGTCATGCTGCCGCGGCTATGGCCTGACAAGTCCAACCCAGCACTACCATATTGCTCCATGAGGTTTCTGACTTCTGCCGTGGCGTTCGCCAAGCCCCAGAAATCATTTTCCAGAAACTTCTGATAACCCGCGACCATCAACTCTGCCACTAGGCTATCGGTTTGCGGGAAGGCCACCAAATATATCGTCTCAGCCCCACCCGGGATATTCTGAGCGGTATAACCTAACGCCGCTTTCTCATCGTTGAAGATGCCATTGGTAAAGACTTTCACTCGCCCACCACTTCCTGCTTTCAGGTTTTCCTTCTCGCTCTGCGAGAGTTTCCTGACTTGCTGCTTGCCGTCTTCATCGGTTGCAATCTTTCCAGTCTCATCCCGAATCACTTCGTATACCGCATGTTCCTTCAGAAACATGGTGCGGTAGGCATCATCGGAAAACTTAACCGCCTCCGCAAATACCGCCTTCTTGATAATCTGTGCCGCTTGCGCTTGACGCTCCAAGCCCTTCACATCCAGTCTTTGCGCGGCAACATGGCTGTTTTCGGTATCACGATTCAGACTTGCCAGGGTTTCTTCGACGCTCTGCCCGGTTTTCTCGAACTGAGCCGCTTCATCGGTAATAACGATGCCCCCCTCACTGATAGCACTCAGCGTCCTGCCCGACGAGGAGTCATCGGCGGCACCATTATCGATGGCGTTGCCGATAATGCCCTTGGCAATGCCGTATTTACCTTGAGTGAGCATATCGCTACTCAGGCTAATGCCGCTGCTCTGGGCATTGGCTTCGGCCCTGTTGGCAATATCACTATGGGTCAACGTGCCGGTAGTCAGGCTGTTTTTTCCATCAGCTACCGCCTTGTCGGTGCTGGCAATTACCGCACCTTTCAGGTCTGTATTGCCCTTAACCGCGATCTGGAAACCTTCATCGCCCGCCTTGATGCCCGATTGTTCGACGACACTGGCGTAGTCGCTGCTGGCTGTGGAACTGCTCTGGCTGGCGCTAACGCTGGAGACGCCAGCGCAGAACGGAGGAATACACAAGCTGACGCCGGCGCCCGCACTTTTCTGCTCGGATTTGTAGGTACTGGTGTCTTGCAGGCTTTCGATGTTGAGGTTCCCGCCGATGTCGGCAACTACCTGTTCACCACTGACGATGGCGCCCTTGAGGTTGGTATCGCTACCCGACACCAACTCCACGGCGTTACCCGCCTGGACACGGGTATTGGTATGGCTGATGTCACTGCCATCGGCGCTCCCTCGGGATTTATTGGCCGCGAGATCCAGTGTGAAGCCGTTCTGGCTACCACCCAAGGCGAAACCGATACCCACGCTCCAACCGCTGCTGCCATTCGTGCTGTGCTGCTCGGCGGTGTTCTGTGCCGCGATCAGGTTGATGTCGCCAGCGGCTTTCAACTTGACGTCGTTTCCGGCACTGAGCTGACTGCCGATGACATTGATGTCACTGGCCTGCCCATCTCCACTTGCATTGATATTGAGGTCGCCGCCGGCCATGACGCTACTGCCGACGACATTTTGGCCGCTCTGGGTGGTCTGGCTGCTGCTCTTATTATTGCTCAGGCTGGCGCTGATCTTGATGCCCGCAGCACTGCCGCTCATCAAGTCCTGGGCACTTTTCGCTGCAGCAGCCGCCTGCATGGCGGCAGTAGCGGCGGCCAGGGCCTGCATGCGGCTGTCGTCGGTGTGGCTGGCAGCCTTGCTCATTTGCTGAATGCCACGTACCGCTTCCACCAGCGGGATGCTTACGCTACCGCCAATGGCGGTTCTGCCGGCGCTCGATGTGCGGGTGCCGTTGAGGCTGTCGTAACCCGCTTCGATATCCACCTTGCGTGCAGCTATGTCGATATCGCCCTGTAAGGCCAGGACTTGGCTGGCCGTCTGACGATACCGCTCGCCAGCCTTGAGGCTGATGTCGCCTTCCAGAGAGGCGACCTGGCTACCGACTTGGCGAACCGCACTTCCTTGCTCGCGCTCGCTCTGCTTGACGCTGCCCGTGGCGCCCTGCCACCACTTGCCAATCTCCCCTGTCTTGCGGCTGCTGGATTTGCTGCTGGTGCTTTCATGATTTTCAGCACTGCCAATGAGCAGATCGCGCCCTGCGTTAATGGCAACTGCCCTATCGGCCACCAGGGTGCTGCCCTCTATACGAGTGTCGCGCCCGCTGTCCAACTGCAAGGTGCCGGCGCTGAGCGTACTTCCGGCAGCCTCAATGCTGTTCTGTTGAGTTCGCTGCCCCTTTTGGCTTTGGGTAATCAACCCATTATGGACAAAACCTAGATTGCTGGATTGCTCGTAGTTGCTGCTGCTCTGCTGCTGTTCGGCAATACCAACGTTGATATCCCTGCCAGCGGTTAGCTGGGCGACACCCTCGGCACGTACTCGGCTACCAATTATGTTGATGTCCCGTTCGGCCGCCAGGGTCGCGTCACGCTCGGCCACCACGTCGCTACCCACACTGGTCGTGCGCCGGGCTTCTTGTCCGGCACTCTTCGCCGCAGCAATGGTTCTTAAGCTACCACCAAATTTTTTGCTGTAGGACTCAGTATAGATGTACGCCTCGTCGTTCGCGGCCACCAGATTGATATCCCCGGTATCGGTAACCAACCCCGCCCGCAACTCCACATCGTTGCCGGCCGTAGTTTCACTGGCACGCAGGCGAATATCGTTACCGGCGGCGATCACCACATCGTTGCCGGCTTCCAGTTCACTGGAAACCTGGCTGGCCTTGGTTTTCAGCTGGCTCTTGCCCGACTTGGACAGGCCGAGGAAACCGGATTTGGTCTTCTTGCTGTAAGAGCCATGCTCCTCAATGCCGGAAAGGATGGCCACATCACCTGTCGCGCCGACTAGCAAGTCATTGCCTGCACTCAGCTGGCTGCCGATAACAGTTACGTCGCGGCCGCCGTCGATGCTCAAGCTGCCATCGGCTGCCTTGCTGGTATTGAGGGTGAGGTCGTTGCCTGCCTCGATCACCGAGGCGACATTGGTGCTGTCGTACTTCTCCTTCTGCTTACTCTTGCTACGACCGAAAGAGCCTTTGCTTTTCTTCGAGTAGAAGGAAGCGCTCTCGTCTTTGGCGGAGAGGATATTGATGTCCTGCTCGGCATCCAACTCGATGTTATTGCTGGCCCTTACTTGGCTGGCGACAACCGTTAGATCTTCACCGGCATCAATGGCGATATCCTGACCTGCCTGGATGACGCTGGCTTGCTGCACTACACGATCGGTACTGCGGGTGACCTTTTTGCTTTTCGAATAGAAATGGTTTTCGTTAGCCGCCGCGGCCAAGGTCACGTCCTGCCCAGCAACCAGGCTGATATCGCGGCGCGCCTCGATTTGGCTGGCAATGGCGGTCAAATCCCGTCCGGCACTGATCTCGATATCACGCCCGGCGCTAACCTGCGCGCCATGCTGGCTGATCGACTCCTTCCGATACTTGTTCCCGCGCGCTTGCAGGCTACGCTCTTCCACCGAAGCGATGGTGACATCGCGACCGGCCGCGATACTGAGATCGCCACGGCTGTCGAGAACTCCCCCGAGGTTGGCGACATCGCGACCGGCGCTAATGCTTAGGCTGTTGGCCGCCTCGATACGCGAGGCGCTATCCAGGTAGTCGCGGATATACCGATGACCTCCGACCTTAAAATCATGGCGGGTAACGTTGCGCTCGTTGAGTACATCGCCGGTCAGTGCGGTCAGGCTGACATCGCGGCCGGCAATAATCCCGCCCTGGGCGTTACGGATACTGTCAGTTGCCAGCAATTCGAGACGGTTACCCGCTTCGATCAGGCCTTTGTTGCCGATGCTGCCGCCGGCCACGGCGCTGAGGTTATTGCTGGCGCGCAGGATGCCTTGGTTAAGCAGCTCGCCGCCAGAGATCAGCGACACATCGCGCCCCTGAATCAAGGCGCCATTGGGCGCGAGACGACCCTCGGCCTGGGCCAGATAGAGCACTGGCACCAGCACCTTTTCGCCATTCACTTCGTGTTCTTCCAACCACACCAGATCATGGGTCAGTGCGGCCACTTGAGCGGCGCTGAGGCTGATGCCGACAGAGAGGTTCAATGCCTGCTTGCTGGCGATGGCGTTGTCCATCAGGTAGCGGAACATCGCCTCGTCGCTGGTCAGGCCGGCGAGGAAGCGCTGGCCGGTACGCGCCACCACCGCCTCGCGGATCAGCCGCTGTTCATAGAGGCCGTCGCCCAGGCGTTTTTGAGTGTTGTCCGGGGTGTAGCCGAGGTTGCCGAGCAGGTAATCGGAGCCGAGGAACTGCTTGAGGTTGGTCAGCTCCGGGTTGGTTTCAATCAGGTACTTGTGGCTGGCACTCGGTACCGTGCTGCTGGGCAGGTTCTGGACGCCGGCCACGCCGAGGGAAGCCGTGCCGATCGGCGTAGCGCCGATGGCGCTGCCTGTGTCTTGCCCGCTCTGCAGGCTCCAGGTGCTACCAGAGCTTGCCGCCGGGCCCTGGGCAGTTTGACCTGCGCCGACCATTACCGAACTGCCGGCCAGGGTGTTGTCGCCTGTTGCGCCCTGGGCGCCGCTAGCAGCACTGGTTGCGGCATTCTGTCCATTCAGACGGAACAGGCCGTTTTCGCCTTGCGGCAGGGTAAAGCCAGGCAGGGTAAGGGGATTGATCTGCTGTTGTTGCAGGTCGGGGGGGAGCTGCGAGTTGAGCTGGACGACCGTGGTCTTGCCGGTGCCAAGGGCTGCGGTATCACCCACTCGACTTGAGCCAAGCACATGGGCGACACCCTCCGACACAACACCGTTACTTATAGAACTGGTAGCCGTGATAGACAGGCTACCTCCTGCTTGCACTAATGCAGAGGAAGAACTCGCTGGGACGCCACTAATAATCAGTTCTGAAAAAGAATTTGCATCTCTTATCGCTGCAGGTGCATTTACTCTGATGCCGGATGAGTATTTAGATGAACCAAATGTTACCAGTCCGTTGTAAGCGGCGGCGCCAAAATCATTTACTACTCCAGAACCCTGCAAAAGGTTAAAACCATGATAAAGGGACATGGAACCAAAGTACTGTGTAAGTTCCCTATCAATCGGTTTACCACCAAAAGACCGGTAGGTAGACTCAACCCTCGACTCTTCCATAGAGGAGTTCCAAAATCTTATATCCCTATTGTACTCAATATCATTATATTGATTAAAATTGACTATATCCTCCCACAAGGGCTTCTCAGGGTTCAACGCTATATATTTATAACTAGTGTAATTTCCAACTGATGACCCTTCATTCTTAAAATCAATAGCCGATATTGAAATATCACTCGCAGCAGCGATAACAGAGCGCTCATTTTCGACACTCCCTCCTTTTATGGATAGATTCGCACCAGAAAATATATTTGCACTAAGGGAGTCCTCGACAACTTCAGCTTTAAACTCCTGCATCCATATTAGATGAGAGGGCCCACCAAACGACGGCATAGTGGTACAGTCATAGCAGCGCACACCTATGGATGCAGACTCCAAGCGCGACTCAACCTCAAACTTATCTTTTTTATTACTTAGCAAATTAGTATTGAGCGTCAAGTCCTCAGCACTCTCAATAACTGCGGACAAATTATTAATGCTCGCAGACCAAGTCCCCAGATCATCTCTCGCAACATCTAGGCCCCCAAGGCTATATACATCAGCATACCGGTTGGTGAAGTTATCCACCCGCAGCGCCATATCGTCGCCGCTGAAGATCAAGCCGTTCTGGTTAAGCAGAGTCGGCGCATACAGGCGCAACTGCTCCGCACTGCCGAGGGTGCCGTAGTTGTTCAGGGTGGCGGCGCGAACCGTCAGGTCGGCCGCCGAGGTCAGACTGCCGCGGTTGGTTAGCAGGCCAGTGCTGGTGACCGTGGTCAGTCCGCCGCCGCTGATGCGCGCGGTCGTCGGCAGATCGATGCTGGCGGCCTTCAGGCTGAGATCTCCCAGGCTGGTCAGGCGACCACTGCCACCGTAGCTGCCGGTCAGAGTGAGGTTGACGGTACCGTCGCTGGCCAGCAGGCCGTGGTTGACCCAGGTGCCGCCGCTGCCGGTGAGGGATTGGCTGGCCAGCAGTTGACCGCTGGCGGTCTGGGTGAAGGTGCCGATGTTGAGGGTCAGGGTCCCGGCCTGCAGCACGCTGCTGTTCACCCAGCTGGTGGCGGTGATGTCGAGCAGACCATTGCTGCTGAGGCTGCCACCGGCGGCCATGACGTTGGTCGCCGAGAGGCCGAAGGTGCCCGTGCCCAGATGCCGAATGATCCCGCCGTCGTTCTGCAGGCCGCTGACGTCGAGTTGCAGCGTTGTGTTGGCGGTTTCGATCAGGCCGCTGCGGTTGTCCAGCAGACCGCCGCTGATCAGCGTGGTGCCGCTGCTGCCCAACGAGCGCAGGCTGCCGCTGCCGTTGCTGAAGCCGTTGGCGATCAGGCTGAGGGTGCTGGCGCTTTCGATGAGGCCGAAGCTGTTGTTCAGGGCGCCGCTGAGGCCGAAGTCGATTTTGCCGGCGGCCACTTTGCCGCCCGTGCCCGCTTGCGTGCCCTGGTTGTTGAAGGCGCCGGCGGTGACCTTGAGCAGCTTGTCCGCATAGAGGCCGCCGCCCTGGTTGTTGACGGTGGCGCCGGTGGCGATGAGCTCGGTGTCGCCCGACAGCGCGGAGATATGCCCGGCGCGGTTGTCGACGCCCTTCGCGGTGATCTTCACGGACTGCGCCTGGGCGGTACCGGCGTCGTTGTCGAACAGCCCGGCGCTGACCAGTTCCAGCCAGCCCGTGAGGCTGGCGAGCAGGCCACCGCTGTTGTCCACGGCGCTGGATTTTTTCAGGTGGAGGTTGCCGGCCTGGCTTTCGATGCGACCGCTCTGGTTGCCCAGCGTGCCGTTCAGGCTCAGGCTCAGGTCGCCCTGGCTGTGCAGGGTGCCGCCGGCGTTGTCCAGGCTCTGCGCCTGGATGTCGAGGGCGCCCTGTTCGCTGTGGATCAGGCCGTTGGCACTGTTGGTCAGCGCGCCGGTGAGGACGATGTCGAGGGCGTTGCGCGCGGCCAGGGTACCGCCGTCGGCGTTGTTCAGGCTGCTGCCGGTGAGGTGCAGCAGGTCCTGGCTGATCAGGCTGCCGCCGCGGTTGTCGATGGCGCCGGCCGTGAGCAGCAAGGGGCCGGCACTGGCCAGTTGGGCCTTGTGCATATTGAGCAGCTTGCCGGTCAGGGTCAGGGTCAAGGCCGCCGCGCTGGAGAGTTTGCCGGCGCTGTTGTCCAGGCTGGCGGCGCTCAGGCTGCCGGCCAGCTGGCTGCCGATCTGGCCGCTGCGGTTGTCCACCTCGCCCGCCGTCACCGTCAGCGCGCCCTGGCTGTCGATCAGGCCGCCGTCGTGGTTGTCCAGTTTGTCGCCGAGGGTCAGCCCGAGGTCGCCTGCGCTGGAGAGGATGCCCTCGCCGCTGTTGTTCAGGGTCTTCGCGTGGACCTCGAGGCTGCCCTTGCTGACCAAGGCGCCTTTGCCGCTGTTGTTCAGCACCTGCTCGCTGCCGCTGAGGGTGACCGCGAGCGCGCCGTCGCGGCTGGACAGGGTGCCGGCGCCGCTGTTGTCCAGGTTGCCGGCGTTCACCGTCAGGCCTTTCAAGCCGGATACCAGGCCTTCGCCGGCGTTGCGCAGCGTGCCGCTGCCCAGCTCCAGGGTGAGGCTGTCGGCACTGATCAGCCGGCCCTTTTCGCCATTGTCGATTTCGCCTGCGTTGAGGCTGTAGCTCTGGCTGCTGGAGACTTCGCCGGCGTCGCGGTTGTCCAGTTTGCGCAGGTCGGCGAAGGTCAGCGGGCCGTTGGCGAACAGCAGCCCGCCACGGTTGTCGAGATCGCCGCCGAGGAGGTCCAGGCTGACGCCGGCTTCGCCGATCAGGCGGCCCTGGCGCTGGATCAGTTTTTTCACCGTCAGGCTCAGCGCCTGCTTGGCCGAGACTTCACCGCCGCTTTCGGCGACGTCGCGGCTGGAGTCGAGGCTGTCGGCGGTCAGGGTCAGGCCGGCCGCGCTGACGATCAGGCCGCCGTCGCGGTTGTCCACGTCGGCCGCGGTGAGCGTGAGGGCCTGCTGGCTGCTGAGCATCCCGCCGCGGTTGTCGAGGTCGGCGGTGTTGGCGTTGAGGCTGGTCTGGCTGGCGAGGCTGCCGCCCTGGTTGTCCACCGCGCCGGTGGTCAGGGTCAGGGCGCCGCCGCTGGCCAGCAGGCCCTGGTTCGAGTTGCCCAGCGAGCCGCTGGTGACCGTCAGCGCCTGGCCGGCGGAGATCAGGCCCTGATCGTGGTTGTCCAGCTGGTCGTCGAGGGTGACCACGAGATCGCCCTTGCTGGCCAGCACGCCGGCGCCGGAGTTGTCCAGGCTGGCGGCGCTGACGGTCAGCTGGGTGGCCGCGGACAATGCGCCCTTGAGGTTGTTCAGCAGCGCCTGGGTGATCTGCAATTCCAGGGCTTGGCCGCTGATGATCCGCCCGCCGCGGTTGTCCAGTTCGTCGGCCTTCAGCAGGAAGCGCTGGGCGCTGGAGATTTCACCGCCGGCACTGTTGTCGACCTGGCCCAGGTTGTTCAGCAGCAACGCGCCGGGCGTGGCGATCAGGCCCTGGGTGCTGTTGTTCAGCTTGCCGCCTTGCAGGTCGAGGGTCAGTGCGGTTTCGCTGAGCAGCTGGCCATTGTTGTGCTGGTCGAGGCCGCTGGCGGTGACCTGCACGGCGCCCTCGCCAGCGATCAGCCCCTGGTCGTGGTTGTTGAGCTGGGCCGACACGATCGTCAGGCCGGCACCGCTGCTGATCACACCCTTTTGCTGGTTGTCGAGTTGGCCGGTGCCGATGCTCAGCGACTGCTTGGCGCTGATAACCCCGCCGTCGCTGTTGTCCAGGCTGCTGTTGCTGATGGTCAGTTGGCCGTCGCTGAGCAGCGTGCCGCCCTGGTTATCCAGGCTGCCCCTGTTGACGTTCAGTGCGCCTTTGCTGGAGAGCAAGCCGCCTGCGCCGTTATCCAGGCTCTTGGCACCTACCGTCAGGCTGCCGCCGCTGAGCAGCGCACCCTGCTCCCGGTTCGTCAGTGCGCCGGTGAGTTCCACGCTCAGCGCGGTCTGGCTGCTCAGGGTACCGCCTGCGCTGTTGTCCAGGCTGTCGCCGATCAGCACCAGGTTTCGCGGCCGGCGAACACGCCCTTGGCGTTGTTCAGCAGGCGCTGCACGGTCAGTTCCAGGCCCTGGTCGCCGATGATGCGGCCGGCGCCGCTGTTGTCCAGCAGCGCGGCCGGCTGCCCATCAGCCGCCAGCACGTGGAGGACGGCCTTGCCCTGGGTGGAGACTTCCCCGCCGCCGTTGTGCAGGCTGTTGCTGGCCCGGATATCCAGACCCTGGGTCGCGGCGATCAGGCCGCCTTGGCGGTTGTCGATATTCTTGGCGACCAGGGTCAGTTTGCCCTGGCTGAGCAGCTCGCCGGCCTGGGTCGTGGCGTCGCCCTGTTGGCTCAGGCTGTCGACGGTGACCTGCAGGTCGCCCTTGGCGGCTACCTGTCCGCGGTCGCCGTTGCGCAACTCGGCGGCTTCGACAACGAGTTTTCCGTCGGCGAGCAGGGTGCCCTGAGCATGGTTATCCAGCACCTCTTCCACGTCGACGTCGACGTCCGCCTTGCCGCTGACCAGACCGCCGTTGCTATTGTCCAGGCTCTTGCCGGTGAGGCTCAGCTGTTGCTCGGCGACGATCACGCCGCCCTGGTTGTTCAGCGCGGCCTGGGTGACCGTCAGGCTGGCCTTGCTGGACAGCACGCCAGCCTGGCTGTTGTCCAGCGCCTGCGCCCGGACGCTCAGCGCGCCCTGGCTGAGCAGTGCGCCTTCGCCGTGGTTGTCCAGCTTGCCGGTCACAATGGCGGTCAGGCTGCCTTGGCTGCTCAGGGTGCCGGCGCCGCTGTTGTCCAGGCTGCCGGCAGTCAGGGTCAAGGCGCTGCCGGCGGCGATCAGGCCGCCGCGGTTATCCAGGCGGTCGCCGTCGAGCGTGAGCGCGGCCTGGCTGGAGATTTCCCCGGCCTGGTTGTGCAGTTCGGCGGTGGCGGTGACGGACAGATCCTTGCCGCTGGCGATCAGGCCCGCGCCGTTGTCCAGCTCGCCGGCCACGACCGTCAGGCTGCCCTCGGACAGCACACGGCCACCCTCGCTGTTGTTCAGGGTGGCGGCAGCGACTGCGGTGTTGGCCTTGCCACTGAGGGTGCCGCCGCGGTTGTCCAGCTGCTGGGTGAACGTGGCGCTCAGTTCGCGGCGGGCCACCACGCTACCGCTGTTGCGCAGGCTTTGTCCGCTCAGTGCGACATCGCCGATCAGGTTACGGCTGTTGTCCGGGTTGACCCCGGCCTCGATCACGCCCTGGTTGATCAGTTGCCCGCCGTGCAGCTCCACGCGCTCGCGCGCCGCCAGGCTCTGCCGGTTGACCACGGCGCCGCTGGCCTGGGCGTGGAGCTGCTGGCCGGCATAGACCGGGCCGGCCAGATCCAGGCTCTGCGCCTTGAGCCGCACGTCGGTGCTGGCGACGGCCTGCGCCAGGCTCAACTGGCCATTGGCATCGATACGGATATCCCCGGCGCTGGCCGCCATATCGCCGGCCAGCTTGACGCCGACACCGGCCTCGGTGCCGACCAGGCGGATCGCCCCGGCGTACATGCCGCCCAGCGCCGAGCTGTCGATGGCCAACAGGGGTTTGGCGCTGCCGTCGGCGGCCTTGGCGGTGACGGCCAGGTCGTCGGCCTTGACCTGGTTGCGCCCGGTGATGACGTTGAGCTGTTTGGCGTGCAGCTCGGCGTTGAGTTTGGTGCTGCGGGTGATCAGGTCGAACTGGTCGACGTTGCTGGCGTTGAGGCCGGCGCCCTCGATGGCGATCTGCCCGCCGTCGACATCGAAACGATCCAGACGGCCGCTCTCGATCAGCGGCTTGCCGGTGCTCAGGGTGACCCTCGGGGTGTTGATGAAGCCGCAGCCGTCGCACGTGATGCCGTGCGGGTTGGCCACCACCACATGGGCGCCCTGCCCGGCCACTTCGGTATAGCCCTTGAGCGTGCTGGGATTGGCGCCGTTGACTTCGTTGAGGATCAGCTGGGCGGCGCTACCGTTGAGCTTGGCGTTGCCGAGGATCAGGCCGCCCAGCTGAGTCGCCTGGGTCTTGGCGGTGGCGCTATTGAGGATCAGGCCCTGCTGGCCGACGTTGTACTCGCTGAACGTGTTGTGCGACAGGCCGTTGCCGTTGGGCGTGGCGATATTGACGATCGGCACGCCGTTACCGGCCTGGGTCAGGCTGGTGTTGCTACCGGCCGCCACGGTCAACTCGGCGGCGGCGCCGACGATCGGATTGAGGAACAGCACGCCGATCAGGACACTGGCGATGTTTTGAAACAGTGGCGTGCGAACGTCCATGCGTTAAAGCTCCAACCCGCGGGTTTAAAGTGGCAAATCAGCAAGAAATCAGAAGAACAGATCGAGGCGGAAATACAGCGGGTGTTCTTGCCGCTCGATGGCCTCGGGTCGCTCCAGTGAGCGGGCCAGGGTCACGGAGGCAGCCAGGTGCTGGCCGCGGGCGCTCAACTCGATGGCATTGCCGGACAGCCGGCCGCGCTGCTCCGGGTTGTAGCGCCCGCCGCTGATCACCCCGACGTCGTAGGCCAGGGCCAGGCCGTATTCGTGGACGAACGGGCGCAAGGATTCCCAGGCCACCGCCTTGCGCCAGCGCAACTGGTTGCGCCAGTAACCACCACTGTCGCCGGTCAGCGACTGCTCCTTGAAGCCGCGTACCGAGGAGAGGCCACCGACGCTGATGCGCTGCGGGCTGAACAGCACGTCCTCGCTCTTCTGGCCGTTGACCAGGCTGTCGAAGCTGAAGGATTCGCCCCACAGCTGGAACGGCTGCAGGTAGCTCAGGGTCAGGCTGTATTTGTTGTAGCGGGCGACCGGCTCGCCCCCTTGGGGGTGGCCATTCTGCTGGGCATCGAAGGCGGCGATGCCGCGTTGCCAGCCGAGATCCAGGTTGACGAAGGCGCCGCCGATGCGCCGGCCATGGTTGAAGCCCAGCTGACTTTCGCTCAGCCGCTGGCTGGAAACCTCGATCAGGCTGTCGTCGAGATAGTTGCGCGTGCGCAGCTGGCTGACGCCCAGGCTGGCGGCGGTCTTGCTGAGCCCGTCGCGATGCAGCACGCGCTCGCCGCGCAACTGGTGGACCTTGCTCTCGCCATCGGTTTCAAAGAGGAAACCCGCCCCTTCGCTCTGGGTGCGGTAGTAGCTCTGGCTGTAGCTGTAGCCGAAGGTCCACCAGCCGTAGGGCAGGTTGTAGGCCAGGCTCTGATTGGCCGAGTGGCGGAAGCGGTCGCTGACCGCATCGCCACCGCCGCGCAGACTGAGTTGATCGGCCAGACCGAGCGGGCTGTCCCAGTCCAGGCCGGCGCCCCACTGCTGCTCACCGGTGCTGTCCTGACCGTCGTTGTGACGGTTCAGGCTGACGTGCCAGGCTTTGTCACGCTGCCCCTCGAGCCGTACCCGGCTGCCGCCGACCTGCTCGCCCGGCACCAGCTCCAGCTGCGCCTGGCGCGACGGCAGGCGGCCCAGCTGATCGACCAGCTGTTCCAGCTCACGCAGGTTGAGCACCTCGCCCGCCTGGCCGGGGAAAGCCATGGCCAGTTCGCGCTCGCTGGCCAGGGCGGAGCTGTCCAGGCCTTCCAGGCGGCCCTCGATGACGATCACCTCCAGCTCGCCATCGGCCAGATCCTGCTGCGGCAGGTAGGCGCGGGTGGTGACGTAACCTCGGCCGATGTAGTGGTCGGTGATGGCCTTGAGCAGCGCGTTGAGCTGGCCAGTGCCCAGGCACTGGCCTTCGAAGGGCTGAACCAGCGCCAGGCGATCGGCCTCGCCGAGCAGGCTGGCACCTTCGAGGCGGATGTGGCGGACTTCGAAGCAGCGCTCTGGCTCCGCCGCCGGTGCGAGAGGGGCCGGCTCGGCCTTTCCCGGGAGTTGCTGCAACTGCTCGAGGCGACGCTGCTGTTCCTGCAGCAGGCGCTCCTGGCGTTCGCGGATCAGCTCGAGGTCGCCCGCAGTCTGCGCAGTGGCGGTAGTCGGGGCGAGAAAAAACAGCAGCCAGATGGCCATAAATCGACAGCGCGGCGCCATGCCTTCAGTCCCTTGAATACGAAAATCCGGCGCGCATTAAAACATATGGCACTGAGCCATCAGCCGATAAATAGGTGATCCGGTGCACATCTTCGGGGATCGGTGCCGAACGCCTGGCGCGCACAGCAGTCGAATGCGACCCCGCGCTGCCGGGCAGCCGCTAGCCAACCGTCACGCGGCGCGTCCTGCGCCGCGTGAGCTCAGCCTTTGGCCTTGGCCTGAGCCATCGCAATGAACGCCGCCATCCCCGCCTCCTTATCCGCGGCGATGCGTTTGACGTGCGGGTTCTGGTTGAGCAGCACGAGCAGCTCGTGGGCCGCCGAGAAGTCGGCCAGCAGGTCGATAGCGAACAGTTTCTTCGCCACCCCACACGCCAGGTCGATGCTGTAGAGGAAGTAGATATCGGCCAGGCTGAAGCTGTCGCCCGCCACATAGGGGGTAAAGCTGCCGTGACGCTTGAGCGTGTCGATCCCGGCCAACAGCTCGGCCTTGCACTTGCTTTTCAAGGCGGAGGAAATCTCCGCACCGAAGAATGCTTCCGGGTAGCCAATCCGTGCGGGCAACTCGATGTACAGCTCGATTTCCTTCATCAGTGCGCGCACCTGGGCGCGGGCGAATGGCTCGCCGGGCAGCAACGCCTTGCCCTCGGTGCACTCTTCCAGATACTCGAGGATCGCACTGGTCTCGTTGATGAAGCCCTGCTCGACCCCCAGCACCGGCACCTTGCCACGCGGGCTGATACTGAGAAATTCGTCGCTCTGGTTGCCGTAAAGGGTCACGACCTCGAACTCCAGCCCCTTCTCCAGCAAGGCCAACTTGACCATATTGAAGTAGTTGCTAACGGCAAACCCATATAGTTTGAACATGCTGACAGGCTCCAGGCCGGCGGAAGGATAGCTAGTGTTATAGCCCCAGATAGGCCATGCCAGCCAGCCGTATCAAGTCAGTGAATGGCGCGGGCGCTGTCACGCTGGCACACTGCACGCTCAGTCCACGGATAAGCCAAGCATGAGCGAACACGACGAAAACGAAGACGAGGCCTTTGCCGAAGAAGCGCTGATCCAGGCCATCGAGAATCAGCTCGAGGCCGCGCAGCCGCCTGCTGCCCTGGCCACCCTGAACAAGCTGACCCTGGTCGGCTACGAGCGCGGCGAAATCCTGCAGCTGATGGCGATGGTCCTGGCCCATGAGATCAGGGCCATGCTTGACGAAGATCGGCCATTCGACGGCGCGGCTTACGAGCAAGCCCTGCGCGCACTGCCGGAGTTGCCGAAAGAAACGTCCTGACGCTAGTCGCTTAGCCCGCGCGCGCAGCCGCGCGTCTCGCTACACTGCACACACCCGCGCCTCGCTTCATCCACGCGGGCCTCAACCAGTCGGGCACACGCACTGCCCGGCCCCTGTTTACAAGAGCCTGGAGCACTTATGTCTTTTACCCCTGAGCTGGTTGCCGAACTGGATCTTCTCGCCCTGTTTAACCTGGGCAACACCCAGGAAGGCCTCAAGGTTCACCATGTTGCCGCCCCGCAAGCGATTGCTGCGGCCAAACGCCTTTACGCCAAAGGCCTGGTCACCCAGGAAGATGGCGGTTACCTGACCAGCCTGGGACTGGACGCAGCCGAACACGCGCAAGTCTTGCTGACCATTCTCAATGTGACCGAAACCGCCTGACCCGTCGGCACTGCCCACGCCGCCTGCGCAAGCGGGCCATGGCGTGGGCGAGATGGCGCTCCCACTCGCACCTCGCCACGACTGACTGGCCGTCGTGGCCCATTGCCCGCCGAGCCTGCGCATGAGCCTTACCGAGGAAATTCGCCCGGACATCGATGACGGTATCGACCGCAAGGTGCTGGCTCAACTGCGCGCGCGCTTTCTCAAGGTCAATGACGGCCGCCTGCAGCGCGCCATGCAGGCGCTGTCGACCCGCCAGCAGTTGGTCCTGAAGCTGCTGCCGCTGCTGTTTCACGTCAATCATCCGTTGCTGCCGGGCTATGTGTCCGGGCTGACGCCGGCCGGGCTGAGCGGCTTCGAGCCGGGCGACGATCTGCTCGCCGAAGCGCAGCGCCTGACCCGCTCCTTCGTCTACAAGGCACGCCGCGGCAACAGCGCACTGCCGCTGCACGGGCTGTTCCTGATGGGCAGCCTGGGCACAGTGGCCCAGGCCGAGCAAAGCGACATGGATCTGTGGGTCTGTCACGCCCCCGACCTCAGCCCCCGGGACATCGCCGAACTGCGCAAGAAGTGCGAGCAACTGGAGACCTGGGCGGCGACCCAGGGTGCCGAAGCGCATTTCTTCCTGATCGATCCGCTGCGCTTTACCGTCGGCGACCGTGAGGCGCGGCTGACCTCGGACGACTGCGGCACCACCCAGCACTACCTGTTGCTCGACGAGTTCTACCGCACGGCGATCTGGCTGGCCGGGCGCACACCGTTGTGGTGGCTGGTGCCGGTGTACGAGGAGCAACGCTACCACGAGTACATCGGCATCTTGCTGAGCAAGCGCTTCATCCGCGCCGACGAGGTGCTCGACCTCGGCCACCTGGCGCAGATTCCGCCGAGCGAATTCATCGGCGCGGGCATGTGGCAGCTGTTCAAGGGCATCGAGTCGCCGTACAAGTCGGTACTCAAGCTGCTGCTCACCGAGGTCTATGCCAGCGAACACCCCCGGGTGCAATGCCTGGCGCTGCGCTTCAAGCAAGCGGTCTTCTGCAATCGCCTCGACCTCGACGAACTCGACCCTTACATCGTGGTTTACCGCAGGCTGGAGGAATACCTGAGCGGGCGCGGCGAAACCGAGCGCCTGGAGCTGATCCGCCGCTGCCTGTACCTGAAGGTCAATAAAAAACTCAGCAGGCCGCCACGCGACCGGCGCAAAAGCTGGCAACGCCTGCTGCTCGAGCGCCTGACCCGCGACTGGAACTGGGACAGCCGGCAACTGGCGATGCTCGACAGCCGCAGCCAGTGGAAGGTGCGCCAGGTCAGCGCCGAGCGCCGCGCCCTGGTCAACGAACTGACCTACAGCTACCGCTTCCTCTCGCAGTTCGCCCGCGACGCCCAGGCCGGCAGCTCGCTCAACCGCCGCGACCTCGGCGTGCTCGGCCGGCGCCTGTATGCCGCCTTCGAGCGCAAGGCCGGCAAGATCGAATTCATCAACCCCGGCATCGCCCCGGATCTGGGCGAAGACACCCTGACCCTGGTGCAGAGCCCCAGGATCGAAGTCAGCGACGAAAATCAGTGGGCCCTGTTCAGCGGCAGCCTCGGCGCCCAGGAGTGGGCGGATTTCGCCCCGCTCAAGCGCGCCCGTGAACTGGTCGAGCTGCTTGCCTGGAGTCACCGTAATGGCGTGATCGACAGCAGCACGCGGCTATCGCTGCACCCTGGCGACAGCGACCTGAGCGAGTACGAACTGTCCAATCTGCTGGCCAGCCTGCAGCAGACGGTGCCGCTGCCGCTGCCGGCGATCGAGGAAAGCGCGCTGCTGCGCGCCAGCGTGCCCGGCGAAGTGCTGCTGCTGATCAATGTCGGCATCGACCCGCTCAAGCAGCACAGCCAGATGAATGTGCACATGACCACCGATCGCATCGATGCCTTGGGCTATTCCGGGGTGCGCGAGAACCTGATTCTGACCATCGACCAGGTCAGCCTGAACAGCTGGAACGAACTGCTGGTCAGCCGCTATGACGGCCCCCATGCACTGCTCGACTGCCTGCGCGATTTTCTCAATAGCCTGCCGGCCAGCGGCAACAAGCCCAATCTGCGGGTACGCTGCTTCTGTCGCAACCGCGCCACGACCATCGCCGAGCGGGTCGAGGAACTGTTTCGCGACACCCTCGCCCACTTCGCGGGGCCGCAGCACAACCGCTACCTGCTGCAAATCAAGCAGCACTACCACCTGCTCGAACTGACCCCGGGACAGGTCAGCCACACTGCACTGACGGACCTGCCGGCGCTGCTCGAACACCTCGGCAAGGAGCAACCGGGCTACAGCCGCCTGCACCTCGACCGCAACGCCCTGGAAGGCGACGACCTGGCCTTGATCCTGCCGCTCGGCCGCCCCGCGTGCATTCAGGTGTTCTACCGCCGCCACGAAAACAGCGACCTGGCCGAACTGACCCTGCTCGACGAACACAACGCGCTGTGGCGGCAGAGCATGCCGTTTCGCGACGAGCACAGCCTGTTGACGCCGCTGCAGCGCTTCCTGCAATCGCTGCAGTACCGGCGCAACGCCTTGCTGCCGCTGGACAGCCCGGCACCGGCGGCTGCGCTGGAGGTGCTCTATTACGAGGTACTTCCGGCGGCGCCGCAGCGGGCCCGCCAGGTGGAGTTGCGCCCGCCGCCACCAGCCCCGGTAAGCCACCCCTTCTACGATGTGCAGGCGATTGTCGAGCCGGTCGACGGCAAGCGCGCCCACGTGACCCTGTATTGCAACCACCGTGAGTTTTCCGAACTGGAATATGCCGGCGACCTGTACGCCGCCGTGGCCCGGCACATCGTCGCCCAGCGCCGCGAGGGCGAGCGCTATCCGTGCTACATCACCGACCTCGACCTGTCCGCCGTGCTGGGCGATGGGCGAGCGCAGACGGTTCACTACCTGCGCTACAAGGCCCGCCTGGAAGCGGCACTCAATGCGGCGCTGGAAAACGCCTGAGCAAACGGACGGCAGCTAGCAGGCGGCCAGGACCTGCCGGGCAGCGCTTCAGCGGTTGTATTCGCCGGCCGCTTCCGGCTGGTATTCCACGGCCAACAGGGTCAGTTTCAACTCCTTGCCACTGGGTGCGATCCAGTCGATGTGCTGGCCGACACTCAGCCCCAGCAGCGCGCTGCCCACCGGCGCGAGAATCGATACACTGCCTTCTTTGCCGGCGTCCTGCGGGTAAACCAGGGTCAGGTGATAGTCCTTGCCGCTGCTTTCTTCGCGGCAATGCACCCGCGAGTTCATGGTCACCACCCCGGCCGGCACCTGGTCGTGGCCAACCACGTCGGCCCGATCCAGCTCGGCCTGCAGGGCGACAGCACCCGGGCCGAATTCTTCCAGGCTGTCGAGCAACCGCTCCAGACGCTGTAAATCGAGACGGGTAATGGTGATTGGCGGCGCACTGGTCATGGTCAGTTCTACTCTCCTTCAACTGGATGCATAAAAAGCAAAACCCCGCCTGATGGAGACGGGGTTTTTGCGCAAGTCAGGTCGACCGTATCACAGCCGTTCAAATAAACAAGACCGGCAGATCAGCCTTGCCGTTGCTGCAAACGCGCCTGGGCGCTATGACAAATGACCTGCCGACGCGCATCGTCGGCACTGCCCCAGTCGAGAATTTCGTTGAGCAAACGGCCACAACCCAGGCACATATCGCCGGCGTCC
>Ga0209343_10003085_pt1 | contig 21142 bp, 24 predicted proteins | sample RifCSPlowO2_02_FD_184026 | JGI IMG/M metagenome (GOLD analysis project Ga0209343, IMG submission 184026) | Groundwater microbial communities from Rifle, Colorado - Rifle CSP2_plank lowO2_0.2 (SPAdes) (version 2) | ecosystem: Environmental > Aquatic > Deep subsurface > Groundwater | place... | reverse complement strand
ACCCTGACCTTCTCCGTGTACTCATCCACCCGGACGAATTTCAGAAATTTTTCAACGGCGGTGCGGGCAATCTTCCCCACGACCATGCCGATCAGGAGCAGCAGCAGGGCCGCCAGCACCGCGGGAAGTTTGACCAGAATTTCGCTCAACAGTTGTTGCACCGGCCCCATCAACAAGGACGCCCAGTCTTGCGACATGATTCACCTCCAATAAGTGAGTTGCGGACTCTCGTGCGACGCCGACGATCAGCGACCATCGGCGCACAAGTCTGAAAGGTCCGATGACCAAAGTCAACACGACGGAACTTGTATTACGGATGGCGGCGGCGGACACAGTGCATGCCTGGCTACCGTCACACCGCGCCGGATACGGATCGGCCCGCGGTCTCGCGCTTCGACCGCCCGGGCATGGATGCCCCGTGGTGCGCGGCCAGAAGAACCTGCAGCAGATCGCTGACTTCGGACTGGCGTTTCAGGAAGAATTGCGCGTCCGAATTCTTCCTCGCGCCGATCCGAACCGTCACAATTCTGCTGTCACGCAGACCGAAGACATCTTCGTCCGTCACATCGTCTCCGACGAACAGCGCGTGCTGCACGTGGAGACGGGCCATCAATTTCAACAACGCCCCGCCTTTGTTCGGCGTGCCGGGGGGAATCGCATTGACGCTCGACTTTCCCAGCATGATTCTGGGCGACGGACTCAGCTCCGAGAGCGCGTCGATCACCGCTGCCCTGGCCGCACGCGTGCGCGCGGCTGCCCGGTAATGGAACGTCAGCGAATAGGTCTTATCCTCCACTTCCACACCCAGGCTTCTCAATAGTTTGCCAAACCGGGTTTCGACCTGGCTCTTCCAGGCTGCGCAGGCTTGTCGGGCATAGTTCCTGACTCCCGCCAGATCATGGCTTCCTTCCACACCATGATTGCCGATCAGGTACGAGACATCGTCCCCCACGCGGGCGTGAAGATCCCGGAGCGACCGCCCTGATACGATGGCAATGGGGGCGTACCGGCTCAACTCGTTCAATTGGATGCGGACCCGGCTGGAGAGGCGAACCGTCCGGCGATCCCGCACAATTTTCGTCAACGTGCCATCGAAGTCGAATGCGTAGAGCGACCGCACCCCGGCAAGCGCCTGCAACTGTTGACGCCCGATCTCTCCGAGCGCGTGCCGCATCATCGTCGCTCGGATCGAAGCAGCGTGTCCGACCGCCGGACCTGCTGCATCACGCGCTCGCGCTGGCGAATCCGCGCCGCGTCCATCAGCATCCGCCCCGCCCACCGGTAGACATTGAATTCCCGGATCAGGGCCCGCATGTTCCGCATGCGCGCCCGCTGTTCGACCGGGGGCATCGTCAGAGCACGGTGCAGCGCCGCCGCGCACTGGTCGATATCGTAGGGATTGACCACCAGGGCCTCGGGCAACTCATGCGAGGCGCCCGTGAACTGGCTCAGGATCAGCACCCCCTGCTCATCGTCACGGGCAGCGACATATTCCTTTGCCACGAGGTTCATCCCGTCGTGAAGGCTGCTCACCACGCACAGGTCCGCGCCACGGTAGTAGGCAAACGTGTCCGGAGGGTCGTGATGCACCACCTTGAGATAGATCGGCTGGTATCCGTCGCGGCCGAACCGCTTGTTGATCGTCTCGGCCAGGGTCGTGACCTGCTCCTTGAAATGCTGGTATTCTTCGATCACGGACCGGCTCGGGGCCGCGATTTGAATGAAGGAAAACTTCCCGATCCATTCGGGCTTCAGCTCCAGCAACCGCTCCACCGCGCGGAAGCGCTCCGGAATGCCTTTCGTGTAATCCAGACGATCCACGCCGACTCCGATCAGGCGGCCGGGTTCGATGCCGTTGAGCGTCCGGATGTGCGCCCGGCAGTCCGGCACCGGTTTCTGGTCCTGCACCCACCGCACGGGCCATTCGATCGAAATCGGATAGGGATTCACGGCTGTCAGCTTGCTGCCATAGGAGATGGTCGAGTCATTACGATCGATCCGGGCTTCCAGCAGACGGTCCACGCTGTCGAGGAAATTGTTGCAATGTACCCGCGTATGGAATCCCAGGATGTTGCTACCCAGCAATCCTTCGAGGATTTCCGCGCTCCAGGGGCAGATCCCGTACCGTTCGGCATTCGGCCAGGGTATGTGCCAGAAGGTGATGATGGTGGCATTGGGCAGCCGGTCTTTAATCAGTTTCGGCAGCAACGCAAGGTGGTAATCCTGAACCAGGACGACGGGATTGTCCGTTTTGGCTTCCTCCCGAACCACCTCGGCGAATCGTTCGTTAATCGCCACATATTGCTTCCAGTCGGACGAGCGGAAGACGGGCCTGATGTGCGCGATATGACAGAGCGGCCACAGACCCTCATTTGAAAAGCCGTAGTAGTAGCCCACTTCCTCTTCCGGCGACATCCATACCCGGCGGATGTCATAGGCCGGTTTGTCCGGAGGCACTCTTACATGGTCCCGGTTATCCACAACCTCCCGATCGGCGGTGCCGCTCCCATGCGCGATCCACACGCCCGAGCATGCCCGCATGACCGGTTCCAGCGCCGTCACCAGCCCGCTGGCCGGCACCTGCACATCGATCGTTGATCCCCGCCTCGTGTGGATGTAGGGCTCCCGGTTGGAAATGATCAGCACTTCATCGCCCGCCAATTGCTCGTGGAGAATCGTCCGCAGCGCCGCCGGCTTCCAACTCATCTGGCTCTCATCACGCAGACGCCGATCGGCTTCCAGATCATGGATCAGGGCACGGAGATCCTGCGCGACCGGCAGAAACTCCGGAGCCTGCGCCTCGCTGACCGGCGTCAGCAGGCTCTCCCCCCGCAAAATGCCGCGGACCCCCGCGACCCATCCCTTCCAGCTCAGATGCGCGACGAAGACAGTCACGAGCGAGATGACCGCTCCCAGCACCACAAACAGGTAGAAAATGTACCACTTCGTGTCCTCGCTGCGTCGCTGGATCCAGCTCATGTCGTGAATGAGCATGAGCCGCCCAAGCGGCTTGCCGTTTCCTTCGATCGCCGCCGAGGTGACATGGACGAGCCCCTGGCTCAATTGAACCACCGCGGTTGAATCTGTCTGGGAAGTGCCGGCGTCCCGACACTTGATCATATCCGGATAGGTTTGAGTCTTGTACACAAGACGGTTGCGGGTATCGCAGAAGCCGAGGGCGTAGAGGCGTTCATCCTGGATCACCCGATGGAAATACGCGAGCAGCTTGCTCTTGGACTCGGATATCAGGAGGTCGGCTAATGGCGCCTCCATGGTGCTGACGACCAGCTTGGAGCGGATGTTAAGGTCACGGATGGCCCATTGCAACGTGAGTTTGTCCACGAGCGGGATGAGCCCATAGGCCAGGGCGCTCAGAACGATGGCCAGCGGCAGAATGAATCGGAGAGAAAGTTTCATAATTCAACTTAGTTTACTTGGCCGGCAAAATCAAATAGTCTGTCACTATGTACCCCTACGGCCTTATCGGAAATTGCCAAATATCAGCGCTGGTGAGCCTCACCGGCTCGCTGGACTGGATGTGCCTCCCGAGACCGGACAGCCCGCCGGTCTTCGGCCGGCTGCTGGATCCCGATGGCGGACACTTTGCCATCACGGCCACGGCAGACCGCCAGGACGTGACATCGTCCCAGCAGTACCTGCCCAACACCAATATTCTTGTGACGACCGTTTCGCTGCGAAACGGGGATTCGTTCCGCATCACGGATTTCTGTCCGCGGTTCGAGCAGTATGGCCGCATGTACCGGCCGCCGGCCCTGTTTCGCATCGTGGAAGCGGTGTCCGGCACGCCGTCCATCCGCGTCAGCTGCCAGCCGGTATCCGGATGGGAGAAGGAGCCGGTCCACCCGGTCCGCGGAAGCAGCCACGTGCGGTTCGACATCCGGGGCGAGCTCCTGCGCCTCCTGACGAATCTGCCCCTGACCTACCTCTGCGAGGAGACGCCGGTCGCGCTGACGCAACCCCTGTATTTCGGACTCACCTGGGGACTCGGGATCGAAGACGATCTGATCAAAATCGCGCATGAATTCCTGGATCAGACCGCGCGGTACTGGCGGACCTGGGTCAAGAACTGTTCGGTCCCCGTCCTCCATCAGCCGGATGTCATCCGCTCCGCCCTTGCCCTGAAGCTGCACTGCTTCGAAGATACGGGTGCGATTCTCGCGGCACTGACGACGAGCCTGCCCGAACAGCCCGGCGGGACCCGGAATTGGGACTACCGGTATTGCTGGCTGCGTGATGCCTACTACACGCTGACCGCATTTCAGAATCTCGGACACTTCGAGGAAATGGAGGCCTTTCTCAAGTTTCTCCTGAATATCGCCCTGGCTCACGAGCATTCTCGGGACCGATTGAGCCCGGTCTACACCCTGAGCCAGGGGCTGCCGCTGCCTGAAACCACGCACTTGCACTGGCAGGGATTCGGCGGGAGCAAGCCCGTGCGGAGTCTGAACCAGGCCGCCGAGCAGGTGCAAAACGACGCCTACGGAGAAATGATCCTGACGTTTGCGCCGATCTTCTTCGATGAGCGCTTCTACGACCTGCGAACGAAAGAACTGGAGTCCCTGTTGGCGCACCTGGCCGGCCTGTGCGCCCGCAGCATCGCGCAACCGGACGCCGGACTTTGGGAAATGCGACACGGATGGCAGGAGCATTCCTTCACCAACCTCATGTGCTGGGCCGGGATCGAGCGCCTCGAACGCATCCAACAGGCCGGCTACCTGCGCCAGTTGCCGTTGAAACTGACCGACGCGCGCATCCGCGCCGCGGAAGCCCTGCTCCGCGGGAGCAAGGAGGGCGCGGTGCGGAACGGTCCGGCCGACGACAGCTATGACGCCGCCTTGGCCCACGTCGCCATTTTGGGATATCCCAATCGGCAACTCTCCGAAGCCACGATGACCCACATCGTGAAGGAACTGGCGGTTCACAACGGGGACCGTCACCCGGGATTCTTTTACCGTTACCTGCGCGAGGATGGATTCGGAAAGCCCGAAGCGGCGTTCGTCATCTGTTCGTTCTGGATCACGCAGGCCCTGGCCCGCCTCGGCCGCATCGAGCAAGCCAGGGACATCCTGTCTGAAACCCTGGCCGCCGCCAACCATCTGGGCCTCCTCTCCGAACACTTCATCCTGTCCTCACGCACCCAATGCGGCAATTTCCCGCAGGCCTATTCGCACGTGGGTCTCATCAACGCGGCCTTCGCGGTCAGCCCCCCCTGGAGCGAAGTGCTCTGACGAGTGGGCCGTGCGCAAGGAGCGCAACGGAACATCGCACCATAGAACCCGCGCGCGATCTTTCGGCAAACGATACGATGCGAACTTATACCGTCCACTTATGCCGCCCCTTGACCGCGGCCTTTCACAAAACTTCTGATGATCTCGGCCGCGACCTCTCGCCCACCCAGACCGAAGGCCAGTGCCAGCCCCAGTCCGATCGCGGCCAGGATGATCTGCACCGACGAGGTAACGATAGAGGTGTCGATGCCGACCTGTTCAAGCGCCATGATCGACGCGAAGACGAGAACTGTAAACCGCGCGATTTTCGACAGCGCGACGGCTCCGTCCAGTTTGTTGGCCGTAGCGGCATTCCGGACGATCTCGCCCGAGAAATGGCCGAGCAGCAAGCCGCCGGCCACCACGAGCACCGCCCCGATGAGTTTCGGCACGAACAGCACGAACCGCTGCAGGAGTTCAGACACCACGGTCAACTGGACAGCGTTGGCCGCCGAAACCAGAAACACGAGGATGATCAGCCAATAGACCAGGAATCCGATGACGAACGAGGGTGATTGTCCGAATCCCAACCGGGCCAGCAGCTCATTAAGCTTGATGGTTTCGGTGTGCCGATCCAAGTGGATCATCGCAAAAAACTTGTTGAACGCAGCCCGCACCACCCGTGCGACCACCATTCCGGCCAGGAGCAGCAGGATCGCTGCGGCGATGGCGGGCAGCATGCCCAGGATCGTGCCCAGCAGTTGCTGAAACGGACCAATCATCACGGTCAGCCATTCTTGCGGCATTACGCACCTCCCAAAAGACGTGTCGGTTAGACGCTTCCCCGGCGCGCGACGACGGGGCTGTCGCATGAGAAGAGAGCCATCTCTGTTCTCGAGACAGGTGACGAACGGATTATTCGATGGCAGCTTCCGCAGAGGCTGAGCCCCCGCGTCTCATCGCTGCGAGCCATCTCCCGTATCACCGCGGGACACACGCGGCCATTGCCATCGTCAAGGCTACTGCTATTAACAACAGCAGAGCTCCTAGCAGTTGCCACAATTTCCATCCGCCGAACGGTACACTGCTCAGAGCGCATCTCCTTTCCAAACTGCCGGGCGCCGGCTCCTCACAACGCGCGTTGGCGCATCGGCCACCGCCGCCGCCTGGCCCCGTCCAGAATCATCGCCCCGCCAACCGACCGGTTGTTCGTGATCACAGCATCAACGATCTCCCCGCAAATCAGACAACGCCACCCCTGAAAACAGTGTTCCCGGGTGTCTCCCCCCAACCCTTCAAAGGATTCTCCGACCATCAAACCCTGACATCGCGGGCATTGCATCAATCGGCTCCATATGCCCCTACGCTCGCACTCCCCAGCGACAACGCGATCGTACCCATACGGTTCATGGTCCACGTTGTCGTTACACGGTGAGGGGCGGCCCCTACGCTCAGGAACTTCGGACCGTCCCCCGTCTCACTTTGGAGCAGGCGTGGTATTGAGACTGGTCGTAATGGCCTTGACGATCTTGGTTTTCTTGAGCGATTCGATCATCTCATCGGGTGTCTGCGGCTTTGGTAGGTTGACTTCGATCGGATACCACCCTGCATTGCTGGGACCTTTCCGGCCTTTGATTTCATGGATAAGCTGTTCAATGCTCTCCTCGGACGTCCCGTCCTGGAACGAAACCCAGAACGTCACCAGATAGACCTTGGACTCAGGCTTCTGTTCCACGGTGGGTTCGGATGAGACCTCCACGCTGGCCACGTCCTTGCTCGCCTCTTGCGCCGACATCATTTTCGCGACGGCGACAGCCTGCTGCTCAAAGCTCATTCGCAGCTCGCGATTCTGGAGCGACACCATGTCGCGCTCCAGTTTCTGCTGCTGGCGGGCGATCCGCTCCTGCGAATCGGCCAGGTGGAAAATATGGTTGAACACCCGTTCCCGATCAGACTCCATCGAGCGCAGAACCTTATTCACCTGGGCCTCGACGGCCTGTGCCGTGCGATCTCCCGCCGGTTTTTCCCCTCGCCGTACCGCCTTGACGTTCACACCCAACTGCTTTTGATTCTGCACGACCGTTTCCACGGTCCGATGCAACCCCTCGAAAGTCTGTTGCTGGGTCTTGATCGTCCGGACGGTTTCTTCCTGTGTTTGTGCAAGTTGATGAAGCAGTTGCTCCTGACGGGCCAGAGCCAGACGAGTGTCCTGCAGCTTCGCCTCAAGCGGCTGGGTTGCCGAAGACAGCGCTTGACGCCTCGTCATATCGTGCAACTCCAACCGATCGGTGAACCGGTCGGCCACCAGAAACAGCACCGCCAGCACCAGTCCCGCCTGGACGGTGGCCCAAAAAGGAACGCGAACCGGGGCAACGCTCGAACTCAGACGCGCCATGGCAGCCGCCAACTGGTTCGGGATTCGAGCCCACGCGGAGGAGGCTGCCTGGAGTGTCACGCGGACCGTGCCGGCGTCAGGCCGATTGTGCACGCTGATATCGAATGTCGACCGGCCGGCCCGGAATTGCACCGTTTTCCGATCGAAGTCCTGCATGCAGACCCCCGCGACGAGTTCTCCTGATTCAGAACGGATCTCCACCGTATGGATCGCTCTCGTTCTGCTGACTGAAATCCGCGAGGTGTCACCCCGGCTGCCGTCCAGGACACCGATGCTTTCCTGGTTGACGAACACCTGAAAAGCCTCGGCCTGTTCGCCGCTCCGCCGGCCGCTTCGCGCGCGAAGCGCGGACAGCAGCGTGTCACGATAGGCGCGAATTTGCTCTTCGTGTTGCCATTCCATGGCCGTTTCCTCCGTTCACTCCGGCCTCAACCATCAGCCCGTTTTTCTGCAGGGGTCGCACGTACAGATCCACAGCGGGGACGGGAATATCCGGAAACTCGCCCTGGCGGAACCTGCACACGATTTCCAGGCATTCCCGGCACATCGCCAGATGCCAGACCCGGTAGTCATAACTGTGTCCGTCCCGGCAGATATCCGCCCACTGCTCGCCGGACAGACATGGGAAGTGCTCTGGTTCGCTCTTGCGGTAGTGCGTCTGGACTTCGCCGAGCAACCGTCCCGCATCCGTGCTAACCCGCTTGGCATCCTGCGATTTCTGATCCTCCAGACTGGACAGCTCCGGCTCGGTGAGCCCGATTTCCTCGACTGTCCGCTGCCAGCCGTCCCGGCGCCAGCGCCCGAAATTCTTGTAGATGCGCTGGCTGTCCATTGCATCCAGACCCAGCACCTTGACGACCTGGCTCTGGCCGAATCCGTATAGATGATAGAACAGCGCCATTAAGGCATCGCGGCTGATTACCGCTTTCGAGGCCAGTCCGTCCAGGAAACGGCCCAGCGGCGTCAGCAACCCCCGGTGGTAGCGCATCGGATCCGGTTGACTGAAAAACTTGGCGGCCAGGCTGTCCAGCAAGAAAAATGGCCGGCAGGGCACTTCCAACCGCCCGCATACGAGAAACCGCTCCAAGAGTTCATAGCCCCAGCGGAGCGCAAGCTTTTCATGAGCGACGTCGTCCGCCCACTGCCCGGTTTCTTTGAGAAACTTCCTGGTGTGAACGGCAGCACGGTCCAGCAGTTCGGGAAGCGTGTCGTTGGTGAACTGCTCGAATTCCTCGGCAGTCGCGACCAAGACGCTGAACCGGCTTAGCGCATGTGGTTGATCCTGCATGTCATCACCCGTTCGGGCAACACTTACAGTGCCTCAAAGTATGCCCAATTCAAAGGACAAGTACCGCAAATACCGGAAGATTTGGCTGGACATATTCTCCTGTTATCATCTTTTTTTGTCCACTGGAGGCCGCCCGTCTGTTCGGCAGGTTCCTCTGGATGATTTCTTCCAGCCTTTTCAATCTGTTGTCCAATTCAAGATGACCGGGTCACGTAATCTTGTGATCTTATGGAGCATCTGACCGGAAAATTATTTCACAATGTCCTTATGCCACTAAAACCAAGAACCGAGCGGCTGTTCTTCTGTTCTCCGGATGGATCAGCTCTCGATTCGTAGCACGCTATACCTCACGCATCCGCGAATCCTCGCGCACACGGTCCGAGTTGGACAATCTCCGCATCCACTTGCCGGTTTTGTCCGTTGGAAGTGATCGTCCCGTTTGATAAATGGAACGCTGTTCACGCGGATCATTTTATTCCCATATTCTAACCAGAGGGAGGATGCGATGAAGAAGATCGGATTGGCAGCCGTCATGTTCCTGCTCGTGATGGGCCTCGCGCTGAGCAGCGAGGCGGCCCGGGAGATCGTCTCCGGGACCGTGGAAAAAGTGGACGCCATGAAGGGCACCGTCACCCTGAAATCGGCAGCGGGTCCGCGGGATTTCGTCGCCCGAAAGCCGGAGAAGCTCAAGGATATCAAGGTCGGGGACAAGATCAACCTCACGGTCCAGGAGGACGGAAGTTTGGTGATTGAGAAGGCCAAGTAGTAAACTCGAACCTTCCCGTCATGTTCCTCTCCGACGGAGGCGGGCCGGCCCTCAACGGTCGGCCCGTTTTCCGTTCCATCGGTCGCACAAGCGGAACTCCCTCATGGTGAACGACCCGGCGCCTAGCGTCTGGACAATTCCTGCCGCGGTTCCCCCCAATTTATCCATTGTAGCCGGCAGGTCTGCCCTGGTACTTGTGAATCGTCATGGCAGTTTCCGTCTTCACCATCAACAAAAGGAGTCGTGCCATGAAAAAGTTCGTAGGACTCTTGGCTTTTCCCCTGCTGCTCAGTTTCGGACCGCTAACGGCTGCGACATTCGCCGGTGATCCACCTTCTCCAACCACGCCGTCTCCGACGGATGAGCCCAAAAAGCCCGATGGGCCGAAGGTCTTCGCGGACGAGCCAAAGGACGAGAAGAAGGACGACAAGGGCGGCAAGTAAATCCTTGACGCCACGGGGCGCGGGCGAACCCCGCGCCCCTTTGTCTGAAGGAGGGCACCGTTATGCGAAATGCGAATGCCTGGACTCTCTTCATCGCTGCCATCGTTCTGGTGATCGCCAACATCTGGGTGTTTCCCAATCTGATCGAGCTTCCCGCCGCCACCAACCCCGCGCCTCAATCCGACTCGGCCAAGCCGGCCCCCTCGATGAACGGCACCGGCATCCTGCAGGGTCAATTGCTGAAGATCGACGGCGACCTCTATATCGTCAAAGATGCCGGCGGAAAAGAAGTCCACCTGCGCGTGAACAAGGATACCGTGCTCGACAAACGGATCAAGGCGGGAGACAAGGTTGACGTTCAGATGGCCGCCGATGGTCATGCGGCCACCCTGCTCAAAGCACTGCAGTAGTCGACACCCACGGAATACCATGAGTGCCAGGGAGGGATGCCCATGAAATTCACCGCCGGTACCGTTCTCACAAGGACCTGACCTCGATCGTTCGTTCCTGCCATCTCACGGCGCCGGCACGATCTCCACGGTGACCTCATGGTTGAGCTCGAGGCCCGGTCGCTGCGCGTCAAGGACGCGGTAGGTTTGGCGGCCGGCCGCCGAAAAGCAGAGACTCGCGTTGTCATCCGGATGCATGACGGCGGTGAGGTGCGCATCCGCGGAAGCGGAGAATCCTCGTTTGCACGACAACTGGCCGGGCTGCAACCCGTTGAAGACGACGGACACGGGGGACTTTCGCACATTGACCCAGCGGACTTCCTCGCCCGCCTTTGCTCGAAGATCTGCGTCCGAGACCCCGTCTTCGATCGCCACATAATGGATCGGGACAGGAGAAACGGCAGTGGGCAGCCACTGGCATCCGGCCACCAGAGTCAGCAGTGCCGTGGCAACAATCACGCCTCGATACGCCTCCAATTGCCATGTCATGGAATCATTCCTCCGTGCCGTAGTTATGCGACATTCCCTCTCTCGTGGATCCTAATCCAAGCATCTAGGACGCCCGCTCAATCTTGATGGAGGCCGTCGGACTCATGGACCCGCGAAGATCGTCGGCATCCAGCCAGACGTTGTACCGAACGATGCCGGTGTGTGAAAAACACAAGCTGACGTAGTCGCCCGGATCGATCGTGGCGAAATCACGCAGATGACCAAGCCACGAAAATCCGTGCTGGCAGGACACATGGTCATAAGCGCGGCTTCCCAGCAGGCCGATGCGGATTGTCTTCTCGCTGACGTTCTGCCAGCGAATCTCGTCGCCGAGATGGGCGATGAGCATGTCGGGCGACACATGATCGTGAATCGCAACGTGCAGCACCGTTCCGGTGCCCGTCGTTTCCGGCATGGTGCTGCACCCATGCACAACCGCCAGCACCAGCAGAGCTGCAAGGCGTGAAAGGCCGACGGTCACCGGACTGGGACCTGTATGTTTTCGGATATGCCGTTCTGAGAAAGTCTTCACCGGCACCTGATAGTCATAACGCTTTGAAGACGTACCGGGCCAGGCCTTCAGGTGAGGCATAGACCTCGACCAAATCGCCCTCGTGCACAAAATCCACCATGCTGGTTTGCTCATCCACTTTGAATGCAATGATTTCCCCCTTCGCGTCTTTGATGACACAGGACTCCGGCGACAGCGACATCAACTGACCCTTGACCAGAAGAAACGACGCCGCCTCCGACCTTGAGGCAGATCCGGCTTGAGATCGGCCTGTTTCTCCCGCACCCAGCAGGAGCAGCGCAAGGACGACGAGCAGCCATCCCCAGGACCAAGGCGCCATATGATGCACAATCCGACCGGGGGCGACCGTCACGCCCATGTCCTGAATGAGCAATCTCGGCGGTTCCACTCGCGCCTCACTTCACTGCGGACTCGATGCCGGCCGCCGGTCCGGCGAGAGCCAGCGACACGGCTGTGACGACCAACACTGTTACCACTACGAGCAGGTGCCAGACCTTCCATTTGCCGAACAGCGTTGGAATCATGGCTCATCCCCTTTTGTCTCGCCCCGTGCCATTGCGGTGACGCCTTAGTAGCGACGCCAGCGCCGGAGCCAATGCCGTAAGCTTGCAGCAGATTCGTTCGAAACATTCGGAGCGGACCGGTTCGCCGCAATAACCGGATCGACAATCTCGCCACAGATCAGACACCGCCAGCCTGCAGCCCCCCTCACCCGCGGGTCGCCGCTCATTCCGTTGAAGACTTCTCCGACCATCAAGCCCTGGCAGCGCGGATAATCCATCACTTAATGGAAAGGGCAACCCCGTCGGCCGAAGCGGACACTTCGACTATTTGCCCCTCCTTCACCGATTTGCCGATCTTCGTTTCCTTGTTGATTTTGAACATCATGGTCTTTCCCGTTGCATCCTTGACCACGCACACCTCTTCGGACAGCATGATGATTTCCCCTTTCAGCAATTGCGGAGAGACGGAAGCCGGGTTCGGATCGGTTGCGGCATGCGCCTGTTTTCCTCCTCCCGCTCCTGCAAGGAAAATGATGAGCATGGCCAATCCTCCATAACGAAGGTATTTCGCATCATGACCATCTCTCCTGGTGCGTGATAACAGACATCCTCCTCGCCGATAATAACTTCCTCGTCTTTACCTCTCGAGCTGACCCTGGCTGAACATGGCAAGCGCGGCGGTGGCGATGAGCACGAAATCAGTGAAGCGACGTGTCGTGTGGCAGCCTATCGTGCGCTCCGCGGCATTCTGAAATCGGAAAAACCATGGGAGTACGGGAATTCCATCACGTGACCTCAGCCGGCAAGGGGACCGGATGCCGGGTTCGGAGCGGACGGCTGGGGTGCCGGCTTCGAATAGTGGAGATATTTTTTTACTACTGCAGGATATAGGTTGCGTACGCACTCGGGACATATCCCATGCGTGAACGTGACCGCGAACTGCTCGGAAAAATACGACTCCGGATGATTCCACTGCCCTTCTTCGTCACGGATTTTCTTGCAGGAGGCACAGATCGGAAGAAACTCCCTCTCTGCTTCAAGATAGTCCTCGACCCGAAGGCTGAGGACGCACAGGCTCGCCGCCAGCCAGATGGCCAGCAGGGCCAGCACGCGATTGACAACCGCCACGCCGGCGACGGACGTCTCCGGCGACACTGCAAACCCGGCGACCGTCAAGGCGGAACCGATGCCCGCGATCGCAACGATCCGTGATTTCTGTCTGGCGGCCCCGAGTCCCACCAGGAGAATGGGAGCGACATACAGCGCCCCCACGGCGTTGCCGAACTTGCCCAAGAGATCCAGCCCGAACACGAGGCCGGCGAAGGTGGCCGCTTGCAGGAATTTCCGCGCATCGGCATGGGGCCATTTCTGGGCGGTCATGGATAACCTTTGTTCAGACTTATAATGCCCGCGCGTTATGCCTTCTCCTCGCTCCGGCCCCCATCGCTCGAGAGAATAACGAGCGATTTTCGAGGATGACCGGATCAAGGACGTTGCCGCAGACCGGACATCGCCAGCCGTGGAATTTCATACTCCAGCTGTCGGCCCCGATATCTTCAAACGCTTCCTCGAGCATCATGGCGTGGCATCGTTCGCACTCCATTGCCACCCTCCCTGCTGTTAGCAATGGCCGGCATGATTGAGCCCGACCCGATAACTCAACTGATCCGATTGTGTCACCGTTAGCAGCGCGTCTCTCCTCAGAACATCCACCGCGTTGAACACCTGCTGCCAGGTATAGTCCGGCAGGATGCGGACCAGTTGCTCGATCAGCATCGGCTCCTGTTCCTGCAATACGTTGAACACCGCGATTTCAACAAGCGCGCGCGCAGGATTTCCCCGAGCCTTCCCCGGCCCTTTTGGGTTTCGCTGGCTCTGAACGTGATCGTGATCTGAGTCCTTCATGCGATGTACCCGGTTGTGTTCCGTGCTTCTCACCCAGCAGAAACACCGAACCACTTCCAGCGTATCGCCTGCTGAAAGATTTCAGTAGCCCCGATCCGACTTCTTTGGGGATTTTTATGGGCCTACTCGCTAGGCCCGGATGAACCTATCTGTGCGGGGGCTTATGAAATAAGGCGACAGCTTGGGCGCGGCGCGTGATTTGAAGCTTCTGGAAGGCGTTGGACAGGTAATTTTTGACCGTATTGGGGCTCAATTGCAGTTCCTGGGCGATTTCCTTGTTGGTCTTGCCCTCGGCGACCAGCGCGATAATGCGTTGTTCCTGAGGCGACAGGGACTGCGGCCCGGCCAGGGAGACTCCACTGCCCCTGACCCACTCCAGCATGCGTTGGGTGGCGACCGTATCCAGGACGGATTCCCCGGCGGCCACCCGTTTGATGGACTGAACCAGGCTCTCGACATCCATCCGCTTCACGCAGAACCCGTGCGCGCCGGCCAGCACGGCGGCCAGCATGGTCTCGTCGTCCGCAAACGACGTCAGGAAAAGCACGCGGACGTCCGGGCAGGTTGCGAGGATGTCGCGGCACGCCTGGATGCCGTCTCCATCCGGCAGCCGGATATCCATCAGCACGACGTCGGGACGATCGATTTGCGCGCGCGTGACGGCTTCACCGGCTGTCGCCGCCTCTCCCGCCACGACCACCTGCGGATCCGCCTCCAGAACTTTTTTCAACCCCACACGGACGACCTCATGATCGTCCACCAGAAGAATGCGGATGGGACGCGTCGCGCTCATGGACGAACCTCCTCCGCACAGGGCACCCGGACCATGATCCGCGTTCCTTGTCCGGGCGAAGAAGCGATGCTCAGGATTCCGCCCATCTCTTCAACCCGTGCCGACATGTTGGCCAGACCGTGCCCGTCGCGCCGGGCATCGTCCGGATCGAATCCGATCCCGTCGTCGTTGATCTCGATCTGCAGCACTCCGTTGTCGCGCTGCACGGTCACCAGGCCCTGCGTGGCGCGGGAGTGCCGCGCACAGTTGCTGAGGGCCTCCCGGACGATATGCATCACGTGCTCGGTCTGCGCGCGCGGCAGAGACACCGCCGACAACCCTGGTTGCAGGTTCAGGTTGAACCGGGGGCGATCGGACACCGCCATGTTCTGGACCAGGTTGGCGAGCGCCACGCCGACCGGCGGCTCGCCACCGGCCGGTATCCGAGGTCCGGCGATATACTCACGGAGTCGTTGCATGGCCAATTCAAGTTCGCCCATCGTGTGCCGGATCTGGCCGGCCACATCCGGCGGACAGCGTGTCACCGGCGGGACCGCCGCCTTCAGGTTCAACCCCGCCGCATAGAGCAACTGCAAAATATCATCATGGAGATCCCGGCCGAGCCGCTCACGTTGTTCGACGGCCTGGATCAGCGCCGCAGTGCGCTCCGAGACAAGCTGCTCGAGATTCAGATTGACCTGCCGCAGCCGTTCCTCCGAGCGCATGTACAGCAGCGCCAGGACCGCCGTCAACCAGATGAGACTGAGGCTGACCACCCGGTTGAAGATGGCCGTTTCGTATTGGGTCCCCGATGCGAAGATTAAGCCTGCCGCCGTCAATGCCGTGCAGAGCCACGCCAGCAGCTTGACGATTCGCCGGTTATAGGTCCAGACGGAAACCAGGAGCACGACGGCGTACAACATTTGCGGAGCCATCCCGAGGGGCGTCATCGCGTCCAGGATGAACACGCCGACAGCCAACCCCAGCGCAATGCTCAGGGCCGGCAGGCTGTCCCGGGTGCTCGGCGTCCGCGAATTCATTGCATCATTATAGTGGATTTATGAACGCCGGGGAACCCGCTGCGTTCTGCGATTGCGTTCGCGCGCGCCATGCAGTATCGTGCCCCCTGTCTTCATCACAACAATCCTGTGCCTGACGCCACGATGGAACTACAGCAATTCATTCTGAGCCTGATCGCGATTCTCGTCTGCACTCGCGTCATGGTGGAGCTGGCCGTCCGCATCGGACAGTCAGCGGTGCTGGGCGAATTGTTCGCCGGGGTCCTGATCGGCGGCAGCGTGCTGGGCTGGGTGGAGCCGACTCAGACCCTCAAGCTGATGGGCGAAATCGGAGTCATGCTGCTGCTCTTTGAGGTGGGTCTCAAATCGGACCTCCAATCGTTTCTGACGGTAGGCTGGAGGGCGGCCGCGGTGGCCACCATCGGGGTCGTCACCCCCTTTGCACTGGGCTATGGTCTCGCGCTTCTTCTGCACATGAGTCAGCTCCAGGCCATCTTTATCGGAGCCACCCTCACCGCCACGAGCGTGGGATTCTCGGCCCGTGTGCTGCATGACCTGGGTAAACTGAATACGGCGGAAGGCAACATTATTCTGGGCGCCGCCGTGCTCGATGACATTTTGGGTCTCGTCATCCTGTCCGTGATCATGGGACTTGCCGAGTCCGGCACCGTGTCCTGGTTCGACGTGATCCGCACCGCCGCCCTGGCACTCTTGTTTCTTAGTGTAGCCATCGTGGCCGGCATCCGGTATGCGCATTGGTTCACCCGTGTCGTGAATCGGATGCGCAGTCGTGGCCGGCTCATCGTGGCAGCGATGGTTCCGGTCCTGCTGTTCGGTTATGTCGCCGAGCTCCTGCATGTCGCCGCATTGATCGGAGCCTTTGCGGCCGGGCTCATCCTTGCGAAAACAGAGCACCAGGCCCACATTGAAGACACCATCAAGCCGGTCGCCGATATCTTCGTGCCGATCTTCTTCGCACTCATCGGGGTGGCCGTTGATCTGAGCCACTTCAATCCGTTTAATGCGCACAACTGGCCCGTCCTGTTCATGGCCGGCGGGCTCATGGTCGCCGCCGTCCTCGGCAAGCTGGCCGCGGGGCTGGGCGCCGGCGGAAAGATCAATCGCTGGGCCGTGGGCATCGGCATGCTCCCCCGCGGCGAAGTCGGCTTGATCTTTGCCGGCGTCGGGCTCGCCTCCGCCGTCATCTCCACAGCCGAATACGGCGCGATCCTGCTGGTCGTTGCGCTGACAACCGCGCTCTCGCCTCTGCTGCTGAAACGGTGCTTCAAAACCGCTTGAGCGGAGCCCCACGGCTTGACAGCCGTGGCGTTCTGCGCAGGCGGGTGAGACGGGGCACGGAAGCCCCCGCCATCAGTTCGGTGAAGGACTTTCCGAAGGTGGCGTAACCGGAGATGTACCGGGGTCGTGGCTTTCGGGGGCGGGCGGCTGGCCGCCCGCCTTGGCAAAGAAACGCGACGTTCGCTCCTCGAGGTTCTTCACATAGGCCGACCATTTGATAAAGCGCCGGTGGACTTCGGAGTAGGTCTCCGCAAAAGCCAGGGCGTTGAAGAGCTTTTCGACGTCAGGGAACAACGTGAGCAGTCTCTGCGCCTCGACCAACTGGCGGTCGGTCTTCTTGATTTGCGGGTCAATCTCGTAGTGTTGAATGTACTGGGACGCGCCGATCCACAGAACGCCCGCGATGGGCACCGCGATCGCGGCAGTCGCGTAAATCACGCCGATGGACGACAGGCCGGCAATGCCTCCCACGATCGCTTCTGCCGTCGTGTATTCATTGCCGAGACGCTCGTTCTCGGCGAGATTGGCCTCCAGCGCCTCGATGTAGACCCGCAGGCTGTACTCGGTGTTGTAGTAGGTTTTCAACAGCTCCTGCGCGACGGCCTTGTCTTCCGAATCGAGCCTCGAAGTGCTCAGCAGGTCGGAGTCCACGACCAGACCGAGATAGTCCGACGGGACCTGGCGGCGGTAGTCGCCGGCTTTGGGAGGCGGCGTCGCACACGACACCAACAGCAGGCCCAGCATGCAGAAAAGAACCGATCGCGACGCTGTCATTGTGGGTATGCGCAACAGTTTCTCGTCACGCGCCTGATGGACTCCGGCTCAATCAGTTCGGCCCGTCCGGTTCCGCCGGCGGCGGGGTCAGAATCGGAACAGCCGGAGGGCGGCTGAGTTCAGGCGGATCGGTCAGCGTGCTGGTACGGAAGGTCAGGAAGATGAAGATCGTATATTGTCTCCACGCGGCCGTCTTGGTGTACCAGGGCGTGGTCATGGCCAGCCGGCCGGTCGCCGATTCATAGATATTCATCGCGTACCGGACATACCCGACTTCCCGGATGAATTTATAGAGCGGCAGTTCCGGCAAGGCGATGGGAATCAGTCCGCCCTGCACCTGGGGCATGCCGAAAAAGCTCTGGTCCAACTCGGTGCCCAGCGCCTGGACCATCACGTGCACCACATACTTCGCCTGATCGTGACGGTCCACGATCCGGGTGCCTAGCGTCCTGGCCAGATGCCCCGCCACGGCGTCACGGACGTAGTACTGGTCCGGCGTCAGGCCGGCCACCTCCATGACCACGGCGACATCCTTGAGTATCGGCACCGAGACATCTTCGAAGCTGCGCTCCACCGCCTGGGCCAGCAGCAACTGCTCGGTGGCGGCCCGGGGCGACTTCGACGCATCGCGCGAGACGCCGCAGGCGGAGAGAAGCACAAGCGCGATAAAGATGGCGCAGAGTTGCATGAACTGTGACTGCCTCATGGAAGGGTATGAAAGCCTGAGAACGGAGGGGGAGTCAAGAAAGAAAGGAGGCGGCGTAATCCTGATGTCGCGCAGCGACACCTTGTTCGGTGACCAAACGCCATGACCTGTTGGTACGTTCTGGCGCGGCACTGCCTGATAGCGTGCCGCCTGATTGTTTCAGTCGCGCCAAAAGCGTGGGGCAAGCGGGAGAACAAGCCACGGGGTGATGCCCCGCGCTTGTATGGTGCCGAAGGCGGGACTTGAACCCGCACGGCTTTCGCCACACGCCCCTCAAACGTGCGTGTCTGCCATTCCACCACTTCGGCACTGGGCGGGATTATACCTTGACCTCCTCCAAATCTCTACCTCTCATCCGACTCTGTTTTTACTCTGCGCCCACCTGAGCGGACGGCTTCATTCCGAGCGGGGACAGGCCTATCAGCGGTCTGTCCCCGCCCACACTTTTTCTCTTTCGAGCGGCGGGCCGGTCTGCCTTCGACTGCGCGCGTCCAACGAGGGCCTTCTGCCCTTCGACAGGCTCAGGGTCCCGAGCTGAGTCGAGGGAAGGCCGCGCGTTGCGCGAGCACGGAAGGCAGACCGACCGCCACGCTCACTTTCCCTCATCGTGCGCCCTCTGCGAGCACGGAATGCAGACTGGCCCGCTACGCTCGTCCTTATCGTCCGCGTTGCGCGAGCACAGCGAGTCAGCCAGGGAGCCCTTTCCTACGTGTGCGTTCAGCGAGCACGGAAAGCAGAACGCACGCCACGCTCGCCCCCGTCCTCCCCCCCCCTTTCTTCCTTGTCAATTCAGCGATATCTCCGATAGAATCGCTATGAATACGCATCCGTCGTTATCATCATTATTCAGACGTCCCAGGCGAGCATGACTGTGAGTCAAACCGATACGCCGCAGCATCCTGTTCCTTCCAATACCGCCGCATTTTTCGATGTCGACAACACGCTCGTTCCCGGCACGGCGATCGAGATCCGCTTCTTCCATCATTTGCGGCAACTGGGTATCGTGGGGCTGGCGGACGCGGCCCGGAGCCTGTGGTACCTCCTGCAACATATGCCCCCGGTCTCCCTCCATCCCCTGCGCGAGCGCAAACTGTACCTGGAAGGGAAGCGGCCGGAGACGATCGAACCGCTGGCCGACGCATTCATTCAACGCGACATACACCCACTCGTGTCCCGCGCCGCAGTGGCGAGGCTGGAGGAGCATCAGCGCAGCGGCCATCATGTCGTGTTCATCACCGGCTGCCCGGAATTTCTCATCGCCCCGCTGGCCAAATTCCTCGGCGTGGAGACGATCTTCTGCGCCAAACCGGACCTGGACGACGCCGGCGCCTACACGGGCCACCTCGTCCTGCCCGTCCCCTACGGCGAAGGCAAGCGTCTGCTGATCGAAGAGTTCGCGCACGAACGCGGACTGAACCTCAAAGACTGCCATGCGTACGGGGACAGCCCCGGCGACGTGGAAATCTTATTGGCAGTCGGGCATCCCCTCGTCGTCAACCCGATCCGCGGGATGGAGCGCGTGGCCACAAAATACCGCTGGCCGGTGGTGAGATGGGAATAACTAACCGTCATAAAGTCGTAATGTCTTCGAGTCGTAAAGTCTATTTTCTCAAGACTTTCGACTTTATGACTTTCAGACTTGATGACTGATTCGCCATGCGAATAACTGAAATTTTTCACAGCATCCAGGGAGAGTCGAGCCATGCCGGCCGGCCCTGCACCTTCGTGCGGCTCACCGGCTGTCCGCTTCGCTGCACCTGGTGCGACAGCGAGTACACGTTCCACGGCGGCTCGGAGATGACGCTCGACGACGTGCTCGCAAAAGTCCGATCCTTCGACTGTCACCTGGTGGAAGTCACCGGCGGCGAACCGTTGCACCAGCCGGAAGTCTTCACCTTGATCGAGCGGCTCTGCGCGGACGGCTACGAGGTGCTGGTCGAGACCAGCGGCGCCATCGACATCACCCCGGTGGACTCTCGTGCCCACATTATAATGGACGTGAAGTGTCCCGGCAGCGGCATGATGGACCGCATGGACTGGAAGAACCTGGACCGTCTTGCCGGCAAGGACGAGATCAAGTTTGTCTTGAAAGACCGGACGGATTACGAGTTCGCCCGCACGACGATCACACGGCACAGGCTGGCCGAACGCTGTCCGGTCCTCTTCAGCCCCTCGTTCGGCGAACTGGACCCGCGCCAGCTCTCGGAGTGGGTGCTCGACGACAAGCTGCCGGTCCGTATCCAGCTCCAGTTGCACAAATTCATCTGGGACCCGCATATGAAAGGCGTGTGAAACAAGCCGTTTGGCCCGTTGAGCCAGTTCGCCTGTTGAGTCTGTTGTCGTGAACCGGCGAAACAGGCAAAACCGGATTAACGGGCTAAACGAACCTAACAGGCTTAACGGGCTCAACCAGCCAACAAATTTGTGAGGACACTGAATGAACGTCACGGTGCAGCAAGGAAAGATTGAGCGGGAGCCGGCGGAGGTCCTCGTCCTGACCCATTTCGAGGGCGACGAGCGGCTGAACGACCAGGCCGCGGCCCTGGACCGCATCCTGGGAGGCCCGCTTCGCGG
>Ga0209343_10003084_pt1 | contig 21145 bp, 22 predicted proteins | sample RifCSPlowO2_02_FD_184026 | JGI IMG/M metagenome (GOLD analysis project Ga0209343, IMG submission 184026) | Groundwater microbial communities from Rifle, Colorado - Rifle CSP2_plank lowO2_0.2 (SPAdes) (version 2) | ecosystem: Environmental > Aquatic > Deep subsurface > Groundwater | place... | reverse complement strand
GGACAAAAAGTCGGGGGCGGCGGAGCGGCGGAAACTCTATTATTTTGCCGGGAAGCAGGCGTTTGATATTGAGCATCTGGGGCCTAAAAATATTGATTTACTTTTGGAAAACCATCTAATTTCTTCTTCGTCGGACATTTTCTCGCTTGAAAAAGGGGATTTGCTTTCACTTCCGCGTTTTGGAGAGAAGTCCGCGGACAATCTTTTGGCCTCGGTGGAAAAAGCTCGGAATGTAACTTTGGCGCGTTTGTTGGTATCCCTCTCGATTCCGCAGGTCGGCGAAGAAACGGCGGAGGAGGTGGCGCGGCATTTTGGCTCCATTGATAAAATTCTCTCTGCCGGGCGCGATGACTTTGACGCCATCAAAAATGTGGGTCCGGTGGTATCGCAGTCTTTGGCAAACTGGTTTGCCGGATCGGGAAATCGAAGGACGCTGAATAAATTATTGAAAGAGGTCAGGGTTGAAAATCCTGAAAAATCTGCCGGTCGGGGCAAGTTATCCGGAATGACTTTTGTCTTGACCGGGACCCTCCAGACCCTCTCGCGCGACGAAGCGAAACGCAGAATAAAGGAAAATGGAGGAAATGTAGCGAGCGCGGTCTCTTCCAAAACAAACTTTGTCGTCGCTGGAGAAAATCCCGGTTCCAAACTCGATAACGCCGAACATCTCGGAGTAAAGGTGGTGTCCGAAGACGATTTCCTGCGGATGTTGTAACGAATTTGGCCGAAGGGTTGTCTTCTTGGCGGTGGTTGAGGAATAAGTTTCGTATCGTTACCATATCAATCGCCACCCGTTAAAATAGTAACTCCATCGTTGGTAAATAAGAGAGTTTTGGTTGATGAAGGAGTAGAGGATAATCGGATTAGGAAGTGTAATTTAGCTTTTAGTCGCTATGGCGACTAAAAGCTAAATTGGAAACAAATAAATTCTTTGGTTAAGCAACTACCTTGTATGATTATATAAAAGATTAAAGCCGAAAATGCTGTCGCAATTCTTTTTCGTTTTCTACATATTCGGCCACGATAAATCGAACGAATGTTCCGACGTTGTGCCACGATGAGATAAACTTAACTTCTTTCTCACAATCAAAAGGATGAATGTACACCGATTTTTGTATCTGGACGCACCCTAATCGTTTGAGCATGTGGCGGAGAGCGTCGCGGGCATATCTTAGTCTGTGAGGAATATCAAAAATAACTATCCTCCACTTTTTGTCCCATAATTCCGGTTTTTTTACATTTATATTGTTTGGGTCGAAAGATAACGCGAGCTTTTTCCCATACTCATTAAGCATTAAAGTGGTTGTCCCGTCAGCGTTTCTCTTTATTCCCAGGATATTGGTTTGATATAAGCGATTTATGGATCGTTCCAGGGTTTGTCGGTTTATGTCGCGCCATTCTTTAGAGAGTTCCTTGCATATTTTCACTTGTCGGTTGAACGAACGCGTGAGACCTATAGCTATCCCCGCGCTGAGAATAAGCAGGATTTTTTGTTCAATCTTCCCGACACGGAATTTTTTATGTATTTTTGGTATCAAAGACATCTTATTGTGAGTTTAAGGGATTTTAGCATTAACTCACCATGGCGGCTAGAAGCTATTTGTGAAAAACGAGATAAAGAGATAAAAAAGAGACGATGTGGGGAAATATTTAATTTCTAAAATTGAATTTCTAAAATTGTAAAATTGCTCGGCGTGTTAAAACTATAATCACAAGAAAACGAAAAACGCAGATAGATTTTTATTTTTTGCGAGTGCCGTGGTTATATATACTCAACAAAAAACCCGTCATGGTTTAACCATAACGGGTGTGTTAGCTGTGTTTACATTTCTTCTCAATTTCTTGGAAGAGCGATCTGTCGAAGGTGGTGGCAACCGGATAGGCGAAGGTACAATTGCAATGGGGACATCTCATAATGAATGCGCCAGCGTATTCCATGTCCGAGGATGCTTCTGCGGACTTTTTGTACGCGCTGTCGAAACCAATCACATGTCCATAAAAGCTCATAATGTCGGCCTGAATGCTGTTCATGGGGTGTTGTAATCGAACACACTTTGGGCATCCCCAATACTTTGCCTCCGGCAATCGGTCGCCGCCATCCCTTTCCCCGAAATCCGGGAATAGAGGTTTTCGATGTTCCATACTGGGACAAGAGTATTGCACGCAGGTAATATTGTCAACTACGTTCAACGTGTTAGTATTTCATCATGCTGTCGAAAAAAGATATAGACAATCTCGCCCAACTTTCCAGATTGGACATCTCCCCGGAGGAAAAAACGCGCATGGAGAAAGAAGTTGATTCCATCCTCGATTATGTGGGGGAATTAAGATCGGTCGTTTCGGCTAAATCGTTAAAAGATAAAGTCAAGAGCGCCGGGAATCCGAGGAATGTCATGCGTGAAGACACCCCTTTGCGTTCCAGCTTGAGCGGTCGAGAAGATTTGCTGTCCGCCGCGCCTGATAGAGAGGATGGTTTTGTCAAAGTAAAGAAGATCCTGTAAAACCGCCGTGTTTGGCAAGAAAATGGAACTGGAATCTCTCACAATAAAAAAAGCCCATACTCATTTGAAAAAAGGAGATTTTTCGGTTGTGGAACTTTCTCGGGCGTATATCGAGCGGATCGAAAAACACAACAAAGACATCAACGCTTATCTGGAAATTTTTGACGACGTTTTGGATCAGGCGCGCCAAGCTGATTTGAAATACAAAAAAAGAGGAGAAGGTTTGTCCTTTTTGACGGGCATCCCTTTCGCGATCAAAGACAACATTTTGATAAAAGGCAGAAGGGCGAGCGCCGCTTCGAAAATTTTGGGGAAATATATCGCTCCTTACGACTCGACTGTCGCGGTTAAGCTAAAAAAAGAAGGGGTGGTATTTTTAGGGAGAACCAATATGGACGAGTTTGCCATGGGCGGTTCTACGGAAAATTCGGCATACGGCCCCACCCGCAATCCCTTGGCTTCGGATAGAGTGGCGGGCGGGTCGTCCGGCGGCAGCGCGGCGGCGGTGGCCGCCAGTATGGCTCTGGCCGCTTTAGGATCGGATACCGGCGGTTCGATTCGTCAGCCGGCCAGTTTTAACGGACTTGTCGGTCTTAAGCCGACCTACGGCGCCGTTTCAAGATTTGGCTTGATCGCCATGGGGTCGTCTCTCGATCAGATCGGGCCTCTGGCGAAAACCGTCGAGGACGCGGAAATAATTTTTGACGCTATAAAAGGCAAAGATCCTTTCGATTCGACTACGATCTCGATTGACACAGACCGTAAGTCGGACAATGAAGCAAGAAAGACAATCGGCGTGCCTTTGGATTTTTTGGAGTCGGGCGGGTTGGATAAAAAAGTGAGAAAGAATTTCGACGACGGCCTTGAGAGGCTGAAATCACTCGGCTATGAAATTAAAAACGTCGAGTTGCCGTCCCTTCGGCATTCTCTGGCTTCCTATTATGTTATTATGCCGGCTGAAGTTTCTTCAAACATGGCGCGTTTTGACGGCGTGAAGTTCGGGGTTAGAGAGAACGGGGCGGATTTAATGGCGGATTATATGTTGACGAGGGGCAGGAATCTTGGGATGGAGGTTCGCAGGCGTATTATGCTCGGAACGTATGTTCTGTCGGCGGGGTATTACGACGCTTATTATAGTAAAGCCATTGCTGTTCGTGAAATGATAAAGAGAGAACTTCACGAAGTGTTTTCATCCGAGGTATGCGTTGTGGCAATGCCGACATCTCCTTTTCCCGCTTTCAAACTGGGAGAAAAAATCACCAATCCCCTCGAGATGTATCTGGCGGATATTTTTACTGTGAGCGCCAATATCGCCGGGGCGCCAGCCATATCGGTTCCTTCTGGGAATTTATCCGTGGGCGGTAAAAGTTTGCCGCTGGGCATTCAATTTATGGCGTCGCATGCGGAAGAGCGGACGCTCTTCCAAATCGGCAAGGAATTTGAGAAAATAAGGGAGAGTGGAACTCGCTAAGTTTGAAGTGGCTGTGTTTTTTCCCTCGGTTTTTGACAGGATCCTCGTTTTGTTCTTTATGGACGAAGATAAAGAGAAAACAAAATCAAGCGATGAACATCCGATCTGGCAAATAGTCGGGCTGGTCGCAGTCCTGCTTATTTTTGGAACTTTGTTCCAGAGGGTCGCTTCGTTTTTTTCGAGACAAGATATTTCGGATATTTTCTCGTCGGGCATATTCAGTCTTAATGGGTTAACTCCTTTTGACCCGGGGGTGACGGCTGTGGGGGAACCGATCTCGATAAAAGGAATAAGTTATTTGTTTGATGCTCCGGGAGGCGATGTTATCATCGAAATCGGCAGTGGCGTCGCGGGTGTAATCACGGGGAATCCCGTGTACTACGGCGGAGAGGTATTTTGGCCGGTAGAGATGGACAGGATAGATGTTCAAGTAAACGGGTTCGTGGCCGCTTCAGGAATTTCTTTTGACGATGGCAGAGACAGCCGCAAAGCCGCTTCTCCCGTCGGCAGGGAAGTCGCTTTAAAAAAAGACACCCGATCATACGCCGATCTTGACTGGGGAGGGAGCGCGCGCAGAAGCGGGGGAGCGCGCGGCGTAATTGTCGCCGGTCCGATTTTTTCTGGCGGTGAGAGATACTGGCTTGTGGATTTTGAAAAAGGCGCGGACGGTTATGTGGCCGAGGGGGATTTGCTTTTTGTCAGTAATTCTTTGTTGAGGAGAATCGTAGACGTATGGAAGATTATCGCGATCATCGTGTCCTTGATCGGGCTTACGGGAGCGATATACGCTTATATTCGTCTTGTTGAGTTAAGGAAGGATGAGGCAGACGTTTTTTCGGCGGATCGGCCTGTCGAAGAGCTGGTTGGGGATAAAATTGATCCGCGCTGGCAACGCATCAACAATCATATTGAATCCGAAAATCCGAGCGATTGGCGTTTGGCGATTTTGGAGGCGGATGTCGTGCTTGATGAAATGTTGCAGAAGATGGGTTACCACGGAGAAACTATGGGAGACCGGCTAAAGAACGTGGAGGTAAGCGATTTTACGACCATCGAACTGGCGTGGGAAGCCCACAAAATTCGGAACAGGATTGCCCATTCCGGCGGGGATTTTATGGTGACTCAAAGAGAGGCGAGGCGTGTCATCGAATTATACAGGCAAGTTTTTTCCGAGTTTAAAATGAAGACGGAATGATTCTCTTCGTGACGCGGTGGGGTTGACGCATTTTTTTTCTGGGGTAGCCTTTATAACGGAATTGGACACAGATAGATCTTATGCAAACAAAAAGAATTGCTTGTTTTGGTCGCCATGATGGCGTCCTCGGGGATTTTGATTACGATTCGATGGCGATGGTTAAAACCCTTCTCCGTGAAGAGGGGATGGAGTTGGTGGAGCTCACGGAAAAAGATTCACACGAACATGTTGTCGCGAGTAGAGAGGTGGACGCTTTCGTTTTTTCCGGCTCGATCGGATCGAGAGATCACCAAATTCTCCGGTATCTTATCGGACAAAATCAAGATCCGAGTGCGGAAAAACGGAGACGTATCGCTGTTGTTCTGGGTGTGGCGTCTCCTCGGGAGATATTCTTTCACGGACATTGGGTTCAAGAACTGCGAAAATATCCCTTCACATTGGCAACATACATTCCACTGCTCGCGGTCAGATTTGTCTGCGAATAGGGCACTATAGATAACCAGCCGGTCGTTAAGATCGGCTTTTTTGTTTACGATTGTTTACAATTGCGGGGCCGGGATTCGCACCCAGAGTCTCAAGGTTATGAGCCTTGCGAGTTACTGTTACTCCACCCCGCGCAATTATTATACATTTTTGGCGATGGCGGGCAATATCTCCCTTTAGCTCATTTTGCGTTGGACAAGACTGATACTTTACACTTCTGCTTTTTCAATCTACACTTTGCGTGTTAGTTTGTCGCCGGAGTAGCTCAGGTAGTTAGAGCATAGCACTCATAAAGCTAAGGTCACAGGTGCAAGTCCTGTCTCCGGCATTCACGTGGTAACATTTTAGCAGTCTTTAAGTTTCACCAAGTATGACAAAGAAAATATCTCTATACGTATTTTTTACCTGCCTCTTTGCGTGCGCGGCGATCGTTCTTTACTCTTTTGTTTTTGCCGCCGAGGAGTTGCCGCAAGAATGGTTTAGAGCGGCCGCGAGTTTGTTTGTCATTGGTTTGACCGCTTTTTTAATCTGGTTTGTCGCTGAAATCAAAGCCATTCACTCCAAAATTGCCAAAGGCGAATAATATTGTTGATAGATGGTTAGGTAAACGACCTGTAACCGGATACAATAGTGTTTGTGCCTGTTCCAAAGAAAGTTAATTTAAATTTCTTCAAAAAGTGGAACTCGCTCATGGCGTATGTGTGCGGGTTTTTTGCAGCCGATGGGAATATGACTTTCAACGAAAGGGGTGCTTATTATTGGAGCATACAAATAAAAGATGAGATCCTTTTAAGAAAAATTCGACACGCTGTATCTTCTAACCACAAAATTAGTATACGGGAGAAAACTAATGATTTTGGAACGAAAAAGAGAGTATATCGCATGCAGATAGGCAGTAAAGAAATGTGTGAAGATTTGAGGTCTTTGGGTTTTAGTGAGCGGAAGACGTTCAATATGACTTTACCCAAGATCCCCGAAAAATATTTGAGTCATTTTGTGAGGGGTTATTTTGATGGGGATGGGAATGTATGGACAGGTTATGTCCACAAAGACAGGGCAACACCTCTATTGGCAATTCAAACCGTATTCACCTCATGCTCGAACAATTTTCTAGAGGGTTTAAGGATTCGATTGGAACAGTCGGGAATTGGTAATGGTGTCGTCAGAAAAGGTAAAGGAAATTATTATCGTTTAACATATAGTATTCTTAGCTCTTTGAAATTATACAATTTTATGTATAATCATGGGGTGATCATGGAAACACTCCATCCTTATTTGGAGAGGAAGAAGATTGTTTTTGATGATTACATAGCAATGCGGCCGTAGCTCAATTGGTTAGTAGCACTCGCCTGTAGCATTCGCAACTGCTAACTACCGACCACAAACAGCCAACATCTTTGTTGGTAGTCGGATGTTAATTATTGGGAGTTGTGAAAACAGCAGCTTATTGCCGAAAGGCAGTTTGAAACTCTCTGGGATAACGGTGGAGGCTAAGTCTGTTAAAAGCAGATAAGCGAATACCGTGGGAACCGAGTCCTCGCGAAGCGAGAACTCGGGCGCCGTAGAGACTAGATACCGGAGTACCTAAGCGGGGAGAGGAATCAAACCGTAAGGTAAAGATATAGTCCACGCCATTATGAAAATAGTGGGAACGTGCACGCGAGAGGTTGCCGGTTCAAGCCCGGTCGGCCGCGCCTTTTAAGTTATGAAACTATTTCTCGCGTCTTCTTTGGATAAGACAGTGCCCCTGATATTAAAAGCTTTCGGACAATCGATCCGCGGAGGGAAGGTGGTTTTTGTTGCCAACGCCGCCGATAATTACAAAGGAGACAAGGGGTGGGTGGAGAGTGATCGAAAAGCGTTTGAGAGTTTAGGATGCAAAATCGAGAATATGGATTTGAGAGAGATTGACCAAGGCCAGTTTAGAGACACCCTCAAGGGCGCGGACATTATACATTATCTACTCCCACAATTATTATCATCGGGGTCGCGGTAATTTTTGTAGCTACAATCACTTCATCAATACAAACCGGCAGTTTCAAAGCTATGGCGCCGTTGTTGATAAGTGTCGTTGTTCTCGCTCTATACCATTATTTTTGGACTAAGATCGAATCACGCTTCCAGACACGCGCACAATCGTGGGTAGCCGTGCGGGGTTCAATTGGGCAACTGCGGCGTTTAGTGATGGCGCTTGAGGCCATCCTGGACTCGTTTTGGGTATTTATTCTTTTTGTGCCATTACCGTTTGCTGGTTCATTACTACTTGCAATACTGAAAAGTCCTGATAAAACTTCACCAAATGCGGGAATATGGATAGCCCTCGGTACAATATTTACAATTATTCTATTGATAGCCAATTTTTATTCTCTCAAATGGAAAATTTACGAATCTGGTCAGCAAAAGTTTAGGATGTGGGGTTATAGAGCCAGAGCGACTCTCTATGTTCTCATAGTAGTACTTGTCCTTTTAGATTTGTTTAATCCCCTACCTCCAATTCAATTTTAAAGCCAAAAACCCGCCTTTGGGGCAGGTTTTTGGATCATAGGCATGTCTATAAGCCGAATTCTGTTTTGACAAACATTTATCTAGGGTCCTTGTCACCAAAGACCTCAAGCGAATCTTCGAACTCTCGCAAGCGAGGGCTCGACTCGTTCTTGCACGCGGGTAAGGATTTAGCCGTTTCACTCCACGCGTTTCCGTGCGGATTAACCCCGAAGGGTTCTTCAAGGCTTTCACCTCAAAGCGTCACTGTTCGCACCTCTATGATTTCTCACGACAGGCGTTACCTGCTACCTCTGCGAATCGAATCGCTACGTGTTCGGACTTTCCTCACCATTCGATTAATCTCATGGCGCGTTTGTCCAACATACCTAAAAGTATTATAACACTTTGCACTTGTCCGAGTCAATTTTGGTTAAGGTCATTGAGAGCGCCCGAAAGCTGAGCGAGGAAGAGGTCCAGAAAAAACAGTGATCTCATGCAGTTGATCACAAACCGACAATCAACGATGGTTGTCGGTTTTTTTGTATCATTCGCCCGTCCTCTATAATGTACGGTCGGATATTATAGAGGACAGTGGGGAAGTTGCGTATTTTGTGGTGTTGGATAGTATGGGGTTATGGTTTTTAGGGCGCGTGAATCCAAAAAATATGTCAAAACACAAAGATACATCGTGGGATAAAGTCGCGAATTGGTATGACGAAGTTTTGAAAGACGGCGACTCTTACCAACAGAAAGTGATTTTACCCAATCTCTTGAGGAGGATGGCTTCCGTTTCAGGCGGCAAAATTTTGGATCTGGGTTGCGGGCAGGGGCATTTTGCGCGCGCGGTCCGTTCATCGCTTGGGGCAAAAGTAACAGGCGTTGATTTGTCGAACGAACTTATAAAAATTGCGAAACAAAAATCTCCGACAGAAATTAAGTACCACGTCGCGTCTGCGGATAAACTGCCTTTTGATTTCTTCGGGAGGCAAGCCTCTTTTAGTCATGTCTCCATTTTACCATTGTTTTGTAAGGGTTTTTCAGAAGTTGTCCACAGGAAGTGTGAGGGGTTACTGCGTTTTGTGTTGACATGAAAAATAGATATGATATACTCGTCGGGTCATTTACAGTGCTGAATAGAGAAGATGGTTCGACCCTCGATTTTCAGCGACCTGCACTTGATGTTTTATTCAGAAGAAAAATCTCACTAATGCAAGAAGGAATTGTAGCCCGTGTCACTGACAGGGGTTTCGGCTTCATCAAGAGAGCAAACGAAGAGAAAGACTTGTTCTTTCATTCGAATGAACTCAAGAATGTTAAGTTCGAAGAAATTCGTGAAGGCGACAAAGTGACGTTTGAAGTTGCGCAAGGCCCAAAAGGACCGAATGCAGTCAACGTTAACCGAGCCTAAATCACGCAAAACCCCCCGCGCGAAAGCGCGCGGGGTTTTGTATTAGGGGTTCGTCCAAAGTTTTGACCACTCCATTATAAAAGACACTTTTATTTATTCCGACGAGGAAGAGCGTCTCTATATTATCCGACCGTACATTATAGAGGACACTTGAGGGTAGCAACGATTTTAATGCGGACGCGTCTTTTAAGCCGTTAGCCTTTTTGGTTTGGCTGTGGGTAATTGTGTCGCAAGTCGAACGCGTTGGGTGTAGACTTCTACTGATTGCATTAACACAAATGGAAGTTCCTTCGACACTTTTCGACACACGTTTGGTCGTAACCTCCGCAGGTTTGATTTTGACGTGCTTGTTGCTCGCGGGGATGATTATTTTTTTGACGGCCAAGGGCGGGAGGCGTGTCTCGGTGGTAATGATGGTACTAAGTTTTTCGGCTTTGCTTATTTTGGCTCTATCATACCTGGCGGGAATCAATTCAAAAGATTCGGACGCGGCGGGCGTATTGTTTATGTTTAGTCTGAGCGGAATATTCGCGGCGGTTTTCAACGCGCATGCCATGATCGCTTTTTTGGGGAAGACACTCGGTCAAAGGATTCAGTTGTCCGTGTTATACGGATGCGGCTCGCTTCTGGCGATTTTTTATATTCTCTTTCCAACGGCATTTCTTGAAAAGCCCTCCCCTAAAATATATTTTTTGAATTATTACGAGGCCGGTCAATTGTTTTGGCTGGCGCCAGTTTTTGTCGCGTTTGTCGTGGCGTACTACATTTACCATGTGGTTTTAGAGTATGGGCGAGCCAATAGTCCGGGAAGAAATCGCGCCAGGTATTTGCTGTTTTCCAACCTGTCCGGTTATCTTTTGGCGTTGACCGCGATTCCTCTTTTCTACAATATTCCCTTAGACCCCGTCTGGTCGCTGTTTTCAATTCCGTTTTTTACATTGCCGCTGGCGTATGCCATATTCAAGTATGAATTACTGGATATCAGGATTGTCGCCAAAAAAGCCCTGTTGTACTTGCTGGCGGTGATCGCGGTGGGGGTTGTTATCTCGCTGTTGAATTATGCCAATAATCTGGTTATGGAAAGAATCGGCGGGTTTCCTGTTTGGGTGTTTCCTTTTTTGTCGTCAATCGTGGCTGTGGTCGCCGGAATTTTCATTTGGAGAAAAATCAGAGAAGGGGACGTACTGAAGTACGAGTTCATCAGCATCGTTACTCACAAGTTTCGGACGCCACTGACCCATATCAAATGGTCTACCGAAAATTTGATTGCCAAGAATTCGATAAGCGGAGAGGATAGGGAAGAGCTGGATAAAATCAGGCAATCCAACTCGCGGCTGGTGGAGCTCACGAATATTTTGGCGGTACTGTCGGATACGGAAGAAAGAGGAGCGCTTGATTACGCTTATCGCAAGGAAAGAATCGATTTCTGCCAATTCGTGGAAGAGTTGATTGATGTATACGCTCCGAGTTATAAAGAAAAAAATATTACTGTCCATGTCTCCGGGCTGGAGGGGGTGATAAATATTTCCGCCGACGCGGCGAAGCTTCGTTTTGTCTTGGAGACTTTGTTTGAAAATTCAATCGTCTATACCGGGTCCGGGGGCAGTGTTAAAGTGGAAATCGTAAAGTATAAACAAAAGGTTCGTTTTTCCATAAAAGATAACGGCATAGGCATATCGGAGAGCGACATGGGAAAGATGTTCGGTAAGTTTTATAGGACGCGAGCCGCGTCGCATGAAGATACCGAGGGTTTCGGCATCGGTCTTTATATGTCTAAAAATATCATTAAGCGGCACGGAGGTCTTATCGGCGTTACTTCTAGCGGCGTGGGGAAAGGGAGTGAGTTTTATTTTACTCTGCCGATAGAATGATGCCGAGGGTCGAAGAGGGATGTCTCTTTCGAGGTCAAATTTCCCGGATGTCGTAGTCTCTGAACTCCACATCCATAAAATCGGTTCTGATCCCCCCGTGTCCGCTTTCTAAAATGGGGCCGCCCATGCCGTCGTCAACGCTTTCAGCCGCAAGTTTCCAATTTCCGGTCCCATCCGCGTCCACGTAAAGTTTGATGGAGACTTTCTCGCCAGATGTTGTTACTTCGCCCATGACCCCGATCCATTTATTGATAGGTAGCTGGTTGGGGGCAGTTTCCCTGTCGTAAGGAAGCAGGTTGTCGGCGAGGGGCGTCTCTGCGAGGGTGATATACTCGCCCCTGATTTTTTTCTTTATGACCGCGTATCCGTCAACGCGAATACCCGTGTAGTAAAGGTTGTCCGAGTCGAGGTATCGGTTGAACAAAAGAATCCCGTTTGAAACATTTCGGTTCGGGCTTTCGCTCAAATCATAACTGACTATCCTGGCGTAAACGCTTTGTCTGGAATTATGCCAAACATTTCGATTGACCAGCCGAAAAATATTTTGAGGGCGAGTTCCGAAATCTGTATCAATAGAATTGTTGCGCTTGTATTCTATAAACCATTTGTTTGATGGCGAGAGATCTCCCGTAAGCGTCTTGCCGATACCGTCTCTCGAGAAAAAATACGCGCCCGAAGAAAGCCACCAGTCTTTATTCCTGCTTTTCTCCATTGATGCGATTTCTTCGATTTTATAATTACGCGAAAACGACTCGGTAAATTTTTCAGGCGCGTTTGGTTCTTCCTTTTGCTCCTTCATTCCTCCGATTCCCGGAGTCGTCAAGATCGTCAATAATAACAGGAAGCATAGAGCGATTATCAGAGTGGTGTATCTTACTTTCATAAATTTAAGATGAGTTCACGTTGAGATAATTGATTATAACCGAAGAGTTTTCCCCCCAGGCGCTTATCCCGACACTGCCGCGTTCCGATTTAATCGGCGCATTGACGGCGATGGGCGCATCGTTTATATATGCCGAAACAAGGCCGTTATCTACCCGGACTTTTATTATAACTGCGTTCCCGCGGGTGAATGTTTTTTCCGCCAGCGCTTTTATTCTGCCGCCGCTCACTTCTTTTAACGTGGCGTACTTTCCGTAAAAATCCAATGAGATGTAGTTATCTTCATCCGTGTATCGAGCCAGTACGGAGGCGTTTGTGTTATCGGCAAATGAAAGTGAAATTTCCGCGGAATAATTTATCCAATCTCTATCTCCGAATGTCGCCCGAACGCTTCTCGCCCCATTTTTAGTGAACAATATAAAATTACCGTTTTGCAAAGACGAATTTCCGTATCTCAAAAAAACCTCGCGCGCGAGCTTTTCACCCGATGCCAGTTTGAAGGCCGGTTTTCTGTCCTCGAAGCGCTTTAGGGCGGACAAAAGATTTTTGGGGGACAGATTTCTGACTTCCAGTCTTTTCAATTCATAGGGATTGCTATCCGCAAAGTTGTAAAATGTTTCGAGCGGGAGATTTGTCTCGCTGTTGTGGGCGGTTTCGACGAAAGCCAGTTCGAAATATCTTTCAGTCAGTTCTCGGTTGAGTTGCAATGATTCGGGATAGTTTGTCTCTTTGAGCGACGCGCCGTAGTCGTTAAGCGGCACGGCCAGATATTTTGGCGTTACTCCCAGATTATTTTTTATGTCGGAAATGCCGTCCATGTAATCCTTTTCAACCCGTCGTCTGAATTCTTCGATTGATTCCAGTCCGCGCGTCTTGTCCCAGACGCGGGCGGCCAGAAAACGTCCCGTGCTGGTTGCCGAGGTCGGAATTTCGCGGTGGGAATTTCTGCCGTGGGCTTCAATCTCCCACCTTCCGCTGTCCCGCAAAACAGCCAATTCGTCCCAGCCAAGGTAGAAACGGTCATCGGCGTTGGCCTTTTCCGTCGCCACGAATATGGCGCCTCTAAAATCCAGTTCCTTGAAAATTTTGTCAACTGGATAAAAACTGTCCTTTCTGCCGTCGTCGAAGGTTATGATTATCGGTTTGGGCGGAAGCTTGAAAATACCTTTGCGGTAATTATTGTAATCGGCGATCGTGATAGTTCGGTAACCTTCATATTTTAACATCTCCATTTGCGCCGTGAAGACCGATCTTGTGGTGTTGTTCCCGTCTTTATTTTTCACGATGCCGTGATACATAAGTATGGGTACGGATTCTGCGGGATTTTCTTTCATGTTTGCGTCCGGATTTTTCAAAAAACCGGGCATAGCGTAAGAAGAATAACGTCTCCAATTTTCAAAACTTTTATAGATTTGATTTCCACGCGGAAAAAGATAGTAGCCGAGGCCGGATAGAATGATGAACATAAACAGGACATGGACTATTTTTGCTTTGTTGAAAGTCATCTTGTTCCCCAATGGGTTCTTGTTATCGTTGCCGCGGCGTATGGCATTTGCCAGATGAGAATTGTTACAAACAAGACGGAAAATATTGAGATGTGAGTGAAGTATTTTTTACCCTCGAACAAATTCAAGTATAGGGCGAACATAAGTCCGATTATCACAAAGCTAAGGAAGAACAGGGCGAGGGATAGGACATCGTTGTAAACGACAAAAATGTATAACATCCAAAAACTTACTACAGGACCCATTATCGGGAAGGTAAAGTTGATGTAAAACGCCAAACTGGCCAGCGGGTTTCTTTTCCACATGAAATATGACGCGAAAAGACCTTCCCTGATCCATGATTTTTTCCATCGCAGTTGCTGGCGCAAATAGACGCCGAATTTTTCCGGAACGATCGTTGTGGCGCGGGCGTTGCGGCAGTAAACGATATTCCATGTTTTGAGCACGAGGTTGGTTAATCCTCGGTCGTCGCCGAAAGTGCCTTTGGTTCCAAAAATCTTTTGATTTTCCCAATCGAGAAGGAATGGTAAAATTGCGGATTTCCGATAGGCGGAAAAGCATCCCGGACAGCATGTTACGGCGCCATGGACGCTTTCCCCCGCTTTATAGATGTCAAAAGAAATCGCGTATTGGATTGATTGCATTTTTGTCAGCATGTTGGTTTTTTCATTATGCACGGTCGTGTTTCCCGACACCGCTCCGACCGACCGATCCTGAAAATGTTCGACAATATGGCGCAGGGCATCCTTCCGAATAAAACTGTCCGAATCAACAAAGACGATAATGTCGTTTTTTGCCGCTTTCACGCCTGCCGCCATGGCCTCTCTCTTGCCTCGGTTACTCTCAAAAGAGACGACTCTGACCAAGTGTCCGAAATAATTGACCGCCCTGACGATTTGGCACAACGTGCCGTCCGTAGATCCGTCGTTTATCACGATCATCTCGATATCGGCGGAGTATTCGGATTTAAGACAAGAAGAGATCGTCTCGAAAATCCCGCCCTCTTCGTTCTTTGCCGCAATGATGAAGGTTACCGACGGTTGCGTTTTGGTTTTGTCGAATTTGTCGTGGGTATCGTCGTAAATATAAGCCCACGGCAGTCGCGTGATCAGGTATGCGGTGGTGATGGTTCCGTAGATAATCCAAAAAGTGCCGTTTTCCGCATTGGCGAAGAAGGAGGCTTTGAACACGAGGAGCAGAACCAATATTAAGCAGAGGGTTGCGGCGACCAGGATAAGCCGCATGGAATCTAGGAACCCCTCCGCTATTTTCTTTAATTGCGTTGGGTCGCCCGCGGTATTCCGTAGTCCGGTCATCGAACATTTTATCTCCTTGGCCGTTTTGTTTTTCCTGCCTCTCATTGTTTTGCGTTTGTTTGTCCGGACGACATTCTGTTCAATCGAGATTATCATATTTTGCAACGACCCGCACATTTTGCGGCGTTGGACTGGAATCATCGGGATATTTTGCGTATGAATAAATTTTCTGTATAATTGCCGTATGGTTTAAATTCCCGGTGTTTAGACACAACCAATGCATTTGAAAGTCAAAGTATTTCCAAGTTCAAAGATTGAAAAAATCAACGACAACGGCCCTCAAGGGTTGGAGGTTTTTGTCAGAGAACCGTCGACGAGAAATCTTGCCAATCGCCGTGTCATTGAGATAATAGGGGAGAGATTTGGCCGCGGGTGCAAACTGGTCGCCGGGCATCGCTCATTTAATAAAATTTTCGACATTAGCCAATGAATCTCGGAAGAGATTAATCACATAATTTTTTCGAATGAAAATATCCATAAAAACAACCAACGTTACTCTCACTCCCGACATCAAAGAATACTTGGAGAGGAAGCTAGAAAGTTTGAAGAAATTTATTGGCGCCGACGACAGCGCGGTCGCGGTGGATGTGGAACTCGGCAAAAGTTCAACGCATCACCAGACGGGGGATGTATTCCGGGCCGAGATAAACGTGTTTGAGGGCAAGAAAAGCCATCGGGCCGTCGCCGAGGGCAATGATTTGGTGTCGGCGCTGGACGGCATGAAAGATCAGATCTTGCATTCTCTGCGAAATGACAAGACAAAGAAAATGACGCTTATAAAGAAGACGGGCAGTCGTTTGAAACAATTTATACGAAGATTTTATAAACGATGAACTTATGTATAAGTTCGATATATGTGCCACCGAAGTCTTGGCGAAGAGACAGTGAAATGAAAAAGTTTTTCTTTTCCGTTTCCGAGTCATCTTTCGTATTTTGCTCCGGGAAATTTTTATCAAAGTGTAACTAAATCTGATACATGATAAAAGTCATCAAAGATTATTTTCCCTTCATTATTATCGTAGTCGTCGGTTTACTCTTAATACTTGCTTACAACATGAATAACGATAATTCGGCCGCGGTTTCCGGCGGTGTCGCCACATCGTCCGACAGCGGAATTCCTCTCATAAAAAGGGCGGCGATCACTACGTCCAAAGGCGTCATCGAGATCGAATTTTTTTCAGAGGACGCTCCAAAAACTGTTGACAATTTTGTGAATCTGGCGAAATCGGGTTTTTACGATCTGACGAAATTTCATAGGGTGATTAAGGACTTTATGATTCAAGGGGGAGACCCGTTGTCAAAGAGCGACAACCGTCTTGTCTATGGCACCGGCGGGCCGGATTATACCTTTGAGGATGAAGTTAACAATGTAAAGCTCGTCAAGGGGATAGTGGCTATGGCTAATCGCGGTCCAAATACGAACGGCAGCCAGTTTTTTATAATTACCGCTTCAGGAACCCCTTGGCTTCAGGGAAAGCATACGCCTTTCGCCAGAGTGGTTTCAGGTATGGATGTGGCGATGTCTATTGGCGCCGTCGAAACAGATCAGAACGATATTCCCGTGGAGGCGGTAACGGTTCAAAAAATCGAATTGAAGTAAAACTTATAACGGGTTTGTCTCCGGATGCGACTTGGCAAACGTCTTGAAATCTGTTTCTTTCCCGCCTTCCGGAAGAACTTTATTTATGACAAATTTATCATTTTCCAACGTGGCTTCTCTGATTATGGCACGGTTCTTTTTGCCGTCAGTCTCGACAAAGAAGAAAGTACCCGGCCATCCTTTGTAAGCTTTGTATTTCAAAAAATTAAGAACGGCTTCGTCTTCAATCTTGATCTCCCCGTCTTCTTTCTTGATCTTTTTTGTAAAGGTCGCTTCGGTGTGATTTTGCGGCTTTGCCGTTATTCCGCCAGCGATCCACCTTTCATAAAAATTGGCGAAAAGTTCTGCTCCGGCAGACGCCATTTCTTCCGTAACGCGAATACGGTCTTTTGCCGTCGCGATCGTTCCGTCTTCTCTCATATCAATCGTTTTCTCGGCGATGATCGGACCGTGGTCCATTTGCTCGTCCATCAGCATAAGACAGCAGGAAGCTTTAGTTTCCGCGCCAAGTATCGCCGACTCGATGGGCGACGGGCCGCGGTATTTCGGCAGGGAAGAGGGATGTATGTTTAAGGAGCCGTTGCCCGGAATCTCGAGAATGTTTTTCGGAAGAATCTTTCCATAACCGGCCACCAAAAAAATATCGCACCCGCGCGAAACCATTTCTTTTACAAAATCGGCGTCCAATCTATCCGGTGATAGAACCGGAATGTTTAATTCCAAACCAAGGGTCTTCACTTCATTCGGCGCGATCTTCATCCCCCGGCCTTTCTTTTTATCAGGCGAGGTGATGATGACACTAGGCAAAAGATTTATTTTTTTCAATTCGGAAAGGGCAAGCGACGATATTCTGGCCGATCCGAAAAACGCGTACCTCATTGAATTATTTGATTCTTACTTAAAATGCCATCGGATTTTTTTAGCTCAGTTGGACTGTTCTCCGGCGGCAAGTTCTGCAACACGCTGGCTTTGTCCGTGAAAATTACTCCTTTAAGATGATCTGTTTCGTGCTGGAATATTTGGGCGAGCAGTCTGGATCCCCCTCTCTCGAATTTGTTCCCTTTTTCGTCGTACGCGCGAACGGCCGCTTTGGTGGATCTTTTAACTTTTCCGTACAACCATCTGACGCTTAAACATCCTTCCCGGGACATTTTTTTCTGTTTTGAAAGCTTTACAATTTTCGGATTGATAAAAACCAGATGTTCGGAATTTTTCGCGAGACTCGCGGCGTCTATTTCACCGTTTTCATTTTCGGCCGCGTTCTTGGGACTCGCGGTCTCGTTGCCCGATGAATATTCTTTTAATTCCCCGAAAACCTTAGGGGAGATGACAAAAATCGAATACGGCTCGCCAATTTGGGGGGCGGCGATGGCCACGCCGTCGTCTTGGGAGTCGAGGGCCTTTTTCATTCTCGAGATTATTTTTTGAATTTTAGACGACGCAATCTCCGAGATTTTGATATCCTGGGTTTTTTTTCTCAAAATCGGATTGTCTCTGGAGACTATTTCGGTCATGTGTTTTATCTTCAATCGTGGAACTTTGAATGAGTTCGCATTATATCACGAACTTTTGTTACCGACAAACGAAACAAGCGCCCTCTTTCGCATCGCGTCTGGTCGCGCGCGTTTTTAGAAGACCGGGAAAATCTCGTTGGTCATATATACTCAAAAGCGGCGGGGAGGCGAAAATTTTTGGGTATATAATCACAGCGCTCGCAAAAAATGGAAATGAATTTTTACGCGATGTTTTCTGGATTGATTTCGATGTTAAACGAAGGAGGAAAGGATTTTAGTATCGCGACAAACCGGTCATCCGGCCAATTCACCGCGGGGATTTTTAGCAGGGCGTTATATATGTGGAACCCTTTTATATAACCGATGAATGATTTGTAAACAACCGCGCGATCTGGATTAAACATGGTCGACGCTTTTTCCACCGCGCTTTTCGCGGCTGATTCGCTTTTGTGTTTGAAAGATATTTTGATAAGTGTGAAGTATGGCGGATATTTAAATTGTTTTCTAAATTTCAATTCTTCACTCATAAAATCGGCGGCGTTTCCGGAGATCGCGTGTTTTATGGCCACGGAGTCGGGGTTGCGCGTTTGGATAATGAATTTTTTCTCGGCTAATTCTTTGAGATTAAAAATAGTACGGAAGATTTCTTCGTTGATACCGTAATTTGGAATGGAGAAAAGCGAATCAATAGAGGCCACCGCGCTGTAATCCAGCGGCCGGTCAATGTACGCGCAGGCGGCCTTTGTGCCCACGAGAACGCTTCCCGGACTGCTGAAAAAATCTTTGATTATTTTTCTAGCCTTCGATTTCGTCGGCGCGGTATCGGCATCGAGCACGAAGACAGGCAGTTCTGGCATGAGCCCCTTGATGCTTTCGGCGACCCGCAACGCGCCGATTCCCAACGGGACTAAGTTCCAGCTGTTGCATGTGCGACAACGCAGTTTGGTGTCATAAATACTTCCGCAGCGGTGGCAGACATATCGGCGGTCTTTTTCCTTTACACCCGAATACAAGACCAGTTGCGAGGAACATTTCCCGCAAAGGACCGGACGGCCGCAGTCTCTGCATATCGTATACGGAAAACTGCCTTTTCGGGCGGTTAGGATGAACATGTTTCCTTTTGAGCTCCAAGTATCGCGTATGGATTTCTCTAGTTCGTCGCCTATCACTTTGAATGGCGCAGATTTTTTTTGCGTTTTATTTTTCTTCATGTCCCATATTTCGACGGCGACGCCGTTCTGGTATCGGAAACGGAAAGGATTTCGTTTGGCGATTTCTTCCGATTGAACGCCTGAATAAGTTTTAGCGCTTAGGACAAAACCGCAGAGAATCAGTTCGCAAAAATTTCTGGCGGCCAAACATCTGGCGAACTGTCTGAAATCAATGCGCGGCCTTCCCACGGAAATCCAGTGAGTGGAACCTTCGTCCGCGACGATGACGGCCCCCCAATCGCGGCGGTGGAGACAGAGAAAAGCGCCAGTCGAAATCACCGCGACGGTATGTTTTGGATCGGCGGCCATCCTCCAGTTTTTGATGATCTCTTTCTTCTTTATTTCGCCGTTGAATATGAAGACTTTGTCTTCAAGCCCTTTGGAAATTTTCTCGAACAGAGCGTTCCCGTTTTCAGTCGTTGGGACGCAAATCAGCGCCGATCTACCTTTGGCAAATTGTTCTCGGATATGGGTTTTGTAAAAAGTGGCAATCTCATCTTCGTTTCCGGCCACTGCGGAAATTTGGGGCAAAGTATTATTTTCTGCAATTTCAGTCGGACTTTTGATGTTCCCTCGATTTAGGTCTTGGCTGGATTTTGCGATGCTGTCCAAAATTACGGCTCCTACTAAAGTTTTGAATGTGGCTCCGGCGGATGCGGCGTGAAAACGCGCGGTGTCCAAGGCGGCGTTCATGAATTGAGGGGTGAAGTAGCTCTCGCCTTCGATCTCTCCCAATCGGCGCAAGGCGAAAGAAGAAGATTTCAGTTCTTCTTTCATGGCGCTGGCCTCTCTGTTTTGAAAAACGACAGCCGGGACTTTTTTGTTTCGGATTGTAACGCGGACCACCGACCCTGCCGGTATCTTGTTTGCGCTAAAATACGATAGTGTGTCCGGAGCCGCGGGCCCCTTCATAATTGGAATGACGTCTGTTATGTACATGGAACAATTTTACGCGTTCCCGTGCCCGTTTTACGTCTGTGTTCTACATTCCCCCTAATATAATCGGAACCTGCGTTATTTCGTTCTTTTCGTCCTTAAGAAGTAAGTGTGCTTGGTCTAACGAGGCCTTTGAAATATTGCCGGAATAAATTACTTCGAAATTGCGAAATTCCGTCTCCGGAGCGATCTCCACGGCATATACCCCGTCGGGGAACGCGACGATCGCGAAATCATCCCGATCATCGTGTGTGAACACATTCAAGGGCGTTTTTGAAGCGCTCATTATGGAGATAATTTTGGCGCAGTTGTCCTCCGCGATTGTTTGACACTTTGCTGTCGCCGGCAAAGCCGCCATGATGGAGTTGCCCTCTATCCAGACCCCCAGTCTCTTGTTTGAGTTTATGTTTGCCGATAGCAGAACTCTGTTTTGATAGGCCGATTCAATCTCGGATGCGATTTTTGGTTCGGCCACGGCTTTTTTCGACGCGTTGATTTTTGATGACAAGCTCAAGTGATCTTCACTTCGCACGGAGTAAACTTTGATAATGGGTTTGTTGCTCAACAAGAAGGGGGACATGGCGACGGATTTTCCGGCCTTAACGTCCATAGCTTTCATCCATGGCCAGCTGTCGGTTGCGGATACGATCACGGAATGGGGTCCGGGTCTGACTGAAACAGTTCGGAATCCATCCCTGTTCGTCTTTCCCGCGACTATTTTACCGTCAATAAAAATCGTCGTGGCGGCTCCGATGGTTTCGAATCGAA
>Ga0209343_10003071_pt1 | contig 21182 bp, 19 predicted proteins | sample RifCSPlowO2_02_FD_184026 | JGI IMG/M metagenome (GOLD analysis project Ga0209343, IMG submission 184026) | Groundwater microbial communities from Rifle, Colorado - Rifle CSP2_plank lowO2_0.2 (SPAdes) (version 2) | ecosystem: Environmental > Aquatic > Deep subsurface > Groundwater | place... | reverse complement strand
GGAGGGAATCTGGCCGGCGCGCGCGTGGAGGCGATGGTCGCCGTCGCCCCGACGCGGATCCAGCAGGCGTTCAGCCGGTGGCTCGTCAGCGAGGGGCTCATTGACGACCAGCCCGTCCAGGTGCTCCAAGGCCTCAACCAGGGGCAGTCGCCCGTCAACCTCTACTTCGACGAGTCCGGCTTGCTGGTACGATTGGTGGGTTGGAACGAGACGGCGGTGGGACCCGTTCCCACGCAGTTTGACTACGCTGATTACCGCGAGGTCGCTGGGGTCCGAAGGCCATTTCGCTGGGTGAAGACCTGGACGAATAACAAGGCGACCGTGACGTGGAAGAACGTGCAGCCGAATGTGCCGGTTGACGCAGCGAGGTTCGCGAAACCAGCAGCGGTTCCGCTTCCCTGATGGCGGTCGGGACACGGGAGACGTTGCGGCCAGTATGGAGCAGCGTCGTTTTCAGGAGGTCGGTCATGAGGTACACGCTCGGCCGGTTAGTGATGTTATGCGGCCTGCTCGTGTGGGCGAGTTCGGCGTCGGCGCACCATGCGCTTCAGGCGCAGTTCGACACGCTAAAACCGTTGCAGTTGAAAGGGACCCTTGCACGGATCGACTGGGTCAATCCCCACGCGTATTTCTGGCTCGACATCAAGGATGAAACGGGCACGGCGAAGCAGTGGGGATGTGAGACCGTCGGTCCGAACGCGCTTCGTCAGGCCGGATTCCTGCGAGGCCCGGCGTCCTTCAGAACCGGAGAGACGTACACCTTCGAAGGGTTTGCGGCCAAAGACGGTTCGGAGAGGATCTTCACGACGGCCGTGCACTTTCCGGACGGCAGGAAGATCCAGCTGTGGTTCGGGGATGCCAACGCGGCCCAGCCGGCGCGTTGAGCAGAAGCACGAAGGACGAAGAGGAGCGGTCGCGTTATGAAACAGCGGTTCATCATCGGCGGAGTCGCGGCGGTGTTCGCGGCGATCTGGTTGACGTCCGCGCGCGTCACCACCCAGGGCGCGAAAGGTCAACAGGATCAGGGGTCGCCCGTGGCGACGCCGCAGAGACCGGACGGTCGTCCGGACTTCAGTGGGGTCTGGGTGCCGACGCGCAGTCGCGGCGAGGCCCTGCCGGCAGGGTTCGACTCGAACACCGGTAATTTCAACAACGTTCTCCGCAGCCGGACCACCGATCCGGTGGACTTCGAGCGCGACGCCGGCATAAGGCAGCGCGTCTTTCCGAGGGAAGGCAGACCCTGGTACAAGCCTCAGTACTGGGACCGCGTGCAGTTCAACGACGTGCACGGGCACTCCCCGCTCGCGCCCGATCCGGCGTTTCAGTGCATGCCGGAAGGCGTCCCCCGCATGGGCATGCCGCAGGAGATTGTGCACACCGACAAGCAGATGATCTTCCTGTATCCCCTGCACATTCGCCGGATCTATGTCGATGGTCGCCCGCAGCCGCCTGAAGAGCAGTGGATCGGCACCTGGTTTGGGCACTCGGTGGGCCGCTGGGAGGGAGAGACATTGGTGATCGACACGGTCGATTTCAACGGCCTCGAATGGCTTGGCTGGCCCGGCTGGTTCACCAGTCCGGACAAGCGTGTCACCGAGCGGATGCGTCGTAACGGAAACACGCTGACGTGGCAGGCCACAGTGGAGGACTCGGTACTCCTGCGGCCGTGGACGACCGCCACGCAGACCAGACAGCTGAACACGAATCCCCGGGCAGAGATCGAGGAGCCCCTGCCGTGTGTCGAGAAGGACCTGGGGCACATGGTGACCAGGGAACGGGGCTGACGGAGGAATTTCCGATTTCCTGAAGAGGCGCGCATGCGGACACACGCAATAGCGATCGGTGTGGCGGTGGCGCTTGCGGGCGTGGTGCCCCATGCGCAGGACACCAACCTGAAGGAGGTCCTCCGCAAGGTAGGTCTCGGCCTGGGTATCCTCCGCGGCGTCCAGGAGGAGGACTCGCTGATGACGGTCGAATATTGGGGCACCGGCACCATGCACGAAGTCGGCCCCAAGACGGTGGGGCCCCTGGTTCAGATCAAGAGCTATCACGCCGCGGTTGCGTACGACTTTCCGGGCATGCGGCTGGATATGACACGCGCCGGTGGGACGGCGCCGCCGCGCGAAATCCAGGTCGTGAGTGGACGATTCGCGTGGAACGAGATCGACAAGATCGGGGGCGGACTTCCGGAGTGGGGGAGCGCCGTTCCCGTGATGGACGCCGTGACCGATCGGCTCCTCCGGCTGTGGACGACCCCCTTCGGCGCGTACAAGGCCGCGGTCGCGGCTGGCGGGAAGACGAAGGTCACGGTTGAAGGCCGCGCTGTCGTTCTGACGTTTCCGTTGACCAACTCGCCGCAGCCGGGACACACGGCGAACCTTGTCGTTGGCGAGCTGAACGGCGCGCCGATGAAGGTGACGCTGAACGCCGAGTACCGCCCCGAGCGCGTCGAGGTGCGGTATCGGGACAGGGCCCTAGTCACGACCTATTCGGAGTATGGCGATCTGAACGAGCAGGATTACAAGGCTGACGTCTTCTTCCCCGCCCGCATCGTTCAGACCGTGAACGGCCAAACGGTGCTGGACCTCACGATCCAGAAAACAAACACCTATAACCCCTACATCATCATCCCGGTTCCCGAGAGCGTCGAGAAAGCTGCAGCCAGGTGAGGTCTTCAAGGAAAGAACGCCGGCACTGGAAGTGTGGCGTGATAACGAGGCGATACGCGCTTGCGGTCGGAACGGTCGGGATCCTTATCGGCGCCAGTCCGTTGCTTGCGCATCACACATGGGCGGTCGATCGTACGCGCGCCGTCACCGTGAAGGGCACCGTGACAGGGTTCAATTGGTCCAATCCGCACGTAGAGATTTTTCTTGACGCAAAAGACGATAACGGCAACGTCGAGAAATGGACCGCCGGGGGCCCTAGTACTGGCCGTATGGCAGGAAGCGGTTTGAACAAGAATATCCTCAAGCCGGGAGACGTGATCACCGCTGTCGGCTATCGCGCCACCGACGGATCGAAGCTTCTGCGAGTGGAAACGATTGTGTTGCCCAACGGGCAGGAGCTCGCTTTCTACGGGAATCGTTGACCGCGCGCACCGCTGGTCCTGGCGCTACCGCGCGCGTCGGAACCTGTAATCCCCCGAGACGTGCATCTCAAGCAGATGCGTCACCACGCCCTGACCGTTCCCGTCCCTGACGAACTTGATCCCCAGCCCATAAAAACCGGCAAAGGTGGTTTCCGACTGCGCCACGAGCTGTACCTTCCCCCGTCCCTTGAGTTCGGCGAACAGGGCCTCGTCCGAAACTGAGATTTCGATAATTCTGGGGTGGGGTCCGTTTCCCCAGAAGTCCAGCTCCTCGTAGGTGCCGGCGTATTTCGCCAGGATCTCGGGGGCGACCTGTATTTCGGCCTTCTTATCGTCGGACGCCTTGCCGACCCAGAGATCGAGGCCTTTTGTGCTCTCGTTGCAGACGTATTCGAGCATTTCGGTATCCGCGGCCAGCTCCGCGCCGAGCGCGACCGTCCAGGGCCTGGCGTACACCGCGGGGTCGTTCAGCGTGATTTCAATTTCCAGGCGGCCGAAATCCCGGCGCCTGTAGCGTTCGGTCACGCGCAGCGCCTCCGTGTGAGGATGGCCATCGCGGTCCAGCCACGTCCGGTCGTTGAATCCGAAGCTCTCCACCACCAGCGTGTCGCCCTCCCAGCGCCCCACCGAATATCCCATCCAGCTCGGATTGGGGTTGGTCTCCAGGGCGCGCCCGTCCAGGAAAATCTGACGATAGGTGAGGTCCTCGTCCAGGATCAAGATCAGACCCGGGGTCTGAACGATCTTGGCCTTACGCGCGCTGTTGCTGTAGTTGGGACCCCACGGCAGGCACTGGACAGACATGTGATCTTTGTGCAGGTCTTCCGTGCGCTGCTGGACCAACGCGTCCGCCCAGGGCTGGATGTCTCCGGGCTTCAGGTCCGCCGCGATGTTGCGCTCATACTTGGGCGAAATTCTTTGCCACAGGCCGGAAAGGTCGGGCTTGCCGTCGGGTGTGCGCGGCGCGGGGGCGGCGAGATTGGGCTTTCCGTCGGTGCTGCGTGGGATGCCGGGCGTGGGATGTTTCAGCCACTGCGCCAGCAGGGGCGTGCTCATCGCGGACAGGATGAGCGCGAGGAAAACGGCGGGGGGGCTCATGGTCGTTACCTCAGGTGAATCATCTTCTGACGAGTCGCCACCGCTCCAGGCGCCGGTACGATGTGATTGCCGTTTTGCCAGGCCATGGCGATCAGCGTCCCCGCCGGACACGCCCTGCCGCGCCTAGAGAGGCGCCCGGCCGGTGAGCTTCAGAAACATCTGGTTCTCATGGCAGATGAATTCGATCATCTCCGACCCGTCCGCCACGATCCGCTGGTCGACTCTGACGGCAAAGGGCTTCGTATACGCCTTCGGATCGTCGACAGTAAACTCGATCTCCAGTTGCCCGTAGTTCACGCGCCGGAACCGCTCGGTCACCTTCGCAGCCTCGGTCAACGGGCTACCCCTGGTGTCGAGCCATCCATCGCCGCGGTAATTATTCGTCTCGACCACGAGCGTGTCGCCCTCCCATCGCCCGACGGAGTAGCCGTACCAAAACGGCTGCGGCTCCCCCTGAGGCGGGAGAGGCCGGCCGTCCGTGTAGATCGTGCGAAGACCGTAGTTCGATTCGTAGATGATGAACAGCTGTCCCGGCGTCTGAACGACCTTTCGCGGCTGCGGATCCAGGTGGAACTGCAGCAGGCCTTGGGGGAGGCACAGGGCATCAGGGTTGTCCAACCCATCGGACCGCTTCTTCTGGAGCTCCGCCGCCCATGGCTGGAACGGCAGCCCTTCCTTGAATCCCGCCCCGGTGTTGCCGAACAGCGCCAACGGAGGCCGCCCGGCTGGCGGACCATTCGGCTCGCCGCCTTCATACCTCATCCAGATGCCGGACAAATCCGGCTTGCCATCGGCTGTTCGTGGCGCCGGCGCGGTGAGATCCGGCTTGCCGTCAGGCCCTCTCGGAACTCCGGGCAGAGGATATAACGGCCACTGCGCGGACACCGGCGGTGACAGGGCAGCCACGACGGCTGCCAACACCGTCGCGATGAACGACCGTTTCATGTCGGCCTCCTGATCTCCTGTCGTTCGTACGCAGACACAGCCGAACCAGTGGAGCCGCGTCACATCGGCGTACGCGCTCCGCAGCGCGGGTGGTCACCGAACCGTGCCGCCCACGGCGCGAGACTCCGGCCGGCGGCGCCTCGCCGCTTCGCCACGGCCCTGTCCTGCGCTTGATCCTACGGTTGTTGTCCTTGACTCGAGGCTGCAAACAGCCTCTGACCCGTGGTCTTCAAGATCACCACCCGGGCGTTGGCATTGGGGGTTCCGTTCTTGGCTCGGCTCGCTTCCACGGTGACGACGTCGCCGATTTTCAGCGAATTCCGGGTCCAGCCAGCCCGCATGAGCCCGTTCGGGCTGCCCATTTCCAGACCCCAACTCATGACCTTGCCGGCCTCGTCGGCGGCATCGATGTAAAACCAGGCGTGCGGATTCGTCCACTCGATCTTCGTGACCGCACCCGTCAGCTTGACGGGCTTCTCCGCGTCGAATTCCGCTGAAAACGCGTGATGTGCGACAACTGGCGGCGCGGCCACAAGCAAACCGGCCGCGGCAACGACAACAGCGAGCATGGTTTTCATGGACAAACCTCCACGTGAAGCGCGTAAAGAATAGACCTACGCGTCCATGCCATTGTCAGGTTCCCACCGTGGCGCGTCAAGGAAAAATGGCGCGAAAAATGGCGCGAAGCGGATTGGAGTAGGCTATACGCCACATGGAGATTTTTATGAGAAACATTCTGACCTCTGTCCTGGTCGTCGTTGCCGGGCTGGCAGGCGTCCTGAGCGCGTTCGCTCAGCAGAAACCGCCGGCACGCGGCATCGTGAACATCACGGGCCAACTGTACCGGGCGCAGAACGACAACCATTACACGGTGTTCCTGGTGACGCCTCAGGGCATCATCATGTCGGACCCGATCAATCGCGACTTCGCGCGGTGGCTCAAGGCGGAGTTCGCGACGCGCTTCAAGGTGCCGGTGCGCTACCTCCTTTACACGCACAAGGATTGGGACCACGCGTCCGGCGGCGTCGTCTTCGCGGACACGGCCGAGTTCGTCGGCCACGCGAACATGCGGGCCGGGGTGGCGTTACCGCCCGGCAACCCGGCGCTACCCGCGGACGCGATGAAGATGGACGCCAACCGCAACGGGCTCATCGAACGCAGTGAGGCGACCGGCGCAACCGCGGAACGCTTCGACCTCTTCGATGAGAACCGAAGCGGCGTCCTGAACGGCGCCGAGCTCATTCGCGGGTCGGTCAACGACGTGTACCTTCCCAGCACGACCTTCCGCGATCGGCACACGGTGACGCTCGCCGGCAAGCGCGTCATGATGGTGCACCTCGGCGTCGCGCACACCGACGACAGCACCGTGCTCTATTTCCCGGACGAGCGCGCGGTGTTCAGCGCCGACGTGCTGCAGGTCAAACGCCTGCCGCAGAGCATCGCCCCGACGGTCGGCGCGTATATCGACGCCCTGCGCACGATCATGGCGCTCGACTTCGAGCACGCGGCGACCGGCCACGCGCTGATGGGGACCAGGAAGGACGCCGCCATGTCGCTGCAGTACCTCGAGGACGTGTCGACGGGCGTCGCCGCGGGCATTGCCGAGGGCCGCAGTCTGCCGGAGATCCAGAAGACCCTCACGCTCGAGGCCTACAAGGGTTTCGAGCGGTGGGATACGCACCGGACGGTTCACATCGCCCAGGTCTACGCGACCATCAAGGGATCGCCGCGCACGGGCGCGCCGCCGTCGAACTGAGCCGCCTGCAGGCGCTTACCGAAACACGTCGAACTGCCGTACCAGTTTGACGACAAACGCCCGGTTGACGGGACCGAGGCCGTTGAAGCTCTCGGTGTCGTTGTAGACGACGAAGAGCCCGGTGCCTGCCGTTTGCAGCCAATGGAAGCGCAGGTTCGTCGACCAGCGCTTCGTGCGGTCGTTGTACTGGATGAGGCTCTGTGTGAACACCGAGGGGGTGAAGTTGTAGGTGACCCGCATGTTCCCCAGATTCGTCCTGAACGAGCCTTGCGGCAGATCAATGGCGCGGTAGTCCCACGCCGTGTCCAGCGCGAACTTCCCGCCCTGCCGAATCGTCACCTGCAGCCGCGGGCTGTTCTGATTGCCTGTCAAGAAGCGGCCGACATCCAGGGTGAGGTTGGCCGAGAGCCATTTCCTCCGATCGGTATTTCCGCGCATCCTGAAATACAGACCGCCATGGCGGCCCGCCGGCACGATGATGCCCGGGTAGATCTCGAACGGCCGATCCAGGCCTTCCCAACCGCCGTTGAGCGCGGTATCGACACGGTAACCGTTCTCCCAGTCCCAGTGATTGTCGGCGTGGAGCTCGGCGCTCAGGAGCCCGCCGCCGTCCAGGTAGTCATAGCGCGTGTAGTTGACATGCGGCGAAAACTCACGGAAACCCCAGCTTCTGATCTTCTCCTGCCGCAGCGTCTGCCCAACGTTCACCTGGATGCGTCGGTATCCGTCCTCTCTTTCGAGAAAGCCGACTTCCGGGTTGAAGTCCGCGCCGGTCACACCGTAATCCAGGCTCATCCGGGTCTTTCCGTCGTCGTAGTCGGACGTCACGTTCCACGCGTACTGACGTCCCGCCAGGCCAGGCGTCTGGGTCTTTGCCGCGAAGCCCGCAAATGTCATCGTTTCGCGTACCCCCACCCGGCCGTCGAGGCCCCAGGTTCGGTTCCAATTGTCAGTTCCGGCAAGATTGCCGGTGGCTGTCCGGTTGACAAACATCGCGCCCACGCCCGAGCGGCTCGGGAGATCCCGGCTGACACGCAAGGTCGTGAAATTGTTTGCCGCCCTGTGGCCGACCTCGTCGGTCTGAATGTTCAGGAGGCCGACGTTAACGCCGTTGGCCTTGCCGGTGAAGCGAGCGCCGCCCCTGATCGGCACCAGGTTCCCGTCCTCGTCGAGGCCGATCCGCCGACTGAAAAAGAGATCGAGGTCATTGGGACCAAAACCGTTGCCCTGGCCGACGGTGAACAGCTCCGCGTTCTCGAGGAAGAACGGCCTTTTTTCGGGGAACCGCAGGTTGTACCGCGTGAGGTTGATTTGCTGCGTATCGACCTCGACCTGAGCGAAGTCGGTGTTGTACGTCAGATCGAGGCTCAGGCTGCCGGTGACGCCGATCTTGGCGTCCAGACCAACATTGCCGTCGAGATTGGTCCTGGAACCGGGCGCAAAGTCTCGGTTCGTCGAGCTAATGGCGTACGGGGTGAGCTTGAAATCCCGAGGCGCTTTGAGGTCCAGGCCATGGAGCTCGCCGGCAGACGACAGCCGGTTCAATTCGAATTCTCGCGGCAGCGGCGCCCAGTAGGTTCGCTCTCGAGTCCGCTGGATTCTACGCATGAAGTTCACGCCCCAGTTCTGAGGCGGCGGGCCGTAGCGTAACGTGCGCAGCGGGATGCGGAACTCCGCGGTCCAGGTCGATTCGTTGATGTGCGTCTTGACGTCCCAGCTCCCATCCCAGCTCAAGCTGGGGCGACCCTGGCTGCGCACTTGACCATCGTACTGGACCCCCTCCGCATTGGTGCCAAACACAAACCCATTTTGATGATCGCCAAAGGTGTCGAAGATCAACTCAAACGAGTCCTGGTCGGCGAGGACGGAGTCGCGGCTTGAATCGGTCGTCACGATCTGCGATGGGTCGGTATCGAAGAGCGTGACGCCGACGAAGATCGCCTCGTCATCGTAAAGAAGGCGAACTTCGGTCCTTTCACTGGCCGGCTCCCCTTCCAGGGGCTCCGCCTGCACAAAATCTGTCAGCGGCGCCGCGCGTTGCCAGACGACGTCTTCCAACCTTCCGTCTATCGTGGGAGCTTCAGCCACACGAACAGCGTTTGCAGCCGGCCGCGCCGCTCTGTTGCCGGCGGCGGAGGAACCCGTCTGAGCCTGAGCCCAGCCTGCCCGTTCCCAGGCAACAACAATGAGGATAAGAGCCAGGTGCCTCGCCGACCTCGCACTCGCCATCCGCCCTCACACTCCGCAGACTGGTCTATTACCTCAGAATGGTCCGGTCTCGGCCGAAACGTCCGTGGCCATGAGTCTATCCAGCGCCTGACGCCGGATGGCGCGCGCAACGTGACAACGCCCTTGCTGTTACCCCGGCCTGACGTGGAACCCGACCCACTCAAGCCTCGTTCGGGATCGCGGCCCGAACGAAGCTTGCCGTTGGGTGTTGCCCGGTTCCGGCACGCGCCGGACCGGGCAGATTGTGTGCTGAATCGACGTCTATCGGGAGGGCGCCCGCTGGACAAACTCGACGCGGGTGCCCCACGGATCGGTGATGTATGTGATCGCGGCGCCGGTCGCCTCGTTCATGCGGTACGGCTCATCGAGCTTGATGCCTTCCGCCTCGATCTTCTTGATGAAGGCCCGCAGGTCCTTCACGTCGAAGCCGATGTGGTCGAGCACGCGCCCTTTGGTGCGAGCCTGCGCGGTGTCGGCCCTGCCGAACCGGAGCTGGCCACCCGGGATATCCACGACCGGGGCCTTGTTGCGGGTGCCTGCCTTCCCGCCAAGGGTCTTCGCATACCAGGCCTGGGCCTTGGCGATCTCCGCTTCCGCCACGAAGAAGTGCACGTGCTCATGCCGGATCGGCATGGGCTGGGTTTTGTCTTCCAGGATTTCCATGCGCAGGCCGTCCGGCGTCTCGACGAAGGCCTGATCCGGCCGGTTATTGTTGCCGGGCAGCACGGCAACGCCATTGGCCTTCCACTTGGCCACCTGCTCCTGGACGTTGTTCACGATGAACCCGACGTGGTTCACCACCGACCCGATCGAGCCGCCGGACCCCGGCCCACCCGCGAGGGTCAAATTGACAAGAACGCCGGGGAACCTGACGGACTCGGCCGTGCCGGTCGTGATCGGCGTGCCGCCCATGCCGACGAAGATCTTCTTGTTCGCCTGGACGTCGCGCGACGCGATGTGCCAGTGACCCATGGTCACGCCCGCTTCGTTGAACGGGACCGGTTGCGCGAGGGCTGTCCCTGTGGCCAGCGTCCATGCCAGCCATAAACCAGCGACCAAAGTTCTCATGAATGCCTCCCTGTTGCGCCGGCATTCGACCGTTGGCCGGCGCTGGCGTAAAGGCTACCACCTTGCCGGGCCGCGTGGCGAGCGCTTACCGCCGCTCGCTCACTTCGGGCGGCGTTCCTGTGGGATATCTGGCCGGGGATCGGCGACGAACCCGTCGCGGTTCGGCATCTTCACCTTCGGCAGGCTTGCCGCGTCCATCACCCGATCCTCGTCGATGATGCCGTTCAGGTTGAGCACGAACGCTACCGCGGCGTACACTTCCGACGGTTCGAGCAGGCCCGGGCGATCAAATGGCATTGCCCGATTGACGTAATCCCACAAGGTCGTCGCGTACGGCCAGAAGCTCCCGACCGTCTTGAGAGGCCGCGGCGTTGCGAGCGTCCCTTGTCCGCCCACCAGCCGCGCCCCAACGTCTCCCTCCCCCGCAGGTCCATGACACCGCTCGCACTGCGCCGCGAAGAGTGCGCGTCCCGCCGCGACCGTCCCCGCCCCTTCCGGCAGGCCGGTGCCATCGGGTGCGATGGCCGAGCCCAGCGCGCGGATCTCATCCGGCGTCGGGGGCCTTCCCACTCCGTATCGAGGCGACTGCGCCGCCACGGTCGCCGTCGTCGCCAGGAGGATCGCACTAAGCTTCCACATGCGTCACCGTCCCGTCGGCGCGGACGTGCCAGACCTTGATGCCGTTGTAGTGGTAATTGGAATTGATCCCGCGAACGGCGACCAGGGCTTCGCGCGTCGGCTGGACGTAACCGGTCTCGTCGACGGCGCGCGAGGCGATGCGAGTGTCCTGCCCGTCGAACCGCCACGCCAGCCGGAACCGTGTCAGCGCCAGCGGCAGCCGCGGCTCCTGCAAGTCTGCGGCGACCCAGGTTCGTCCACCGTCAGTGGTCACCTCGACCCGCGCGACCCGCCCGCGTCCCGACCAGGCCAGACCGGTCAGTTCGTACAGGCCCCGCGCCGGCAGCCTCTGTCCGCCGGACGGAAAGGTGATGACCGACTTCGCCTCCATGACGTAGGTGAAGATTCTTGCCGTGCCGTCCGGCATCAGGTCCGAGTACTTGGACGTTTCGTCGCGCGCCATGTACGGCTGGTCGGTGAGCTTCAGGCTGTGCAGCCACTTCACGCTCGTGTTGCCCTCCCACCCGGGGTTGAGCAGCCGGAGGGGGTATCCCTGGGCAGGGCGCACGGCCTCGCCGTTCTGGCCGTAGGCGAGCAGCGAGTTCTCCATGGCTTTCGCCAGCGGAATGCTGCGCATCATCTTGCAGGCATCGGCGCCTTCGGCAATCACCCAGGATGCGCCCGGCCGCACGCCCGCTTCGGTCAGCAGCAGCGACACGGGGACGCCGGTCCACTCGCTGCCGCTGAGGAGGCCGCAGCTTCGCTGGACGTCAGGTCCGGCGGCGGCCCACTCCACCCCGCTGTTGCCGCCGCATTCGAGCGCGAGCAGGCGCGTCACGGAGGGAAGGCGCCGGATCTCGGCCATCGACAGGGAGAGCGGCCGATCCACCAGACCGTGAACGACGAGGCGGTGGCTCGCCGGATCGATCGTGGGAATGCCTGAGTGATGCCGCTCGTAGTGGAGCGCTGACGGAGTCAGAACGCCGACCGAATCGTGGAGAGGCGTGAAGCTCGAGCCGGTCTCCGGCGTCTTCGACTCGCGCCGCCAGCGGACCGCCTTTTCGAAAGGCGATCGCTCGCCGTACGGGCCAAGCGGCTCGCCAAGTCTGCGCGGATCGGCTTCGAGAGCCAGCGCGCGCTGGCCGGCCAGCAGGCCTCCACCTACCGCCGCCCCCATCTGCAGGAGTTGCCGCCGGTTTGGCCTGATGCGCCTCATGGACCTACCTCCGGCGCCATTCTACCGCGCGCGCGGGCGCGAAGGGAGCTGCCGATCGTCGCCCAAGGAGTGACCGGCGTGCCGCTGCGCCGACACACGGATCTGCGATGGCGCCGCGGATCGACGAGGCAGTCATCAGCGATCTGTTCGGGCGGCCGGGGCCGACCGGTGGCAGGTGCCCGCGGAGGACTCCCCGCTACCTGACATCCCCCGGTTCGACGAGCGTCGCGGCGGTGTGGTGCGTGCGTTCCTCGAGTGCCGCGATCGCGCGCTTCACTTGCGCTTCGTTCTCCACGCGCAGAACAATCAAAGGATTGGTCGTGTCGTTGGTGCGTAAGGTGATCCAGTGGCGCCTCCGTGGGAAAATCCCCAGGACCCTGCCCGCGCGGGCGGCCTGCACGGGACCGTCTGGCGAACGCCAGAAGGGATGACGGCTCTTCGAATAGTCGATCGCTCGGATCGCATCGTAGGCCTGCACGTGCACCACGTCGTTGGGGAGCGCTTCGGCTGTGACCGTGACCCGGCCATCCGCAAGGAACACGCGCACGTCGCGCTCGCGTCGCCGGTCGCCATCTCCGACCAGCGCCTTCGCGCTGAATGCGAGGGGGAGAAACACCTTCGCTCCGCCGGCAGGCCTGTCAACGAGAGTGCTCTCGGGTGCTGCGGCGGGCGGTGGACCGGCACTCACGCTCGCGGCTGTGGGTTCCCGATTCACAGCTCGGCTCGCGGCGGCGGCGGGAGCAACCGAAGGGGACGCGAGAGAAGGATTTTCCCGAGTGGCACGAGCCGGAACGGACGCCGTGGCCGGCGCGGGCGATGCGGGGGCGGGCGGTTCGGGCGCAGTCTGTGTGGCCGGTGCGGACACGGTCGGTGCGGCCGGTACGGGTAGCACGTCCGTCGGTGCCGCGATGGGGCTCGTCGCCGCTGGACCCGGCGCGGTACGCCAGCGCGCCCCATACCCCAGCGCGGTGATACTCACCGCCACGAGGGCGGCCAACACGCCTGCCCCCGCAAGATATCGCTTTCTGGGAGTCCCGGCTGCGCCGGTCAGGCCTGCCGCCGCGCCGAGCCTCGCAGCGCCAGCCGTTACCGCACGCGCCCATCGTTCCGATGGTAGGTGCGCGACATCCTTGGGACTAATCTTGTCAGTGCGCTCGACCGCCGCAGGCCTCGTCGCGCGCGTGAGCACGGCCCGGAATTCTTCAGCCGTTTGAAACCGAGCGGCTGGCGACTTGGCCAACGCGCGCCCGACGATGAGCTCGCACCAGACCGGGAGGCCATCTTGATGCACACGCAGCGGTGCCGGGACGTCCGAGATCTGCTGTCGAAGGATCTGGGTCGTGGTGCCCGCACTGAAAGGCAGCGCACCCGTCAGCAGCCGGTAGAGCACCACACCCACGGCATACAGGTCGGCTCGCGCATCCAACTCCTGGCCGAGCGCCTGCTCGGGCGACATGTACCCGGGAGTACCTGTCATGCCCCCAGCGACCTCCTTGAGATCGTCGCCGCACACGTGAGCGATGCCGAAGTCCATGATCTTGACGGCGCCGCTGTCGGTCACCAGCACATTGGCCGGCTTGATGTCGCAGTGCACGATGCCTGCCCGGTGCGCATGCTCGAGGGCCGATAAAATCTGGTCAACGAAATGGACCGCGCGCGACGGATCCAGCGGGCCCTCGCGCGCCGCGAGCATCTCGAGCGTGTCGCCCCGCACCAGCTCCATCACCATCACGAGGTTGTCGTCGGACTGGACGAGCTCGTAAATCGTCGCGATTGCCGGGTGATTCAGCTTCGCCAGCGCGGTCGCTTCTATTCGGAACCGCTCGAGGAGGCCGGCCTTTGCGAGCGTGGGAGTGAGGATCTTGATGGCAACTTCGCGATGGAGGGTCTCGTCGACGGCCTTGTACACCGTACCCATGGCGCCTTGGCCGAGCCGCCCAAGGATGCGATATTTGCCGATCGACGTCTCGGGCATGTTCTTAGGCTTCGGCGATACAACGACGCCGCGTGCGCGCACGATCCGGAGAGGCCAAGAACAAGAATGTAGGTCGTCCTGACAGGACCGTCAACGATGAGAAAGGGTGTAACCGCGGGAAGAAATGCGCTCTACGGTTCGAGCCTCCGCGTCATTTCTTCAGTTGGAACTCCAGCGTCAGCCCGCTGACGCGCAGGATGTCCCCGTCGTGCAGGTCCTGGCGCCCCGCGAGGCGTTGCCCGTTGATGAGTGTCTTTCCCCCCAGCGGGGTCGCGACATAGCCTTGACCCTTCCGCGCAATCGCGAGCGCCGTCTTCGGCTTGAACCAACCCCTCAACCGCACCAGCGCGGTCGCCGACGCGCCGATGACGGACGTATAGGAATCCAGCTCGTACTCCGACTGGTCGGCGCGGCCGTCGAGGACGCGTAGCACGGCCGGCCGAGAAGCGGGGGCCGCGGACGGGCGGGAAACCGGGGCCGCAGGCGCGGCCGTCGCCGGCGCGGGGCCAGGCGTGCCGCCCTCAGGTTCCACGCCCATCCTGGCGAGCAGCGCTCTGTGCTGCACGGTATCGAGAAACATCGTGCCGCCCAGTTCCGGCATTGCCGGCGCGCCTGGCGTTTCCACCGCCGGGGATCCCTCCACGGGTGACGCGTCGAACACGAGCGTGTGCTTGCCGACGAGGATGGCGTCGCCGTGCTCCAGCGTGTGCTGGGTCGTCGGCTTTTCGTTGACGAACGTCCCGTTCGTGCTCGCGAGATCTTCGAGCATGTAGCGGTCGCCGTCACGGAAGACGCGGGCGTGATGACCCGAGACGGCGGGATTATCGATGACCACGACGTTGTCGGACAGCCGCCCGATCGTGACGGCCGCGCCGACCACCCACTCGTGCAACACCCGGCCATCAAATTTCAGAATCAGCTTTGACATCGCGCCCTTTCGAGGCCAGACGTTTCCAATAGGTCGACAGGCGTTCCCTCCAGCTGCCGACGATCTCGACGACAACGACCGTGATGTTGTCGGCCCCGCCATTGCCGTTGGCCGCGGTGATGAGCCGTTTGCAAATCCGCTGCGGGTCCCGCCAGCGGGCGATGGCCTGCGCCATCGCGACCTCCGGGACCATGCGGGTCAAACCGTCGCTACACAGCAACAGATAGTCCCCGGACCGGAGGGGCACTTCATTCAATTCCACCTCCACGGTCGACTCCAGGCCCAGCGCGCGCAACAGAATGTTCTGGTGCGCGGACTGCAGGCTCTGGTCGCGGTCGAGCAGACCGGCGCGCACCTGCTCCTCCACGAACGAATGGTCGTTGGTGAGCGGCTCGAAGCAGTCGTTGCGCCACAAATATGCTCGGCTGTCTCCCACGTGCGCCACACTGGCGATGTCCTGCGTAATCAAAGCGCCCACCGCCGTCGTACCCATCCCGGCCTGGCGGGAATCGTCTCGCGCCTGGGTGTAGATGCGCGCGTTGGATCGGCGCATGGCCTCGGCGAGACGACTCGTTTGCGAGCGATAGCCTTGTTCTGCAGCCGGGATTGCAACGGTATTCCCCGCGGCTTCCGACAGCTGCTCGACGATGGTCTCGACGGCCAGCCGGCTGGCCACTTCCCCGGCCATGGCTCCGCCCATGCCGTCACAGACCACAAACAGGCCCTGGTCGGGGCACAGCGCGTAGGCGTCCTCGTTGACTTGGCGAACGCGGCCCAGATCGGTTGCGCCCGCGACCCGGAATCGCCCTTGAGTCATGACCGTCTATCGTCCCGACCGGACGTGCCCGGTAGCGTGATCCGGGAACAGATTCGAGCACATCCCTCGCCGGCACGCGCACATGCTGAACCCGGGCCGCATCGCGCGAGTCGTCAGCCCGTAGTGTCCCATAACTTGGCCCAACGCCTTCGGGAGGCCGAATTTCGGTCGATCGAATCCTTCGAGGTCCTGGCGAACCGCCAACAAGAAAGCCCGCCGAGTGGGCGGGCTCTTGTGAATCTACGACGGATGGAGGCGACTAGCGTTTCTTCTTCGGCTTCTTCTGCTCTTTCTTCATCGATTTGCCCTTCGACATTCGCGCCCTCCTTCTGCTGGCTCCGCGCCAGTCTTCTGGATATATCGGGCTATTCGGATTCAGCCTTCAATTTGGAATCGTTCAAGTTCCGCTTTCAGGTCTTGCTCTGCCATTGATCCTCCCCCACGAAAGAGCCCAGAACATCGCGGCCATTGGATGCCGAAGTTGACCCACTCTTGCCCCCAATACCCGACGTGCCATTTCTGAGCCTGCCGCCGCCGCGTACCGCGAGAATCGGCTAAGCTGAGCCTCTCAAAAGCCAAAACGTCGTTACATTGGGAGCTTGAGCCGATGACCAGGAAATGTGTGTCGTCCGTTCCCCCTGTACGCCCGCCCGATGGACCACCGAAGAACCGCCTGCTCGCCGCACTGCCCGCTGACGATTACCGCCGCCTGCTGCCGCATCTGAAAACCGTTCCGATTCGCGTGAAACAGGTGCTGTGCAAACAAGGTGAAGCCATTCAGCGAGTGTTTTTCCCCAACGGCGGTGTCTGCTCGGTTATCGGTGTCCTCGCCACGGGCGCAATGGTGGAATGCGCCACAGTTGGTGACGAAGGAATGCTCGGCATTGAAGCGTTTCTCAGCGACGATGCGGTTGCACTTGGCGAGACAATCGTGCAGGTTCCCGACACCGACGCAGTCGCGCTAAGTGTTGAAGAGTTCAGGCGCGAACTCCGGGAACACGGCGCATTGCACCGCCTCATGGGTCTTTACACCCAAGCTGTCCTCGCTCAGATAATGCAATCGGCGGTGTGCAATGCGTTCCACGACGTGCAGCAACGCTGCGTCCGGTGGCTCCTCATGACCCACGACCGCATGCATGAGCACGATTTCAATTTGAGCCATGAGTTTCTGGCGATGATGCTCGGTGTGCAGCGTCCGACCGTCAGTGTCGTCGCCTTTAAGCTGCAAGAAGCCGGATTCATCCACTATGCACGTGGGCGCGTGACGGTACGCGACCGCAAAGGTCTGGAAGCCGCGTCGTGCGAGTGCTATCCCATCATCCGTGCTCACTTCGACCGCCTGCGCCAAGAGCTGGCTGGACGCGAAACGCAAGGCTCCGCCGCGAAACGGCGCGCGTAATCGCGCGACCGAATCACCGGGACGTCGTGTCTGAACATCGTTGGACACCCCCGCGCCTGAAATCAGGTAGACCAACGCCGATAAATCGGCAGCACCTTGCGTACTTGATAGTGCAAGAGAGTGCGAACAAGAAGTCTGACCCGCTGCCAGCCGAGTTGAAGTCGTCGCGCCGCGCCGTCATCTACCAGACAGATTGCGTCGTTGATTGTCGGTAGACTTTTCTCGCCTTCGTGTTCTCTGTAGCCACACGCCCGACAAGGTTCTGCCCATCATGGTGTCCACGTCCTCACGGCAATCGTCCGAGCCGCACGTCCGGTGCTGCCCGCAGTGTCGTCAGCCGCTCCGGTTCGCCCGGAATGCGACGAGGTGTACCGTCGCGTGAGGGTGATGTGATGCTCTAAACGAACGAGGTTTTACGATGGCAAAAGCGAAGACAGACGAGAGAAGGGCATCGGCTGCCGACCGCGCACCGAAGTCGCTGGCGCGACCGGCGACCATCACCAGGGGCGATGTTGCCCGTCGCGCCTACGACCTCTATCTCGCCCGCGACCGTGAACCGGGACACGACGTAGACGACTGGTTGCAAGCGGAACATGAACTCCGCAACGCGACGAGGCGTGCTGTCGCCTGATGGTGATGTGATGCCGACGCGCACGACTCCCGAAGATGGCGACATCGTTGTCCGAGAGGAAATGAGGGAGGACAAGCGCGTCTACGTCCTGCATGCCGCTCCCGGTCCAGACCAATATCTACTCCGCACGTGTGACGAAGCGGTCGCGCAAGCCCTGACGACGGCGAAGCGCCGGCACGTCCGAGCGTGGTTCACCACTGATAACAGTTATGACTTTGTGCTACTCGGAGCGATGCAGGAAGGCACATTTGCCGTTTGCGACGGTTGTCTACAAGACACGATTCAACGTCTCCGCGCCGAGTTTTTGGAAATGCCGGGTTTACGCCTGAAACCCAACCAAGTCCAACGCCTGTGCGGTGTTGAGCGGACGGTGTGCAAGGTGATGCTCGATTTGCTGGTGGATGAAGAGTTTCTGTGCGTGAGGTCGGACGGACACTACGCACGCCTGACGACCGGTCCTCATCCGCGTCCCGCGAAGGCAGACCTCAGAATCGGCACACAGTCCAAAAAGGCATCGTGACCCTGAGACCGCGTTCATCGATGGCACCGTTGCCCCGGCAACCAAGGGGGCTCCGACATCGGTCCTACCAAGCGCGGGAAAGGCTCACGCCAACTTGACTAAAGACAAGCCGCATAGCGTGTCTTCCAGCCCCCTGGAGCGGATCCCCGCGAGACCGGCGCTTCCGTCTCCTGCCTGCGCGGCGGACCGTAGCTTGACCTCGCTGACCTCCTCGCCCCCTGTCGGCCGGCGCCGATGTGCAGAATGTCGAGCGTCTCGATCACCAGCGGCAGGTCGTGGTGACAGCGCCGCCGGGGCGTCAGCTCGATCTTGTCTCCGCACAATTCGGGTCACCGTTGCGGGTATGACGATACGCGATCCAGGCAGCTACGAATTTCGGGCTGAGCGCGGTCTCGCAGGTGTAAGATGCGGCCGATCGAGCGTGGCCAGATCGGAAATGTCAGTGAGATGGCCCCCGCCCTCCGTGTCGACATTGGACTCGATGCCATGACGGCGATCCCCGGAACCTGCCGCGACCTTGCCTGTACTTGCAGCGATGCGCACACTCACGCGCCTCGGTCAGCGCGCCATGTGTCCAGTCGGCGGGACTTCCTGAAGCATGTCGGTTCGATGGGAATAGGCCTCGGGCTGGGTCCGGTCCTCGCCTCATGCCAGCAGAGCCGGGAGGAGGCGCCCGATCTGGCCGGAAGCCAGGCGGTGAAAACGGGAAAAGCGCAGCACATCACCATTCTGCACACCTCCGACATTCACGCGCAGCTCGAGATCCACGACGAGTTCTTCTCCGAGAAGGGACGACCCGTTTTCAAACGCCGAGGCGGGTTTGCCACGCTGTGCACGATGATCGACGCGCTGCGACAGCAGAACCCCCAGCACACACTGGTGGTGGACGGCGGCGACTGCTTCCAGGGGAGTGCAGTCGCCGCCCTGTCGAAGGGTCAGGCCATCGTTCCGCTCGTCAACCGAGTCCGATACGATCTCGTGCTGCCCGGCAACTGGGAGGTGGTGTACGGCAAGGAGATGCTGATCAAAGACATGAGCATGTATACCGCGGCCAAGGTCTGCGCGAACATGTTCCATGCCGGCGCCGGGAACGCGTCTTTGATCTTCCCGCCCTACCAGATTTTCGATGTAGGCGGTATAACGGTTGGCTTTGTCGGCTACAACGATCCGCTCACACCGATTCGACAGTCTCCGGCCTACTCACGCGGCATCATGTTTACTCGCCCCGAGGTGGATCTCGCCAAGTACGTGAACGTCCTGCGCCAGGAGAAGGGCTGCCAGGTGGTTTTCGTGCTCTCGCACATGGGGCTCGCGCAGCAGCTCAACCTGGCCAACCAGCCTTGCACGGACGGCGTGGATTACATCCTGGGCGGGGATACGCATGAGCGTATCCGTCAGCCGCTGCAAGGGAAGTTCTGCAAGGTCACGGAACCCGGCGCCTTCGCGTCCTTCGTCGGCAAGCTCGATCTGGTCGTCGAGAAGGGCCAGATCAAGGAGCACACGTACGCGCTGCTCGACGTCGACCCAGAGCGGTATGCCGAAGACGAGCAGATGAAGACGCTCGTGGCGGCCGCGCGCGAGCCTTACCGTGACGAAATCACCAAGGTTATCGGCAAGACCCGCACGCCACTTTTGCGCTACTACGTGATCGAGACGCCGATGGACAACCTCATCACAGACGCCCTGATGTGGAAGTTCAAAACAGACTTCGTGGTGTCCAACGGTTTCCGCTTCTGTCCGCCGCTCGTGCCGCCCGCGGGCGGCGAGGTCGACATCACGAATGAGTATCTGTGGAGCATGCTGCCGGTCGACTCGGCAATCAAGGCCGGTGTGGTGTCCGGGCAGCAGATCACCGACTGGCTCGAAAACGAGTTGGAGAACGCGTTTGCGAAGGACGCGACCAGGCGCTTCGGCGGATGGTTCGTCCGGTGCAAGGGCCTGTTCGTGAAGTTCACGATCGGCAACCCGATGGGCCAGCGTGTGCGGGAGGCGAGAGTCCAAGGCCAGCCGCTGGTCGGCAACAAGAGGTACACCGTGCTGGGGTGCGAACGCGAGGGCGATCCGGACAACACGATCTGTCGCATCGTCGGCGTGGCCGATCCCCGCCGTCACGACATCACCGTGCACCAGGTCGTCACTGAGTATCTCGCCGAACACTCCCCTGTGGCGCCCACCATCGAAGGCCGCGCCGTTGCCACCGATGCGCCTGCCGACCTGCTCTCGCAGGTGGAGGGAACGAGCTACAGGTTTAGTTAGAAGACCGATGCGCTATCCCGCTGAGCTGCGGGCGCGTCTATTGCGTTCGTGAAGTTGGCGCACCACCCAACGATAAACTGGGCACATGCCTGTCGCGTCGGGCCCCGCGTCCCTCCGGGCCTTTCTGGAACACCCCGGTCGTCCAGCCGGTACGCTCGCCTACCACGAACTCCAGGGCTTTCTGTTCACAGTGGCCGGTGCGCCAGAGTTGATTCCGCCGTCCGAGTGGTTGCCGATCGTCTTTGGCGAGAAAGATGCCCATGCCCATTACCGCAGCCTCGCGGAGGCCAAGACGATCCTCGGCCAGATCATGGCCCTGTACAACGAGGTCAACGCGACGGTCAGCGACAAGCACGCCGCCGCCCCGCGCGAACCGAGGCGAACCGTCAAGGTGGGCCGGAACGATCCCTGTCCATGTGGCAGCGCGCAGAAGTTCAAGAAATGCTGCGGGACGACCGTTCAGTTCACGGGTGAGACGGTCGAAGACCGCAAGCGGAACCTGCCAAGCGGCTTATTTCAAAGCGCGCGCGCGCGAAGACGAAGCGCGGCGAGGCTGGCCCGACGTCACCCTGGACCTGTGCCCGGGCAGCCGCGCCTAACAGCACCGGAGCGTGAAAAAGAAGAACGGGCGACGC
>Ga0209343_10003063_pt1 | contig 21206 bp, 27 predicted proteins | sample RifCSPlowO2_02_FD_184026 | JGI IMG/M metagenome (GOLD analysis project Ga0209343, IMG submission 184026) | Groundwater microbial communities from Rifle, Colorado - Rifle CSP2_plank lowO2_0.2 (SPAdes) (version 2) | ecosystem: Environmental > Aquatic > Deep subsurface > Groundwater | place... | reverse complement strand
CTCGGGGGTCTCGGCGTCATCCGACGAGGAGAAGACCGGCAGCCGCCCCGCCGGAAACGGGATCGACGGAGCGAGGGCGAGGAGAACCATCAGGACCGCCGGGAGGGGGAGCAGCCGGAGCTCGCGCGGCCAGCGGCGCCGGACGACGCCGCGCCCGTCGAGGTCCTGGAGGCGCGCCGTCAGGTCCGCCACCAGGAGATCCACCAGCGGGCTCCGGTCGGGCCGGCTTCCCCACTCCAGGGCCGTGGCCACGCGATCTTGAAGATCGAACGTCCGGTCGGCGAGGCGCGCCGCATCGGCGGCGGGAATCGGCAGCGTCAGCCCTCTCAGCGCACCGGCCGCGGCGCCGAGGAGCGCCACACCCAGTGCGATCAGCGGCGCTGCGGGGCCCACGGCGCTCTTCAGCAGGAGCGGGACGAGCCCGACAATCGCACCGTAGAAGAGGCCGCGGAGCCCGTAGAACTCCGCGCGGCGCCGCCGGATCTGCCAGCCAACCTGAGCGACAAGACGTTCGAGGACGTCCGCGTCCGCCATGCTTGGCCCCCTCCGGCTTACCGCAGGAATACTTCTTTGCCCTTGCGGCTCATCGCCTCCGCCTGCTCGAGCACGTCCCCGATCAGGCTGTCCACGTCCACACCTTCCGCTTCGCCCTCGAAGTTCAGGATGATCCGGTGCCGCAGCGCCGCCCGTGCCACACCCTTGAGATCTTCCACGCTCACATTGTAGCGCCCCTGGGCGAGCGCGCGCACCTTGCCGCCCAGCACCAGCGCCTGGGCTCCCCGCGGGCTCGATCCGTAGCGGACGAAGCGACGGGTGACGTCCGGCGCGTGCTCCCACTGGGGATGGGTGGCCATGACGATGAAGGAGGCCAGCTCGCGCACGTGAGCGGCGATGGGAACCTCCCGGACCAGCTCGCGGAAGCGGAGCACTTCGGGGCCCGTCATGACCCGACGGACCTCCGTCTCCCGGGCCCGGGTGGTCCGGTCGATGATCTCGTTGAGCTCCTCCAGCGCCGGATACGTCACGCGGAGCTTGAAGAGGAATCGGTCGAGCTGGGCTTCGGGAAGCGGGTACGTGCCCTCCATCTCGATCGGGTTCTGGGTGGCCAGGACGAAGAACGGCGACGGCAGGGGGTGCGAGATTCCGGACACGGTGACGCTCCCCTCCTGCATCCCCTCCAGCAGCGCCGACTGGGTCTTGGGGGTGGCGCGGTTCACCTCGTCCGAGAGAAGGATGTGGCCGAAGATCGGCCCCTTCTGGAACTGGAAGTGCCTCCGCCCCTCGGAATCCTCCGCGATGATGTTCGTGCCGATGATGTCGGCGGGCATGAGGTCGGGCGTGAACTGGATCCGGGAGAACGAGAGCTCGAGCCCCGCGGCCAGGGTCTTGATCAGGAGGGTCTTGCCGAGGCCGGGCACCCCTTCGAGGAGGACGTGCCCGCCGGCGAAGAGACCCCCGAGGACGTCGGTGACGACCTCCTCGTACCCGACGATGATCTTTCCGACTTCCCCTTTCAGGCTCCCGAAGGCCTCGACGAATTCCTGGACGCGCTCGGCGTTCGTCATCATGCCTCCCTTTCGGCCCGACAAGATGTTTACCTCTGAGCCTAGCCTATCAGGTTGAAGCGCTCACGGCAATTGTTGCGCGCGACGCGCGCCTCAGCGGCCCTCGCGCAGCAGAAAGTCGCCGGCCGAGCGAGCCGGCACCAGCCGGTGGTACTGGCCCAGATAGCCCTCCAGCTCGCGCTCGGGGGCGTAGAGCGCACGGACGCGCGTCTGCCCCGTCAGCCCGAGCGATCGCCGGAGCCCGGGATCCCCGAGGAGCCGGAGGGCCTTGGCCTCAAACTCCTGCGGATCTCTGAACAGGAACCCCGTGACCCCGTCCTCGACGAGCGAGCGATTCCCCTCGATGTCGGAGGCCAGGACGGGCCGGGCGCACGCCATCGCTTCCAGGACGGAGTTGGCCATGCCGCCCTCGGAGAGCGAGCAATTCAGCACCACGTCGGACGCCTCCAGAAGCGACTGCATCTGGCTGTGCGGCACCGTGCCCAGGTGGGCGCCCCAGCGACGCCCCGCGATGGCTCGGAGCAGGCGCTCGCCCTCGTCCGGATCGAGGATCGGCCCCGCGTATACGAGCCGGAGGGAGGGGAAGCGCGGCGTGAGGCGCTCCAGGGGGGACAGCGGGAAGAGCGGGTTCTTCACCATGCGGATCCCGGCCGGAAAGAGGAAGACGACGGCCTCGGCCGGGAGGCTGAGCCGCTCGGCGAGCGGATACGGCGGCCCGGCTCCGAACGAGACGCTCTGGGGAATCACGACCATCTTGGCGGCGAGGTCGGGGAGGGCGCGCGAGATCCGCGTGAGCATCGTGTCGTGGAAGACGGTCACGGTGGAGGCGCCCTCCAGAACGCGGCGCACCGTCTGGGCCCGGTCCGGATCGAAGAGGTCGTGGTTGCCGTCGGTGCCCGTGATCGTCACCAGCAGCGGCACCTCGAGCTTTCGGGCCAGCCTCAGGGCCAGGGGCCCCACGCGGAAGGCGTGGAAGGCGTGGATGAGCGCGGGGCGGGAGGCCTCGACTTCGCGCTCCACGCGGCCCTCGGGAACGACGGAGCAATCCCAAACTTGGAGATCGGCGCCCCGCTCTCGGAGGCCGCGCGCGATCCGGTTGACGGTGATGGCGTTGCCGCGCACCGAGGGGAAGTCAAAGGGCGTCAGGAGCGCCAGGCGCATGACGTTGCCCCAGGGTACACGCGAGACTGCCGGAAGGCAACGGCTCGATCGACGGCGGTCAGGTCAAAGGCACTTCGTTGACGTAGAGAGTGAAGGACGAGCTTCGAGCGGCGCGAAGAGCCTCCCGCACCTGGGCGGTCCCCTTTCCCGCCCCACCGGCCAGGAGGGCCTCGAAAAATCCCACGTAAAAGTGGTCGGGATACACGGTGACCGCGACCCGCAGCGCGAGCCCGGCGCCCGGCAGCCGCCGCCGGTAGCGGAACGTCGCGCTGTCGCCGGGGGCCAGCCGCGTGTCGAAGAGCTCCCGCGTGAGGTCCAGGGTGACCTCGCGCCCGATGATCTGCTCCTGCCGGCTTCCGGCCACCACGCGCCCCGACCGATCGATCAGCTCGCCCGACACCACCACCCGGGGCGTCACATACGTCGGGAAGGAGTGGCCGACCTTCTCGTTGATGACCGTGAGCGTGGCCTCGAGAGTATCGCCGACCGCATAGCGCGCCCTGTCGGTGGAGAAGGCGACGCTGACGCCCGACCGGACCATCTCGGCGTCGTGGATCCCCCGCCAGAGATGTCGGCGGTCGGGCATATGGCAGTCCTGGCACTGGACGCCCGCCCGAGCGAAGGGGCTCGCCTTCCACTCGGCATAGGTGTTCTCGAGGAGCTTCCCGTTCAACGCGAAGCCGTCGGGGGGGAACTGGTGGCAGTCCCTACAGAACTCGGCCCGGAGGAACGCGGGCGTGCGGGTCACGCCGTTGTGGGGAAGGCGCTCCCGCGGGAGCTCGCTCGCGAGCGATCCGTCGCGCTTCGGCGGGCCGAAGCGCTGGTGCCTCCGCACGTGGCAGGCCGCGCAGGTGAGCCCCTTGACCTGAAGCCTCGCATCGAACGCCGCGTTGGGCGTGAATCCGCCCTTCCGCCTAGCGACCTTCTCCTGCTGCTCGCTGAGCGGGGCGTGGCAGGCGTAGCACCCGAGCGCCGAGTCGGTGTCGCTGGCCAGCATCTCGACGAGCTGGCCCTTCACCCCCGGCCCCATGCTCCTGGCGTGGAGGCTTTCCTTCCAGTCGGCGAGCTGGGCGGGATGGCAGGTGCCGCAGCTCTCGGGAAGGAGCGACGCCTCGAGCGGGCTCCAGCGGGCGGAAGGCTTCCCCTGGGGCGAAACGGGGCGCGACCAGTGCCGGCGGAGGAAGTCGAGCTGCTCGCCCTCCGTCCACGGCTTCTGAGCCTCGGCCCCCGTGAGCAGGAGCAGGAGCGAGAGGAAGGGAAGGAAAAGGAGGGGGCGACGGGAGGGAGCCATCGCCCCCTATTCTATTCCGCTACTTTTTGGCGCCGCAGGGATTCTTGGCCGCGCATGGATTCGCGGCGGGCGCCTTCCCCTTCGCGGCGCAGGGGTTTTTCACCGCGCAGGGATTCGCCGCCTGGGCCGTCTTCACCTCCTGGACAGCCAGGATCTTCTGGCCGCCGGGCGCGGTGTAGAGGGTCCCCTTCACCGTCACCATCCGCTCGAAGTGGTCGCGGAGCGGGGCGTTCGGATCCTTGAACGGCGCGTCCGCCATCACCGTGTAGAGCACGTTGGCCTTCTCGTCCAGGAGGGCCATCCGCACCCCGGCCTTGTCGCAGCCGATGGCGCACTCCCTATGGCTCTCCCCCTTGAGCCCCGCCGGCCAGACGCAAACATTGTCAACCACCCGGCCCGTCACCGTGACGGGCTTCCCCGTCAACTTCTGGGCCCACGCCGGGGCCGCCACAACCGCCAGGGCCAGCACCGCCACCAGCCCGACTCGACATATCGCCTTCATGAATCTGCCTCCTTGTTCAGGGTTGGTCGAATCCTCTTGCCTTCCAGAACATCTGAAGAAGTGGGGTTATTCCCGGAGAAGGCGCATTGCCGGAGCTCGGGGCCCCTGATAAGGTGTTGGAAGTTCAGGAGGGATCGAAGGCGGGGATGGGGAAAGCGCCGTCGCAGTGCCGGTGTCAGGACATCGTCAGCCTACTGGCCGACTACCTGGACCGCAGTCTCGACCCCGCGACAACCCGCAGGCTTCAGGCCCACCTGGAGGGCTGCGCTCCCTGCGTCGCCTTCGTAAACACGTATAAAGGAACGGTCAAAGCCGCCCGCCAGCTGAAGGAAGCCGACATCCCACCCGAACTGAAGGACCGCCTCCTCTCGTTTCTCCGCCAGCGCAACGTCCGCTAATCGCTCGCTCAGAACCCAAGCGCCACGGCGGCGGCTCCACTCAGCCCGCCGACGAGGACGACCGCACCGGTCACGAACACCAGCACCTTGAGCGGGACCGCCCTGGCAAGCATCGCCAGCGACGGCAGGCTCACCGGTGGCAGCGTCGTCATCAGCGCGGCGGCGGGTCCCACGCCGAGGCCGAAGGCCATCAGCGTCTGGACGATGGGAATCTCTCCCGCCGTCGGAATGACGAAGAGCGTTCCGGCGAGCGCCAGGCCGAGCGTCCACAGGAAGCCAGTCGCGTTCGAGTCCACGGCCGGGAAGAACCAGGCGCGGGCCGCGCCCAGTAGAAGAACGAGAACGACGTATTCCGGGACGAGGCCCACGGCCAGCTTCCACAGGGCCCCCAGCCAGCGCGTCCAGATCGAACCCCCTCGGACATCGGCCTCCGCCACTTGGTCCGTCGGCAGCCCACCGTCGCCAGGGAGTGGTTCGGGATGCACGAGCCACTGGACGACGTACGCGACGCCGAACACCAGCACCACACCCGCTGCCAGCCGCAGCCCGACCCAGTGCCAGCCGAGGACGAAGCCCATGAAGATCACGGTCGCCGGGTTGAGGATCGGGTTTCCGATCCAGTACGCGAGCGATGCTCCGATGGAACAGCCGCTCTTTCTGAGCCCCAGTGCCACTGGGGCAGCACAGCACGTTCACATCATCGACGGGACGGACGCAAGGCCGGCCAGCGCGACCGCCTTGAAGTGCCTGCCTCCGAAGAGCCGGGCCAGCCAGTCCCGCGGCACCAGGGCCTGCACCCCGGCGCCGAGCACGAGGCCGAGGATCATCGCCTGCCAGATCGATTTGCCATACGCCCAGGCATACCCCACGGCCGCTTCCAGCGACGCCGGCGGCGGGACGGCCTCCTGCCCCGAAACGATCGAGGCCCCGATGGAGTGCTGGGATGCGGCCACGAATGCCCGGTGATAGTAGGGGTTCCACTTCACGACATAGAGACCGCCGACGAAGATCAGCAGCAGGACGGTGAGACCCATCGCGTACCGGTTCAGCATGACGGAATCGAAGCCGCGCCGCATTCGGTAACCCCCGCGTGTTTATCCTTAGAGACGCCCTCTGATGGTAGAGGGATTCGCCAAGAAAACAAATTGAGATTTCCGATGAAAAACTGGGCCTGGAATAGACGGATCTGATGGACGGAGGGGCTCCCGGCGCCCCTAGACGACGTGAATAGCCGGCTCGGTGATGACCTCGCCGATCTCCCAGCAGGGCTCCCCGCGCTTCTTGAAGCTCTCGCAAACGCGGTCCGCGCGCTCCTGGGGAACCGAGAAGAGAAGGCCGCCGGAGGTCTCCGCCTCGAAGAGCAGGCTGACCAGCCCGGGAGAAATCGCCGTGTCGATGAGGAGTTGACCCTTTGCCCCGAGAGTTGACTCGAGGTAGCGGCGGTTCCGCTTCATTCCTCCGGAGAGAAGGCCCTTTTCCGCCAGCGCCAGCGCGCCGTCGAGCAGGGGGAGCTTCGCGGCATGGATCAGGAGCCCCGCCCCCGATGCCTCCACCATCTCGGCCCCGTGGCCCAGCAGGCCGAAGCCGGTGATGTCGGTCGCCCCGCGCACGTCCAGGGCCTGGAGAACCTCAGTGGCCGCGCGGTTCAGCCTCAGCATGCTCTTGATCGCTCCCTGGAGGACATCGGGACCACAGGCATCTTCCTTGGCCGCGGTGGTGATGACCCCCGTGCCGAGCGGCTTGGACAGGAAGAGGCGGTGCCCCGCCCCGAGACCGCCCTTGATGAAGATCCTCTCCGGGTGCACGCGACCGGTCACGCAGAGGCCGTACTTGGGCTCGACGTCCACCACGGTGTGGCCGCCCGCCACGACCCCGCCCCCCTCCGCGACCTTGTCGGCGCCGCCGCCGAAGATCTGGGCGATGACCTCCCTGGGGAAATCGCGCGGGAAGCCCGCCACGTTCAGGGCGAAGAGCACCTGACCGCCCATGGCGTAGACGTCGGACATGGCGTTGGCTGCCGCGATGGCGCCGTAGGTGTACGGATCGTCCACGACGGGCGGGAAGAAATCCACGGTCTCCACGATGGCGACCTCATCGCTGATGCGATAGACCGCGGCGTCGTCACGCCGGGCCAGCCCTACCAGGAGGTCGGGGTGACCGTTGCGTCGCAGGTCGGTCAGCACGTCGTGGAGCTCACCGGGCCCCATCTTCGAGGCTCAACCGGCGCAAGACGCGTAGCTGGTCAGACGGATCTGTTTCCCGGAGGCCGGGGCGGTCAGCTTTGGGTCAGCCACAGGCGGTCACCCCCTTTCGACTACCGTTTGGATGAGCCATCACACGGGCTGGATTCAGGGTAGAGGCGGACCGGAGTGGATTCAAATCGGAATTCCCAATCACCCGACGGACGAGTGATCGGGGAAGACGATGCTCGGCTACGCCGATTCGGAGATCAGGAAGGCCCGGAAGGCTTCGGCCAGAGGCGAGCGGCTGCGCGTGGTGCTCGTGACGAGATAAAAGGCCCGGCTGAAGCGGAGGTCCTTCACCTTCACGCAGTGCAGGGTCCCGTGCTGGCACTCCTCCGCCACCGCGCGCTTGGAGATCAGCGAGATCCCGACCCCCGCCTTCACCCCCTGCTTGATGGCCTGCGTCGAGCCCATCTCGCCGACAACCCTGAAGTCGCTGAGATCCAGTCCCACCTCGGCGAGCGCCTTCTCCAGCGCATGCCGTGAGCCCGACCCCCGCTCGCGCACGATGAGCGGCTCGGCTCGAACTTCCTCCAGCGTCGCGGTTTTCTTCCCGTGCCAGGGATGCGCGGCGGAGACCACCAGCACCAGCTCGTCCGGCATCAGCTCCCGGTACTCGAGGGCGCGGTGGTCGATCTGCGCTCCCGCCACCGCCAGCTCCGCGCGTCCCTCCAGGACCCACTCCACGACCCGCTGGGTATCGCCGATGAGGAGCGAGATGGCGATGTCGGGGTATTTCTCCTTGAAGCGGCCGATGAGGGCCGGCAGGACGTACTCGCCGGGGATCGTGCTGGCGGCGATAACGAGCTCCCCGCTCATGCGGCCCTGGAACTGGTCGAGGGCCTGGCGCGCCTCGCGGTGAAGCTCGAGAATCCGCCGCCCGTAGCCCAGCAAGAGCTGCCCGGCCTTGGTGGGAGCGGCCCCGCGCCCCAGGCGATCGAGGAGGCGCACGCCCAGCTCTTCCTCGAGCCCGCGAATGTGCTCCGAGACGGTCGGCTGGGTCAGGAAGAGTGCCTCGGCGGCCTTGGAGAAGGAGCCGAGCTCGGCCACCTTCACGAAGATCTCGATCTGCCTCGCGTCCATTTACTGAGAAGCAAAAAGGGGCCGAGGCGGCCCCTTGAGGGTTCGGCCGTCCTGCCGCGGCGGGGTCAGTGGCACCCGCAGCCGCCCGCGCCGCAGCACGTCCCGCTGGCTCCCTCCGACGCCACGGGCGCCGAGCCTCCCCGGATGCCGAAGATCGACAGGGTCCGCCGCACCTCGGGGCTCTGGCAGGACGGGCAGGCGACCGCGGTCTGCCCGTACACCAGCTTCTGGAACTCCTGGCCGCACCGGGAGCAGCGGTACTCGTAGATCGGCACGGGCTTACTGGCCTCCGCGCTGGACGTAGCTCTTCACGAACTCCTCGGCGTTCTCCTCGAGGATCTCGTCGATCTCGTCCAGGAGCTTGTCCAGGTCCTCCTTGATCTTCTTTCCCTTCTTGGCGACTTCGGGATTGGCGGCGCCCCCCTCGCCCTCGGAGGGGCCCTTGGGCCGCTCGACCTTTCGTTTCTGCTCTGCCATGGACTACTCGCCTCCTGGCCCCCGCGGGGGCCGCTCCAGGGCTAGACCGTGGGCAGCACGATCCCCTGCTGGCCCTGGTACTTCCCCTGGCGGTCGGCGTACGAGACCGCGCAGGTCTCATCGGACTCGAAGAAGAGAACCTGAGCGATGCCCTCGTCGGCGTAGATCCGTGCCGGCAGCGGGGTCGTGTTGGAAATCTCGAGGGTCACGAACCCCTCCCACTCGGGCTCGAACGGAGTCACGTTGGTGATGATCCCGCAGCGCGCGTACGTGGACTTCCCGGTGCAGAGGCACATCACGCTCCGCGGGATCCTGAAGTACTCCACCGACCGCCCCAGGGCGAAGGAGTTCGGCGGAATGACGCACACCGGGCCCTTGAAATCCACGAAGGAGCGCGGATCGAAGCTCTTGGGATCGACGATGGTCGTGTGGATGTTCGTGAAGATCTTGAACTCGTTGGAGATCCGGATGTCGTACCCGTAGGAGGACAGCCCGTAGGAGATCACGCCCTTTCGGACCTGACGCTCCTCGAACGGCGCGATCATCGCCTTGTCGAGGGCCATCTGCTTGATCCACCGATCACTCTTGATCACAGATCACCGAGTGTCATTCGTCATCTTGGCCCCATGGTACCCCTCCCCCCGAGCGCGAGTCAAGTAAGCGGGGCCGTGCTGGGCTGGCCCGCCCGACCGCCGCGCTTGGCGTAGCAGTCGCGGCAGTACACGGGCTTGCCGGGAGTGGGCTTGAAGGGGACCTGGGTGTCCTTGCCGCACGCCGAGCACACCGCGGAGAAGAGCGTGCGCTCGCCCCCCGCGCCTTCGCCCGCCCCGGACGGCCGCCGCGACCCGCGGCAGTCCTTGCAGCGAGAGGGCTCATGCTGAAATCCCTTCTCGGCGTAGAACGCCTGCTCGCCCGCGGAGAAGAGAAACTCCTTCCCGCAGTCCCTGCACGTCAGCACCTTGTCCTGGAATTCCATCCGCGTCTCTCCCTCTCAAGATCCTCGGGTTCCACGTAGGCCTGGACGGATCGGGAAGCCTCGGGTCTCACCTCCTCCGACGGCCGGAGCCATTGACGGGCGAAGCGAATGCGAACGGTCAGACACGGGGTGCCGGAACGGCGGGGCGGGCGCCGAAACTCATGAGCGCGAATACGGCAGAGTGCGTAGTCCTGTCGTGCCAGGCGGCGAAACTTTTCTTGAACCTTAACAAGCGTCGGAAGGGACGTCAAGGGGGTTCTTCAGACAGGGGATTCTTCAGACCGCTTCCCAGATCGTCCCGACGGAATCCACCTCCAGCACCACCGCGCGCCCGCGCACGCCCGATTCGCGAAGCGCTGACTCCATCGCCGTCGCGACGCGCTGGGCGCCGCCCGCCACCGCGGCGAGCAGCGCCGGCCCGCCGCCGCTCAGCACGCAGCCGGCGGCGCCGGCCGACCGGGCCGCGGCCGCGACGCGCTCCATCCAGGGAAAGAGCCGGCGGCGGTACGGCTGGTGGAGCCGGTCCTCCATCGCCACGGCAAGGAGCGCGGCGTTGCCGTCCCGGAGCGCCGCGAGCAGCAGGCCGACCCGCTGGAGGTTGAAGACCGCGTCGGCGCGGGAGACCGTCTCGGGGAGGATCGCCCGCGCCTCCGCCGTCGAGGCGCGCGCCTCCGGAATGAGGACCACCCAGCGGATCTCCGGCGACACCGGAAGCGACGCGGCGACCACCCGCCCCTCGCTCCAGCAGGCCACGGTCAGCCCGCCGAGCAAAGCGGCGGCCGCGTTGTCCGGGTGCCCCTCGCCGCTGGCCGCCAGGCCGAGAAGCGTGTCGCGATCCAGCGGGCTCCCCAGGAGCGCGTTGGCGCCCACGATCCCCGCCAGCCAGGCCGCGGCGCTCGACCCGAGCCCCCGCGCGGTCGGGATGCCGTTGACGCACGCAACCTTGATGCCGGGGAAGGGACGCCCGAGTCGCCCGTAGACCGCGCGGGCGCCCCGCACCACGACGTTCCCCTCGTCGCGCTCGAGGTGATCTGCTCCCTCGCCTTCGATAGACACCGCGACGCCCGCATGAGTCTCGAGGGTCGCGTCGTTGTAAAGGGCCAGGGCCAGGCCGAGGGCATCGAAGCCCGGCCCCAGGTTCGCGGAGGTGGCGGGCACGCGGACGCGAACGCGGGTCGCCGCTACAGGCGCTTGAGCAGCCACTGGGGCGTGAGGCTGATGGCGTACGAGTTGAGGACGACGAAGTAGTTGGTGACGACGAGCAGACCGACGAGGACCAGGAGCCCGCCGGCCACGCGCTCGACCACCGGCATCACGGCCCGGTAGCGCTTGAAGAACTTCAAGAATCCCCCGAGCGCCAGAGAGGACAGGAAGAACGGCAGGGCCAGCCCGGCCGAATAGGCCATGAGCAGCCCGATGCCCGTCCGCACGGTCTCCGCCGTGCCGGCCAGCGTCAGGATGGACCCCAGGATGGGCCCCACGCACGGCGTCCAGCCGATTGCAAAGGTGACGCCGACGGCGAAGGTCCCGATGTACCCGGCGGGCTTCATCTTGATCTCGATCTGGCGGGTGCGACCGAAGATGCCGATCCGGAGAATCCCCGCGATGGACAGGCCGAAGACGATGATGAGGAGGCCGCCCCCGATACGGATCCACCCGCGGTAGTCCAGGAGGAACTGGCCCGCGGCGCTGAACGAGGCGCCCAGCGCGATGAAGACGAGCGAGAACCCCACGATGAAGGCCAGGGAGTGGAGGATGACCCGGCCCCGCGACCCCGCGCTCACGTCGGCGGCGAGGCGGTCCACCGACATTCCGGTGATGAACGAGAGGTAGGACGGGAAGAGGGGAAGCACGCAGGGGGACAGGAAGGACAGCAGCCCCGCGCCGAACGCCACGGCCACCCCCAGAGATTCGCCGAGACCCACCGGGACGCGCTCCTCAGCCTCTCAGGAGCGATTCGATCAGGGCGCGGGAGGCCTTGCCGTTCCACTCCCGGGGACCCAGGGCCAGGCCCACGAGCGTGCCCCGCTTGTCCACGAGGAAGCTGGTGGGAAGGCCCCGGACCCCGTAGCTCTCGGCGACCGCCATCTTGGGATCGAGCCCGATGGGAAAGGTCAGCTTGTACTCCTTGACGAAGGGGTTCACGATGGGGGGCCCCTCGGCGTCCACCGACACGGCCAGGACCACGAAGCCCTTGTCCTTGTAGCGCTGGTAGAGGCGCTCCATGGCCGGCATCTCCTCCTTGCACGGCGGGCACCACGTGGCCCAGAAGTTCAGGAACACGACCTTTCCCCGGTAGTCGGCGAGCCGGAGCGTCGTTCCCGCGAGGGTGGGGATGGAGAACTCCTTCGCCGTCTGAGGGCGGCTCGGCCGGATCAGGTCGAGATCCTTCAGGAGGGGCGCAATCTCCAGCGTCGCCGCCCCGTCCCGTTCCTCGACGGCCGGCGAGATCGGCCGCGCAAGGAAGATCGCGGCGCCCCCCGCGAGAGCCAGACCCGTCAGAACGGCCCCCATCCAGTATCCGCGCGCGGGAGCGAGGATTCGCATGACGGTAGTATACAGGGAGGGAGCGATCAGGCGCCAGGCGGCGGCCGGGACCCGACCAGCCGCCAGACGGTATCGGCGCACTCGAGGAGCGATTCCCGGTCCAGCGAGGACACGAGGGCGTAGGCCAGCGGGCCCTGGGTCCAGATCACCACCTCGGCGCCGTTCACCTTCGCGACGTAGAACCGCTCGTCGCCGCCGCTCGCCCCCTCGCCGCTGGGGAGCGCGAGCCCGCGACTGGGGAAGGCGAAGAGCGAGACCAGGTTCCTCCCCTTCTCGTAGAGGAGGTAGGCGACCTGGCGGTCGGAGAGGTCGGCGAGCCGGCCGCCGACCAGCCGGATCCCTGACGGGCTGAAGTCGGGCACGGCGACATCAAAGCGCACTTTCCCCTTGAACCAGCCGGCCACGGCCTCCTGGCTCGCGCTCACGATCTCCGCCGGGGCGTCGAGCCGGGAGTACATCGCGTGCTTGGCGACCAGCTCCCTCACCACCGGCGGCGGCGCGCTCCGCTGCCAGAGCCCGACGCCCAGGGCGACCAGGATCAGGGCCGCGGCCGGGACGGCCCAGTAAAACCATCGGCGCGGCGCTCCGATCCGCGGGCCCCGTTCCGCCCGCGCCAGCGCCCCTCGGATCCGCTCCCCGAGAGCGGCCGGCGCCCCTTCCCGCGGGAAGCGGGTCCTGACGAGCGTCCGGAGCTCGCGCTCCCGGGCGTACGCCCACTGGCAGGCCACGCAGAAGGCCAGGTGCTCGTCCGCGGCGAGCGAGAGGGAAAGATCCATCTCGCCGTCGAGGTGGGCGCCGAGGCAGGCCCGGAGCTCCTGGCAGGTCATCGCACCCTCCTTAGCCCTTCGCGTTCGCGGACCAGAGTCTCCAGTGCCCGTCGAAGGAGCCGGCGCCCGCGGCTGAGGCGGGACATCACCGTCCCCATGGGGACCCCGCAGATCTGGGCGATCTCCTTGTACGAGCACTCCTCCACATCGGCCAACACCACCGCCTCGCGGAAGATCAGCGGCAGGCGCTCCAGCGCCGCGACCAGCTCGGCGCCCGCCACCCGCTTCAGCAGCTCCTCCTCGGGGCTCTCGAGCGTCCCGGGTCCGTCCGCCATCTCGGTCGCGAACCGCTCCAGCCCCCCCTCGTCCAGCCCCGGGACTTCCCGCCCCTGGCGCTTCAGCTGGTTGAGGAAGGCGTTGCGGAGGATCGCGAAGAGCCACGCCCGGCAGTTGGTGCCGGGATCGAACTGGTCGAAGTGCTTGAAGGCCCGCAGGTACGTTTCCTGCGCGAGGTCCTCCGCCTCCGTCCGGTTCCGGGTGAGGCGCAGGGCGAGGTGGAAGACCCGGTCCAGGTGGACCAGCGCCTGGTCCTCGAATTCCTCGCGGCGCGCCTGGCTCCCCACGTCTCCTCACCCCGGAGAACAATCCGGCGGGATTGTCTATTCCCCGCGGTCGGTCGCCAGCATATCATGGGGGGCACCATGAACTGGGGAGCGGTATGAGCCAGTACCGGCTGGCCGTGATCGGCGGAGACGGCATCGGCCCCGACGTGATGGCGGAGGCCCTCAAGGCGCTGCGCGCGGTCTCGGGGCCTGCCCTCGCGCTCTCCTGGGACGAGGCCGACGCCGGCGCGGCCCTCTGGCAGCGCACGGGCGAGGACCTCCCGAAGGAGACCCTCGCCCTCTGCCAGACGGCCGACGCGATCCTCTTCGGCGCCACGGGGCTGCCCGACGTCCGGTACCCCGACGGCACCGAGATCGCGCCCCAGATCACGCTCCGCTTCGCGCTGGACCTCTACGCCGGCGTCAGGCCGATCAGGCTCTACCCCGGAGCGCCCAGTCCGCTCGCCATTCCTGCCGGCCGGAGGATTGACTACGTAATTTTCCGTGAGAATACCGAAGGCCTGTTCGCCTCGCGCGGGGGCGGCGCCACGGTTGGCGACACTGCCGCGGTGGACAGCCTCGTCATCACGCGGGCCGGGACCGAACGGATCGTGAGGCGGGCCTTCGAATGGTGCCTGAGACGGCCCGGCGCGCCCGCCGACGGCGTCCGGCGCGTGACGTGCGTGGACAAGGCCAACATGTTCCGGAGCTACGCCTTCTTCCGCCGGGTCTTCCAGGAGGTCGCTCGGGAGTACCCCGGGGTCGAGGCCGAGTGCGCGTACGTGGACGCGATGAGCATGTACCTCACCCAGGCCCCGTGGCGCTACGACGTGATCGTGCTGGAGAACATGTTTGGCGACATTCTCTCGGACCTCGGCGCCGCCACGGTGGGAGGGCTCGGCATGGCCCCGTCGGGGGACATCGGCGATCGCTGGGCCCTCTTCCAGCCGTCCCACGGCACGGCGCCCGACATCGCCGGCCAGGGGATCGCCAATCCCCTCGCCATGATCCTGTCCGCCGCGATGCTGCTCCAATGGCTGGGGGACCGTCACGCCGACGCCGCAGCCCGAGTGGCTGCGGAGCGGATCGAGAAGGCGGTCGGCGCCGTCCTGGCGAAGGGACACGCGAAAACCCGGGACATCGGGGGCACCGCCACCACCCGCGAGGTTGGCGACGCGGTCCTCGGCGCGCTCTGACCCTCCGGATGAAAGACCGCGACCTCACCTTCACTCCCGCGACCATGCTGGCGCGCCTCTATCGCACCCGCAAGGTCTCGCCGCTCGAGGTCGTGCAGGCCGTCCTCGCGCGCATCGACGCGCTGAACCCCAGGCTCAACGCCTACGTCACGATAGCCCGCGAGTCGGCACTCGAGGCGGCCCGCGCCGCCACGGCGGCGCTGAAGCGGCGCGGCGCGCTTCCGCCGCTCCACGGCGTACCCGTCTCGATCAAAGACCTCACCGAGACCCGGGGGATCCGCACGACGAAGGGTTCCAGGATCTTCGAGCACCACGTCCCCGACGAGGACGCGCTCATCGTCCAGCGGCTCAAGGCCGCCGGCGCCATCGTGGTGGGAAAGACCAACACGCCCGAGTTCGGCGCCGGCGGGAACACCTTCAATGCCGTCTTCGGCGCCACGCGCAACCCGTGGAACCCGGCCCTGACCTGCGGCGGCTCGAGCGGGGGCGCCGCCGTCGCGCTGGCGACCGGGATGGGGCCGCTTGCCCAGGGCTCCGACCTCGGCGGCTCGCTCAGGACGCCGGCCGCCTTCTGCGGCGTCGTCGGCTTCCGCACCACGCCGGGGCTCGTCCCCGTGTATCCGCGCGAGCTCGCCTGGGACTCCCTCTCCGTCTCCGGGCCCATGGCGCGGACGGTGGCGGACACAGCCCTCATGCTCGCCGTGATCGCCGGGGCCGACGACCGGGCGCCGCTCTCCTACGACGTGGACACGCGCGAGTTCCTCCGGGCCGTGAGGGCACCGTCGGTGAAGGGCTGGCGCGTGGCCTGGACGCCGGACCTGCTCGGGGTCGTCCCGGTGGACGCCGAGGTCGCGCGCGTCGCGCAGGGGGCCACACGGATCTTCAAGTCGCTCGGTGCCCGGGTGGAGACCGCCTGCCCGGACTTCAGCGAGGTGAACGAGATCGTGCTGGCCACGCGCGGTCTCTCCATGGTGGCCCTCCACGCCGACAAGCTCCCCCGCTGGCGCGACCAGATGCAGAAGGGGCTCGTCTGGAACATCGAGCAGGGGCTGCGGCTCACGCCCGAGGCCATCGGGCGCGGCGAGAAGCTCCGCACCGCCCTGTGGCACCGGATCCGGGTCTTCATGGAGACCCGCGATCTTCTCATCCTTCCCACGGTCGCCGTGCCGCCTTTCCCCGTCGAACAGCCTTACCCGACAGAGATCAACGGCAAGCCGCTCGAGAACTACACCCAGTGGTTCTTCCTGACCTACGGGATCACACTGACGGGGCTGCCCGCGATCTCGGTCCCCTGCGGTTTCACGCGGGACGGGCTTCCGGTAGGGCTTCAGATCGTCGGGCGGCGAAGACAGGAGGCGGCGGTGCTGCGGGCGGCGGCCGCCTTCGAGGCCGCGGCGCCCTGGGCGGACAAGTTCCCTCCGGTTATCGCTTCGGGCGCTTCCCGATCCTGACCTGGTAGGTCACCGAGGCGATGTCACACGCGGCTCATGGCCCGGCGACGGTTTCGAGCGCTCGGGCGGCGGGGGACAACAGCTGACGGTGGAGGAATGCCAGGGCGTGCCTCTCGGCCCAGGAGCGGCGTCCCCAGGGACCTTCGAGAAATCCCACGTGCCCCCCTTCGGGGAGGAACGCCGCCTCCAGCCACGGAGAGCCCGCGACAACGGCGGTGGGGAGCGTGACCGCGGGGACGAAGGGATCGTTCGCGGCGTTGATCAGGAGGCAGGGGCGCCGGATGCGCGCCAGGTACGGGCCGCTGCTGGCGCGCGCCCAGTAGTCGCGCTCATCGGCGAAGCCGTTGATCGGCGCCGTCGCGAGCCGGTCGTACACGGCGAACGTCCGGGCCCGCAGGGCGGCGGGCACGTTCACGAGGCCGTCGTAGAGCCGCCGCTTCGCCCGGACCTTGGCCCTCATGCTCCGCAGGAAGCGCGCGGTGTAGAGCGGCCGATTGAGCCCGCGGTCGAGGCTTAGGGCGCACGCGGTGAGGTCGAACGGAGTGGAGATGGTCGCAGCGGCGCGCACCTGGGCCGGGGCGCCCTCGCCGCGCTCACCGAGCCACTTGAGGGCCACGTTGCCGCCCAGGGAAACGCCGACGAGCCCCAGCGGGGTCGCGGGCTCCCGCTGGATCAGCCTCCCGATCACCCAGTCGAGATCCGACGTCTCGCCCGCGTGGTACAGACGGGGCCCCCGGTTCAGCTCGCCGCTGCACGAGCGGAAGTGGAACACCACCGCCCGCCAGCCCAGGGCGGCCGCCTCCAGCAGGAGGCCGCGGGCGTAATGGGAGCCCGAGGACCCTTCGAGCCCGTGCAGGATGACGACGAGGGGGGAATCCCCCTCGAGCCAATCCAGGTCCAGGAAATCGCCGTCGGGAGTGGGCCAGCGCTCGCGGCGGAGCGGCGGCCGGCGGAGCCGCCGGAAGAGGGGCCCCCACATGGTCTGGAGGTGGCGGCCCCGGTACCACCAGGGCGGCTGGTAGCTCGCCTCCACGGCCCTCGGCGCCGGCCTACTCCTGGCCCTGAAGCAGGAGCTTCACGATCTCCGGAGCGATCTCGCGGGCGCGCCGGTCCAGCTCGGCCTCGGTGAGGTTGGCGACGGGGTGCGGCATGACCAGGAACCGGTAGTACGGGAGCCCCCACTGCTCGGCCATGGCGCGCCCGGTCACCTCGAAGACATCGGTCACGATCGACGCCGACGGCACGCCGACCTTCTCCAGCAGGATTCCGTCGAGCACACTGCCCGACGAGCAGGAGCCTCAGTCTCCGATCCCGGCGACCATCACGTCCGAGGTCCGCTTGAGCTCCTCGATGATCTCTTGGTGGGCGGGCACGCTCGAGTTGTGCTTGCGCCACATGCGCGTCTCGGCCGCGCCGTACTCGGCCTTCAGGATGTCGCCGATCTTCGCCAGGAGCCGGTCGGAGTTGAACTTCGTGTTCTCGATGAGCCCCACGCGCTTGCCCTCGAGGGACGCCGGGCGGGGCGCGTAGGCGATCGACTGCGCCATGGCTTCGGTGGTGGGATCCAGGATCTCCATCAGCGTTTGACCTCCTTGGTCACGGCCTGCGACGAGCGTTTGCTGCCCCAGCCGGGGATGTACGCGGAGAAAGCTCCCGCGCGCCCCCCGGCCGCGACCACGAGGATATCGTCGGGCGATTCCACGAGCGGCCGCATCAGCGTCTCGTCTCCGGGTTTCACGGGGCCCGCCATCCGGTGCGTGCGCCTCAGGTGGGCGTGCGAGTTCCGTGTGTGCTCGAAAACGAACCGCCGGATGTCCGCCTTGGTCCAGCCGTCCTTCGCGATTGTCCGCATGTGCTCGCCCGCGATGACCAGCATGTACTGGGGCTGCCCCATGACGTTCCCCGAGATCCTCATGTCATCGGCCAGCGTGGTGAGCACGCCTTCCGCAGTGTTCGAGAGCTGGTTGTAGAACTGATGCGGCGCCTCGGCCGCCATAACGGTCACCGTGCTCTGCTCGGGGCGGAACCCGCGCTCGACGTGGAGCGGCGTCCAGGGGCTCTCCGTCTCGTTCTCGGCAATGACGTAGGACAGCTTCCCCGGATGCCCCAGCGTGCCTCGGTCGAGCGTGCCCGGGCGTGACCCGCACACGTTGCGCATGACGAGCCGGACGGCCCGCCCGATGGTGGCGTTGGCGCGCCAGCCGGGGCCGAAGAGGTTGTCGCCCGCGTTGATGTCGAGCTCCCGCGCGATGGGACCGTTGACGACGGTCAGCACGGCCGCGCCCGCCGTCGAAGTCCCGGGACCGTGATAGCTCCAGGCGGGCTCTCCGATCCCCTCGACCGCCGCCGCGACCACCGGCATGTACTCGGGCCGGCACCCCGCCATCACGGCGTTGATCGCGACCTTCTCGGCCGTGACAGACACCGCCCGGTGGACGATGTACGCGACCTGGTCGCCCGGGCGGAGGCGCGCGGTGTCGAGCATCGCGCGCACCCGCGCTTCCGTCGGCGGGACCACCGGCAGCCCGTCGGTCCATCCCTTCTCGAAGCAGAGCTCGATCGCCTCGGCGGGATCCGCCACGCTATAGTGCCGGGACGTGAGCGACATGGCATCACGCTAGCACCCTTACCTATCCCCTTGCAAGCGGGGGAAAGAAATGAGAGTAAGATACCTGGAGCATGAAATCCCTGGCCGAGCTGCTCGGTGAAAGCCCAGCGATGGCGGCGGGAAACTAGGACACTACCGGCGTCTGTTCAAGCTCACCAGGGCCCCCACCAGAGCGCCCACGGCCGTGTAGAACAGGACGTTCAGGAAGATGGAGATCGCCAGGATGAGCAGCGCCAGGGGCACCTCCGCGTCCTCCGCGTACACCAGCAGCGCCGACCACGGCCACACCACGATGACCCAGTCGAGCAGGTAGTCCGGGATGATCCAGTCCATCCAGTCGAGGCGCCAGGCGCCCTCGATGAGGACGGGGATCAGGAAGCCGGCGATGCCGAACCCCCAGGCGAAACGGCGGGCAAAGACCCCGAGATCGGACGCCACCCGTCACTCCCCGATGCGGCGCGTGACCGAGCGCGTCCGCCCGAAGGTCGGGATGAAGGCCGAGTGCTTCCCGGCGCCGCCGGCGACGATCACCATCAGGTCCTCCCATGCGGCCGCGATGGGGACCGCGGCGTCCGCGGACGCTCCCTGAAACCACTGAGGCCGGAGGGCGGCGAAGCGCTCGAGGTTCTCGGCGCTGAACCGGGACAGGGGAACCCGCGGCGCGGCGAAGAGGGCCTGCTTCAGGTCGGCCTTGGACCAGCCTTCCCCCGCCACGGTCCGCGCGTGCTCCGGCCCCAGGACGAAGAGCGGCTCGCCCTCGAGGTACACGTTGTTGTTTCCACTCGTCGCCGCGACTCCGGCTAGTGTTACGACAATCCCACTGGCCGTGATGGAGCCGTGGTCGTTGACATTATGCGGGGCCTCGGAGGCGCAGACCGTCACCGTGCTGGTGCCATGCCCAAACCCCCGCTCGACGGAGAGCGGCTCCCAGGGCGAGGCGGCCTCGTTCTCGGCGAGGCAGTACGTGTACTTGCCGGGATGCCCGAGGGTGGCGCGGTCCTCCCTGCCCGGACGGGCCCCGCCGACGTTCTGGAGAGCGAGCCGCACCGCCCGTCCGATGACGGCGTTGGCCCAGGGCCCGGGGCCGAGCGCACCGGCGCCGCTCGCGATCCCGAGCCTGGCCGCCAGCAAACCGTTGACGATGAGGAGCGCGGAGCACGGGTGGGTGGTGGTCTGAACCGCCGGCAGGTTGAAGGCCGGGTCGGCGAGGGCCTCGACGGCCGCGATGATCAGGGGCAAATGCTCGGACCGCGCCCCCGCCAGGGCCGCGTTGATGGCCAGCGTCCGGATCGTGGCCTCTCCGAGCCGCGGCGGGAGGACCGCGATGACCTCGTCCGGGTCTCGCCGCGTACCGGCCAGGAGCGCCTTCACGCGTTCCGGAGTCGGCGGAAGGACGGGGAGCCCATCCCCCAATCCGCGTTCGAGAACCCACGCCTGGAGCCGATCCGGATCGGCAGGCGCCTCGAGGGTCTCCGCCTCCTCACCGCGCTCGCCCGGGATGGGGAGGCCCGGAGCGGTCGTGAGGGCCTGGATGACCTCGTCCACCACGAGCGCCGCCTTCGCCCTCACGCTGTCCGGCCGAGTGCCGCCGATCGGGTGGGGCACGGTCACTAGCGGAAGTTGCGGGAGCCCACGCGCCAGCGCCTCGGCCCGGGCGAGCGCCGCAAACTCGTCGGTCCCCAGGACGACGGCGGCCACCCCCCGCCCCTCCAGCTCCGCCGCATCGTGGACACTCCACGATGTGCAGGAGCCTCAGTCGGCCGAGCCCGTCAGCACCACGTCGACGCTTCGGGCGATCTCGTCGAGGCACTCGGCAGGCTGGGCCGAGGTCGGCTTGCGCCACGTCCTGACCGAGCCCGCGCCCGCGCGCGCGGCCAGCAGCTCGGCTACGCCCGCAAGCAACACCCCGGCGTTGGGCTTCGAATTGTCGAGGATCCCGACCGAGCGTCCCGCCAGGTCGCCCGGTCGCGGAGCGAGCGGCTTGAAGCGCCGGGTCTCGGCCCCGCACGGGTTCAGCACATCCATGACATCCTTCTACCCGAGAAGCGTCGCCACATCAAGCGGGAGCGGCCCGCCCCCCGGTGTCCCGCGTGAAGCACGCCGTCACGAAGGCCACCGCCTGGACTGCCGCCGCCGCCAGAAACGCGGCCGGAAAGCTGCCGGTGACATCCACGACCCGGCCCAGCAGGACCGGGATGGTCAGGCTGCCGAGGAAGCAGAACGTGTTGACGATCCCGCTCGCCGTGCCCGCCAGTTCGCGCGGGAACAGCTCCACCACCATCACGAACGGCGTGATCATGCCGCCAAAGAGCACCCCCGCGGCCAGCGCCACTCCCGCC